>Ga0207693_10005671_pt1 | contig 10380 bp, 10 predicted proteins | sample LARL81metaG_FD_184347 | JGI IMG/M metagenome (GOLD analysis project Ga0207693, IMG submission 184347) | Corn, switchgrass and miscanthus rhizosphere microbial communities from Kellogg Biological Station, Michigan, USA - LAR L8-1 metaG... | ecosystem: Host-associated > Plants > Roots >... | reverse complement strand
CGGCTTCGGCACGCTTCTCCTCAAGCACTTTCTCGGCAACGCCCGTCCGCTCGAACAGCCTCTGCCGCGCCGTCTGCTTGTCCTTTAGCGCGCGTTCGAACAGCTCGACCGGGCCAAGCTTACGCTTAAAAAATGCCATAGCGCTATCCTTTGAAATCGCGGTCCTCCGCCGAATCAATCGGTACAATTAGTGTCCAGAAATGAGTCGGAAACTTGGATAACATTGCCCGGCTCCGCTCGCGGCGGAAGTTTACCGCGATTCTCCCCGGCGCGAACATATCGGTCTGCCTGAGCCGTCTCTCTCAGAGATCCTCAAGCGCCGGAGGCTCGAACCAGTTGGTCAGCGATAGGCCGCCATCGACCACGATCGCAGCGCCGGTGACATACGCCGAGACACGATTCGAGAGCACCGCAAGCGCCATCGGGGCGAGATCGTCAGTTTGGCCGAGCCGGCCTAGCGGGATATGCTTGGCAAGCGCGGGATCGGCGACGAAGCCGCCGGCCGCGATGGCACCGGGCACGAGCGCGTTGACCCGGATTTGGTAGCGTCCAAGCGTCTTGGCCAATTCCCTCACCAGCATGGCCAGCGCTGCCTTGGCGGAGCTGTAATGCGGCAGATTGCGCGGCGTTGCGGCATGAAGCGAGGTCAGCATCAGGAATGAGCCGGGATTGCGGGCCTTGATCAGCTTCCGCGCGAGCTCGCGCGCCAGATGAAAGCCGGCATCCAGGTTCACCGCGTGCATCGTTGCCCAGGTCGCCTCGCTCACGGCGAAGGCGTGGTCGGCCTCTCGGCGCGGCGGAGACGCGCTGTGCACGAAATGCGTCACCTGTCCGAGGGCCGCTTCCGCATCGGCCAGCAGAGCATTGCATGCCGCGCGGTTTGCAAGGTCGCCGACCCATGGCACGGCCAGATCCGGCCGTGGCGAAGCTTGCACCGCGGCCGCCACGGTTTCCGGATTGATGTCAGCGAACACGGTTCGCACACCCTCGCCGACCAGAGCCTGTGCGATGGCGCGCCCGATACCGTTTCCGGCACCGGTTACCAGCGCGGCCTCGCGGACCGGATCGAAGGGCGAACTCAAAAGACTCATCGGGGCCGGATCTCCGCAGGTGCAAGCCCAGGCTATCATGCGGGGCGCGATCCCGACATCCGCCGCCGCTGGCTGCAGATGACACGGCCGTCAGTCTCAGGACTGGTTTGGCCCGCGCATGATCTTCATGGCGCCTTCGATGTGCCGCCACTCGCTGGCCTTCTCGTTGTCGCCCTCTTTCTCGCAGGCCTGGGCGTTCTGGGCGGCCTGGGCAATGGCCCCGAAGCCGTGCCGCTCGATCATCTGCCGCGCAACTGTGTGAATCTGCATCTCAGACAGCATGCCGCTCTCCCGACGTTTCGTTGCTCCCGGTGCCGCAGGGTTCGGCTTTCCGTGCACTGGGGCAGCAGTTTGCAAAACCGCCGCGCCCCGGTCTCGTTCCTTTCGCACCCGCACAAAATGAGTTGAGTCTCGAAAGACTGACAGCCCCGCTGTCACAGCAGTTTCGCGTTGACGAACAGTGCCCGCAACGCATTCGTCGCCTGCACTGTGAGCATCGCATTGTCGGCGGCACCCTCGAGCGCTTCGATGGCGTTGTCATGCATCGTACGGAATTCCATCCATTCGACCGAGTTGAGGCTGGTGAGGAATTGGTAGGCCTGGCCGACGGTGCCGATCGCAACCGCCTTGCCGTTCAGCCTGACATTGAACGTGGTGCGCAACGGTGTTTCGGAATTGGCAGCTTCGCTCATAGGCATCAGCCTTGATCATGATCGCAGGGGAGCGTCGCTGCTTGGCCGGTAGCGAGACGGCCGGCGCGTCAGGAGTCCGAGGCGGCGCGGGCCTGCTGCGTCGTCCCGCCCGAGAGCGACGGCACCACGACAATGCGAGTAATCTCGCCGTCGTTATAGGCCTTCAGGAAGCGGTCATAGTCCCTGAACGAGATGCAGCCGTTGGAATCGCCGTTTGGTCCCAGCATGTAGCTGTGCGCCAGCAGGCCGGTGCGCCCGAAGGTGGTGCCATCGACCGGCGTCATGCGCAGCGCCGGGACACCGTGGAACAGTTTTTCACGCGGCTTGAGGTCGTAGGTCGCAGGCGGCGTCGCGCCAACCATACGCTGCTGAACGTGCTCTGGATCGTCCTTCAGGCTGCCCATACCCGAATGCGCTTCCAGGGTCAGGCCGCTCGGCAGGTAAACCTTGCGTGCCGCGATGTCGTAAACGGCGGTCTGCTTGTCGTAACCGAGCGCCGTCAGATCCGGACCCCGGCTGAACAGCCCGACACCACCATCCGGCGTCAGCGACGCCAACCGGACCTTCCCTCCGTTGGGCAGGAGGTCGGACAGCTTTTGGAAGAATGAGCGATCTTCCGGCTGAGGCAAATTGTCGGCCTGCGCAACCCCGGCTTGCGAGTCGACCGTCGGACGCGGGCGTGGCATGGGCACGCCTGGCTGCGCTGGTGGCGCGATCTCAACCGTTTGCGCTGCTTCGATGGATCGCAAGGCGCCCGACGCCAACGGTGTTCCCTGAAGCATCGAGGAGCGCCATTGGCCACCGGTCAGGCCCCGGCCGAGCAGGCTTCGGGCATCCAGCAATTGCAGCTCGAGCGTTGCCGAAGCGAATCGTTCCTGAGCAGGCACTTCGACATCGCCACGAGAAGCTGTGGGCTGCGACAGCGGCGAAAAACGATCATCAAATGAGCTAAGCTGTGGGTTTCCAGGCAGGGCTGCGGCTGCGAAAGACCCCTGGCCCGTGTCAGCGATCCAGGCCGCCGCACCCAACGCTATGGCGACTGCGCCAAGGCCAAGCACGATCGTCTCGGTCCGCTTGGAGCGGCCGCGCACTGCCAGCGCATCAACCCTTGCTGCGTCGGAAGCCATCAAGTCCCTGAGTTCCCCAGTACCAGCCCTCAGCGAGCCACCCGCCCCCCGGCGGGATTCGGCGCGCCAAACGTAAGTTGGGACCAAGAGTGAGGCATAATCGAGACAAAGGCCAGAGCTAGCGCTGATAACGGATCCGTTTTTTTGTTGGTCCGCGCCCGGATCCACCATTCGGATGCCCGTTACCGTGCAGATAACCGCCCAAAAGTCACCATAATTGACCACAGGAATCGCCGCGCTTCGTGAAGGAGGACCCGGAATGCGGATCGCGCGCGTGATCTTCGTTTGTTTGGTCGCCACCATCGCCGTCCCGGCGGTGCCCGCGCTGGCGAAAAATTCCACCGCCGAGAGAACCGATGATCGATCGAACTCATCGTCCTGTCGTGCCTACCAGCAGGCAGCGGATGGGTCTTGGACCGAACTGCCCTGCCAGGAAGCAGGCTCCTCCGGCGGACAGACACAGCACAAGCCCCCGGCGAAGAGTGGAGAGGACGAGCCGCGCTGAGTGGAGACGACGCCGGGCGCTTCGCGTCGTCGACAACCACTGATTGCACGACTAACGTCGCGTCGGCAAAGTCCGGTCGATCCCGTAGTCCGCAAAGCGCGAAATTCCGTCTTCGGACGGAGACTGCGACCTGGATTGACGCAACCGCCGGCCGTTGCGTCACGAAATCATCGCGACATCGCCACCGCGGCGGCCAAAGCATAAACCTGAGATTAATACCGGCGATCTACGGTGCGCAGCGTCTCGCCCTCTCCATTGTGAATGGCTCGCAAGATCATGAAAATCGGAACTTTGTTGACCGCCGCGATCGTCTCGCTGTCCGCTGTGGGCGGCGGGCTTGCTGTCTATGTTGCCGTCACGAAGTACGAGACGATGGGCAAAGTCTCCGAAGCGCAGGCGCGGCTTCAGATCGTCCGCACGCTCGGCGACATCCCGCGCTATCTCAATTCCGAGCGCGGCTTCGTCACCAACCTGCTCTTCGGCACCGGCGCCATCGATCCGAAACAGCGCGCCGAGCTGAATGACAAGTACCGCAAGAACACCGACGGCGCCCGCGCCAAGGTGAATCAGATCAGGGCCGAATTGCCCGGCTCGCTTCCCGACGGAGCCGAGGTCGGCACCGGCATCGACGACGTCAATGCCAAATTCACGGCGCTTCGCGAGGCCATGGACAAGGCGCTCGACGGACCCGCCGAGGGCCGCAAGGACGCCATCAAGAAGATCATCGCCGAAAATGCGGTGCTGAACCGGGCCGCCACCGTGCTGCTGGACGGACAGGTCCGCCGCATGGCGCGGCTCGACGGCGATGCCTACCGCCAGACGGCCAACGCCACCGTCGCCTGGAGCCTGCGCGACGTCGGCGGCTACAACGCGAGCCTGCACAAGAGCGTCATCGGCGCCAACCGCGTGGCGACCGATGCCGAGAAGACGGATCTCTTCAAGGCCCAGGGCCGGACCGATCAACTCTTGATGCAATTGCAGGAATTGAAGAACAGTCCCGCGACGCCGTCCAATGTCATGACTGCGCTCAATCTACTCGATCAGGAGTTCGTCAAGAATCTGGGCCAGGAGCAGAAACTCGCCAAGGACGGCGCGGTCAGCGGCAAATTCGAGCATGATGTCGATACGTTCTACGAAGTCTCGCAGCGCGGGCTGACCGCGGCCATCGGCGTTCGCGACGCCTTCTATGACACCGCCGCGCAGATCCTCGACTCCGGTTATTCCTCCGCGCGGTTCAGCTTCCTGATCGCGCTCGGCGGTCTCATCGCGGTCATGGCCGCGAGCGCCGGCATGGTCGTGACGGTGCGTCGCCGTGTCTGCCAGCCGATCGTCGACCTCACCACGACGATGTCGCAGCTTGCCGGCGGCGACGTCACGGGCGAGATTCCGGGCATCGCGCGCGACGACGAGATCGGCGCGATGGCCTCAGCCGTCCGCGTGTTCAAGGACAACATGATCAAGGCCGATCGCCTGGCCGCCGAGAAAGAGGCCGAGAGCGACGGCAAGATGCGGCGCGCCCGCATGCTGGACGATCTCACTCGTGCATTCGAAACCAAGGTGAGCGAACTGGTCGATGGATTGTCGTCCGCGTCCGGCGCGATGGAAAACACGGCGCAGTCGATGACCTCGACTGCGACAGCGACCAACCGCCAGGCAGCCGTGGTCGCCGCGGCCTCCGAACAGACTTCGGCAAATGTGCAGACCGTCGCCACCGCCACCGAGGAACTGACCTCCTCGATCGCCGAGATCGGCCGTCAGGTCGCTCAATCCACCGAGATCGCCGCCCGCGCGGTGGAGAATGCCCGCCGCACCGGCGACACCGCGCGTTCGCTCGCAGACGGCGCGCAGAAGATCGGCGACGTCGTCACGCTGATCCAGAGCATCGCCGCGCAGACCAACCTGCTTGCGCTCAACGCCACCATTGAAGCAGCCCGCGCCGGTGAAGCCGGACGCGGCTTTGCCGTGGTCGCTTCCGAGGTCAAATCGCTGGCCGGCCAGACCGCCAAGGCGACGACCGAGATATCCGAGCAGATCGCAGCCATCCAGTCGGCCAGCGACGAGACCGTCAGCGCAATCAGGAACGTCGTCGACGTCATCACCGAGATCGACCAGATCGGCACGGCGATCGCGTCCGCGATCGAGCAACAGGGCTCTGCCACCAAGGAGATTTCCCGCAGCGTCCAGGATGCCGCCCGCGGCACCCAGGAGGTCAATTCGAACATCACCGGCGTACAGCGCGCCGCCGACGACACCGGCGCCGCGGCCAATCAGGTGCTCGGCGCCGCCGAGCAGCTCTCGGCGCAATCGCGGGATCTTGCCGGACAGGTCACGAGCTTCCTCGCGGAGGTCCGCGCCGCGTAAGGTGCGCCAAGCTTGCGCGGATCAACTCTGGTCGGCTAATGCCACCTACGCTTTCAACGTGGTGGCAGGCCGACATGAGTGCACGACAGCAATTCGCGAGCGACAATTACTCGGGCATTTGCCCGGAAGCCTGGGAGGCCATGTCCGCGGCCAATCGCGGCTGCGCGCCGGCCTATGGCGAGGACGAGTGGACGGCGCGGGCCGCTGACGCCTTCCGCGCGCTGTTCGAGAAGCCCTGCGAAGTGTTCTTCGTCTTCAACGGCACGGCGGCGAATTCGCTGGCGCTGGCGTCGCTGTGCCAATCCTATCACAGCGTGATCTGCACCGACTTCTCGCATATCGAGACCGACGAATGCGGCGCGCCGGAGTTCTTCTCGAACGGCTCGAAACTGCTGGTGGCACCCTCGCAGGACGGCAAACTGACGCCCGCGGCAGTGCGCGCGATCGCAACGAACCGCAGCGATATTCATTTTCCCAAGCCCCGCGTCGTGACGATCACCCAGCCCACGGAGACCGGGCAGCTCTATTCGATCGACGAGTTGCGTGCGCTCTCCGCCGTCTGCCGCGAACTCGGCCTCAGCCTGCACATGGATGGCTCACGTTTCGCCAATGCGTGTGCCAGCCTGCAGTGCCGGCCGGCGGAGCTGACGTGGCAAGCGGGTGTGGACGTCCTTTGCTTCGGCGGTACCAAGAACGGGATGGCCGCCGGAGAAGCGATCGTGTTCTTCAATCCGGCGCTGGCTGAGGATTTTGCCTATCGCTGCAAGCAGGCCGGACAGCTCGCGTCCAAGATGCGCTTCCTTGCCGCGCCCTGGATCGCCATGTTCGAAAGTGGCGCGTGGCTGAAGCATGCCGCACACGGCAATCTCTGCGCACGCCGGCTGGCCTCACGGGTCGAAGCGCTGCCGCTGATCGAGATCATGTTCCCCGTCGAGGCCAATGCTGTCTTCCTGAAAATGCCAGAGCAACTCCAGTCTCGCCTGCGTGCGAAAGGATGGCGGTTCTATACGTTCATCGGCGGCGGCGCGCGCTTCATGTTTCCCTGGGATGCGGACATCGCGCATGTCGATGAATTGGCCGCCGATATCGCCTCGCTCAGCGCCTCCCCGCAATGACGGCTCTGTTCGCTAGACGTTCGATCACGAGGTCGAGCAACGCGCGCAAGCGGGCAAGCCGCTTGAGATCGCGGTGATAGCCCACATAGGTGTCGCGGCCGGGCGGCGGCTCGCCGAGATCGATCAGGCGCAGATCGGACATTGAATCGCCGAGCGGACGCGGCAGCACGGCGACGCCGACACCATGGGCGCACATCCGTGCCTGAACATCGCGGTTGTTGCTGCGTGACACGACATGCGCGTTCGGCAGCATCTCCCTCAGCCAGACGGCATCGGGCATCCCGCTAAACGCGATGTCCATGGTGATGAGCGGCGTACCGGCGCCGTCGCGCGGCTTCGGCTGATGGCTGCCGTCGCTGCGCGCGTAGGCGCCATATGCGATATGCATCAACAGGCGGGAGACCACCTCGGGCTCGTCGAACGGAAGGATTCGGAAGGCGATATCGGCCTCGCGTCGCGGCAGGCTGTAGAGCCGCGCATCGGTCAGGAGCTCAACCGCGACACCCGGCTGCAGCTTTGCGAATTCGGCCAGGACCGGAGCCAGAAGATGCGCGCCGAACCAATCGGACGAGGCGACGCGCAACAACCCGTCGAGTTTCTGGTCCTGCCCGGCCAGCGTCCGTTGCAGCGCGCTCACTTCCTCCTCGACCCGCTCGGCGTGGGCAAGGACCGAAGCACCCTCATCGGTCAGGACGAACCCGTCATTGTTGCGCTGGAAGAGCTTTTGGCCGAGCGACTGTTCGAGCTCACGCAGGCGGCGCCCCATGGTCGGCTGGCTCTGGCCGAGCCGGCGCGCCGCGCCGCCGAGCGTACGCTCGCGGGCGACCGCCAGAAACACCCGCAAATCGCTCCATTCCATGGCTGCAATCCCATTCATTAGTGAATGAGAGTCTTACAAAATCGTCGATTTCCAAACAATAATGATCGCATAGCTAAAGCGGCGACACCAAAGGAGACCACCATGCCAGCCGCTGATCAGATGCTCGCCGCACTACTCGACGTACCCGAAGCGCCATTCCGCCTGACGGAGGTCGCGAAGCCCGTGCCTCGTCCGGGCGAGGTGCTGGTTCGTATCAAAGCCAGCGGCGTCAATCCGCTCGATCTGAAGATTCAAGCCGGACAGGCGGCGCATGCGCGGCAATCGCTGCCCGCCGTGCTCGGGATCGATCTCGCCGGCATCGTCGAAGAGCCGGGTCCCGGCGTCTCCGGCTTCTCGCGCGGCGACGCCGTCTTCGGCATGACCGGCGGCGTCGGCGGCCTGCAAGGATCGCTCGCCGAATATGCCGCGGTCGATGCCGATCTGCTCGCCAGGCAGCCCACCGGGCTTTCGATGCGGGAGGCAGCCGCCCTGCCCCTGATCTTCATCACGGCCTGGGAGGGCCTGGTCGATCGCGCCCATGTTGCCGCGGGGCAGAAGGTCCTGATCCATGGCGGCGCGGGCGGCGTCGGCCATGTCGCGATCCAGATCGCGCGTGCATTCGGCGCGGAGGTGTTCGCGACGGGTTCGGCGAAGAGTCTCGCTCTGATCGGGCAATTCGGCGCGACGGCGATCGACTTCCAGAAAGAGACGGTCATGGACTATGTCGCACGCCATACACAAGGACGCGGGTTCGACATCGTGTTCGACACGGTAGGCGGCGCAACGTTGGACGCCTCCTTCGGTGCGGTTCGCCGCTACGGCCATGTCGTCAGCGCGCTCGGCTGGGGCAGCCATGCGCTGGCCCCGTTGTCGTTCCGCGGGGCGACCTATTCCGGTATCTTCACGCTTCTGCCGCTTCTGAGCGGTGAAGGCCGCGCCCATCATGGCGACATCATGCGCGAGGCAGCAAAGCTCATCGACGCCGGCATGCTCTCCGTGCGCCTCGATCCCAGGAAATTCACGCTAAGCAACATTGACGATGCCCATGTTGCGCAAAAAGATGGATCGGCGAAGGGCAAGATCGTGATCGACATCACCGAAGCGCAATGAGACGCGCATCACGGTGTCCGACGACGGGAACAAATCCGGGTCCGCCCGGATTGCCAGAGGTCGCATCGCTGGTGTCTACACGTAGGCAGCGAATAGTCCGGCGAAATGAAGACATCGTGAAAGGAATCGTTGAGGTCATAGACCGAAGATGAAACTTCGAACAGGATCGGACGTACCATCGAACCGGCCCTGAAGCGGCCGGGACCAATTGTCCCAAGCGGAGGCAATCATGCCCGAACGAAGCCTGGCGCAAAGCGTACACACTGCCCTGATTCTTCTGGCTTGGGCCGGCCTGATCACGGCGGGCGTCTGCTTTCCGGCGACCGCGATCCTCACGCAATTCTATGCGTTTGGCGATCTGACCGCGATCTACTGGCTCGGTCCCATCGGGCTATTCGTCGGCTGCCTCTCCGCCGTCACCGCGATCTTCTTGCGCTCCGCCTTGGGTATCCCGTTGCCGAAAGGCTCGCCGCAGACCGAGCGGTGGATCGTGCCGCTCTGGATTGCAAGTCTGGCCTTGTTGGCGCTGCGCTGCACGATGCTCTCGGGCATCCCGGCGCTGATCGCCGAAGTCCTTTATTCGGCCTATCCTTTCCTGATCGTGCTGGGCCTTTCACCGGCGCTGGTCACGGCGTGTGCCGAGATGCCGAAAGCCATCGCACAGCAAGCCCGACATGGCGCCCGCGACCGCCGGCCGCACGGAGGTCGGAGCTGACGCCGTTCAACGCAACCTTGCGAGCGCTTCTGACGGCGTCTCGCCAAACTGCGCGCGGGTAGCTTCGGAAGCCGAACTCCAGCGCACGAGCCTGACACTTTGGGTCCCGATCACAAGCCGCTGACGGACCAGCCACAGGCGCCTCAAACGCAATAGCGGGTGCAGGCTCAGCTCCGTGTATCGCAACACCGCATCGTGCGCACGGATTCGCCGACCTGCTGAGCGAGACGCAAACGCAACACAGGAAGGCTCGATGCAGTCAAACGACAATCGACAATTGGCGATCTCTCGGTTCTGCCGAATTTCGGTACGATTTATTTTAGTGTCAGGGTAGAATAGCACCCGATCGGTGCAGCGCCTATCAAATGAATTAATCTTTCCCGCGTGAAATCACCTCAGAGGGGTAGTTTTACTGGGACGGACGCCTGCTCATGACGGCAATCGCTTCAACCGATTTGATCGCCGCCGAAATCGAGGCCGCGGTAACGGGTGGCTCCGTCGAAAGCCGAGCCCGCATCTTACGCCAGGTCACTCATCTGCTGATCGCCAACAGCCATCGGCTTGGCAGCAGGCAGCTCGACATGTTCGACGACATACTCCTGCGTCTCATGAACGGCGTCGACACCGACGCGCTTGCCCGGCTTGCCGACGCGATCTCCGATCTGCCCGGCGCACCGAAGCAGACTGCCCGTCGGCTTGCTCGCCATGCCGAGCCGGCGGTCGCCATTCCAGTGCTTCTCCGTTGCGAGACGCTTTCCGATGACGAGTTGGCCGCAATCGCAATCGATTGCGGCAAACAGCACGC
>Ga0207693_10005669_pt1 | contig 10381 bp, 11 predicted proteins | sample LARL81metaG_FD_184347 | JGI IMG/M metagenome (GOLD analysis project Ga0207693, IMG submission 184347) | Corn, switchgrass and miscanthus rhizosphere microbial communities from Kellogg Biological Station, Michigan, USA - LAR L8-1 metaG... | ecosystem: Host-associated > Plants > Roots >... | reverse complement strand
GGCGGCGAGCAGAGTGGTCACGTGATCTTCCGGCGGTACGCGACCACCGGCGATGGTCTGTTGACCGCGGTCAGGTTCCTGTCGCTCGCGGCCGCTCGCGGGGTCGGCGTCGGCGAGCTGGCGTCCGTGATGCGCCGGTACCCCCAGGTGCTGGTCAACGTCCGGGTCGACGATCGCGATGCGGTGTCGGCGTCGCCGACCGTTGCCGCCGCCGTGCGCGACGCGGAACAGGCGCTCGGTGACGGCGGGCGTGTCCTGCTCCGTCCGAGCGGAACGGAACCGCTCGTTCGTGTGATGGTCGAGGCAGAGACGAAAGATGAGGCCGACCGCCACGCGCGCGCGATCGCGGACGTGGTGTCGGCGGCGTAGCTAGTCTTCGGCGACCTCGCGGTCGACCATGACCCACCCACGTTCCCCGCCGTCGGAGTCGGTCAACGGCATGCACTTGGTCTCGATCGAGACCTCGTAGCCGTCGGCGTCGCGGTGGACGGAGCGGCCGCGCCAGCCCTGCATCGCGTCCACGAACGGATCCCAGATCGGTGCGACGTCGGCCTCGTCGCGGCGGATCTCTTCAGGCAGCGGCCTTCCAAGCACGTCGTCGGCGGCAAGCCCGTACAGCGACTCGGCAGCGCGGTTCCACGCCGTGACGGTCATGTCGGTGTCGTACGCGATGACCGCGTCGCTGATGCTTTCGAGCAGCCGCGCCTGGAAGTCCCGCTCCTCGACCGCGCGCTTGCTGTCGCTCATGTCGTAGAGGACGCCCTGTAGGCAGAGCGGCGTGCCGTCTTCATCGTGCACCACCGTCGATTCGTCACGGATCCAGAGCATCCGGCCGTCCTTCGTGAACATCCGGTACTCGATCGTGACGAGCCGGTCCTCGGTGCCGTCGCCCGCGGCGGCGAGGGTCTCCTCGGTCGCGCGGTCGATGTCGTCGGGATGCACCGACGCCTTCCACGGACCGGGGTGCGCCATCCACTCCGCAGGGGTCCAACCGAGGATCTCTTCCATCTTCGGGCTGACGTCGAGCCAGTTCCCTTCGGTCCCGATCTCGCACGTGTAGACGATCGCGGGCAGGTGCTCGACGAGGACGCGGTACTTGGCCTGTGCTTCCCGCAGGTCGTGCTCGCGGTCGTGTTGCGTTGTCGCCATCTCAGCTCCGGGCTCGTGGTCTCCATACGTGGTCGGGGCGAGGGTGAGCGACCTGTAGCCGCGGCGCCTCGCCCCCCTCGATCGACATCTATCGATATAGAGTGGTAGCCTTGTATCGAAGGTCATCGATGAAGCGGTCGAGGAACGCGAGGAACGGTCTGATGTCGAGCCTGGTGCAAGAGATCTCGGTCGCGCCGGTCGCGTGCTGCACTCCGGTCGGGGCCCCGGGCATCACGCCAGAAGAGGCTGCGACGCTCGCCTCGGTGTTCAAGGCGCTCGCCGATCCCCACCGGGTGCGTATCGTGAACCTGCTTGCGAACGCCGAGGAGCCGGTGTGTGTCTGCGATTTCATGCCACTGCTCGGTCTGTCGCAAGCGACCGTCAGTTTCCATCTGAAGAAGCTCCTCGCCGTCGGGCTGCTCGAGCGCGAACAGCGCGGCACCTGGGCGTACTACTCACTGCACCGTGCGGGTCTCGCCGGTCTGCGCGATGTGTTCACCACCAAGGAGGCGTGAGATGACGGACACGAAGCTTCGTGAAGAGGTCCGGACGCACTACGGCGAGGCGGCGACGGCCGTCCTGACCGGATCAGGTGTCGCCTGTGACTGCAGCCACCCGGGGACGACGTGTGCCGAGGAGGGCCACCGCTTCGGTCCCGAGCTCTACGAGGCGCTCGAGAGCGAGGCCCTTCCCGAGGGCGCGGTGCTGGCGAGCCTCGGGTGCGGCAACCCCACCGCCGTCGCCGACCTGCACCCCGGTGAGACGGTGCTCGATCTTGGTTCGGGCGGCGGCATCGACGTCTTGCTCTCGGCCAAGCGGGTTGGCCCGACCGGCAAGGTCTACGGACTCGACATGACCGAGGAGATGCTGGCGCTCGCGATCCGCAACCGTGAGGAGGCAGGGGCGACCAACGTCGAGTTCCTGAAGGGCTACATCGAGGATGTGCCACTGCCGGCCAACACCGTCGACGTCATCATCTCGAACTGCGTCGTCAACCTGTCCACGGACAAGCCGACGGTCTTCGCTGAGATGCACCGGGTGCTGCGACCCGGTGGCCGGATCGGCATCAGCGACGTGGTCGCGGACGACGCGCTCACGCAAGAAGAGCGCGCGGAGCGTGGCTCGTACGTCGGCTGCATCGCGGGCGCGCTGTCCTTCAGCGAGTTCGAGGCGGGGCTGCGGGCAGCCGGGTTCGAGGCGGTGCGCATCGTCTCGATCGACGAGCCGGTCGAGGGGATCCACTCAGCGATCGTTCAGGCGACCAAGGGAGTCGAGACCGCGGGCGAGCCGGAGCATCGACGTGAGGTGCCGATGATCAAGGGTTCCTGCTGCTAGGTCTCGGATCCACAGCCGCAGCGCTGTTACCCTCGAGCGACACATGTGCGGCATCGTCGGCTACGTAGGGCCCGACGAGGCACTCCCCATCGTGCTGGAGGGTCTCCGGCGTCTCGAATACCGCGGCTACGACTCCGCCGGCGTCGCCGTGCTCGGGGAAGAGCTCGAGGTCAGGAAGCGTTCCGGGAAGCTGGCTGAGCTCGAGGGTCTGCTCGACATCGAGCCGCCGCTGCGAGGCCGGGTCGCGATCGGGCACACGCGCTGGGCGACGCACGGCGCTCCGACCGAAGCCAACGCGCACCCCCAGACGGACTGCCCCGGTGACATCGCGGTGATCCATAACGGGATCATCGAGAACCATCACGACCTCCGCGCGGGCCTCGAGAAGCGCGGACACGGGTTCGCCTCGGAGACCGACACCGAGGTGGTTGCGCACCTGATCGAGGACGCGCTGGGCGAGACCGATGACCTGACCGAAGCGGTGCGCGCCGTGGTCGCACAGCTGCGGGGTGCATACGCGTTGGTCGTGGCGTCGTCCGGCCATCCCGGCGAGCTGGTCGGCGTGAAGGTCTCATCGCCGCTGATCGTCGGATTGGGGAACGGCGAGACGATGCTCGCCTCGGACATCCCCGCGGTGCTGGCGCGCACGCGCGCGGTCGTGCCGCTCGGGGAGGGGCAGATCGCGACGATCTGGTCCGACGGGTGCGCGATCACAGACCTCGAGGGGGAGCCGGTCGACGTCGAATCGATCGAGGTCGATTGGGACGTCACCGCCGCACAGAAGAGCGGCTACGACTGGTTCATGCGCAAGGAGATCGACGAGCAGCCCGACGCGATCCGCGACACGCTCGTCGGCCGTGTGCACGGGGGCGTGCTCGCGCTCGACGAGTTGCGGATCCCCGACGACGTCCTCCGCGAGGTCTCGAAGGTGTTCGTCGTGGCGTGCGGCACGGCGTTCCACTCGGGGCTCGTGGCGAAGTACGCGATCGAGCACTGGACGCGGCTTCCCGTCGAGATCGAGATCGCGAGCGAGTTCCGGTATCGCGATCCCGTGCTCGGGCCTGACACGCTGACGCTCGCCGTGTCGCAGTCGGGCGAGACGATCGACACGCTCGAGGCCGCGCGGCACGCGCGCCGGCAGGGCTCACAGGTGATCGCGGTGACGAACACGGTCGCGTCGTCGCTGGCGCGGGAGGCCGACGGCGTGCTGTACACGCACGCCGGGCCCGAGATCGGCGTGGCATCGACGAAGACGTTCGCGACACAGATGGTCGCGCAACAGCTCGTCGCGCTCTACCTCGCGCAGGTGCGGGGCGCGATGTTCCCCGAGGAGATCGCCGGTGTGCTCGGCGAGCTCGACGCCTTGCCCGACCAGGTCGCGGAGACGGTTGAGCTCGATGCGCAGGTGCGCGCGATCGCCGAAGCGTTCGTCGACGCGCGCGACTACCTGTTCATCGGGCGGCACACCGGCTATCCCGCGGCGCTTGAGGGTGCGCTCAAGCTGAAGGAGCTCTCCTATATCCACGCGTCGGGGTATCCGGCCGGTGAGCTCAAGCACGGACCCATCGCATTGGTCGACGGAGGTGTGCCGGTGGTCGCGATCGCCACGCGCTGCCACGTGTATCCCAAGATGGTGTCGAACATCCAAGAGGTGAAGGCGCGCGGCGCGTCGGTGATCGCGGTGGTATCGGCGGGAGATACCGAGGCCGCCGGTCTCGCGGATCACGTGATCGAGGTGCCCGAGACGCCGGAGCTGCTCTCGCCGGTCGTCGTGACCGTGCCGTTGCAGCTGCTGGCGTATCACGTAGCAGTGTTGCACGGCCGCGACGTGGATCGCCCGCGGAACCTCGCGAAGTCCGTCACGGTGGAGTAACGCACGTGGGGCGGATCGCGCGTCTGCTGATCGCGGCCGCGATCTCGGTCCCGTTCTTGGGGTCCGCCGCCGGTGCCGCCTCCACGTGCGCATGCCTGCCGATCGGCGCGAAGGAGATCGTGCACGAGGCCGACGCCGTCATCTCGGGCCGGATCGAGAACGAGATCACGCTCGACGCGACCCATTCGCGAGACATCGTCAAGGTGCAAGGCGTCTACCGCGGGAACGTGCCGACGTCGGAGATCTACGTGGATACCGACCTCGGCCCCGCCGGCGGCCAGACCTGCGCGGTGCTCTATCCGGTCGGTTCGGAGGTCGACCCGATGGTGCTGCAGAAGCTCCCGACCGGGAGCTACGTGATCGACCAGTGTGCGATCGGCGTGATGCCGCACCTTCGGGCCCTGCTCGGGGAGGCCCGGCCGCCGCCGCTCGCGGGGCTGTCACCAAGCCCGGGGAGCGCCGTCCCGATCCCGGTCGCCACCTCCACACCGATGTCGGGGATGAGCTGGGGCGCCGTGGGGCTCGGGCTCGTGCTCGCGGTGCTCTTGATCGCGGCGTTCTTCCGGTGGTCAGGCCGGCGCGCGGTCGAGACGGTGTCGCCGTTCGACGACCTCGGCGAGGCGCCGTTCGAGGAGGGCGGTCCTCCGGACGGGAGCGCGTCGGAGCCGCCGGGGCCGGACGCCAGCGGCTAGCCTGCATCCGTGGAGATCGTCGGCCTGGGCGTCGATATCTGCGAGATCGCCCGGATGGAGCGAGCGCTCGCCCGCCACCCGACGATGCGCCAGCGCGTGTTCACGCCCGACGAGATCGCGTACTGCGAGTCCAAGGCCCGGCCGGCCGAGAGCTTCGCGGGCCGCTTCGCGGCCCGCGAAGCGGTCATCAAAGCGATCGGTGGCTACCGCGGACGGATGTGGCAGGACATCAGCGTCGTCCGACACCCGAGCGGAGCGCCGTCGATCGCGCTGGCCGGCAACGCGAAGCGCCGCGCCGACGCGCTCGGCGTCTCCCGGGTGCTGCTCACGGTGACCCATGAGAAGACGAACGCCATCGCGTTCGCCGTGGCGGTGACAGACGGATGAAGCCGCTGCTCACACCCGACGAGGCCCGCGCGCTCGACGCCACGACCCAAGCGGGAGGAACGCCGGCCGCGGTCCTGATGGAGCGCGCGGGCACCGAGGTGGCCCGCTCGTGCCTCGACCTGCTCGGCGGTGCCTACGGCCGGCGCGTCGTCGTGGCGTGCGGCAAGGGGAACAACGGGGGCGACGGCTTCGTCACGGCGCGGCAGCTCGCGCGTGCGGGTGTTCGCGTCGCGGTGTTCGCGGACGAGACCGGCGGCCTGGCAGGAGAGATGCGCGATCGGCTGGTCCGGGAGACGGATGTGCGTGTTCGTCCGCTCGAACCCGAGGGGATGACGCGGGCGCTGGATCGCGCGGACCTCGCGGTCGATGCGATCGCAGGAACCGGCCTGCACGGCGCTCCCGAAGGATCGTGGGGGGCAGCGATCGACGCGCTGAACGCCTCGAGCCTGCCCGTCGTCGCGGTTGACATCCCGAGCGGTGTCGACGGCGCGACGGGCGCGGCACCCGGCGCCGCGGTCCGGGCCGAGCTCACCGTGACGTTCGGCGCACCGAAGGTGGGCGTCGTGCTGCTGCCCGGTGCGGGGTTCGCTGGCGCGATCGAGGTCGTCGACATCGGGTTCGACGACGATGCGATGCGGGCCTCGTCGTGGCTCACCGAGCCGGGCGACGTTGCGAGCGTCCTGCCTGCGCGACCGCTCGACGGGCACAAGAGGACGAGCGGCAGCGTGGTTGTGGTCGCCGGCTCGCGGGCGATGACCGGCGCCGCGCACCTTGTCGCGCGCGCGGCGATGCGGGTCGGGGCGGGGTATGTCGTCGTGGCGCTGCCCGTGTCCATCCTGCCGGTCGTGCAGGCGGATCTGACCGAGGCGGTGTTCCTGCCGGTGGCCGAGACCGCCGACGGTTCGATCTCGCCCGATGCCGTCGACGCCGTGATCGAGGCGGCGTCGGGCTCGCACGCGGTCGCGATCGGACCGGGTCTCTCGCGCGATCCGGAAACCGCGTCGTTCGTTCGCGAGGTCGTGCGCACCTCGCCGGTGCCGCTCATCGTCGACGCCGACGCGCTCAACGCCTTCGCATCGGAGGCGGGGTCGATCGCAGACCGAAAGGCGGACGTCGTGCTCACGCCTCACGAAGGCGAGCTCGCGCGGCTGCTCGGCCGCGAGCTGTCGACCGACCGGCTCGCCGACGCGCGCGCATTGGCAGATGCCGCGCGCGCCGTCGCGCTCGTGAAGGGGACGCGAACGGTCGTCGTCGATCACTCCGGCGTGGCGCACGTGAACCCGACCGGCTCGACGGCGCTCGCGACCGCCGGTACCGGTGACGTTCTGACCGGCACGATCGGCGGCCTGCTTGCGCGCGGCCTCGAGCCGACCGCGGCCGCGTGGGCCGGCGCGTACCTGCACGGACTCGCGGGCCTCGCCGCCGGCGAACGCACGGGCGACGGCACGGTCGCCGGCGACGTCGCCGATCTGCTTCCCGACGCGATCGCACGCGTCATGGAGAGCGCGTGACCGAGACCCGCTTCCGTCCGACGACCGTCGAGGTGGACCTCGACGCGGTCCGTCACAACGCTGCGGCGCTCAAGCCCGAGGACGCCGAGCTGATGGCGGTCGTGAAGGCGAACGCGTACGGCCACGGGGCCGTCCCGGTGGCCCGTGCCGCACTCGAGGGTGGCGCGACCTGGTGCGGCGTCGCGTTGGTCGAAGAAGGCCTCGAGCTGCGCACGGCCGGGATCGAGGCGCCGATCCTCGTGCTCTCGGAGTTCCCGCCGGGTGCCGAGGCCGTCGCGCTCGCGCACCGGCTCACGCCGAGCATCTACTCGACGGACGGACTCGAGCGGCTCGCTGCGGCCGGCCACGGCGCGCTGGGCGTGCACGTGAAGGTCGACACGGGGATGCACCGCGTCGGCGTCTGGCCGCCGGAAGACCTGCCGGCGTTCCTCGGTGAGGTCACCAAGGCCGGCCTCGAGATCGAAGGGATCTGGACCCACCTCGCCAAGAGCGAGGACGATGTCGAAACGACGGCCAGGCAGCTCGCGGCCTACAACGCCGCGCTCGACGCCGCGAAGGCCGCGGGGTTCGTCCCAGGTCTCCGTCATGCGGCGAACAGCGGCGGCGTGCTCAGGCACCCCGAGTCGCACTACGACCTCGTGCGGCCGGGGATCGCGCTGTACGGGATCGGGCCGGCCCCCGATGAAGGCGAGGGACTCCGGCCCGCGCTGACCTGGCGTTCCACCGTCGCGTTCGCTCGCCCGCTCGCCGCAGGCGAGCGGGTGAGCTACGGCCTCCGCTACGAGCTCGACCGGGACGCGATGGTGGCCACGGTACCCGTCGGCTACGCCGACGGGTACCCCCGCGCCGCCTCGAGCCGTGCCGACGTCTTGATCCGAGGCCACCGGTGCCGCGTCGCCGGCAGCGTGACGATGGACCAGCTGATCGTGGACTGCGGCGACCTCCAGGTCGCAGCGGGCGACGAGGTCGTCCTGCTCGGCCGCCAAGGCGGCGACGAGATCACCGCCTGGGAGTTCGCGACCAACGCCGACACCATCGCCTACGAGATCGTCACGCGGATCGGCGAGCGCGTGCCGCGCACCTACAGCGGAGCGGGCGCGTGACGCGGACGCTCGACGTCGTGGCCAACGAGGCGTCGACGTGCACCAAGTGCCGCCTCGCATCCACCCGCACCCACGTCGTCTTCGGCGTCGGGAACCCCAACGCCGATGTCCTGTTCATCGGCGAAGCGCCGGGACAGAACGAGGACAAGCAGGGCGAGCCGTTCGTCGGCGCGGCCGGCCAGCTGCTGACGCGGATGCTCGGCGAGATCGGACTCACCCGCGAGGAGGTCTACATCGCGAACATCCTGAAGTGCCGCCCGCCCGGCAACCGCGACCCGCAGGAAGACGAGATCGAGACGTGCACGCCGTGGCTCGTCGAGCAGATGTCGCTGATCCAACCCGAGGTGGTCGTGACGCTCGGCAACTTCGCGACGAAGTTCGTCCTGCAGACCCAAACGGGGATCACGCGGATGCGCGGCTCGGTCTACCCGTGGCACGGCCGCAAGGTGATCCCGACGTTCCACCCCGCCGCGATCCTGCGTGGCGGCGGCGAGAAGGCCCGGCAGTTCGGCGAGCTCCAGGAGGACTTCGCGCTGATCAAGCGCACGCTCACCGAGCCCGAGCCGCCGCCTGCGCCACCGCCGGTCACGTCGCTCGTCGAGTTCGAGCGAGCGGCTGAAGGAACGCCGGCGGTCACCGACGATCAGCTGGAGCTGTTCTGACGGACCCGCTCGTCCTCGAAGCATCGACCGCCGACGACACGCGCGCCGCCGGCGCCGCGCTCGCGCCGCTGTTGCGCGCGCGCGACGTCGTGGTCCTCACCGGCGAGCTCGGCGCGGGCAAGACGACGTTCGTCCAAGGCATCGCGGCAGGGATCGGCGCGACCGAACATGTCGCCTCGCCGACGTTCACCCTCGTGCGCGAGTACGTCAGCGGTCGGGTTCCCCTGGCGCACGTGGACCTCTACCGGCTCGATCGCGAGCAGGACGTGATCGACCTCGCACTCGATGAGCTCGAGGACGGCGAGCGCGTGCTGCTGGTCGAGTGGGGCGACCCGGTGGCAGAGCTCCTCGCAGATGACCGACTGCGCGTTGAGTTCGTCGGCATCGACCCCACCGGCGCCGACGAGACCCGCCGCATCACGATCCAACCCAGCGGCAACGCCTGGACCGAGCGGCGCGAGCAGATCGAAGCGGCGCTCGAGCGGTGGTCGGCGTGATCGTGGTCGGCATCGACACCGCGACCCCGCAGGTCTCCGTTGCGATCGGCACGGAGACCGCGATCCTCGGACGCATCCAGATCGCCGGGAAGGCGCGCCAGGAAAGCGTCACGCCCGCGCTGCAGCAGCTGCTCGCCTGGACCGGCGTCGACCTCGAGCAGGTCGGCGGGTTCGCCGTCGGCATCGGGCCGGGCCTGTTCACCGGCCTTCGCGTCGGCGTCGAGACCGCGAAGACCCTTGCCCAGATCACCGGCGCTCCGTTGATCGCCGTCCCCAGCATCGACGCGGTCGCCTACGCCGTCCGGCACACCGAGCGGACGATCGCCGCCGTGATCGACGGCCGTCGCAAGGAGGTCTTCGCCGCGCTCTACCGCCCGGTGCCCGGCGGGGTCGTCCGCCTGACCGAGCCTGCGGTGCAGCGGCCCGAGGCGCTCGCCGCCGACCTCCAGGCCGTGCCCGGGGAGGTGTTGGCCGTCGGCGATGGTGCCATCCTGTACCGGGACGTGCTCCGATCGGTGGGGGCTCGGGTGGAGTTCGCCTCGCCCGCGGCCGCGCACCCCGACGCGGCCTCGCTCGTCGAGCTGGCCGTGCCGAGGTTCCTCCGAGAGGAACACGACCAGGTGTTCGACGTCGTGCCGATGTATCTAAGGAAGTCGGATGCTGAGATCGCGTGGGACAGCCGAGCCCGGGGCAGCCAGCCTTGAGGTCACGAAGATGCGCCGCCGCCATCTGCGTGGCGTGATGGCGATCGAACGTCAGGCGTACGCGCGCCCGTGGACGCCCAACCTGTTCGTCGCGGAGATGTCCGAGCCGAACAACCGGAACTACCTCGTGGCGCGCATCGACAAGGACGTCGTCGGGTACGCCGGGCTGATCTGCTACGGCGACGAGGCACACATCACCAACATCGCGGTCGACCCGATGCTGCAGGGCCACGGGATCGCACATCGGCTGCTGGCCGAGGAGATCGTCGCGGCGCGTGAGATGGGAGCCACCGCCGTCTCGCTCGAGGTCCGCGTGACGAACTGGCGCGCCCAGCGGGTGTACGCCCGGTTCGGCTTCCACCCTGTGGGGATCCGTCGCAACTACTACGCGGAGCTGCACGAGGACGCGCTGATCATGTGGACCGACGACGTCAGTGATCGCGCCTATCGCCGGCGGCTGAACGCGAT
>Ga0207693_10005668_pt1 | contig 10383 bp, 15 predicted proteins | sample LARL81metaG_FD_184347 | JGI IMG/M metagenome (GOLD analysis project Ga0207693, IMG submission 184347) | Corn, switchgrass and miscanthus rhizosphere microbial communities from Kellogg Biological Station, Michigan, USA - LAR L8-1 metaG... | ecosystem: Host-associated > Plants > Roots >... | reverse complement strand
GCATCAGCGGGACCCAGTCCGGCGAGGTCATATGCGTGACGAGCACGTCACCGGAGGCCAGCTTGTTCGCTTCGTCCAGCGAGCGGAGCAGGCGGACCGCGCCGCTCGCCCCGGCACCTACACGCCTGACCGCAGGGACGATCGGCTCGGTGCCCGAACGTTCGGGATCGCGGGCGTGCATCACGCTCGGATCACTTCGGGACCAGGGGGCGATCACGACGCTCGACTTGAGCAATGTTGCGGTGAACGGCAGGGCGCAGCGCGGACCGCCGCCTTCCGCGCAATGTTCTCGCGCTTCAGGTGCCAGCATCTGGGCTCGCGATGTTCCGCCCGGCCGCGGCGGGTCCGTGGCCGCTACTGATAGCGGCCTGCGGCCTTGCGCCGATGCGCGCGTCGTGCCGGCGGGCTAACGTCGGCGCGTCCAGACAATTCCAAGTCCGAGGAGCTCGCGATGAGCAACACGGAACATCCTGGCGCAACCGCGACGACTCGCGTCGAGGCAATCGTCCAGTTCCTGGACGGCACGGGGGTCGACTATGAACTGGTCGAGCACGAGCCGACGATGACTGCGGCCGCCGAGGCGCGTGCGACCGAGCACCCGCCGGACGAGGTCGCCAAGACGGTCGTCCTGCACGACGGCACGGTCTACGTGGTCGCTGCGATTCCGGCCTCCGAGCGGCTCGATCTGCACAAGCTGCGCGAGCTGCTGGGTGCCACACGCCAGCTGCGGCTTGCGAGCGAGGATGAGATCGCGCACGACTTTCCGTCGCTGGAGGTCGGGGCGGTGCCTCCATTCGGGCCGATGGTCCCGGCCGCCGAGGTGATCGACCGCAGGCTGCTCGAGCACCGGCAGATCCTGTGTCCCGCCGGTGACCATCGTCACGCGGTGCTCGTCGATCCGCGCGATGTCCTGCGGATCACCGCCGCAAAGACTGCGGACATCTGCCAGGACTGATCGCGTCGCCAGCACGACCATTCTGCCACTAGCCGAACAGTTGGTCGAAGCGAGTCCGCAGCCCGCCGAGCTCGGCGAACGGATCCCAACGCGTCGGTGTTTCAGCCGTACTCGTTCGACCACACCTAGCGCGCCTTCAAGAGGCTCGAGATCCACGCCTCAATATCCGCTCTCCGATTCGGTCGTGGTAACTACTGATTTGGGTCGGGGCGCCGCCCCGTTGCGGCGTCCTTCACCGTGGACCAAGCTCGTGGCTCGGATTAACTGTTGAGGGGTGAGAAGCCAATGTTCAAAACGATCACGTGGGCCACCGACGGGTCAAAGAACGCCGACCGGGCGCTCCCATACGCGAAAGCGCTGGCGCAATCAGACGGAGGGACGCTCGTCATCGCGCACGTCGTCGAGAAGTACGCAAGCCACAAGGCCAGCGGGCTGGCCGTTCACGCCGATGAAGAACAGGTCGAAGCGAAGCTCAAGAAGCTGGCGGCGCAGCTCTCAGACGAGGGGCTAAACGCCGACCTCAGGATCGTGACCCACGTGGGACCCCAGCCCGCGCACGAGATCGCTGATATCGCGCGGGAAGCCGCGGCCGATCTGATCGTGGTCGGGTGCCGCGGGCACGCGGCCATCACCGGACTCATGATCGGGAGCGTCACCCAACGTCTGCTACACGTCGCCCCCTGCCCCGTCCTTGTCGTGCCTCCCATCGAGATGCCAGCAACTCAGCCCGCGGCGCCCGAGGTCGCTCAGCCTGCCCATGGCTAAAGGGGCGCGCGTTCCTACGAGCGCTGGGGCCGGCCGGCCTTCATCCTTGACGTGGCGCCCAGATCGGCCGGAGGTTTCTCACTCGGAGGCGCCGAAGGGGTTCATTTCTGACCCGCGCGCCATAGAGTGGGCGCATCGATGGCCAGCGTGCACGTCATCGAGCGCAGCGACTTTCAAGCGCTAATGGATGCGCTCACCCGCCGCGGATACAAGATCATCCGGCCCACCGTTCGTGATCAGGCGATTGTCTACGACGAGATCCGCTCGGTGGGCGATTTGCCCGTCGGCTGGACGGATCGGCAAGATGGCGGGAGCTACCGCCTCCGAGACGACGAGGCGCTGTTCGGCTACGCGGTCGGTCCGCACTCCTGGAAGCAGTACCACCTGCCGCCGAGGGGACACGCGATGGGGATTCTCGACCGAGTGCTGCTCGGTGGCTCGCATCCGGGCCGCGACCGTCTTCCTCAAGTTCACCATCGACCGCGACTGAACCGGATGTGCGTCGGGTGCTGGTCATTGGCCTAGGCAACGACCTGCGCGGCGATGACGGCGCGGGCATGAGGTCGCGAGACGACTTCGCGGCCTCGCTGTAGAAGCAGGGATCGATCTCCGCACACGGCACGGCGAGCCAGCCGGACTGATCGACGCTTGGTCCGGCGGCAGAGCGGTCTTGGTCGTGGACACGATGCGTTCGGGTGCTGAACCAGGAACGATCTGCCGCTTCGACGCCAGCTGCGAGCCGCTGCCGGCCCAGCTGCGAGGCTCCTCGTCGACCCACGCTCTCAGCCTTGCCGAGGCGATCGAGCTTGCGCGCGCTCTAGAGCAGCTACCGCCCCGAGCGGTCGTGTTCGCGATCGAGGGTCAGCGGTTCGAGACGGGAGCGGCGCTCTCCGACGAGGTCCGGGCGGTGATTCCCAAGGTCGCCGGCATGGTGCTCGACGCGGCCCGGCGGTAACAGGGCCATCCGGGCCATCCACCTCGCGGAGATGCGGTTTTTCCGAAGCGCCCCGACCGCCAATCCGGATGTTCTGGCATCAGGCCGATGGAACACTGAGACCTCGTTACCACGGCGTCGACACCGGCCTTGCCTCAGAGCAATCGATTTCCGAGTTGTCGCGGGCCGCGTGAGGAGCGACGACATGACAACACCCACACATCACGAGCGGGCCACCACCGGTGCGCAGCGCAAGACAGCGCCGCGGGCGAAGTCCGTCAGGCGGCTCGCCGTCGGCGTCGACGGATATGACGAAGGCCGCGACGCGGCCGCGCTCGGTGCAGCGATCCACCGTGCGACCGGCGCCTCGATGATGCTCGTCGCGGTCCATCCCGATCCGATGATCGTCGTCCCCAAGGGAATGGATTGGACCAGCCTCCACCAGCAGGCCAGAGACACCCTGATCGAGACCCGCGACGCCTTTGCCCCGAAGGCACGGCTCGCCGTCAAGACAGATTTCTCTGTGGCGCGAGCGCTTCACCGAGTCGTATTGGAAGACAACCGCGATCTGCTGGTGGTGGGATCCAGCCGCCACGCATCTCAAGGACATGTGAGGATTGGCAAGCGCACGCGTCAGCTTCTGTGCCATTTCGAGTGCGCGCTCGCGATCGCGGCTCGCGGTCTGCATGCGCAGAGCGAATTCAGCCTCAGGCGGATCGGCGTCGGCTACGACGAGAGTCCCGAGTCGCGAGCCGCGCTGGCATGGGCGGGCGCGTTGGCCGTCGCCTCCGGCGCCGAGCTCTACGTCCGCTGCGTTGTCGACGACCGCATGCCGGCGGTCGGCTGGGGGCAAGTCTGGATGGGGCAGGTCACGGGCGACCGGATGGCGATCGTCAAAGACGAGCAGGATTCGCTCCGCCGACGAGCCGGCGACACGGCGGCGCAAACCGGCGCGCACGTGACGGCCGAGGCTGTGGCCGGCCGCCCGGCGGACGCGTTGCTCGCGCTTTCCGGCGACGTCGATCTACTGGTGATCGGCTCGCGTCGTTGGGGACCCGCCACCAGGGTGCTGCTCGGCAGCACCGGCGAGGCGCTCATGCACGATGCAGCCTGCTCGGTTGTGGCAGTTCCGCGGCCCTCCCGATAACGCTGCGATGGCGTTCGAATAGCTCATCGCCGCGGGCCACGGCGACCATGCGCGCGCGCCGCAGCGGGCCGGGCGCCGTCAGTCATATACCCGTCCGGCGTCCCGATCTTCGTCGGCGACTTCGCTTAGCCAGTGCGAGGCCGGCGTTCACGGGCGGCGCGAATCACGAGTTCGATGCGTCGCCGGCGCTGGTTATCCGACGAGCGCGCGTCGTCACGTTGCGGCTCATTCCGGTCGCGCAGGTTGCGGTAAAGCGACGGCGGTGCAATCTTGGGCTTACCGTTCGGTTCTTCGCGGTCACTACTCATCGCAGCGATTATCTGGCGATGCACGTAGTCCTCCGTCGTGCGAATCGGGCACGAACACTGCGGGTTTGCACAGATGCGGCCCCAGGCCAGGGGTGTACGCAGGGTGCGGGAACCAGCTTCCAGCACGACGCACTCAGCGGGGCGGATCGCACCACGGTTGTCAGAGCAAAGAGCGCACGCGCGTCAGGAGGCGGCTGCGCGCCCTACGTCGACGTAGCCTGCGGGGTTCTACCTTGCCGATCAGGCGGGGCCTCTTGATGGGTTCAAGCTGCCGCTTTGCCAGCAGGCCGCCGCCGACACCAAGCGCGGCGAGGACGGCGGCAATCAGGCCCGGGTTGGCGCGCAGGCGCCCGTATTCCTCCCGGACGGCGGGCCAAACGCGGTCATCGATCAGCACGATTTCGTCCCGGCTATCCGATGGCGCAGGCGCGACTGGGGGCAGGAATGCGAGCTGCACGCGTTTGAGCTTGGGGAGCGCTCCGCGCCAGAGATGGGAGGTGCCGGTGATCGCCGCCGGCACGATCGGCGCGCCCGTCTCGAGCGCTAGCCGGCCGGCGCCATGGTGCGGCGATCCGAGCGCCCCGGGGTCCTCGATGCGGGTGCCCTCGGGAAACACGACCACGAGCCCGCCGGAGCCGAGGATCGCTCGGGCCGTGTCGAGTGCTTCCGCGTCGGCTTCGCGGCGTCGCACCGGGAACGCGCCGAGGCGCAAGACCAGCCACCCCAGCGGGCCTTTGAACAACTCGACCTTGGCCATGTAGCGCACGTGGCGGTGCGTGGAGATCCCGACGAAGAACGCGTCGAGGAAGTTCTTGTGATTGGGAGCGATGATCGCCGGACCCGCGCCCGGAATGTGCTCAGCGCCGGAGACGCGCACCCGAAACCACAGCCGGACCAATACGACCGCCAGCGATCGCACGAACGCGTACAGGCGACGCGAAACTCCACACTCCCGCGCGTAGGCGTGAGCCCTGCTTTCAGCCTGTGAACTTGGCCTCGCGCTCATGTAGCTCCTTCTCCTCTCACCTTTCAGGGGAAGAGTCCGCCAAGCCGGCGTCGATTCGCGCCTGCGGCCGGGCACCGCTGCTACGTCGGGGTGCTGGCGATCGCCACCTCGGACGTGCACGGCGAGCGTCTCGCAGCCACTGCACCGCCCGGTAGATCGGCAGGATGGCGACGCGATCGACCGCGGTGTTTGCCGCCACCAGAGCGCCCGACCCGCTTCCAGCTCGCCGTCTGGGCTCGTTGGAAAGCACGTCGGCGAAGCTGACCATGCGATCGTCAGCAGCGCAGGAGGTCGGGCAGGTCGGCGATCGAGTCAATCACGGCAGTTGGGTGGATCCCCAACTCGCGCACGTGCTCCTCGCGGTACTTGCCCGTTCGCACGAGGATCGCCCGAAGCCCCGCACGCAGCGCCCCCTCGATGTCGGATTCGATGTCGTCGCCGACCATCGCTGCTGCGGTCGCGTCGAGTCCGAGATCCTGGAGAACCTGCTCGAAAAAACCACGCGATGGCTTGCCGACCACGTATGCCTCGGCGCTGGTCGCGTACTCGATCGCGGCCACGAATGGGCCAACGTCCAGCGATAGCCCATCGGCGCGCAGCCAGTAGCGGTTCTTCTGAAGCGCGATCAGCTCCGCGCCGTCCATCACGCAGCGGAACGCGCGGTTCAGCACGTCGTATCCAAACGCGGGACCGAGGTCTCCGATGATCACTGCCTGGGGGTGTTCGCCGGCCTCTTCGAGCGCGGCGAAGTCGCGCTTCACCTCTTCGTTCATGACGAGGGCTACCCGCCGGTGCCCGCGCTGCCGGCAATAGCGCAGCGCGAGTGCGGCGGGAGTCACGAGCTCACGCTCCACCACCGAGAAACCCAGGCGACCCAGCTTCGCGATCGTACGATCGCGCGAGCGAGCTGTCGTATTGGTCACGAACCGCATCGCCAATCCTCGAGCGCGAAGCCGCTCGACCGCCTCCACAGCCCCGTCGATCGGCTCCTCTTCCACGTACAGCACGCCATCGAGGTCGATCAACACCGCGGTCACCTCGCCAGGCATGACCGCACGATCGCAGATACGACGGTGTCGGCTGCGACATCGGTAATTCCGAGTCTGGCGGCGGTGGGATGCCCGGATGCCGTCCTCGCTGATCAGACGTAGCCTGGTGTCATGACTGGATTCGGCGCAGCTTGACCTCGTGGAGTCGGCTCAGCGATGTCATCCACGCCCTCTACCACCGAGCTGCGGGTGCTGGGTGCCCCGATCGCTCTGCGCGACGGTTCGCGGATTCGCATCCGCCAGGGCCACAGGACCGATAGGCAACTGCTGTTGCGGGGCTTTGAGCGGTTGAGCCCAGAGTCCCGGTATCGGCGGTTTCTCGCGCCGGTGTCGGAGCTGAGCGAACCGATGGTGCGCTACCTGACGGAGATCGACCACCGCGACCACGAGGCGATGATCGCGCTCGACGAGAAGACCGGCGAAGGGGTCGGCGTTGCGCGCTACGTCCGCGATCGCGAGCGGCCCGACGCGGCCGAGGTTGCCGTGACCGTGATCGATGACTGGCAGGGAAGGGGCGTGGGCACGCTCCTGCTCGAAATGCTCAGCGGCCGCGCACGCGCGGAGGGCATCACCACCTTCACCGCGCTGATGCTGGCCACAAACAGGGAGATGATGGAATTGTTCGAGCAGCTTGACCGGATGCGGATCGTCGATCAAGCCACTGGCACGGTCGAAATCGAAGTGCCGATCCCCGCGATCGGCGTCGCGCCCGCGCTCAGGCAGCTGCTTCGGATCGCAGCCCAGCACGACGTGGCGGTCCCGCTTGCGCGTCGCTACCGACCTCCTGCGCTCGGCATGCCACGCCGGGAGGAACGCGCCTGATTCGCTGCTCCATGTGCGGCCCTAGGGTGATGAGGTGAGAGCTTGGAGCTTTTCGGTCGCCGCACTCGCTACAGGCCGCCGAGCTCGGCGCGGACGGGGTCACAGCAGGCCGGTCACCCGCGCACTCGCCAAACGGCCGGAGATCCGCAGCCCATGCGCGTTACTTGGCGGCACCACTTGAAGGCCGGTGGGGAAGATGCCGGCTGGGCATGATCCGTTGGACTCGAAGTGAAAGGTGAAGAACGAGCGCTGCCAAGAGCCAAGGACGACCGCTCGCGCTGGACCCCTTACCCGACCCACGGTCGCGTGCCGCGGGGCGCTTGCGCGACACTGTCGCGAACCCGCGCGTGGAGATGCTCCAGGTTCCAGTTCGAGCAGGCAACGCCGATGACCGGAACGTTCAGGACACCTCGCTTCGTCATCGCGTAGAGGGCAGGGAAGATCTGTTTGTGGGCGAGGTCCCCGCTCGCGCCGAACAGCACGAGCGCGTCGGACCGGCCTGCGCCATCGTCGGGCTCGCTCATCTCAGCTTCCTCCGGTCATCGCCAACCGATCAGGCCTCGCCAGCCGACCCTCCAGCGAGCCGGAAGGCCCACGCGCCTTGGCAGCTTCACGCCCCGGGTCGATCGCCTCGATCGTTTGGCTGCTGAGCCTGCTCGTGCGCGATGTCTCGATCCCGTTCTGCGCGCGCCGCCCGCTCGTTGGCCTCAGCTAGTTCTTGCCGGTTTTCAGCGCGCCGCGTCGCCCCCCGCTTCTGCCGGCCGCGCATCGAGACCGTAACGATCAGCACAACGAGCACGACTGCGATCGCGACGACGATGACGACGACTCCCGTTGCTACGGCAATTGGTGTCAGTATCGCGTCGCTCATTTCCTCCGCCTTTCCTGGACGCTCGAGTTCCGATTGGTCCAATCGTGCGGTCGCGTACTTGCGGGACCGCGTTGTGCCGAGTGCAGGGCTGGGCGAGAGACCGCCGCTGCCGGCGCGTCAAAGCGCCGGCCGCGTGCTCCCTGCGAGCACGCACGGTCGTTCACTTCCTGTCCACCCTGTGCTTGAGGTCTCCGAGCGCATGCTGCGCCCTGTCGAAGACCGAGTCGAGCTTGCCCTTGAGCTTGCCCTTGTCCTCTTGGCGCTGCCCTTCGCGCTTGGTCTGCTCATCGCCGGTCACGGCGCCGACGGCCTGCTTCGCGCGGCCCATGGCCCGATCGGTCTTTGCGCCCATGACGTGCCCTCCTGGGTCCTAGTCGTTCCTTGCGAGCTTAAGCCCGAACTGCGCCACCATCATCCGTGCCGCCCACTGAGGAATAGCCGGGAAACCCCGCGGGGCGAGGCGAGCGGACTGGCGGGCGACCGTATGGATCGCTTGAACCGGTTCGCCGGGATCACTGTCCGGGGTAAGTTACCGACCGCAATGCCGCTGAGCCGGCTGGCATTCCCCCTGCCTCGACCTCGCTGACCTCCAGCGAGCCTAATCACCGACCGTCGGTTAACTTCCGCCTCCGGCGCCGAGCATGTGCTGTAGACGGCTCGACGACAGCTCTGGGACAGAGCCCGGCGTGGAACGGCAAGGCACGGCGGCGGACCGCGGCGGAAACTGCCGCTTCGGTCGTGATGCGGGGTGATCGCCGAGGAGGGCGGTTTTCTGTGGTCGGTAGCGAAGAGGGAGGGATTCGAAACCCCGATGGACGGCTCGCGCCCGCCGCCGCGGACTCTGAGGCCGCGACGTCGCGGCTGTCCTGTGCGTCACCTCACCCGCGCTCACTGCTCAGAGCGCAACTGCTCCACGGCACCCGCATGATCGTGCAGACCCCAACTCTCTCCACGACGATGCCGTTCGAGAACCGGTTAAAGACCATCGACCGGAAATCGACCCGCCTCCCGGACGAAGCCAATCCAGGAAACTCGCCCTCATGGGTGCCCTCGTCACGCAAGTGGAACGCGACACAGTCGCCCTCAGCGATCATCGTCTCGATCGTCGTGTGAAAGTCCGGGAACGCGCGCCGCCAAGCACGAATCCTGGCCTTCAACTGTTCGGCGAACTCCCCGCGCGTCTCATCGACAACTTCAAGGATGCCGCAGTCGATCGCTTCATCGACGAGGCGGTAGATGTTCGCCTTATTGGCCTCAATCCCAGCCGCCTGCGCCGTCCCGTAAATCATGATCATCGCGCCACTACCACGCAACCGCAACACCGCGATCACGGAGTCGGCTTTGGAGGAGGAGTCGCGTGTGAAGCGCGCCGTTACCGGACTCCCCGCTGCCGGTAGCAACCACGCCAGCTACCCCGAGACGATGACCGCTCTTGGTACCGAGAGCCATACCGGAGCGTGACCGAGTCGTCCATGCTGATCGTGATCTCGAGCTGGTCGGGACTCGTTCAGCGGCCTCCAGCCGGAGTACTCCGGTCAACGCACGATTCGCGTTAAGATCCCGCCCCGCTCAAGCGGGCGCCCTCAATCGGAGTAACGTGAGGAGTTGAGCCGGCCCTGCGGCTGGGATCCTCAGCCCGAGCCCGACTGCCACCGACGGCGCGAAAGCGTTACGAGGCGAGGAGCGGGGGCCACTGGTTGCGACTGCGGGGCTGGTCCACTACTTCTGCGGGCGTCGCCCGTCGACGCGCGGTAGCTTCGCCCACAATGCCCGGTCGCGCACTGGGCCTAAACCCCTCGCCGTCGCGCGCGAATTCCAATCAGGAAACAGGGAAGGTTGAGGACCATGACAAGCATCAAGCGCGACAACGTGCAGCGCAAGCACGGCAAGTTCGATCGCGATCGCGTCGGCCGGCCGTCGCCCGCAACTGCAGCCCAACGGCGGCTCAGTGCCGCCCGCGAGAGTCCGAGCCACGTCGGTCCACGAGACCCCCGCTTCGGCTACCTCACACAGTCGCACGACTAGCCGAGACTTCCGCGGGCATCCGACGGCAGTCGAGAACGCGACGAGACGGCGGGCTGGCTTGGCGCGAGGAGTGCATGACCCTCCAGGACGTTGGGCGAACGCACCGCTCCGAGCCGTATCCGACCTACGAGCACAAACCGAGGAGACAGCGATGGCATACATCACGATCAAGACCAACACCGCCAGGCCCAATCATGCTGCAGGAGCGCGTGGTGCCGAGCGACATTGAGAGTGAGGTGTTTCGCGCGCACCTTCTCGAGCGTCTGCGCTGGGCCGTCGAGGACGCCCACAGCACCCCGTCCGCCGGCCAAGCTCGATAGCTAGAACGGTCTATCGGCCGAACCCGACAGGCCTTTTCGGACGCTGGAGATGCGGGTTCACCGACTCCACCGACGGAAGGCGGAGTCAAGTCGTGTGAGGTGGTGTAAGTCTCCGAGCTCGTCGTTGGCGTTGGCGTCTCAGGCCGCGTTGAGGGCGATGGCCTCCTTGTCTTGTTGTTGT
>Ga0207693_10005667_pt1 | contig 10383 bp, 7 predicted proteins | sample LARL81metaG_FD_184347 | JGI IMG/M metagenome (GOLD analysis project Ga0207693, IMG submission 184347) | Corn, switchgrass and miscanthus rhizosphere microbial communities from Kellogg Biological Station, Michigan, USA - LAR L8-1 metaG... | ecosystem: Host-associated > Plants > Roots >... | reverse complement strand
CTAGCCGCCGGGCGTCTCCGTCCCGGTCGTGTGGGCGGAACCCGCACTCGTGCCACCGCTACCCCGACGCGATCCCCGCTGCGCACTCATTGAGCCAACTCAGGTGATAGGCAGGATGGCCATGGCCGGTAGCCGCGAAGGGCCCTTTGGCGCCGTCTCCGGACGGCTCACCTGGTCCTGAATCGCCTGTACAGAAGCATGGACACTGCGCCCGCGATCGCCAAGACGACGCCTACGATGATCAGCACAACACCCAGTGCTGACTGGTTGGAGGCCGGTGACGACAAAGGCGGGGAACTCCGCGATGCTGATGGCGAGGCCGAGGGACTTGGCGATGCTGATGGCGACCGCGAGTGCGAGTGCGATGGCCTGGGAGAGGGGCGGCCGCAATCGGCGGAAAGCACGTCCATATAGCACTGCGAGGCAGAGTTCTTCGCTGCGGCCAGCGCTTCCGCCCCGCTGTCCCCAGGGAATGTCCCTGGGGCGTCATACCTCCAGTCGTGGGCCGTGCTGGAATCGAAATATTCGATGGCCCTCACTGCGGGTAGCTGATTCTTCAGCTCGCTCAGGGCATCCTGCCACCAGGTCGCCCGGGTGGGGGCCCCGCTTCCGTAGGAATTGGCAGGCATGATGCCTACCTCACCAAACATCAGCGGCTTGCCGTAACTCTTGAAGGTGTCGTACCAGTCGAAACCGCTGCTGCCACCGCTGGTGGTGGCCAGTTGCTGCAGTGTCAGCCACATGTTCTTGGGATAAGCGTCGATGCCTATCCAGTCGACGTAGCTGGATCCAGGGTAGTAGGGCACGGGATTCTGTGCCTGGCTGCCGCCAACGCGGATGGGGTTCCAGAGCCACTTGACGTTGCCAACGTTATTGCTCCGAAAAATATTAACGAAGTGCCGCCAGGCGGCGATGAATTCTTGGGAGTTGCCACCGTAGTGGACGTCATTCCATTCGCTGCCGGTGAAATTAAACTCCCAGAAAGGCCGGATCAAGATCCGCCCATAGGGAGAGAGTTCCGTCTTGACCGAACTGGCAAAGTCGGAAATTTCCTGGTCATACTTTCCGGCAACGATGTCAGGGATAATGGTATTCGGATTATTACCGGTCGACCACGACAGGGTGACGAAAGGAACGTGATCGGATACCAGTGACCAGTGAGCGTCAGCGAGATCACTCGGGGTCACGTCGGCAGGAACATAGTAGAGGTGGCCATCAAACTTCCTGCCGAACTGGGATTCACGTCTGGAGAAATCGGCGCGCTGACCGCTCCCCAGAGCGGAACGGTCAAAGAAATATACCCCCGCCCTGGCCGGGGCCCACGTGGACACATTAATCGAGGCGGCGGCCTGGCCGCCCAGCCCCGCTGCGTGAGCGTCGGCACCGGCGGCGTGGGCGCCGGCGCCGGCCGTGATAAAGGCCACCGCCAGGCCAGCAGCCAACAGGCGGCCTACGCGCATGCCGGACACCTCTCTGCATGTTCTGCCAGCACACGTGACCAAAGCGGTCATGCTGGCGGCCCCACGAGCGCGGCGCCCAGGGCCTGAGACCCCCACCGGCTGCCGTCCAGGCGGAGGCGCAACCGGCCAGGCGCGGGGACGACGCAGGTCCTCAGCCTAGCCCAGGAACGGCCAGCCAGGAGCATGATCAAGGTCATGGTTATAGCAAGTCTGGGGGCTGCCACGGCTCACCGAGCAGGTGAGTGGCGAGGAAGGCGAGTACCGTCTGGTACCAGATCACCGCGTGACCGGGGCTCAGGATCCAGTGGTTCTCGTCGGGGAAATACAGGAACTTCATATCTGGGGCGCCGCCCGGCCGGCTGGCCAAATCAGCCCACAGGCGCAGCGCCTCGCCGATCGGGACCCGGTAGTCCTTGTCTCCATGGATTACGAGCATTGGAGTACGGATCCCGGCCACGTAATGATGGGGCGAGTTCGTCAGATAGCGCTCCGGGTGGGTGAACGGGTCACCGAAGTGACGCCGCCAGTACGCGGGCATGTCGGTCGTGCCGAACATCTGGTCCAGCGCCCACAGGCCAGCATGACTGACGATTGCCTTGAACCGGCCGGTGTGGCCGGCGATCCAATTCGCCATGTACCCGCCGTAGGAGCCGCCCATCGCCGCCGTCCGAGTCTGGTCGATGTCGGGGCGGGTGACGGCGGCGTCGGTGATCACCATTAGGTCGGCGTAGGGCCGCGGCCCCCAGTCGCCGTAACCGCGGCCGACGAAGTCATGACCGTAGCCGGTGGACAGGCCGGGATCAGGCAGGAGCACAGCATACCCGCGGGCGGCCATGAGCCACGGGTTCCACCGCCACGACCAGGAGTTCCAGCTCATCCGCGGCCCGCCGTGGACCCACAGCAGCAGGGGCGCAGGGTGCCGCTCCGAGGCCGACGCGGGCAGCGCCAGCCAGCCGCGGATGACCGCCCCATCGTCGGCGGTCGCCTCTACTTCGGTGAGCCGGCCCGGCAGCTCGACCTCTCCGGTGGGGCTGGGCAGGAAGTGCGGCGAGCTGCCGGGGAGGGTGAGGTCGATCCGGACCGGCCTTGGCGGGGTGTCTATCGCGGCCCGCAGCGCGTACAGGAACCGCCCGTCCGGTGACGGGCACAGGTGGGTGTAGGCGCCGTCGTCAGTGGTGATCCGTGTCACCTGGGATTCGGTCAGGCCGACCCGGAACACCGGGCACCGGCCGTGATCGTCTGCAGTGAAATAGACCGCTTGCGAATCGGGGGCCCAGGCGGCCTCGGCCGGCCGGCGGTCCAGGCCAGGGACCAGGTCGGCGCCCTCACCGCCGGTCACGGGCACGAGCATCAGGGTCGCGTCGCCTGGTGCTCCGTAGCGGTCGTGGGTCGTTGCCTTGCAGACGACCAGAGCACCATCCGGGGAGATGTGGGGGTCGCTGAAGTCGTGATCGGGGGCGGCCAGCAGCGTGCGGCGCTCGCCGGTGGCCGTCTCGATCACAGCTATCTCTGTCCGGATGTCACCCGCGCCGTACGGGACCGCCCAGCTGGTGATGGCCAGGGAGCCGTCGGGGGCCAGCTCGGCATGCTGCTCATCCAGCGACCGGCCCGGCCGTGGGGTCAGGTCGCGGGGCGGCCCGGCCAGGCCGCCGCCGGCGGCGGCGGCCACCAATAGCCGCAGCTGATCGGGGCCCAGGTCGTGATCCCAGTATCGGACCGGCGCGGCCTCGTACAGGATTGCGTTGACGCCGAGGTCCTTGCGCTGTTGGCGGCGCTGCGCATCCTCGTCTTCCCCAGCTGCTCCCGGCAGCATGGGGGAAATGAACATCAGGGCAGGAGCGCGCCGGGCGGTAACGATTCCGCTGACACCACCCGGCGGGGCGGCGATCCGGAGGGCGTCGCCTCCGGCCGCAGGAAGCAGCCACAGCGCGGGCCGGGCACCGTCCTCCTGCCCGTCCTTCTTACTCGCGGACCCAGCGGCTGGGTCGGGCCGCTTGGAGGCGAACAGTAGCGACCCATCGAGGAGGAACGCCGGGCCGTCCTCGCCCTGCGCCGACTGGGTCAGCCTGGTGGGCTCGGCAGGCAGGCCGGGGGGCAGCCGCCCGTTGGGGCCGATGGCCGGGATCCGCCAGATGCTGGTGCTGAACTTCCTGCCGTCTGGGTCCGGCTGCTGCACCGTGGCGGCCAGCCAGGTCCCGTCGGGCGAGAGCCGCAGCCCGGTCACCCGTGGGATCGCGATGTAGTCGTGAAGGTTCTCGAACGGGGTCACCTGACCGGTCCCGCCTGGTGAATGCCGGGCCGGGGTCAGTACTTCTCAGTGATCATGGCAGCGCCGACGGTGGCGCCGGTGGCCTCGTCGATGAGGATCAGCCCGCCGGTCTGCCGGTTGCGGCTGTAGGGGTCGCAGAACAGCGGCTGCGTCAGCCGGAGGGTGACGCGGCCGATCTCGTTCAGGACCAGCTGGTCGATGTCCTCCACCCGGTGCAGGGTGTTCACGTCCAGCCGGTAGTGCAGCTCGCGGACGAGAGCCTTCACCGTGCGGGAGGTGTGCTTGACGACCAGGCGGCTGCGCGGCGTCAGCGCGGCGGACTCGGACATCCAGCAGACCATCGCCTCGACATCCTGGGTGATCACCGGCTGGTTGTGCGGCCGGCAGAGGAGATCACCGCGGGAGATGTCCAGATCGTCGTCCAGCACCAGGGTGACCGACATGGGCGGGTAGGCTTCGTCCACCGGGCCCTGGGCGGTGTCGATGCGGGCGATCCTGGTGGTCATCCCCGACGGCAGGTGCATCACCGGGTCGCCGGGCTTGAGCACGCCACCGGCCACCTGGCCAGCGTAGCCGCGGTAGTCGTGCAGGTCAGGATCGGTGGCCTGGTGCGGGCGGATCACGTACTGCACCGGGAACCGCATATCGATCAGGTTGCGGTCGGAGGCGATGTGCACATGCTCCAGGTGGCTCAGCAGCGGCGGCCCGTCATGCCAGGCCATGTTCTCGCTGCGCTGGACCACGTTGTCGCCGTGCAGCGCGGAGACGGGCACGAAGGTCAGATCGCCGATGTCGAGCTTGGCGCCGAACGCGCTGAACTCGGCGCATATCGCCTCGAACACCGCCTGGTCGTAGCCGACCAGGTCCATCTTGTTCACCGCCAGCACCAGGTGCGGAACCCGCAGCAAGGTGGTGAGGAAGGCGTGGCGCCTGCTCTGCTCAGTCAGCCCGTTCCGCGCGTCGACCAGCACGACCGCGAGATTGGCGGTCGATGCACCGGTAACCATGTTCCGCGTGTACTGGATGTGCCCGGGGGTGTCGGCGATGATGAACTTGCGGCGCGGGGTGGCGAAGTAGCGGTAGGCCACATCGATCGTGATGCCCTGCTCGCGCTCGGCCCGCAGCCCATCGGTGAGCAGGGCAAGGTTGGTGTAGTCCTCCCCCCGGGCCCGGCTGGTCCGTTCCACCGCCGCCAGCTGATCCTCGAAGATCGCCTTAGAGTCGTACAGCAGCCGCCCGATGAGGGTGCTCTTACCGTCGTCCACCGACCCGGCCGTGGCCAGCCGCAGCATGTCGGTATGCCGGTCCTTCGGCCACGGGCTGGTCACGGGTGTGTCCTCAGATGCGCCCGTCATCAGAAGTACCCCTCCTTCTTGCGGTCCTCCATGGCAGCCTCGCTGGTGCGGTCGTCGGCACGGGTCTGGCCACGCTCAGTGATGCGGGTGGCCGCGATCTCGGTGATGACCTCCTCGATCGTGGCCGCGGCCGACTCCACCGCCCCGGTGCAGGTCATGTCGCCGACCGTGCGGTAGCGCACGCTGGTCTCGAACACCGGCTCGTCGTCGGCGCGCGGGATGTAGGGGTTGTCGGCCAGCAACATCCCGTCGCGCTCGAAGACGCTTCGGGAGTGCGCGAAGTAGATGGACGGGATCTCCAGATTCTCCCGCGCGATGTACTGCCAGACGTCCAGCTCGGTCCAGTTGGACAGCGGGAACACCCGGATGTGCTCGCCCATCTTGATCCTCGTGTTGTAGATGCTCCACAGCTCGGGACGCTGGTTCTTCGGATCCCACTGACCGAATTCGTCGCGGAAGGAGAACACGCGCTCCTTCGCCCGCGCCTTCTCCTCGTCCCGGCGGGCGCCGCCGAACACCGCGTCGAACCGGTGCTCTTCGATGGCGTCCAGCAGGGTGACGGTCTGCAGGCGGTTCCGGCTGGCCCAACGGCCGGTCTCCTCGGCAACCCGGCCCGCATCGATCGACTCCTGCACCGACGCCACCACCAGCTGTACCCCGAGCTGTGCCACCCGGCGGTCCCGGAACTCCATCACCTCGGGGAAGTTGTGCCCGGTATCCACGTGCATGACGGGGAACGGGATCCTGGCCGGCCAGAATGCCCGCTCGGCAAGCGCGAGCATGACGACCGAGTCCTTGCCGCCCGAGAACAGAAGCACCGGCCGCTCGAACTCGGCCGCCACCTCGCGCATGATGTGGATGGACTCGGCCTCGAGCACATCGAGCTGGGACAGGGAGTAGTCGGAACGCGACAGGACCATCAGGTGGACTCCGGATTCTGAGGCAACACGGTGGGCTGGCGGGCACGCACCCTACGCGGTCCGGGTCCGCCGTGCCGCACCGATCGCGGCAAGCAACCAGTCTGCCAGCTTCCCCGGGCAGATAAGGATATCCGGCTGCCAGGGTGTGGCCTTGTTGTATGCCAGCTTTGAGCCGTCGAGGCGCGAGGCGTGCAGCCCGGCCGCGCGCGCCACCGCCACCGGGGCGGCCGAGTCCCATTCATACTGGCCGCCGTCGTGCAGGTAGGCGTCGGCCTCCCCGAGAATCACCGCGGCCGCCTTCGCGCCGGCCGACCCAAGCGGTACGAGCGTTGCGCCGACGTTCTCGGCGACCTGCGCCGCGAAGGCCGGGGGGCGGCTGCGGCTGACCACGATCCGCAACTGGCCCGCGTGGGTACCCGCCGCATGTGGCGACTCAGGCTGGCTGGGCGGCTCGGCGGTGCTCAGGACCCGGCCCCGGGCGGGAAGCGCCACCGCCCCCGCAGTGAGCTCGCCGCGCTCCCACAGCGCCACATGCACGGCCCAATCGCTGCGACCTACCTCACCGAACTCCCTGGTGCCATCGAGCGGGTCCACGATCCACACCCGATCCGCAGCCAGCCGCGCGGCGTTGTCTCTGCCTTCCTCGGACAGGACGGCGTCGCCAGGACGGCGCGCCGCGAGCTGCGCGGAAATGAACTCGTGGGAACTCGTATCGCCCGCTTTGCGCAGGTCGTCCGGGCCACCGTCACCCGCGCGCAGTGCCAGCAAGCGCTGGCCGGCCTGCGCTGCAAGGTCACGGGCAAGGCGGTCGTCGTCTGCTGGCATCTGGCTGGCTCCTCCCCCGGCGAGGTTACAGCCCCCACAGCCAGAAACGTGCGACCTCACAGGATGTCCGAGGCTAGACGGGACAAGTTCAGCTTGCTGTGCCATGTGTGGGAGCTAGCCTGGCCCTATGGGGGAGATGCCGGGGGGCAAGCACTGAACGGCCCTGGCCAGCCAGCCACAAGGCCGCTGCTGCCGACGACCGTCCGGCCCTTGGCCGCGGCAATTGTGGTTGTCTGCGTGCTGGTGATCGCGGTACAGGCAGTATGGATCGGGCACGGGATGGAAACCGGCTGGCTGGACACGGCGGTGGACGCCAAGGTGAAGGCCAGTCTGGGCGCACATCCCCTACTGCTAGCCGTGCTTGTCTGGCCTGGCGCGCCGGTGCCGCTAGCGGTGATGGCTACGGCCTTGGCGCTGGCGTGTATCCTGCGGCATCGGTATGGCGGGGCCGCATTGGTGGCTATATCTGTGCCCCTTGCGACTGCCATCACGGAACTCGTGCTCAAACCTCTCATCGGCGGAACGTCCTGGGGCAGCCCATTCCCCAGCGGTCACGTCACCGGAGTGGTTGCCTTGACTACCGCTCTAACAGTGCTTCTCGGCAGAAGACCCGCGAGGATCTCCCGCCAATTGTGTCTCGTGTTCAGCATTACGGCCTTCCTGGCAGCGGCCGCCGTTGCCGTTGGGGTTATCGGCGCGAACATGCATCACTTCAGCGACACCGTCGGCGGGGCTGCCGTCGGCACTGGAACTGTCCTTCTGACCGCGCTCACCCTCGACCTGGTCGGCAGGTGGCATTCCGAGCGCAGAGGTGAACCTCAGGCTGGCGACGCGGGTGTAGGCCCCGGCGGGGGTGCCGCGATGTCGTTCCACGTGAAGCTGGTCTTTGAGTATGCCGACAATCGCTTCGACCTACTGCCGCAGTAGGGCCTTAGCCCGTAGCTAATTAGTAGGCGCCGGAGCCGCGGGTGACGGCGGAAAGTGTTTTCCACAGGATTTGCAGGTCGAGGGCGAGGGACCAGTTCTCCACGTAGCGCACGTCCAGTCTTTCCGCCTCGTCCCAGGACAGGTCCGACCGCCCGCTGACCTGCCACAGGCCGGTAATGCCCGGCTTGACCACCAGCCTGCGCCGCATATGGTCCCCGTACGTAGCCACCTCGACCGGCAGCGCCGGACGGGGCCCGACCAGCGACATGGTGCCGCCCAGCACGTTCAGCAGCTGCGGGAGCTCGTCCAGCGACCACCGGCGCAGCCAGCCGCCCGCCCTGGTGATCCGCGGGTCGCGGTGCATCTTGAACAGCACACCGTGCCCGTCGTTGAGCTGCTGGAGCTGCGCCTTGCGCGCCTCGGCGTCCACCACCATGGTCCGGAACTTCCACAGGCTGAAGGGCTCGCCGTTCTTGCCGATCCTGGTCTGCCGGAAGAAAACCGGCCCCCAATCTGTGATCTTGATGGCGAGGGCGATCACCATGAACAGCGGCGCCAGCAGGACCAGGGCCATGGCGGCGGAAATCCTGTCGAAGATCCCCTTGATCACCCGCTTGGCCCCGGTGAGCTCGGCATGGTCGACGTGCAGCAACGGAAGGCCCTCCACCGGCCGGATGGTCGTCCGGGGCCCGGCGACATCGAGCAGCGCCGAGGCCACGCACATCTCGGTGCCGGTCTTCTCCAGGTCCCAGGCCAGCTCACGCAGCCGGATGGCGTCCATCTCCGGGCACGCCAGCACGGCCACGGTATCGGCGTTGAACCGCTCTACCACCGAGGCCACACTGTCCAGCCCACCACAGACCGGTATGTCCGCCACCTCACCCTGGCGCTGGGCACCGGCCACACACGCCGCCACCACCGACAGGCCATGGTGGCTGTCCCGTCGTAGCATGGCCACCAGATCCTCCACCCGGGCGGCGTGGCCAACCGCCACCGTACGCCGCATGAACTGACCCCTGCGCCGGCGCCTGCGGAGCCGCTTCCTCAGCCCGTACCGGGCTGCGAGGTCCAGGCCGGCGGCACAGGGCAGCGCCACTAGGAGATAGCCGCGTGCGAGATCGAGCTTCGTCGCGTAGGAGAAGATCGCTATCCCCGTGGTCAGGCTCACCGCCGCGTTGAGCACCTTGCGGAACTCGTCCGAGCCGACTCCGACCAACCGCCGGTCGTAGCCGCCCGCTATGGCCAGCGAGCCCAGCCACAGCAGCGGGAGCACCACGGCGAAGCCGAGATACTCGGCCGGGACGGAACCCCCGCCGTCGAAGCGGACCTCCAGCGCCACTAGCCCCGCGACCAGCGCGCACAGGCCATCGACGGCAACAGCGACACGCAGATAGCCACTTGTCCATCCGACACGGACAGCCTCCGCTGCCCCAGCGCTGGCCACATGCCGACGGCCAGAAGTGGACACGCTCCCAGACATGACCCCCCCGAGTCCACTCCTTGCGGAGTCCATTATGTACCGGCCACGGGCCGTGTGTGTGGTTTTGGCGAAACTCGTGCCGTTATGGGAAGAACGGGCGTCCGGCCTAACGCCGCTGAGACTGGCCGGCCGGGCCGCTCGCGGCCGGCGCTCCCCCGGTTGCCCGCGCGGACCGTGCGGCATGTGCCCGTGCCAGCCGCCAGGCCAGCAACGCCCCTAGGAACGCTCCGGCCACCTGCACCACGATGTCGGCCACTGACGTGTGCCGGGCGTGGAAGAGGAACTTCCCGGCCGCCAGCACCACCGCGAGCCCCGCTGCGGTCAGGGTGGCAGGGACCGGACGCACAGGTGGCCTTCGCGCCAGGACGATGAGGAAGCCGACAAGTATGAACGACAGCAGATGGAGGAGTGCGTGCAGCCAGTCCTCCGTATCCATGGGCGTGAAGGACTCCACATGATCCGGGAGGTACAGGTAGCGCCTGGGAATCGAGAGGGCGCCCGGCCGGAGGTAATCGACGGCGTGCGCCGGTGTGCGCACCTCGGCATGGAGGATCCCACCTTGCCACGGCCCGCCCCCGTGAACCTCGTCGCCAAGCGCAATCTGCCCGGGGTCCCAGATCCCGAGTGAGTCCGGCGGAAGATGCTCGACCAGCCGCCTCCTGCCTTCGACGCGGATGGTGATGCGGTCGCGTTGCACCATCACGTCCACGCGGTTCCACCGCCGTGGCTGGACGGCCCGCTCAACGACAAACGGGGGATCACCGTTGCCGTCCGAACCTGGGCGGCGCAGCCACACGAGCAGGTCGGAGTGGTCTTGCCCGATCGCGAAGTCTGTATTCCAGAAGTCGCTGGCCAGCATCATGATCGAGGCATGCTCCCGCAGCGACCGCGGCTCGAATTCAAGCTGAATCTGAACGTTGCCGGATGTGCGCGCATCGCGTAGCCAGGACGGCGTGCTGGGCGTTCGCGCGCGGTTCATCTCGCCAAACCGCAAGGCGCCATCCGGGCTTCTGACCACCTCGTTGCGCACGATCCGCGGTGGATCCCAGTCGAACGGGTAGTACGCGGTGGCAATGAGCAGGAAAACCAGCCCTAGCAGCGTGGCACGGCACACGGTGGCGGCACCCACGCGTGCCCGATGGCCCGA
>Ga0207693_10005666_pt1 | contig 10383 bp, 11 predicted proteins | sample LARL81metaG_FD_184347 | JGI IMG/M metagenome (GOLD analysis project Ga0207693, IMG submission 184347) | Corn, switchgrass and miscanthus rhizosphere microbial communities from Kellogg Biological Station, Michigan, USA - LAR L8-1 metaG... | ecosystem: Host-associated > Plants > Roots >... | reverse complement strand
ATAAAATGCCAAAATTGCCAAAAATCGCCAAAAATCGCCGAAATTGATGGCCCCCTTCAAATTGTTTTCAATTTGGATTCTTTGGCAATTCCGGCGATTCTGGCAATTTCTTTGTTTTCTCTGTGCCTCCGTGTCTCCGTGGTAGGTTTTGATTCACCACACCTTGCACACCTTCTCCGGCGGATTCACCATCGGCTGCCCTGCTTTGCAGGAAAACGCATTGGCAAACTCCGGCATATTCACCACCACGCCGTTAATGCGGTATTTTGATGGCGAATGCGGATCGGTCCGCGCGCGCAGCCCCATCTCTTCCGGGCGCGTATTCGAGCAGTCCCACTGCGCAAAGCCGATAAAGAAACGTTGGTCCGGCGTAAGTCCGTCCACCGGCTTCAGGTCTTTGTCTTTGGTTGCGTCTTTCCACGCGATGTAGCCCAGAATTTCTCCGCCCAGGTCGGCCACGTCTTCGCCCAGCGTCAGCCGGCTATTGATGTGCAGATCGTCCACCACCACGTATTGCGCGTACTGGTCGGCCACGCACTTGGTCCGTTCTTCAAATTTCTGTTTGTCTTCTTTCGTCCACCAGTCGCGCAGGTTTCCCTTGGCGTCAAACTTCGCGCCCTGGTCGTCAAAGCCGTGGGTCAGTTCGTGCCCAATCGTTCCGCCGGTGTTGCCATAGTTGGGCGCGTCGTCCATCTTCGCGTCATACAGCGGAGGCTGCAGCACGCCCGCGGGAAAATTAATGTCGTTCAATGACGCGCTGTAGTAGGCGTTGACCGTCGGCGGGGTCATGCCCCACTCGCCATGGTCCACCGGCTGGCCAATCTTGTTGAAGTTGCGGTGCCGCTCAAACTCCGTAGTGCGCTGCACGTCGCCCAGGAAATCATTGCGCAGGATTTTCACCGAACTGTAATCGCGCCACTTCTCCGGATAGCCAATCTTGTTCCGGATGCCGTGCAGCTTGGCCATGGCCTGCTCTTTCGTCTCGGGACTCATCCAGTCCAGCTGCCCGATCCGCTGCGCCATGGCGTCTTCAATCCGCCGCACCATCTCCAACGTGCTTGCTTTCAGTTCCGGAGGAAAAACCTTCCGCACATACGCCTGCCCCAGCGCTTCACCCAGGTCGCGATCGGTGTACTGCACGCAACGCTTCCAGCGCGGTTGCAACTCTTTGGCGCCACGCAGGTATTTCAGGTAAAAATCAAAATTCTCCTGCACAAACTCTGAAGACAGATACGCCGCATAGCCGTTGGCCAGGTGAAAGCGGAGATAATTTCTCAGGTTGGCGATGGGCTCGCCCTTCAACCGCGCTTCGAGCTCTTTAAAGAACGCCGGCGGAGCCGCGTTCACGATCTCAAATTGCGGCGCTTTCAGTGTTCGATAATATGCCGCCCAGTCAAAGCTCGGCACCATCTGCTCCAGTTCAGCCAGCTTGATCTTGTTCTTGCGCTTGTAAGGATCGCGGCGCTCCACCCTTGTGAGCGACGCCGTCGCCAGCGACGTCTCAATCCGCATGACCGTATCCGCGTTTTCCTTCGCCACCGCCGGCTTGTCTCCCAGCAATTCAAAAATCTTCTGCACATGTTGCAGGTAGCGCTCCCGCGTCTCCTTGGACTTCGCATCATCCTTGGTGTAGTAATCGCGATCGGGCAATCCAATCCCGCCCTGGTCCACACCGGCAATCTGCTGTTCTGAGTTGTCCGGGTCCTGCCGCGCACTGCTGCCAAAAAAGATCGCGCCGCCCAGGTCAAGCTGCATGCGCGCCACCACCGGAGCCAATTCGCGCGACGACTTGAGTTGCGCCAGCGCCGTTAGCTGCGGCTTCAGCGCGCCCAGTCCCAGCTTCTCTATCGCCGGCTCATCCATGCAGGCCGAATAGAAGTCGCCAATCTCCTGCGTCACCGTGTCACGCTGGCCCTTGGCGGCAGCAGCCTGCTCCAGAATGCCGCGCAAAAAAACTAGGTTGTCCTGGTACAGCTTGCCGTAGACGCCCCAGGAAGTCTGGTCCGGCGGAATCGGGTTCTTCTGCTGCCATCCACCACAGGAATACTGATAGAAGTCCACGCACGGGTCGACAGTCTTGTCCATGGAACTCGCGTCCAGGCTGGGCGAATACGGCAGCGTGGGCGCAGGCGGCGCAGATTGTGAAACACACATTGAAACCAGCACAAGAACAACAAACGGCAGAGAGGCGATACGCAGTTTTCTCATAGTGTTTTGATCCGGGAACTTATGTTTGACCTGATTCAGGGTAAAACGTTACCGGGCGGGAATATGGTAGCACTCAAGGCTGAGCACGGTGGACCTCTACCGTGTCCCCAATTTCAATCGCCATCAGGTCTTCGCCCATTTCCAATGGGCCTGAATAGGTGGTCCGTGTCAGCCGGACCACGTTGGGCGTAGTGCCCGGTACGATGTGCGAATACACCGCAAGTTTTGGCTTCACCTTGGTGAAAATCTTCCCTGCCTGTTCCGGAGTAGTGTGATGCGCGATCACGTTCTCCCTCTGTTCCGCGTTGAGAAAAGGGGCCTGCTCGCGAAACGCTTCCGGATCGATCACTTCGTGGACCAGGACATCCGCGCCCTGGGAGAAGCGGATCAGGTTTTCAGAGTAACGAGTGTCTCCCGAAAGCACGACCGAGCGGCCGCCAAAATCCACACGATAGCCCAGCGCCGGCTTGACCACTCCATGATCCACCGTAAACGCGGTTACTTTTACGCCGTTGCTCTCGTAAACCACACCTTCGCCGATGTCCTTGGCCACGACCTCCACCGCGGCGCCGGGAAACTTTTCATCCACGTCGCGCCGGATGTGTATGTCGAACTCATAGGCCTGGGCCAGATGCGTCATCATATTTTTCGTGCCCGGTGGCCCCCACACGCGCAACGGCAATTTCCGCCCTCGTATCCAGCCGGTCAGCCACACGTCGGGAATTCCAACCGTGTGGTCTGAATGCAGATGAGTGAGAAATAAAGCTGTGACGTCGGCAAACGGAACTTTGAGCTGGTTCAGCCGCTGGGCCGCGCCGCGGCCACAGTCAAAGAGCAACGTTTCGTTCCCGGCTTCCACCAGAATGCTCGGCCCAAAGCGCTCCATTCGCGGAAGAGGAGAACCGGTCCCCAGAAGTGTCACCCTGATGCCCTGCGCAGATGCGCCCGCGGCCATGGCGATCATTACAGCCATTAGAAAAAGAAATCTCAGCGAAGAATACTTGCGCTGCTCGGCTGTAGTTTTTGCCAGATGGAAACCTCCAGAGAAGTGCCAGTGAAGTCTATGCAATTGACCTGCACTAAGCAAACTTTGTGCCCTTCGCGACCTTTGCGGTTAATTCTTTGTATTACTTCGTGTCCTTTGTGGTTAAACTTTCACTCCTGATCGACCTCGTCTGCCAGTGATACCGCAACGCCAGCAGTCTCAACCCAAATCCGCATCCTGAACCCACAATCGTTGAAACCTCGCGCGGCTGTTTGAGCGCGTCACACAGCAAGAACATCGCGGCGCCAAAGGCTGCGGCAATCGCGTAGAGCTCGCCGCGTTCAAAAATCTTTGGCGTGCGGCCGCTCAGCACATCGCGAATGCAGCCGCCGCCCACGGCCGTTGTTAAGCCCAGCAGGAACGCCGGCAGCGGTGTCATTCCATCGTTCAGGGCGCGCGTACTGCCTGCAACGGCGAACAGTCCAAGCGCGGACGCATCAATAAAGATCACCGCCCGCTCCGTGTTTTTGCCGATCCGCTGCGCCAGCACCATTCCAATCACTGCGCCCCCCAGCGCGGTGATCAGGTAGCGGACGTCGGCAAATGCCAGCGGCGGGCCTTTTTGCAGGATCACGTCCCGCGTAATGCCGCCGCCCAGCGCTGACACCATCGCCAGTCCGGTCACACCAACCAGATCGTATCTGTAACGTGTATCGCGGACAGCAGCCAGCGCCCCGCCAAAAGCGCCCACAAACACGCCGAGAAAATCGATCAGGGAAAAAAGTTTGTCGATCGGGAGATTCACTGGTTTGACACTCAATGGTCGCCGTCCATTGTAGCGGCTCTCGCCGCCGCCGCGCATTAGTCACAGTGACTTGGACGGCCGGCCATCTAAGCCAGAAGCCTGACTCTGGCTTCTGCGAGTGTTCAATGCCGGGCCACGGTTTTGGGCAGAGGCTTCAGTAATCTTTCCGGCATGGCATAAAGAGACGATGATCTCTTCATGCCACACTTTCCCCAAACGCAGACGAAAACGCGTTCTCCCCGAGTACGTGTTCCCAACAATGAATCCATTCGCTTTAACCTCGGCGGCCATCAGGTTTCCGCCGTGCTGCAAAAGATCTCCCTTACGGGAGGCCTGGCGGAATTTCCCGGCAGCATCGGCAGCGCGACCATTGCTGAAGCCAAGGTAAACACGCTTTCCGGACCGGTCAGCGGGCTGGTGGAATTTCTGCCGGCGCAGGTCGGCTCCTGCACTTATCCTTTCCGCTTCATCGCGCTCAGTGACCAGGATTACGAACGCCTGAACGCCACGCTGCAATACATGCAGAAACAGGGCTTCGGCGACTAGCGCCGCTCTGCCCTGGGACGAAGTGACCGCCTTGGAGTGCGTTTTGCCCTGCATTTATGCGGTCGCGCTCGAATCGCACTCCACATTCGACCGCATTTGTGTTCTCATGGTTGAACAGCTTGCGTGGTCCGATCAGGGCTCGAATCGGTTACCGCGAGGGGCGAAATCGAAAACGCCTGCAAGCAGTGAAATGGAGAACCTTTCATGAAAGCCATCCGACTCTTTACCTTAATTGCGGCTTGCCTGTTTGCCATGGCGGCCCTTGCGCAGCAGAACCCGCCCGCCCAGGAAGGCGGCGACCACAAGCATAGCGGCCCCGGCATGATGGGCAACGTTGACGATCACGTCAAAGAGCTTTCCACCAAGCTGAACCTTACCGCAGACCAGCAAACCAAGGTCAAAGCCATCCTGGAAGAACATCACCAGCAGATGCAGGCCATGATGAAAGATGACTCCATGTCAAAAGAAGACAAGCATGCCAAGATGATGAGCATGCATGACTCGGCCCACGCCAAGGTGCGCGAGCTGCTGACCGACGAGCAGAAAACAAAATTTGACGCCATGGTAAAAGACATGGACGGGCGCATGCACGGAGCGAACGGAATGCATGACCATGACAAAGATCACGATAAAGAGCACAAATAAAGACTCTGCGCCAGAAAATTCTGGAAGGGCGTTCGCCGCGGCGGACGCCCTTTAGTTTCTCTTCCTGCTCTCTAGACCTGTTTCGGAAAGAAGACCTGTTTCGGAATCGGTTCCGTGTTTATATCGATGCCGGACAGCTATGGCCCTCAGCTCTCACCAAATCACACGTCAAAATTTCTGAGCTGCTCCTCGTCCCAAATTTCAGTGCTGCTGAAGCAGCAGCTTCTCTCCCCAATAATTTTTTTGGGCATCGCGAGCTGGTCTGCCCTCCTTCGAGGAATAACACGCATCTCAAAAGGACTGGCCGCACCACGCGCTAAGGAGACCTTTATCGTGAAAACCATCAGGACCGCAGTCATTTCCTGCACATTCTTGTTCGCATTGGGGGCATTCGCACAATATCCCGCCGGCGGCCAAGCGACACAACCCATGCAACCGCAACCTCAGGCACAGCAACCTGGCACGCAGCCTTCTCAACCTTCAACCCAGCCATCACAGGCACAACCTGGGCAGGACCAGAATGCGCAACCGGGCCAGCAGCAACAGCCCCAAAGCGGACAAATGGCCGCGCATCCCAGCATCGACGATCAGGTGCAGTCCCTGGCGCAGCAGTTGAATCTTTCCGCCGACCAGCAGGCCAAGGTCAAGACCGCTCTGGAAGATCAGCACACCCAGGCCATGAACGTGGTGCAGGACAGCTCCATGTCTCGCGACGACAAGATCCAGAAGATCCACACCATCCGCGAAGGCACCATCACCAAGGTGCGCAGCGCGTTGAACGATGACCAGAAGAAAAAGTTTGACGTCATGGTGCAGCAGCAGGAACAGCAACACCCGCAGGCAGCGCAGCCCAAATAACGGGCAGCGTGCCTCCTCCGGAAAAAGGCGCTTTGAGCAGCGCCTTTTTCTTTTTGCCGCGCGCTCCTCAGATGCGCCGGTAACAGGTATGCTTGGCTGAATATTTTTTAGCTTTTAGCCAGGGAGCCCCATGCATCTTGCCGCAGGCATTCTCATCGCGCTGTTAGCTTCGCAATCCGGCCAAAAACCCGAGTGGTGCCGCGACCTTCCGCGGCCCGCCTATAGCAAGCTGGAGCGCGTCAACGTCCCGGACAAATGGTTTGAGGTCTATCGCATCCGCCCCGGCCTGTTCGCCATCTACGAGCCGCACCAGCAGGAAGAAATCATCTCCTATCTCATCGTCGGCACAGAACAGGCGCTGCTCTTCGATACCGGCATGGGCATCAGCAACATCAGGAAAGTTGTTGCAGGCCTTACGCCGCTGCCCGTAAGCGTAATGAACTCCCACACACACAATGATCACGTGAGCGACAACTGGCGTTTCAGCAAAATCTACGGCATGGACACCGATTTCACCCGCGAACATGCCAAAGGGACAGTCGCCGCCGCGCAGGAAGAGATTGTGCCCGGAGCGATCTGCGGCGAACTGCCCGCCGGCTTCGATCCAAAAACTTACCGCGTGAAACCGTTCCACATCACCAACTGGATCCGCGACGGCGCAAGGATCGATCTGGGCGGACGCGTGTTGCAAATGATTTCAACTCCTGGCCACACTCCCGATTCGATCTCGCTTTGGGACGCGCAGAACAAACTGCTCTTCACCGGCGACATGTATTATCCCGGGCCCATCTTCCTCTTTCGCCCAGAAACCGACCTTGACGCTTACGAAGCGTCGATCAAGAAGATGGCCGCGCTGGGCGCAACGCTGCTGCTGCCCGCGCACAATGTCCCGGTAGCCGACCCGGCCGATCTCCTTCGCGTGCTGGCCGCAATGAAGCAGGCCCGCAGCGGAAAGATCACACCGGTCAAAGCCGAGCACTGGTCAGAGTACAAGTTTGATGGATTCTCGTTTCTGTTGAGCAAATAGCAGTTGGCAGTTGGCAATTAGCAAAAGCTTTTACCGCAGAGGACGCGAAGGACGCAAAGGAAGAGAGGATTCTGGATTTTTAATCCGCTTTGCGATCTTTGCGACCTTTGCGGTTGACTAGTGGCTAGTAGCTAGTGGCTAGCAGCTTCTTTTTCCAACAACGCCGCTTTCCTCTTCACTCCCCAGCGGTATCCAGCCAGGCTTCCATTCTTCTGCACCACGCGATGGCATGGCACCACCACGGCAACAGGATTCGAGCCACAAGCATTGGCCACGGCGCGCACTGCTCTGGGCCGTCCGATGGTCTTCGCCACTTCGGTATAGCTGCGCGTCTCGCCCGCGGGTATACGGCGAAGCTCTTTCCACACCATCTGCTGGAACGCCGTTCCGCGCAGGTCAAGCGGAATGTTCAGCGGCGCCTTCGATCCATTGAGCAACTGCTTGATCTGGTTTGCCACCGGCTCCAGCCCCTGGTCATCGCGCTGGATCTCCGCCGCCTCAAAGTCGCGTTTTAGCTCGCGCAGCAACGCGGCATCGCTTTCGCCAAAGCGCACGGCGCACACGCCTCGCGGCGTTGTCGCCACCAGCAGTTTGCCCAGCTCAGTCGCGATGACGGTACAGCGAATCTCAACACCTTCGCCTCCGCGGCGGAAAGCCGAGGGAGTCATCCCCAGTTGCGCGGGAATGTTTTCATAAGCCCGGCTGCTGGAGCTGTAACCGGCCTCATAGATCGCGTCCGTCACGCTGCCTTCGCCCAGCAGCGCCTGCCGAAACTTCCCTGCCCGCCGTGCCTGCTGATATTCGCGCGGGCTGATTCCCAGAATGCGCTTGAACAGCCGCTGAAAATGAAATGGGCTGATCGCCACGTGCCGCGAGATGGCCGTCAGGCTCAGCGTGATGTCCAGGTTCTCGTCGATGTAGCGGCACGCGGCCTCCACCTTTTGCGTTTGCCGGTCGCGCTCAAGCGGCGTGCAGCGGCGGCATGCGCGGTATCCTGCCTGCTGCGCCTGGGCCGGCAAATCGAAAAATTCAACGTTCTCGCGCCGCGGCTTGCGGCTGGGGCATGAAGGACGGCAAAAAATTCCGGTCGACTTCACCGCGTAAACGAACCGGCCGTCGGCCTTGGCGTCGCGCGCCAGCACCAGCGACCATTTTTGATTTGCGCTGCCTGATGTGGTTTGCAGTTGCATATTTTTATCTCCGCAATCCACTCTATGGATTTCGGAGAACACCGGCTATCCGCCTCTTGCTCTCAAAGTAATTTAGCGCCGGCGACCCTCAACGCCGCGCCGACCAAAATAATCCCACGTCCTAGCCGAATGGCGGATGCGGCTGCCCTTCTGATTCTTTCATACTGCAATCCGTACAACAAAAAGACCAAAAGAAGGAAGTTTTTCATGGAAAACATCTGGGCAAAGCTCTCAAATGAAATTGCCGAAGTATCGGCCGCGGCGGGCAAATCCGTGGTGGCCGTGCAGGGCACGCGTCACGCTTCCAGCGGCATCGTGATTGCCAAGGACGCAGTTGTTGCCGCCAGCCACGCCGTCCGTCGCGACGACGAGATCACCGTGATCACCGCCCCCGGACAAAAATTCTCAGCGCGTGTCAGCGGGCGCGATCCCAGCACAGACCTCGTGGTCCTGCGGCTGCAACAGCCAATTGAAGCCCCAATAGCGCGCTGGGCTTCCACGTCGGCGCTGCGCGTCGGCGAACTGGTGCTGGCGCTGGCGCGCACGCGCCGGGGCCATATCGTGGCCAGCTCGGGAATTCTTTCCGGGCTCATCAGCGGCCCCATGCGCACATGGCGCGGCGGCGAGATCGATCAATTCATCCGTCCTGACCTGAACATGTATGCGGGATTTTCCGGCGGTCCGCTGGTCAATAGCCAGGGAGAATTTCTTGGCCTGAACACCGCTGGGCTGCATCGTTCCGGCATTACCGTGCCTTCCGCCACGGTGCAGCGCATCGCCGCTGAACTGCTGGAAAAGGGCGGCATTCAGCGGCCTTATCTGGGGCTGGCGATGCAGACGGCGGCGCTGCCGGAATCTTTGCGCACAGGTTTGAATCTAACCGCCAGCGAGGGACTGCTGGTGGTCCACGTTGAGCCGGGCAGCCCCGCGGAGAAGGCCGGCATACTACTGGGCGACGTGCTGATCAAGTTGGCGGATGAAGCTGTGGCTGATACTGAGTCCGCTCAGCTCTTGCTGCGGCGCCACAAAGCGGGCGCCTCGATTGCCGCGGGCCTGGTCCGGGGCGGCGCGATGATCAATGCAACTGTGAAGCTGGAAGCACGAGCGGCATAGCGGAAGAATGCGCGTCGGCTTTGCACAAAAAAGCAATTCTCACCACTGATGAACACTGATCACACTGATAAGAAAAAGCCAGTTTGTCAGTAGATCCATGTGTGGAGCATTGGTTGATCAGTGTTTATCAGTGTAAATCAGTGGTAAATGTAATTTTTGGGCAACTGGCATAAATGGATAAAAGAAGCGACATTCCGTTGCGCATCCTGCTGGTCGCCAGCTCTTCCGCGCGCCGCGCGTACCTGGCGGAAAATATTGTGCGCGCGCTGAACGGACGCGCGCACGTCATTTCCGATTCGCAAATCTCAGCGGAGCGATTTTCGGCATCGAAATGCGACCTGCTACTGGCTGATCTGGAGACTCCCGCCGAGGCCGCCGCGCTGGTCCGCTCTCTTGAAAATGCTCCCTCCGGGACCGGATCGGTTGCGCTGGCCGACGAACCCGACCCCGGCTGGGTGCGCTCCGCGCTGCGCGCATCGCTCAATGCCATCATTGCGCGTGACGCGACGCGAGAAGACATGCAATTGGCATTGCAGGCCGCCGAGGCCGGTCTGGTGCTGCTTCATCCAACTTCGGCGAGCGGCCTGATCCAGAAAAGCTCTCTGCGAGACACACAAGATAACGCCACTGAGGAACTGGCGGAAGAATTGACCGCGCGCGAATCTGAGGTCCTGCGTCTGGTGAGCATGGGCCTTGGCAATAAAGAGGTAGCAGGGCGGCTGGCAATCTCAGAGCACACGGTCAAATTTCACATCAGCTCCATTCTCGGCAAGCTGCATGCGGGCAGCCGGACTGAGGCCGTGAGCCTCGGGATCAGAAGAGGGCTGATCCCGATCTGACAAATGCCCTGGGGTTCGGACAAACGGTTAGTGGTACAGTTTGATTTCCACAGCTCAGGAAAGTCAATTTCCTTAAAAAACTTTTCGAACTTGTCATGCTGAGCGGCGCGCGAGTCCCGGCGAAGCCGGGATAAGCGCAAGTCGAAGCATCCCAAGAATGTGTCCTT
>Ga0207693_10005664_pt1 | contig 10385 bp, 9 predicted proteins | sample LARL81metaG_FD_184347 | JGI IMG/M metagenome (GOLD analysis project Ga0207693, IMG submission 184347) | Corn, switchgrass and miscanthus rhizosphere microbial communities from Kellogg Biological Station, Michigan, USA - LAR L8-1 metaG... | ecosystem: Host-associated > Plants > Roots >... | reverse complement strand
ACGCGAAGGGCAACCCGCTGCCGCAGTACTTCCAGCCACGCCCGTCGGACGCGATCAACCCGGCGGCCAATCCCAAGCATGACTTCGGCTGTGACCCGACCTTCTCGGCCGCGTCCAACCTGGGGCCGAACAACCCCATGCTCGTCCAGCTGATCAAGCAGCGGCAGAAGCAGATCGCGGCGTTCGACCACGTCAGTATCTCGCAGATCCCGGCGGACGCGGTGACCGCGTCGGGCTCCGGCCTGGACCCCGGCATCTCCCCGCAGAACGCCGCCATCCAGGTGAACCGGGTCGCCGCGGCCCGGCACGTCAGCCCGGCCGCGATCAGGGCGCTGGTCAGCCGGTACACCCAGGGCCGGGTGCTCGGGTTCCTGGGGGAGCCGCAGGTGAACGTCCTGCAGCTGAACCTCGGGCTTGACCAGAGGTACCCGGTCTCCTCCGGAAGCTGAGCAGCAGCTGATGGAGGAAGCGGCAGTGCACGGACCGGGCCACCCCCCCGCCCGGCCCGTGCACGCCGCGTCACACCCGCAGCGGGTGCTCATCGTGGAAGACGAGCCGGCCCTGCTGCGGGCGCTGCGGATCAACCTGCGCGCCCGCGGATACGAGGTCACCACCGCGATGACCGGCGGCGCGGCGCTGGCCGAGGCGGCCCGGCGGCCACCGGACGCGGTGCTGCTCGACCTGGGACTGCCTGATGTCGACGGCACCGGCGTGATCGAAGAACTGCGCACCTGGTCCCGGGCGCCGGTCATCGTGCTGTCCGGGCGCACCGGCTCCGGGGACAAGATCGGGGCGCTGGACGCGGGCGCCAACGACTACGTGACCAAGCCGTTCGACATCGAGGAGCTGCTGGCCCGGCTGCGGGCCGCGCTGCGCCGGGACGACCCGGTCGGGGCCGAAGACATCAGGCTGGGCCCCTGGCGGATCGACCTGGTCGCGTACCGGGCCACCAGGAACGGCGACGAGTCCCAGACCGCGCGGCTGACCCCCACCGAATGGCGGCTGCTCGAGATCCTGTTGCGCCACCCCGGGCAGCTGGTGCCCGCCGGCCGCCTGCTCACCGCCGTGTGGGGGCCCGGATACGAGAAGAACACCAACTACCTGCGCTTTCACATGGCCAAGCTGCGGCGCAAGCTGGAGGAGGACCCGTCGCGGCCGGTGTACCTGCTCACCGAACCCGGCATGGGCTACCGCTACCAGCCGGGGCGGGCACACTAGGGGTAGCCATGGATGACATTGGAAGCCCCGGGCGCGGGCAGTTGCGCATCTACCTCGGCTCCGCGGCCGGGGTCGGGAAGACCTACGCGATGCTGTGCGAGGGTCACCGCCGGGCCGAGCGCGGCGCCGATGTGGTGCTGGCCTTCGGCGAGACGCACGGGCGGCCGCAGACCGCCGCGCTTCTGGAGGGCTTGGAGATCATCCCGCGGGTGACCATCCCCTACCGCGGAACCGCCTTCGAGGAGATGGACCTCGACGCCGTGCTGGCCCGCAAGCCGGAAATCGCCATGGTGGACGAGCTGGCCCACACGAACGTGCCGGGCAGCCGCAACGCCAAGCGCTGGCAGGACGTCGAGGAGTTGCTGAACGCGGGCATCGACGTGATCAGCAACGTGAACGTGCAGCACCTGGAATCGCTCAACGACGTGGTCGGGAAGATCACCGGCGTGCCGCAGCGGGAAACCGTCCCCGACGCCGTGGTCCGCGCGGCCGACCAGGTCGAGCTGGTGGACATGACGCCGGAGGCGCTGCGACGGCGGATGGCGCACGGGAACATCTACCCGCCGGAGAAGATCGACGCCGCGCTGAACAACTACTTCAGGCCCGGCAACCTGGACGCGCTCCGGGAGCTGGCGCTGCTCTGGCTGGCCGACAAGGTGGACGAGGGCCTGCAGCGCTACCGCGCCGCGCACGGCATCCACGACACCTGGGAGGCGCGGGAGCGGGTGGTGGTCGCGCTCACCGGGGGCCCGGAGGGCGACACGCTGATCAGGCGCGCGGCCAGGATCGCGGCCCGCAGCGCCGGCGGGGAGCTGCTGACCGTGCACGTGACCAGCGCCGACGGGCTGACCGGCGCCGACCCGGCCGCGCTGGCCGAACAGCGCCGCCTGGCCGAGTCTCTCGGCGGCACCTACCACCAGGTGGTCGGGGACAACATCCCCGAGGCGCTGCTGGAGTTCGCCAAGGCGGAGAACGCCACCCAGCTCGTGCTCGGGGCCAGCCGCCGGTCCTGGCCCCTCGCCCTGCTCACCGGCCCCGGTATCGGGGCCAGGACGATCCGCGGCTCCGGCGACATCGATGTGCACATCGTGACCCACTCGCAGATGGGGCGCGGGCGGGGATTGCCGCAGGCCCGCGGCGGCGGCATCACGCTGCGCCGCAGAATCGCAGGCTACCTGCTCGCGGCCGCGCTGCTGCCGCTGCTGACCATCGTGCTGGCCAGCCTGCGCGGCAGCCTCAACCTGACCACCGACGTGCTGGCGTTCTTCGTCGCGGTCATCGTGGTCGCCCTGATCGGCGGGTTCGTTCCCGCGGTGCTCGAGGCGGTCGCCGGGTCGCTGCTGCTCAACTACTACTTCATCCCGCCGATCCACAGGTTTACCATCGCCGAGACGAACAACGCCCTGGCCCTCGGCGCGTTCGTCATCGTCGCGCTACTGGTCAGCTCGGTGGTGGACACCGCGGCCCGGCGCACCAAGCAGGCCGCCCGGGCCACCGCGGAGTCCGAGCTGCTGGTCACCACGGCCGGCAGCGTGCTGCGCGGCGAGCGGGCGGTGAACGCGGTGCTGGACCGGGTCCGCGAGGCGTTCGGCATGGAGTCGGTCACGCTGCTCGAGTCCACCTCGGTGGCCAGCGGCACCACCCGGGGCCCGGTCGCGGGGTGGTCCGCGGTGGCCAGTTCCGGGGGGCCCGCCCTGGCCAGCCCGACGGAGGCCGACGTCGACGTGCCGGTCACCGAGTCGCTGACCCTCGCGCTGCGCGGCCGCACGCTGCCGGCCGCGGACCGCCGGGTGCTGGGCGCGTTCGCCGCCTACGCGGCGGTGGCGCTGGAACAGCAGCGCCTGTCCGCCGAGGCGGAGGCGGCCCGGCCGATCGCGGCCGCCGACCGGATGCGGACCGCGCTGCTGCGGGCGGTCAGCCATGACCTGCGGACCCCGCTGGCCGCGGCCAAGGCCGCGATCACCAGCCTGCGCTCGGCGGATGTGAACTGGAGCGCCGAGGACCGCGAGGAGTTGCTGGCCACCGCCGACGAGTCGCTGGAGACCCTGGCTCACCTGGTGGGCAACCTGCTCGACATGAGCCGGCTCGAGGCCGGGGTGCTGTCCGTGTTCCCCCGGCCGGTGGGACTGGACGAGATCGTCGCGCGCTCGCTCGACGACGTGGGCCCGGCCGGGCGGACCGTCGGCGTGGACATCCCCGACTCGTTGCCCGAGGTGGTCGCGGATCCGGGCATCCTGGAGCGGATCATCGTGAACCTGACCAGCAACGCGCTGCGCTACTCGCCGCCCGGCGACCCGCCGAAACTCACCGCGAGCTCACTGGGCGACCGGGTCGAGCTGCTGGTGATCGACCGCGGGCCGGGCATCCCGGAGGCCGACCGGATGCGGATCTTCGTCCCGTTCCAGCGGCTCGGCGACAACGACAACACCACCGGCGTGGGGCTGGGCCTCGCCCTGTCGCGCGGCTTCGCCGAGGCGATGGGTGGCTCGCTCGACCCGGAGGACACGCCGGGCGGCGGGCTGACGATGGTCCTGTCCCTGCCGGCCGCGGAATCCGGCCCCGGCGACGGCGAGGCCGATCCGGGCCGGCGCGAGCGCCAGGCGGATCCCGGCCGGCCTGAGCGTGAAGCGGATCCTGGCTGGCCTGAGCGTGAGGCGGATCCCGGCCGGCCTGAGCGCAAGGCGATGCCAGCGGCCGAGGCTCACCACGGGACCGAGTGATGGCCCGCGTGCTCGTCGTAGACGACGAGCCGCAGATCCTGCGGGCGCTGCGGATCAACCTGCGCGCGCGGCAGTACGAGGTGCGCACCGCGGCCACCGGGCCCGAGGCACTCGAAGTGGCGGCGAAGCACCCGCCTGACCTGGTCGTGCTCGACCTCGGCCTGCCCGGCATGGACGGCCTCGACGTTATCGAGGGGCTGCGCGGCTGGACCAGCGCGCCCATCATCGTGCTGTCTGGGCGGGCCGACGGCACGGACAAGGTGGAAGCGCTCGACGCCGGAGCCGACGACTACGTGACGAAGCCGTTCGGGATGGAGGAACTGCTGGCGCGGATGCGCGCCGTGGCCCGGCGGGCTCCTGGGGCCGACGCGGCCCCCCGGGTCCGGCTCGGCCCGCTGACCGTGGACCTGGCCGCCAAGCGGGTGTTCCGGCCGTCCGCCGACGGCAACGCCGGCGAGGGCGCGGACATTCACCTCACGCCGACCGAATGGCACCTGCTCGAGGTGCTGGTGCGCAACCCCGGCAAGCTGCTGACCAGGCGGCAGCTGCTCAACGAGGTGTGGGGGCCCGGCTACGCGGATGCCACGGGCAACCTGCGGCTGTACATGACCCAGTTGCGCCGCAAGCTGGAGCCGGATCCGCCCCGGCCGCGCTGGCTGATCACCGAGCCGGGCATGGGGTACCGCTACCAGCCGGGGCCGGACGACAAGCCGGAGTTACCCTGAAGCATGCGGGTGCCGGGCGCTGGGCGACTGGCCGGCCTGAGCCCGCGCCGCCGGGTATTCGTCGTCGGTTCCACGCTGGCCGTCGCCGCGGTGGTCGCGGCGGCCGGCCTGAAGGGGTCGGGCGCGTTCGCCGGCCCTGCCTCCCGCCCCGTCCCGGCGAGCCCCGGCACCGTGGTTTTGGTCCCGGGTTACGGCGGGAGCACCACCGGGCTGAACGTCCTCGCGGCGTGGATCCGCCGCACCGGCCGGGCCACCGAAGTGGTCAGGCTGCCCGGCAACGGGACCGGGGACCTCGCCGCCCAGGCAGTGATCCTGAACGGCTACGTGAGCCGGACGTTGCGCAGCGGCAAGGGCCCGGTCGACGTGGTCGGGTTCTCCGCGGGCGGCGTGGTCGCCCGGCTGTGGGACGCCGAGGACGGCGGGGCGCGGAAGGCGGAACGGATCATCTCCCTCGGCTCGCCGCTCAACGGCACCAGGATCGCCGCGGCGGGGAACGCCGCCGACCCGGCGGCCTGCCCGGTCGCCTGTCAGGAGCTGGTGCCGGGCAGCACGCTACTCAGCCAGCTGCGGAAGATCCCGCTGACCCGCCAGCCCGGGTGGCTGTCGCTGTGGACCCAGGACGACCAGGTGGTCAGGCCGCCGACCTCGGCCCGGCTGGCCGGGGCGGTCAACGTCCCGCTGCAGGCGGTGTGCCCGAACGCGGTGATCGCGCACGGCCAGTTGCCAACCGACCCGCTGGTCATCGGGATCGTGCTGAGCGAGCTCGGCCCCGGGCCGCTGAGCACGCCTCGCCAGACGGAGTGCTCGATCCTGCGGGCGATCGGCAGCGGGCGCGGCCTGCCGCCGTGATTCGCGGACGCGATCGGCGGGCGCGCCGGTGGCCGGCCCGCCATGCTTAAGGCCTGAGGACCCCACGTAGGAGGGGAGAAGGCCATGCCCGGACAGATTCCGACCGGTGATATTCATCACCTGCGGCTCACCGTGACCGACCTGGCGCGGAGCCTCCAGTTCTACACCAGCCTGCTCGGCTTCCAGGTGGCGGTGGAGTCGCCGCCGTCGGACGACCCGGCGGCGGCCGAGGTGTTCAAGATCCTCTTCGGCGGCGTGGTCATGATCCGCGGCAACCTGCTGCTGGGCTTGCGGCCGATGGCGCCGAGCGATGACCATTTCGATCCGGACCGGGTGGGTCTCGATCACCTCAGCTTCGGGGTACCCGGCCGGGCTGATCTCGACGACGCGATGCGACTGTTCGATGAGCAGGGCGTGCGGCACGGCGAGATCACCAGCCTGGCATCGTTCGGCATCGATGTGCTTCCGTTCGAGGACCCGGATGGCGTCCAGCTCGAGCTGACCGCCCCAGCCGCCAACACCGGCTGACGACACCGAGGCCGGCTATCGTCACGGCCGTGGAACGGGTGGAGGTCGCGGTCGTAGGGTCCGGCGTGATCGGTTCGGCGGCCGCGCGGGTCCTGGTCGCCCGCGGGGTGCAGGCCGTGCTGCTGGAGCAGTTCGAGCTGAGCCACGCCCGGGGCTCATCGCACGGCGCCACGCGGATCTTCCGGTTGTCGTACCCGGACCCGGGCTACGTGCGGATGGCCGTCATCGGCCGCGAGGCCTGGACCCGGCTGCAGGACGAGTCCGGCCAGGAGCTGCTGGTCATCACCGGCGGCCTCGACGCCGGCCCGGCCGCCGGGTCGTGCGCGGCGGCGCTGGCCGAGTGCGGCGTGACCCATGCGTGGCTGCCCGCGGAGGAGGTGTCCGAACGTTTTCCCGGCGTCGCCGCGCGGCCCGGGGAGCGCATGCTGTACCAGGCCGACGCGGGGGTGCTTCTCGCGGACCGGGCGGTCACGACGCTACAGCGGCTGGCCGCCCGCGACGGCGCCGACATCCGGCCCCGCACCCCCGTACTCGGCGTCGAGCCGCGCGGAGACCGGGTCCTGCTGCACACCCCGGCGGGAGACATCTCGGCCCGGGTGGCGGTGATCGCGGCGGGCGGCTGGTGCGCGGGGCTGCTCGCCGGGGCGGTGACCCACGTCCCGCAGCTGACCGCCACGCTGCAGCGGATCCGGTACTTCACGCCCCGAGCCGCTGCCGACGACTGGCCGACGCTGATCGAGTGGTCCGGCACGGCCGCGGAGTGGTACGCGGTGCCGGCCGCGGGCGGCGCGCCGGGGGTGAAGGTCGGAGCACACGCTCCCGGCCGGGCCGTCGATCCCGGGTCGGGGCCGTTCGACGAGATCGACCCCGGCGCCGAGGAAGCGGCCGCGCGATACGTGCGCGAGCGGCTGCCCGGGCTGGTCCCGGACGGCCTGGGCGCGGAGACCTGCCTGTACACGATGACTGCGGACGAGCACTTCGTACTCGACCGGGAAGGGCCGGTCGTGGTCGGCGGCGGCGGGTCGGGCCACGCGTTCAAGTTCGGGCCGCTGCTCGGCGAGATGCTGGCCGACCTGGCGCTCGGCGAGCCGACCCGGATCCCTCGCGACCGGTTCGCGCTCGCCCGCCCGGCCATCCGGCCCACCGGAGTCGCCTGACCGCCGATGAGTCCAGGCTCCGGCGCCGGTCTGTCTAGGAGATCGCTACGAGAGGAGCACCGAGATCATGTTCGCGGATACCAAGGCCTTCAGCGGGTTTGCCGTCGATGACGTGGAGAAGGCGCGAGAGTTCTACGGCGGCACGCTCGGCCTGCGGACCTCAGTGGAGTACGGCATCATGACGCTGCACCTGGTCGGCGGGCGGGACACGATCGTCTACCCCAAGCCCGGCCACCATCCGGCTGACTACACGATCCTCAACTTCCAGGTGGACGACATCGACTACGCCGTCGATCAGCTGGCCGAGCGCGGGGTGGTGTTCGAGCACTACGAGGGAATGGGCCAGGACGACAAGGGCATCAACCGCGCCGGAGGCCCGTACATCGCCTGGTTCAAGGACCCGGCCGGCAACATCCTCGCGGTCCTGCAGGAAAGGTAGCCGGGCCGTGCCGGACCCCGCCTGCGCGACCCGGCCCGCGGGACCCCGCCCGCAGGACCCGGGGCGCAGGACCCCGGGGCGCGGGGCCACGGCCCGGTGTCGGGCGGCTGGGTACAGGCTGGCATCATGACCGGTGATGACTAAGCCCCGCCCCCGCCGCTTTCCGGTGACGGTCACGCGTCTTCCCGTCGTGCGCTGCGAAGTCTGCCGCCGCACGGTCGCGCACCGCCCAGGCCAGGCCAGCCAGGTACTGACCGAGCACTACCGCCGGGAGCATCCGGACGCGCTCGGGCTGAACGGCCCGCCGGTCGACGACGAAGCCCCGTAGTCGCCGGGCGACCTGGCCGACGGGTAACGCGCCACGCAAACCCGGGCCGGTCAGTCCGCGGCGGCGGGTCGGAAGCCGCAACGCGCCACGCAAGTCCGGGCCGGTCAGTCCGCGGCGGCCTGTCGGAAGCCGCAACGCGCCGCGGTTATCCGGGTCGGTCAGTCCACCGCTGTGGGGCCGGAAGCCGCAACGCGCCACGGTAACCCGGGCCGGTCAGTCCACCGCCGCGGGCCGGAAGCGGCCTGCCGACGCGTCCTCCTGAGCCAGCCGGCGCAACGCGATGATCACGCGCTCATAGAGGACCATGCCGGCCACGACGGACTCCAGGGCATCCGTGCGCTCGGCGAGGCCGAGCCCGGCAGGCCCGGTCTCGGCGATCCCGGTCTCGGCGATCCCGGTCTCGGCGATCCCGGCTCCGGCGGGCTCGCCGGCCTCAGCGGGCTTGGTGGCATCGACGGGCTCGGCGGGCAGGTGCACGCTGTCTATCTCGAGCCCCGCGAGCCGGCGCACCGCCTCCGCGTAGACGCTCAGGCTCGGGCCGGCCGGCGCCTGGTCGAGCCGGCCCAGGGCGACCAGGGCCCCGGCCAGCAGGCCGCGGGCCGGCGAATCCTGCTCGACCTGCCAGCCCAGCTCGGTGATCAGCGCATCGACTTCGCGCTTCGCGGCCTGCCAGTCCGCGTCGCCGGGCGGCGGGCTGACGTGCGGGGGGAGCGCGTACTGCACCGTCCCGAACAGCACGTGCAGGCTGACCGTCTCGTCGTCGAGGGCCGCGATGATCCGCCGGATCGACGCGACTGGAAGCCCGCCCACCTCGAGCAGCGCCCGGATGAGCCGCAGCCGCCGCAGGTGCGGCTCGCCGTACTCGGCCCGCGTGGCCGCCGTGGCTATGCCCGGCAGCATCAGGCCCTCCCGCTGGTAGTACTTGATCGTCGGGATCGGCACACCGCTGCGCCTGCTCAGCTCGGACATCTGCATCCGGTCGTCGTCACCGCCTTCGCGCTCGGTTCCGGCCCGGCCGGTCGTCCGCCCCGGGACATAAATCCGTTGCCTTGGATAGTATCAGTATCTAATATTGGGTAGCGTCACTATCCAATGAAAGGAGCAGGTCATGGAGATTCCCTGGACGCGGATCGAGCAACCTGGGGCCGGGCCTGAGGCCATCGTGATGAGCTCGATGTTCGAGCTCAAGACGCCCTGGCGGGCGCCCGCCTTCCTGATGTACGCGATGCGCCTGTGGCGCCAGGCGCGGCGCTCTCCCGGAATCTTGGGCGTCTCGCTGCGCGCTCAGCCGCTCAAGGGCACGTTCCGGACCTTGTCGGCCTGGACCGACGAGCAGGCCCTGGCCAGCTTCGCCCGCACCGACCCGCACGCCGCCGCGCTGAACCGGATCAGGCCGTGGACCAAGAGCTCCACCTTCCGCTTCTGGTCCGTTCCGGTCGGCGAGCTGATGGCCGGCACGTTCAGCCCGGCTGAGCTGTGGGCCGACGGCGTGGCCCGCGTCGCAGCCGCCGAGCCCGATGGCGGTTCCCCCGCAACGGCTCCGCGGGAACCGTGACGCCACGCCAGACCCCGCCAGGATCCGCGCGGCGGCTCAGGTGACGTCGTGCGCCGGCGCGCGGGGGGACGGGCGGCTGCGGTACCGGATCCGGAACAGGCCGTAGGCGACCGGCCCGGCCAGCAGCGGTGCCCAGTACGAGGCGAGCCGGTAGGCGAGCGTGGCCAGCACGGCCTGGCTGGAGTTGACCTCGGCCAGCACCAGGAGCCCGGTCAGGCTCGCCTCCACCACCCCCAGGCCGCCCGGGGTGATGGGGATCAGCCCGATGATGCCGGCCGCCGCGTAGGCCACGAGGACCAGTGAGGGACGCGGGCGGCTCCCGGTGGCGAGCAGCGCGGCGAGCAGGCACAGATAGTCGAACCCCAGGCGGCCGGCCGACAGCAGCAGCGCCTGCCACCACTGCCGGCCCAGCACCGTGCGGATCGCGTTGCGCTGAGCGAGCAGGGTTTCGTCCAGCCCGGTCAGCGGGGGCCTTTTCCGCAGCACCCAGTTCCTGACCCGCTGCGCCGCCCGGCCGACCCAGCGCAGCGGTGCGTCGTAGGCCAGTACGACCGCCCCGAACGCGGCGAAGGCGACGAACCCGATCGCCCCGAGTATGGCCGTGTTGACCAGCCCCCGGCTGGCCGGCGCCCCGAGCAGGATGACCGGGAGGACAAAGATCGGGAGGGCCAGCAGGCCTCCCACGCCGAGCAGCGAGAACGCCGCCAGCCCGCCCACGGTCTCGCCCGTTTCGAGCCCGCTGGCCGCCAGCATCCGGAACTGCACCGCGGCACCCACCGCCGCCCCTCCCGGCACGATGAGGGTGATCGCGTTGCCGGCCAGCGTGGACGTGACGACCGGGAACCATTCCCCGGTCCGCAGGGCCA
>Ga0207693_10005663_pt1 | contig 10385 bp, 10 predicted proteins | sample LARL81metaG_FD_184347 | JGI IMG/M metagenome (GOLD analysis project Ga0207693, IMG submission 184347) | Corn, switchgrass and miscanthus rhizosphere microbial communities from Kellogg Biological Station, Michigan, USA - LAR L8-1 metaG... | ecosystem: Host-associated > Plants > Roots >... | reverse complement strand
TGTCGGCGACTATCTGTCCTACGATCCCTACGGCATCATGTTCCGCAAGGGCGAGCCGCAACTGACCGCGGTGGTCGAGCGTGCCTTCCGCAAGCTCGGCTCCAACCACGATCTGATTCCGCTCTACAATAGATGGTTCGTGTCACGGCTGCCGACCGGCGAGAAGCTCAACGTCCAGATTTCGCCCCAGCTGGAAGAGGCGTTCCACGCAATGGACGATTCAGCGAGCGCGAATAATTAGAAGAATTGGGAGCGATCCGTAGGGTGGGCAAAGCGACTTGTCCGGCGTAGCTCGAAGAGCGTAGACGGAAGCGCGCCCACCGTTCGTGAGATCGCGATTGCCGAGAGGCGGCGCGCACGGCGCAAACGCGCCTTTGCCCGCCAACATCATTCCTCGCCAAACACCTTGTCCAACGCCGCGCTATAGGTCGCTTGCGCCAACTCGGGATGAAGCCGGCTCAGCGCTTCCATCATCACGCCGGAATTGACTTCGAGGACATGCCAGCGTCCGCCGGAGCGGATGACGTCGATCGACGCGAAGCGGATGCCGATCGCGCGGGCCGCGCTGATCGCGAGCGTGACGCAAGCCTGCCTGATCTCGCTTTCATCCAGCAGCTCCGGCGTCGCGCCGGAATCGAGATTGTGGCGCCAATTCAGAAGACGTCGCTGACCATGCGGCACGATCGCGTCGAGATCGGCTCTCGCGAAATCGGCGAGCAGGCCGGGCAGCACGGTCGAACGCCGTGCGGGTGCCGTGGCCGCAAGCGCGAGCTCAAGCAGCGAACGCTCGCCATCGCCGGTGACCGATGGGCGGTCTTTGCGATAGACCACCGCCGGCGTCTCGTCGATCAGGATCACGCGGACTTCGTCGTCGATTTCGACAAAGGGCGAGATCGCAAGGCCGGGCGAGGATGCGAAAACTCTGTCGACTGCGAGCTCAAGCGCCGGCCGGTTCGTCGCGAGGAAAACACTCTTGCCGGACGTGCCTTCGTTCGGCTTGACGACGACGCCCGCGGGATGTTCGTCCAGTAACGTCAGTATCGTCCGCCACGATCCCTGCGGCGAGGCGTGCGCGTTCAGCCTCGGGTTGAGAAACAGCGTATGGGGGATGCAGGCGACACCGGACAGTGTCAGCACCTCCGCCGTCGCGGATTTATCGTTGGCAATTCTGTGCGCTATCGCACTGTTGAGTCCGACGTCATAGCCGAAGGTGTAGCGCGTCCGGCGCGCATGAGCGTTGGGTCCCGGGCGCATGACGATGAGCCAACCCTCGGATCGCACCTCGACCGCGATCCCGTGTTCGGAGCAATACCTTTTGACGGCATCGACGAAAATTCGCTGGCTGTTAAGCATTGCTCTCTCGTTGGCGGAGGCGCGGCAATTTAGTGCCGGATTGGCCCCTGTTGCGGCAAGTAAATTGCGCGCGCGCAGGCTTAGGAATTAGAGAGGTCCGAACCAGCGTCATCACAGTAAATCGACATGCATTTGACGGGCCTCAATTGCGCGTCAGAACGGGTTGATTATCTCTGCGAAGCGGATACATCAGCCTTCAAAATAATCAAATGGATCAGGGAGTTCTTACCTCGTCCGGGGTAGGGACTGTTTTGTTCTAACGTCAGGTCAATCGGAAAAATCAAAGGTCATGAGCGCGTTCTATCGAGAGAAAGTTCTTTCCGTCCGGCACTGGACCGATACGCTTTTCAGCTTCAGAGCCACCCGTGATTCCGGTTTTCGCTTCCTCAACGGACAGTTCGCGATGATCGGCCTCGAGGTCGATGGCCGTCCGCTGCTGCGCGCCTACAGCATGGCGAGTGCAAATTACGAGGAAGAGCTCGAATTCTTCAGCATCAAGGTCGCCGACGGACCTTTGACCTCCCGCCTGCAGAAGATCCAGGAGGGCGATACCATCCTGGTCGGCCGCAAGGCTACAGGCACGCTGATCGCGGACAATCTGATCCCGGGCAAGCGGCTGCTGCTGCTTTCGACCGGCACCGGCCTCGCGCCGTTCGCAAGCCTGATCAAGGATCCGGACGTCTATGATCGCTTCGAGACCATCGTGCTGGTGCATGGTTGCCGCCAAGTCTCCGAGCTCGCCTATGGCGAGCAAGTGGTTGCGAAGTTGCAGGAGGATGAGCTGTTCGGGCCGCTGCTGTCGGAAAGGCTCGTTTACTATCCGACCGTCACGCGTGAGCCCTTCCGCAATCGCGGCCGCATCACCGACCTGATCACCTCTGAGCAGCTGTTCAACGATATCGGTCAGCCTGTGCTCGATATCGCGACCGACCGCATCATGATGTGCGGCAGTCCGGGGATGCTCGAAGAGCTGAAGCAGATGTTCGAGGCGCGTGCCTTCCTCGAGGGCAGCCATGGCGAGCCCGGTCATTTCGTGATCGAGAAGGCGTTCGTCGAGCGTTGACGGCGCTCCTTTTGCTGCTTCGATTGTCGTTTCCGGTCGCGCCCATCGCCGGGCGCGGCCGCTATTCTTTGCCGAACTGCCGTTTCAATTCTCCCTTCGCCCGTTCCAGCCGGTCGCGCTCCGTCCTCGGCAGGTTCTTGCCGGCGCGATTGATGTAGAAGGTCAGCATCGAGAGCGCCGAGCGATAGGCGCCGGATTTCCTGTGCGAGCTGCGCTCCGCCGAGCGCTTCAGCGATGCTGCGATCTTCTTCGCACTGGTCAGCTTGAACACGCCGCCTTTCAGATCGAGTGCGTCGCTTTCCCGCGTGACGCGCTGCGACCAGCGCCGTGGCGAGGCCTTTTTCGCCCGCCGCGTCGAGGTCCTTGGCGCCAAAGTCTTTCGGCGCGGAGCTTTTCGCGAAACGGAGGAGGTTTTCTTGCGCGCGATCATGGTCCAACTCCCTGGTTTCATTCGAAAACAGGCATCGGATCGATCCGTTCCTATGGCCGTAAGATCGGGAACCCCTGGCGCTTCCCCGCGTTGAAATATTGTCGCAGGGACGACATTTGCCGCTATCGCGCCTGAACGCCCTGGAAACATCGTCTTCCCGGGTTGTTTGGTATTGGGCCAATCCAATGAATGTGCAGCACAGCCCGGCATTGAAAGATGCCGCCAGCGATTCCGCCCCAGCCGCTTCTGTTGGAGCTTCGGCTGCCGATCATGGCATCATCGAAACGTCGATCCCCGCGCGCCTCGACAGCCTGACCTGGAGCGGTTTCCACACACGGGTGATACTGGCGCTCGGCATCACCTGGATCCTGGACGGGCTCGAAGTGACATTGGCGGGCGCGCTGGCGGGCGCGCTGAAGGCGAGCCCGACGATGCAGTTCTCGAACTTCGATGTCGGCCTTGCCAACAGCGCCTATCTCGCGGGCGCGGTGCTGGGCGCGCTCGGCTTCGGCTGGCTCACCGACCGTATCGGTCGCAAGAAGCTGTTCTTCATCACGCTTGCGCTCTATCTCGCCGCCACCGCCGCCACTGCGCTGTCGTGGAATGTCACAACCTATGCGCTGTTCCGCTTTCTGACCGGAGCGGGCATCGGCGGCGAATATACCGCGATCAATTCGACCATCCAGGAACTGGTGCCGGCGCGCTACCGGGGCTGGACCGATCTCGTCATCAATGGAAGCTTCTGGATCGGCGCGGCGATCGGCGCCGTCAGTGCGATCGTGTTGCTTGATCCCGCCGTGGCTGCTCCCGATCACGGCTGGCGCATCGCCTATCTCACCGGCGCCAGCCTCGGCCTCATCGTCTTCGTGATGCGGATGTGGATTCCGGAAAGTCCGCGCTGGCTGATGATCCATGGTCATCCCGACCAGGCGCACGCGATCGTCGACGAGATCGAGAAATCCGTGATTGGCCACATCCAGGACCCGAAGACGAGCGGTTTCACCAAGATCCGGCTGAAGATGCGCGATCATACGCCGCTCGGCGAGGTCGCGCGCACGCTTTTTACGGACTATCGGCAGCGCTCGCTGGTGGGGCTCGTGCTGATGGTCGCACAAGCGTTCTTCTACAACGCGATCTTCTTCACCTTTGCGCTTGTGCTGACCGACTTCTACGGCATCAGATCGGACCAGGTCGGCTGGTATATCCTTCCCTTCGCCGCAGGTAATTTCTTGGGCCCGCTGCTGCTGGGCAGGCTGTTCGATACGGTCGGACGGCGGACCATGATCACGCTGACCTATGGCGTGTCGGGTGTTCTGCTTGCGATCTCCGGCTATCTGTTCTCGATCGGCGCCTTGAGCGCGCAAGGCCAGACGGTCGCCTGGATGATCATTTTCTTCTTCGCGTCGCCGGCCGCGAGCGCCGCATATCTGACAGTCAGCGAGACCTTTCCTTTGGAAGTGCGCGCGCTGGCGATTGCGCTATTCTACGCCATCGGAACCGGCATCGGCGGTGTGGTCGGGCCGGCGCTGTTCGGCGTGCTGATCGATACCGGCTCGCGGGGCAGCGTCTTCGCGGGCTATCTGTTCGGCTCCGCGCTGATGATTATCGCGGCCTGCGTGGCGTGGCGCTATGCCGTTGCGGCGGAACGAAAATCGTTGGAATCGGTAGCGAAACCGCTTGCTGTTGTGGAGTAGAATGACGTGAACGACAACAATCAGGGCTTGGCCGAGATGTCACTGCGGGACGATCGTTCGCGTGGAGAGAATGCCGCGCCGGAAGCATCGCCGCGTTCGCTGGTTCGCAATGTGCGCGAGACCGCGATCCTGCTCGACATCGACGGCACGCTGCTCGATCTGGCGCCGACGCCGCGCGAAGTGTGGGTGCCGCCGGATCTTGCGAACAATCTCAATGGCCTCCTGAATCGCAGCGGGGGAGCACTGGCGCTGGTCAGCGGACGTTCGCTCAATGATATTGACCTGATCTTCGCGCCCGAACTGTTTCCCGCGATCGGCGGCCACGGCGCCGAAATGCGGCTCTCGAACGATGGCGAGGCCGTTGCCACGCATGCGCCGCCGATGGACAAGGAATTGAAGCGGCGGCTCGCCGCGGTCGCCAAGCTGAGCCCGGGAATTCTGCTGGAAGACAAGGGCTACTCGTTGGCATTGCACTACCGTCTCGCGCCGCATGCGGAGAAAGCGATCTACGAGGCAGTCTCTCTCATTCGCGCCGATCTGCCGAATGCGCCGATCGAGGTGCTGCCCGGCAAATGCGTCTGCGAAATCAAGCATGCGGGCTTCACCAAGGCGAGTGGTGTGCGAGAACTGATGACGCATGTGCCTTTCCAGGGCCGCCGGCCGCTGTTCATCGGTGATGACGTTACAGATGAATCGGTGTTCGCGATCATGCCCGATTTCGACGGCCTCTCGTTTTCTGTCGGACGGCGTGCACAAGGCGTGGACGGACATTTCGATTCGCCAAGCGATGTGCGCGCATTTCTCGCGAGTCTTCTTGAAGAGACCTCTTGAAGTGTCTCCTTGAAGATGAATGAATGCGCCATGGAGCGGACACAATGCGCTCCAGATTTTTTCATGTTGTAGCAAGGTTACCGCGATCACGCGGCCAACGTCGCAAATTGCATGGTTCCTGCGACGGTTTTGTTCTTCACTTCCGCCCCTGTTCCACCCCGGGCGAGCCCGAATTCGGTTTCATTTCGTTGAAAAGGTGAAGAGGAACCACATTGATGAATGCACGTTAACTTCGGCGGACCCTTAGGAGGGGAACCTGTGAACCTCGTCGTTGTCTCAAATCGTGTTGCGCGGGGCAAAGCCAATGAGCCCATGACGGGCGGATTGGCGGCTGCACTGCTTCCCGTCGTGGAGAAGTCTGGCGCAATATGGGTCGGTTCCTCCGGACGTGTGCGTGACGGACACCAGAAAGAACCGTTTGCCGAGATCGAGGCGCTCGGTGCAGGCGCGCTTGCGCTGCTTGATCTGCCTTCCGCGCATTATGGTGGATATTACGAAGGCTTCGCGAACTCAGCGCTGTGGCCGGCGCTGCATTCACGCAGCGACCTGATCCGCGCGTCGCAAGGCGACTACCTCTCTTATCGCGAAGTGAACGCGTTCATGGCGCGCGCGCTGTTGCGTTTCAACAAGCCCGACGCAGCATTCTGGGTGCAGGATTATCATTTCCTGGCGCTCGGCGCGGAGCTTCGTGATCTCGGCGTGTCCGAGCCGATCGGCTTCTTTCTGCACACGCCATGGCCCGCGCGTAGCGTCATGGAGGGTGTGCCGCATCATCGCGAACTGATCGAGGCGATGCTGGCCTACGATCTCATCGGTTTCCAGACCGAGGATGATTGCGAGAATTTCCTGTCCTATGTGCGCGAAAATCTCGAATTGCCAGTGCACGGCGACACTGTGCGGTCGCGGCACGGCCGAACCCGGGCCACGGTGTTTCCGATCGGAATCGATGCCGAGAAATTCGCGCAATACGCCGCGAAATCAGTCATGCACCCTGACGTGTCGCGGCTCCGGCGCAGCCTGAACGGCGAGAAGCTCGCGATCGGTGTCGACCGCCTGGATTATTCCAAGGGACTGGTCAACCGAATCAACGCATTCGACCAGATGTGGACCGCGCATCCGCAACTCGCCCGCACCGTGTCGCTGTTGCAGATCGCTACGCCGTCACGCGGCTCGATCGAGGCTTACGGCAATCTGCAGGCCGAGGTCGCGCGGCTGGTCAGCGAGGTCAACGGCCGCCATGGTGAGGTCGATTGGACGCCGATCCGCTATCTCAACAAGGGATTCAGTCAGGCCGTGCTGGCCGGGCTTTACCGCACCGCGCAGGTCGGCGTCGTGACACCGCTGCATGACGGCATGAACCTCGTTGCCAAGGAATATGTCGCGGCGCAGAATCCGGTTGATCCCGGCGTGCTGGTGCTGTCGAAATTCGCCGGCGCCGCGAAGGAGTTGGACGCCGCGCTGCTGGTCAACCCGCACGATATTGACGGCATGGCGCGCACCATCGGAGTCGCGCTGTCGATGCCGGCGACCGAGCGGCGCATGCGCTACGACGCCATGATGAAGAAGCTGCAGCAGCAGACCATCCAGCAGTGGTTTGTCGACTTCATCGACGCGCTGCAGGATAATCAAACCAGTAAGGTCGCGGCCGAGCCGATCATTGCGGGCGCGACATCGCTCTGGCCGCGCCGCGCAGGCCATTCATCCGCGCGTTATCACTAAGGGCGGTCAGCGCCAGCCAGTTTGCATGATGGCCTCTTCCGCAAGCGGAAGAGGCCATCATGTTTTGCGGTTTGTCTAAAAGCGCGATGAGATCAGGTTGAATCATCATCGCGCTCTAGGTCTTTGATTGAGCATGATGTTTTCGGAAAACCGCTACACACTTTTCCGGATCATGCTTTGGCGACCGCCGCTCAGTAGCAGTAGGAGACCCCGTCCACGATCGCGCAGCGCGTCTTGTTCGGCGCGTTCGGATCGTCCAGCGGGACCATGCCTTTGCCCTTGCCGACGAACACGCCCGGTCCGATATGCACCGACGCCTTGTTGCCGATGATGACGCTCGGATGCGGCGATGCGCTCGATCGCGTGCCATCGGGCCACAGAATGGCGTCGCCCTCCATGATACCGCGCCGGCCGTCGTCGCATGTGATGTCGTTGCCCTGACGGGTGCAATGCTGCGCGTAGGCGAGCCCTGGGGCGCCCACGGTTGCGGCCAGCGCGATCACGATGAATGCCACCCGGTCAATTGCCATGTCGTCCCTTCCTGCCGCGGATCGATCCTTCAAATCAATCGTAGCCTTCGGGCGTTTTTTCGCTCAGGGCAAGGGAGCGGACGCGTATCGCGCGCGGCCCGCTCGAAAAAATATCCTTATAATTCAGTTATTTAATGAAATCGCCGGTGCTCGATGCCGCATCCACTTGCAAAAATCCTCATGCCGCTCCAAGAGAGGGCATCCGGAGAGATGGCCGAGTGGCTTAAGGCGCACGCTTGGAAAGCGTGTGTGCGGGAAACTGTACCGTGGGTTCGAATCCCACTCTCTCCGCCATCCAGCCAAAGCCATCTCGTACTTCGATGTGGAGATAGGCCGGTAATGCGGCCGTTTCCCTGCATTTTTCCTGTCGGAGAAAGCGCGTCGCCGATCCAACTAGACGCTTAACAGGCCCGGAGAACGGATTCTTCTCCGAATCCTAAGACCCCGTAAGTCGGTCTAGTACGGTTTTTTGCGGGCACACCAAGCGCTTGCGGAGCAAGCGGTTTGGATCTCTCTCGCTCATCCAATATCGTCAGACTACGAATCCGAGGGTCGGACGTTCGAATCGTTCCGGGCGCGCAATAATTTCAATGGCTTATATTAATCTGGCCTTGGGTATAAGCAGAGCAAGCTACCACGTAGCTACCATGCGAGGCCGACTTCTTGGGGCAAGGATGATTGAGCTAGATGCCCGTGATTTGATCGAATTGATCCACGGATTGCTTTCAGCGGAACACATTACCCGCCGCTGCTCGCACCACGCCGCGTTGATCTACTCGCGAGGCCTTTGAGCAAGTCGTGTTGGGCGATCCGGAAGTCGCGACCCTGAGGGGCGAGAGGCAGTCCGACTGTCGCCAGAATTTGAAGCCGTATTCGTTCGGGGACGCTGCCACGTCCACCGTCTCGAGGAATGGCCATTCGCCTTCGAGCGGTGGGTCATGGTCAGCACCATGCATCCCGAAGCGGCCAAACGTTCGGTGTATGATGGTCCTGGCGAGCCCGATCCGCTCGAGGTCGTAATCGCAGCCGAAGCGCTGAAACATCGGTACCGCGCTTTGATTTCGATGTTGGGGCGAGGTGAGCTTGAGGGGCGAGGCCTTCCCACCACGGAGCGCATTGCCCCAGTTGATGGTCACCGATCCCCCGTACGGGGTTGAATACGACCCAGCCTGGCGTCATCGGCGCGGCGTCAACAGCTTGGCCAGGAAAGACAAAATCAAAAACGACGAGGTTGCAGACTGGGCGCCTGCGTGGTGGTTATTTCCTGGCGAAATCGCATATGTCTGGCACGGAGCCCTGCGCTCGACCATTGTCGCCGAAAGCCTCTTCAAAGCCGGGTTTGCGATCCGAGCCCAAATCATTTGGGCAAAGGAGAGGCTGGTCATGAGCCAGGGTGACTACCACTGGCAACATGAGCCATGCTGGTATGCCGTGCGAAAGAAGGGGAATTGGACCGGCGATCACAAGCAGACCACCCTCTGGAATATTCCCAGTGGTGGGCAGGACGCTGACACCAGGCATGCAACCCAAAAGCCCGTGGAATGCATGCGTCGACCGATGCTGAATAATTCGAAACCCGGCCAGGCGATCTATGAGCCGTTTCTTGGCAGTGGCACCACCCTGATCGCGGCACAATCGTCTGGACGCGTTTGCTTGGCGAGCGAGATCGATCCCCTGTTTGTCGATGTCGCAATCCGTCGCTGGCAAGCGTTTACAGGGGAGAGGGCGATCCGCGAGAGTGACGGCGCTCGTTTTGAGGCGCTCGACCCGGCCACTCTGCAGGACCCCGCGTCATGATCATCTGGCTGAACCGGGTCGTTTGATGCGTGGTCGTCGTCCGAAACCAACCAGGATCAAGTCACTGACAGGAAATCCAGGAAAGCGTCCCCTGAATGCGCATGAACCTCGGCCCGAACCAGCATTGCCGGAATGTCCCCCGGAGTTAAATCCGGGTGCGCAGCGCGAATGGACGCGGCTGACAGGCGAACTCTCGAAGCTAAACCTTATAACCAATCTCGACCGTGGAGCTCTTGCTACATATTGTGGGGCCTATGCGATGTGGGCCGAAAGCATGGAGCAGATACAGAAGTATGGGACCATGGTGAAATCGCCCACCGGTTTTCCGATCCAATCGCCCTATCTTGCGATCGCCAACCGGCAGGCGGAAATCATGATGCGCATTGCGTCGGAGTTCGGTTTTACGCCCGCAAGCCGGAGCCGTATTTCGGCGCCGCCTCAAGATCAACTTCCGCTCTTCCTTGCGGATGGGCCAGAAGGCTAACCATTTCGCATGCTATTTGAATTTGACGGAAACTTCTCCAGGTGCGCCGGACGCCCGTCGGAGGATGCGGAAAGCATTTGCTCGAATTGAGGTTTTCGCATTTTGACCGATGCTGTCGAAAAAGTCTCAAAATACGGAGCGGCCAATTTCCTGCTGAAAGACAAAACAAGCAGCGATCGCCATTCGATAGCCTCTCAGCTCGACTGTGGAAGTCACCGGAGAGTTCATCACCTGACGATGAATCCCCCCAAATAAATTTCTCATTGGCGCTCCACCGGCTCTTAAAATTTCGGTCCGATGGCACAAAAAGACTTTTTCGACAGCATCGACCCGGAGCTTCGTCGAGGCTGTTGCATATTGACTTACCGGCGCATCTCGGTAGCGTTACATGTCGTAGCGATCTTGGAGGGAGCGTCATGAGCCGACGAGAGCTGATTGTTGTCTCTGCGATTATAGCGGGTTGCTTTTTCGTCGTTCTTTCTCG
>Ga0207693_10005662_pt1 | contig 10385 bp, 11 predicted proteins | sample LARL81metaG_FD_184347 | JGI IMG/M metagenome (GOLD analysis project Ga0207693, IMG submission 184347) | Corn, switchgrass and miscanthus rhizosphere microbial communities from Kellogg Biological Station, Michigan, USA - LAR L8-1 metaG... | ecosystem: Host-associated > Plants > Roots >... | reverse complement strand
CTCCGACCAGTTCAATTTGTAGCATTGGCCGCTGCGCCGTCAGTGATTTCGGACGTACGTGTCCGTAACGTCGGTAACGTCTTCGGGTGATGGATGGACGTGCATTGCCAAAAAGTGTCGTTCTGCGTGCAATTCCCCGCAACCGGCGCTGCCGTTTGAGACTCAAAGGAAGGACAAGGAAAGGATCATCCCATGGCGAAAAAAGCGAATACGGCGAAGAAGGTATACAGCGAAGAGTTCGTCGAGGACCCAGTTTCAACGCCTAGCGGTCTGGGACCCGAGTCCGCCGGGCAATCCGGCGATCTGCAGGGACTATCCGACATCCCGGGTGCCGACTCAGAAAGCGTCGAAGAATTGATCGAAGAGGGTCAGGCCCTGGAAGCCGACGCCATCGCCGGCGTGGAGGATGCGCCCGACGCGGACACACGCGAAGTGCACGTACACGAACGTCCCGAGGACGATGTGCCCGAGGAGTACAAGGACCAGGATTAAACGGTTATTTGGTATCGATCTTTAGGTTGATATTGAGTTGCTGGCGATTGTCGAACTGGCTCACCGTTTTGGTGTCACTCTTGTGTCCGTTGAACTGGGCGTAAACCTCGTAGTCGATATTGGGCGCGAGCGACGGGAAGCGGTAGACGCCGTCGTCGCCGACGATATAGGTCTTGACCGCGCGTGTGCGCGTATTGGTCAGGTAGACCACGGCATTCGCCAAGGCGCCATCTTGCTTGTCGGCAACGCGTCCGCTCAGCGTGCGGCTGTTGTCGGATTTCTTCTCAGACGGCTCGCCGAACGCAGCCGCCGAAACGATCAGAAACGTCAGAGCAATGATCAAGGCCTTCTTCATCGGGCTTCTCCCCTTCTTCATTCTGCCTCGCACTACTCCTTCACTTCCTTTAGATGCAAACCGATGTCCATGCGCTCTTCCGATTCAATCCGGACAGTTACTTCCGTTCCAGGATCTATCTTCTTTCCGTTCAATGACTTGAGGCCCTTCGTATCAGCCCAGACAATATAGGTTGCTTTACCCGCAGGCAAGCGCTGGGCAAACTCGCCGGTGTGATTGGAGTATAGCTCCCATTTGGGCTTCCTTTGGTCTGCGCGCCGGATCTTCACCATTACCCCGTACACCGGACGATCGTCCGGCCCCCACACGGTGCCCACGATCAGCGCATAGGATTTGCGTGGATCTTTATGCTGATCGTCAGCTTGGGCTGGGGCGGAACCGGGAAGGAGGAGCGCGACGGCTCCGAGCAGGATGAGGGATCTGAGGCAGGAATGTATGAGCGAAGCAGGGACGCGCCGGTCAGATGTCACCGTCTTCAGCTTCCTCGTCTTCCTCTTCGTCTTCGTCGTCATCCAGTTCTTCGACCGGTTTCAATTCGAGCGGGTTAACCGTAACAATCTCGAAGTCGGTGCCGCACTCCGGGCAAGAAACAACTTCCCCTTCGTCGACCTCATCTTCTTCGATGTCGAGATCGCTTTCACATTCCGGACAATAAACCATGAATGCCTCCGTGCCAGGATCGTACCCTGATAATATTTAATTCTCCCGGGCCAACGGTCAAGTCCTCCCGTTCTTAGGTTCGGGACCGCGCCGTACCGGGAACCCGGAGTCGCCTGCCCGTCCAGCAGGCCTTCCCTGGACCAAGATGCCCAGCCAGAGAATTGCGTCGAAATCTTCTATCACACCTCGGACACTCGCGCTGACCCTGTGGATTGCCGCTTTTGCGGTGCACCTGTGGGCCGAAGACTCACTTCGGTACTCAGCCGATCCGAAAATCGCCGCTGCCCTGCAGCAAGTTTCCGCCGAGCACGTGCGGGCGAATATCGAGAAACTCGTCAGCTTCGGAACGCGGCTTACCCTGTCCGCGCAGGATCCGGCGTCGATCGCTTCCGGCCGCGGCATTGGCGCAGCGCGTGACTGGATTCGCTCAGAATTCGAGCGCTACTCCAAGGACTGTGGCGGCTGCCTTGAGGTCAAGACCGACGCATTCACCGAAGGCCCGGCCGACCGTATTCCGAAGTCAACGCAAATCACCAATGTTTATGCGGTGTTGAAAGGCACCGACCCCGAAGGTGCCAAGCGCATCGTGTTGGTGACCGGTCACTATGACTCCCGCAACAGCGACACGCTCGACGCGAAGGGTGACGCGCCGGGCGCCAACGACGACGCGAGCGGCACGGCCGTCAGCCTGGAGTGCGCGCGCGTCCTCAGCAAGCTTAAGCTTCCCAAGACGATCATTTTTCTGACGGTAGCCGGCGAGGAACAGGGACTCAACGGCAGCGCGCATTTCGCCAAGATGGCGAAGGAGCAAGGCTGGCAACTCGAAGCTGTTCTGAACAACGACATCGTCGGTGGGAACATGGATCCCGAGCAGGATGCCAAGGTGGTACGCGTGTTCTCGGAAGGCGTGCCGGCGGCGGCCAATGAAAAGCAAGTAAATTTGATTCGCAATCTGGGCGGCGAGAACGACTCGCCTTCCCGCCAACTGGCTCGCTACATTGCCGAAGTTGGACGCGCCTACGATGCTGGAGTGAAGCCGCTGCTCGTGTTCCGGCTCGACCGTTACCTGCGCGGCGGAGATCACTATTCCTTCAATCAGCAGGGATTCGCTGCCGTACGGTTCACGGAGTTCCGCGAAAACTACTCGCGCCAGCATCAGAACGTTCGCACCGAGAACGGCATTGAGTACGGAGACCTGCCGAAATTTGTGGACTTCGACTACGTCTCGAAAGTGGCCCGGCTGAACGCGGCCACGCTGGCGGTCTTAGCATCGGCCCCAGCGCCGCCCGCAGACGTGAAGATCGTCACCAGGGAACTGGTCAACGATTCCACGCTGAAGTGGAGTGCCGCGGCAGGAGCAACCGGTTACGAGATTGTCTGGCGGGCCACCAGTGCGCCAGATTGGGAACACCTCCAGGCTGTCGGCAACGCGACCCAGATGACCATGAAGCTATCGAAAGATAATGTGATTTTCGGGGTTCGGGCGGTTGATAATGAAGGACACCGGAGCTTGGCGGTGGTGCCCGTCCCGGAACGCTAGCCGACCAGTCGCAGAGCGTAAGGAGAAATTTCATTGATTCGCAGTACCGGCAGGGAGATGACGCTGAGCTTTCCGCCTTTCACCAAGGCGGTGGTGTGGCTACTCGGAATCAATACGGCTGTTTTTCTCGTGCTGACTGCTCTCGCGCGCTTCGGGTACGATGACACCCTCCGCTGGGTCTTCGAAAATCTGGGCCTAGTACCAGCGCTTGCAGTTCTGCATCTTGAAGTCTGGCAAATTGTCACTTACAGCCTCATCCACACCGGGTTCTGGCACTGGTTCGGCAACATGTTGGGAATCTGGATGTTTGGCTCAACTTTTGAAAGCTCGTGGGGCACGCGCAGGTTCTTGGAGCTTTTCTTCACGGGAGTAGTCGGCGCGGCGATCACCACCATAGTGCTTTCCTTCGCCCACATTCTCAGCAGTCCGCTACAGTCAACGGTCGGCGCTTCCGGCGGAGTGTTCGCGATCCTGATGGCCTACGGGATGGTGTTTGGAGAAAACGAAATTTTCCTTTTCCCGTTTCCCGCACTGATCAAGGCGAAGTACTTTGTGCTCATTCTGATCGTAGTCACGGTCGCCCTTGCCATCAGCGGCGGAGGCAGCACCGCCTACCTCGCCCACCTGGGCGGCCTTTTCTTTGGATACTTGTACGTCAAGTTTGGAGCTTCGCGTCCCAAATCTCGGCAAACATCCCCTTCGGAGTGGTACTACGGAATGAAGAATTCCTACTACCGCTGGAAGCGGCGCCGGGCCGCACGTAAGTTCGAGGTCTACATGCGCAAGCATGACCGCGACGTGAAGTTCGACGAGCTTGGAAACTACGTGCCCCCGGAAGACAACGAGAAGAAGAATGGCGGATCGAAGTCGGGCTGGGTGAACTGAGAAGGCTTGCTTCGGGTGTTACAGACCCAGTTCAGTTGGCTAACGACCCGCCATGCTGACCTGTTACCAACAGATGCGATGGGCAATGTTCGTTGCATCTCCTGTACCGATATGATTTCGGCGATTGGGGGACAGGAGCGTCCAGTTCTGTTCAGCAGATCCAGGATTGAAATTCAACTGCAGGAACCAATGAGGCCCAGCGAGTGCCTTTGCGACTTGAGGATCAGCATCCTTGGGATCGATCAGTTTAACAAGCGTCATGCCGTGGCACATCGCGTCGGTTGCAAATGCTTTGGCCAATTGATTCTCGAAATCGCGTACCTCAGGGGCCGGGTCATCCCAAGAGCAGGCATTTACGCGAGGCATCATTTCGGGACAAGCCGCCACTGTTGCACACCCGTACTGCGCGATTAAGCGTGCTGTGCCTGGCTGCTTAACCCAAGCATTTGCCATCCGGCAACTCTGTTTCGCATAGTCCGCATTCCACCACCCCTCGACTACAATCACAGAGTTAGACCTGCGGGAGCATGCAAGTAAGCAGACAAGCGCCAAGATCAAAGACCATAGTCTGCTACCGATGCTTGAGGTGGATAACGCCGTTTTCAGTGATAGGCCGATTGCTGGCCACAGATCGCCTCCCTCCGCGGAAATCCCCTGCGCGTCCGGTAGCTCACACCAGTGAGTGATTTCCGTGGGCGGTTCACCTTCGGGATACGCCGTTATGACCCACTCGTTTGTGTGGCGGTTGAACCAGCCGAGTTCGTATTTAATCGTGTTATCCGAATCCACACACATGAGTGCGAGTGACGATCCACTCTCCAGACGCTTCTTAACCGATTGCCATTCCATCAGCACACCTCGAGCAAGATTGGATCACGGCCGAACTGCGCTGTTCGGTGACCCGCATCACTGATGATTGGACCCGCAATGCCGATGGTCTGCGAGCGACAGCACCTTGCCACCCAAGCGATTGAGCCAGGTCATTTGGGCGGTGTGGTTGGACGACGCTTCGCTGCGGGCAAAAGAAGTCTAGAACCCAGGCCATAAAACGTTGTACCCGCTAGTGCCGCAATCTTGGAGTAAATCCCACACCGCCCTACCTGAAGAATCCCAGGAATTCTTGCAGAACATCTTTCCCTAGTTCTGCATCACCCATCTTGCCTTTGAAGCCCAGGTCGTGGCCGGCGCCCTTGATCTTCAGCAACCGCGTTCTGGCGGGAATCAGTTGGATTGCCGCTTCCATCTCCTCGATCGATCCGAAGGGATCCCGGGTTCCCTCCACAAACAGGCTGGGCGTGCGCAGGTTGGGCAAATGTTGCGTGCGCATTTGATCCGGCTTGCGCGGAGGGTGGAGTGGATAGGAGAGCAGGAGCAGTCCTTCCACGAGGTTCGGCTCCTGGGCGCAGAGCATCGTGGACTGACGGCCTCCGTAGGAATGGCCTCCCAGGAAGACACGGCGCATCGCGATCTTTCGCACCGCCGCGATCGCGTTCTTCAGGCCATCGCGGTCGCGGGCCGCGTCACCCGGTCCCGGAGGCCCATAGGGACGGGTTTGCCTATAGGGGAGGTCGCAGCGCACGACAACCAGGCCGGCGGAGGCAAACTCGTTCGCAATAGCCACAAGCAGGGGAGCTTGCGCGTTCGATCCCGCACCATGCGACAGCACGAGTGCATCGCCATTTGGATTCTGCGGACGGTGCAGGTAGCCACGTACGTCGGGAGGTGCGGAGTATTCGAGGCGGGTCTCGGACATTGGCTTGGCAGTGGTAGCGCCGGCATCTTGCCGGGACGGCGGTGCTACGCTTTAAAGCTGAATTTCTTCCAGGCTCTCGTGGACCTTGAGAATGCGAATCTCGTGAGCAAGTTTCGCCCAGCATTTCTGGGCGTTCGGATCTTCCAATGCTGCCCGGCGGGCTTCGTCTGATTTCCAAAAGCGCACCAGCACGTATTCGTCCGGGCTGCGATACAGGACGTCGCGGCTATAACCTCCGGCAGCCATCACGCCCGACAGTTCTCTGACAGTGGAAAGAGCCTGCTCTTCGTGGCCGGGCAGCGGCTCGAAGACAGCAACCGATAAAATTTCGCTCGACACGTCCCGTCGCTCCCTGCTATTTCCGGGCTGCTTTCTTGGATCGCTTCTTTGCGCGTTTCCCGGAACTCTCCGCTCCGGGCGGTAGCACCGTGTGCAGCCGCATGAAGTTCGTTGACCCTGACGCCATCTGAGTGCCGGCGACCACGCCCAGCACATCCCCGGGCTTGAGCTGGCCGCGATGCAGCAACTCCCGCTCTGCGGTATTCACCATGTCCTCGGCTGTGCGCGACAACTCGCGGCGCTGCACCGGATGTACTCCCCAGAACAGGTTCAGCCGGTTGCACACCGGCCCGGTGTGGCTGAAAGCATAAATCTTCACCCGCGGGCGGAACTTCGAAATCATACGGGCGGTGTTGCCGCTCTCGGTGAATATGGCAATGGCGCCCATCGGCAGGTCCTCGGCAGCGTAGGAGATCGATTCACAAATCGCCTCAGCCACGGAAAGCTGGTGGCGGTTGCGGCGCCGGCGCGGCTCGCTGAACGCAGCCATGTTGTGCTCGGCCTCGATAACGATGCGGCTCATCATAGCCACGGCCTCGCGCGGGTATTGCCCGTTGGCCGTTTCTCCCGAAAGCATGACCGCGTCCGTGCCATCGAACACCGCGTTGGCCACGTCGCTGGCTTCGGCGCGCGTCGGGCGCGGATTCTCGATCATCGACTCCAGCATCTGCGTCGCGATGATCACCGGCTTGCGCCACTCTGCCGCCCGTCGGATCACGTGCTTCTGAATCACCGGCACCTGTTCGGGAAGCATCTCGACGCCCAGGTCGCCGCGCGCCACCATCACGCCATCGGCCGCTTCAAAGATTGCTTCCAGCTGTTCGAGAGCTTGCGGCTTTTCAAGCTTGGCGATCACGGGGACGTTGCCCCCGTAGTCGAGGATCAGCTGTTTGACCTCGCGTACGTCCGATGCTGACCGCACAAACGAAATCGCGACCAGGTCGACATCATGCTTCAAGCCGAACTCAAGATCCTTGCGGTCTTTTTCCGTCAGGGCGGGAATGGTGAGTGCGGCGCCGGGCAGGTTGATGCCCTGATGCTCGGCCAGCAGGCCGCCGTTGACCACATCGCATTCCACGTCCTGGCCGCGCCGGCTGCGCACCCGCAACTCGATCAGGCCGTCGGAAAGAAGAATGCGCGCGCCGGGTCCCACCTCGCGCGCGAGTCCGCTGAAGGTCGTCGCAATCAGCGTGGACGTGCCTGGCACGTCGCGGGGAGTGATTGTGACGCGGGAACCCGTTTCAAGCAAGACCGGTTCGTGCCCTTTCAGACGCCCGGTGCGGATTTTCGGGCCTTGCAGATCCTGCAGGATACAGACCGTTCGTCCTTCCTTGCGCGCCGCGCGGCGAATGCGCTCGATGTTGTGGGCGTGATCTTCATGCGAACCGTGAGAGAAATTCAGGCGGGCCACATCCATGCCCAAACGAAGCAAATCACGCAGGGCAACCTCAGTGTTCGATGACGGACCGATGGTGGCAATGATTTTCGCGCGCCGGATGTCCGCCGAACCACCTTCGGAGCGCAAATCGAGCGTGACGCTGCGGTCCGCATCGCGCTGCAGATTGGGAATCTCGCCAGACACCAGGTCGAACTTTTCGGTCTTCAAAGCTTAGTGCTCCCAGTGACGGAGGCCGAAGGGTAAGAGATGGGGTCTCGTCTGCGCGCCTCAGCGCGTCGGCACATGCAACGTCGCGCTCGACTCCAGCAATTCCTTCCCCAGGAACGCGCGCGGGAACAGCATGGCATTGAATTCGGCGCCGATCAGTACGATGAGCGAGATCATGTACATCCACACCAGCAGCGCGATGCCAACGCCCAGCGATCCGTAGATGATGCTGTAGTCCGCATAGCCATGCAGGTACATGCTGAACAGCGTCGTGGCCAGGAACCAGAGCGCGGTCGCCAGCGTGGCTCCGGGCAATACGCTGTGCCAGGGCTGAGTGCGCGGCACTGCATTGTGGTAGATCAGCGCAATCACGGCGATGCTGGTGAGCGTCGCAATAATCCAGCGCGTTACCGTCCACAGCAGGCTGATATATAGACTGAATTCGTGCCCGGTATGGAACAGGATGCGGGTCTCAATGCCCGAGCCGAAGGCCACCATCACCGTGGCGAAGGTGAGGGGAATGCCCGCCATGATGACCAGCGAAAAGGCAATCAGGCGCTCCTTTAGCAACCCCCACACCTTGGGTAGCTGATAGGCGTTCCGGAAGCCTTCCATCCAGGAAATCATGGTTCCGGACGCGGTCCATAGCGTCAAAAGCGAGGTGCTGATCAGAAGTCCGACCGGACGCTGATTGGTGCCGCGCAGGTAGGCGATGGCGGTGGCGGATCCGGCAGGGAGAATGCGCCCTAGCGCGTACGAAACTTCGCGCAGGTAGGTGTCCCCGCGGCTCAGCGTGGCCAGCACCGACCCCACGACCAGCAGTGCGGGGAAAAACGTCAGAATCGACGAGTAGGCCGAAGCCTTGGCGACGGCAAACTGGTCGTGCTCGAAAGCCCGCCAGGTCGCCAGGCGCAGCAACCGGAAAAAGCGCAGCATTCTACGACCTAGAGTAGGGGGCGGGCCCTTCGGGCGCAACTCAGAAATGCGGCGCCCGACTTCCCGCGGTCCAAATTGTTGGGGACTCGCATTCATAGGGGAGATAAGAAGTGAAGGGGCGGTAGGCACCGCCCCTTCCTAAGTTCCCTGGCGTTACTCGGCCGCCAGTTCTTCCGTCTCGCCTTCGTGCCGCATCATTTCGAGGGCGCGCTCCGCCTCCTCGTAGGCTGCGGAGACTTCCTCTTGCACCTTGGCGGCGGCCTCTTCCATCTCGGGCGAGAGCCGCACGTTGCGGTAGTACTCCATGCCGGTACCGGCTGGGATCAGACGTCCGACGATGACGTTCTCCTTGAGGCCGCGCAGGTGATCGACCGCTCCCTGGATGGAAGCTTCGGTGAGCACGCGCGTGGTCTCCTGGAACGACGCCGCCGAAATGAACGAGTCGGTCGAGAGCGACGCCTTCGTGATGCCGAGGAGCAGCGGGCGGCCGGTTGCCGGACGTCCACCTTCCTTGATCACGCGGTCGTTCTCTTCGGCGAAGCGGAACTTGTCGACCTGCTGTTCGAGCAAGAAGGCCGTATCCCCTACGTCTTCCACCTTGCGCCAACGCATCATCTGGCGAACGATCACCTCGATGTGCTTGTCGCTGATGTTGACGCCCTGGAGCCTGTAGACTTCCTGGATTTCGTTCACCAGGTAAGACTGCAGTTCCTTTTCGCCGAGCACCGCAAGAATGTCGTGCGGGTTGAGTGGCCCGTCCATGAGCGGTTCGCCCGCCTTGACGCGCTCGCCTTCCTGCACGTTGATGTGAACACCGCGCGGAACCGAGTATTCCTTCTCGGTGCCGTTATCGGCGACCACGTAGATTTTGCGCTGGCCTTTCGAGACCTCGCCGAACTTGACCGTGCCATCGATTTCGCTGATGACCGCGGTTTCGTGCGGCTTGCGGGCTTCGAACAGCTCGACCACGCGCGGCAGACCACCGGTGATGTCTTTGGTCTTGGTGGTTTCGCGCGGGATCTTCGCCAGCACATCGCCCGGCGATACCGTGTCGCCGTCGGCCACCATCAGGTGAGCGCGAGACGGCATCAGGTAGCGCTTGCTCGATTTGCCCTTGATCACGATCGCCGGCTGGCGCTTCTCGTCGGGCGAGTCGGCCACCACGTGACGCGACAGACCGGTGACTTCGTCCACTTCTTCGTGCAGGGTGATGCCTTCCTGCAAGTCTTTGAACTGGACGGTGCCGCCGATTTCGGTGAGGATCGCGAAAGTATACGGATCCCACTCGACCAGTACCTGGCCCAGCTGGGTGGGATCGCCCTCGTTCACCTTCACCTTGGCGCCGTACACCACCGAGTAGCGCTCGCGCTCGCGGCCCTTCTCGTCAACCACGGCGATCGAACCCTGGCGATTCATGACCACCAGGTCGCCGGATTTCGCCTTGACGGTCTGGAGGTTGATGAAGCGCACCATGCCCGTGTTCTTGGCTTCCAGGCGCGACTGCTCTGAAACCCGCGAAGCTGTACCACCGATGTGGAAGGTACGCATCGTGAGCTGTGTTCCCGGTTCGCCGATGGACTGCGCCGCGATGACGCCCGTCGCCTCGCCCAGCTCGACCAATCGGCCGGAAGCCAGGTTGCGGCCGTAGCACATGACGCAGACGCCGCGTTTCGATTCACAGGTCAGCACGGAGCGGATCTTCACCCGCTCGATGCCGGCGGCCTGAATCGAACCGGCCAGCTCTTCGGTGATTTCCTGGTTGATGTCGACGATCACGTTGCCGTCGTAGTCCTTGATCTTCTCGAGCGACACGCGGCCG
>Ga0207693_10005660_pt1 | contig 10388 bp, 9 predicted proteins | sample LARL81metaG_FD_184347 | JGI IMG/M metagenome (GOLD analysis project Ga0207693, IMG submission 184347) | Corn, switchgrass and miscanthus rhizosphere microbial communities from Kellogg Biological Station, Michigan, USA - LAR L8-1 metaG... | ecosystem: Host-associated > Plants > Roots >... | reverse complement strand
TGCAACAAAAAAGCACGCGGCAGAACCACAGGCTCAGCCGAAATCACCCGGCCTTCCCTGCGCAATGGTTTTACGGCTTATACGTGATCTCCCCGGTGAGACCGGGCTTTGTTGTCACCGTTGCCTTGCGCCATCTCGCAAAGCGCAGCACCTGCATCGGGGCGCCAGCACCACACGCTTTCGCCGTCCGCATCTTGCTGTTCGTCTGACGACACAACGCGGCCATCGCATCCCGCTCCCCACGTTCGTGACGATCGCGAGCGTCCCTCTTATCGGCGGCGGGACGCGCGGGAGCATCGTTGTGATTTGCCCGACGGCGCAATAGAAAATGTGCACGACGGGCAGTTCGCGCATGGGATGTAGCGTAACGTTCGCGAGGCCGTCATTCCGGGGTGACGCGCAAGAATCGTAGGGTGGGCAAAGGCGCATATCGCCGTGCCCACCATCTTCCCAGTCGTTGTGCGACATGGTGGGCACGCTTGCGCTTTGCCCACCCTACGCCTCGACCCATTCTGCATACTACCTGGTTGTGGAGCTCGAGCCGACCGTTGCCGATGGCGCGGCTTGTCGGGTGAGGCTTTGGGCCGCGATCTTCCAGTCGGACCCTTCTTTCACCAGCACCCGCATCCAGTTGCCGGTGAGGGTATCGCCCGGCTTCACGTTCGGATTCTTGCTGTAGGTCACGGTAAATGTGCCGCTGGCCAGCAGCACCTGTCCCGGCGTCAGGAAGCGAACGTCATCGACTTTGTTGGCCAAGTCGATGCCCATGTCGTGCACTTTTTTGGTCACTTCGCCCGTTTGGGTGGAATTTTTGCCGTAGACGTCGATGCTGATCGCATCGGACGTGAACAACGACGACGCGGCCGTGCTGTCTCCCTGATTGACCGCCTGCGTCCATTTCGCGACGATGCCTTCTATCGCCTGCTTGGTCTGATTGTCGGCCTGCTGTGCAATGGCAGTGGACGCCACCGTGGCAGTGAGCGCCAGGACCGCCGCCGTGATCGTCGTGTTTATAATTGGCCTCATGTTTCCCTCCTTTTTATCTCCGATCGAGACGTGAACGTCTTTCGCGAACGCGCCTTGAAGCGCGAGCGCCTTGTCGTAGACATAGGCAGAGCACACTCTGAGGGATGGGCACCGCTCCTCAGAGTGGCAGCCACTGAAAACTATAGCACGCTATCGGCCCAATCGCCGTGACCTCAGCAAAATAGTTGCGCGGATATGTACGCGGCAGTGCGTAGGGTCATCACCCCGCCTCAGCACCCCCTGCAGATACTCTTCACCGCGTTGTCGAGCCTTCGATTTTCAACATTGATTTTGTCGTCACCGTCCTGGCTTGACGTCCTCGTCGGAGTGTTGGGGCCTGGCATCCTCGTCCCGTTGGCACGCAGCGCATCGCTGGCGAAAGGCGTACCGGCTGACTGAGCCGAACGGCCTGCGCTCCCGGCCGAACCGTCTCTGCTTCTTCCTTCGGCATAAGCGAGCGACGAAGTGAGCGTGAGCGCGAAGGCGAGTATAAAGGCCTGAACTTTCATGGCTGTTCTCTCAAAAGAAAACGGACCTGTTCACGCGAGATCGTTTGCGATCGCACGGCGGATTGCCCCGCACCGATGCAGAACTACGCTGCTGCCCGGTAATTGCTACTATCGCTGCTCAAGCGGAAACAGCATGAAAATTGTCGCAGCGACAAGTAGGACGGATTGAGCCCGTTGCGAAACCCATCGCGGACGGTTGGGCAGGGAATGATGGGCATCGCTTCCGCCTTCGCCCGTTGAGGCTACGGTGCACAGGTCGTTCCACCCATCTTACACCCTGTACGGCGCCGAGGCTCGATCGATTGCGTCGAACTCGGTTTCATTCAAGTGCCAGCCGAGCGCACCGAGATTGGCGCTTGCGTGATGCGGCTTGGTCGCGCCGGGGATGGGAATGACATGACTGTCGCGCGCCAAAAGCCAGTTCAGGGCGACCTGGCTGATGCTGGCGTCGTGCGCGCGGGCGACATCCGCAAGGCATGTCAGCAGCGCCTTCGTCCGGCTGTCGTCCGACGGCTGCGTGAGACGGCCGGAAGCAAGCGGAAAATAGGCGACGAGAGCCACATCGAGCTCGCGGCAGGCGTTGAGCACGCCATTCGTTTCCGCCTCGCGCCGAAGCAGGCTGTAGTTGACCTGATTGGCGGCCAGCGGAACACTTAGCCTTGCGAGATGGTCGGCGATGCGGCGCATCTGGTCTGCACTGAAATTCGCCACCCCGATCGCGCGTGCCTTGCCGGATTTCACGGCCTCAGTGAGGCCTTCTGCGAGGACTTTCAAGCCGACGAACGGCACTGGAAAGTGGACGTAGTAGAGATCGATCGTCGTGAGGCCGAGCCGCGCGAGCGAACCGTCAAGCGCGCTCATCAGGCGGCGCGGAGAGGAACGGCCCGGAAAGGGAAGGAATTTCGAAGCGATCACGGCGCGGGTGGGACCGGCGCGGAGGCAGTCACCCACGACGCGCTCCGAGAAATAGATCTCGGCGGTGTCGATCATGCACGGACCTGCGTCGTTGATGGTCCGGTACGTCTCCTGAACCGCCGCGCGATCGGCACGCCGCCATCTGTTGGTGCCGACGCCTAAGGGCAGCACATGAATGCCGCTTCGACCGAGCGGGCGCGTATCATGATCTGAGGGCATCATTTGACCTCTCAGCTGTAGGGTGGGCAAAGGCGCATTGCGCCGTGCCCACCATCTTTCCGAGTCGTCGTGCGGCATGGTGGGCACGCTATCGCTTTGCCCACCCTACGCTACGCATCGCTTCGCCGCGTCGTTCTTAATGCTCCACCTATCCCGCATACTACGACCGGAACAACGCGAAATAGATCACGTAAAGCCAGCCGAAAAGGCCGTGGATGATCGCCCAGAGTACCGAATGGTTGGTGGTATAGGAGATCGCGATGGCAAGGGCGGAGCCAAACCCCACGCCGTATTTGGCGCCCTCGACCCGAACTCCGTAGTATCGATTGCCGTTCATGTCATCACCTCAGTCATGCAGCTGGCATGAGCATAGCGACGCGAGTAGTCGTTTCATAGCGCGTAGGGCAGGTTAGCCAACGGGTCGGCGCAAAGCGCCGCCCGATGACAGGCTCCGCGTTACCCGCCGACCTATCGCAGATGTAAGCCTAGCGGCGGATTGGCGCAGTGTAATCCACCTACGGCCCTGCATAAGCAAGAAGACAAATTCATTTCTCAAATGATGGCTGCGAGTCTACCAATAACCTCGTCGAGCGAAACCTGAGGGAGCAGCTCTATGGGCTACGAAGACATCAAGAAGGAAGTCAAAGTCTGCATGTTCGACCAGTACGGTACGGTCGTTGACATGCAGGGTGGTCTGACGGCAATCGCAACGCCTTTCCTCAAGGAAAAGGGCTGGCCGGGAGATCCGAACTCTTTCGTCACCTGGTGGCGCCGCACCCATTTCGAGAACTCCATGATCGACGCGCTGCTCCATCGCGAGCACACTCCGTATCGCGAGATCGGTCACCGTGCCGTCGCTCACGTGATGGATCGGTCGGGAATCAAGTACACGAAGGAAGATGTGAGGTATCTCGTCGGCGAGATCGAGAAGCTCAAGCCGTTCCCGGAAGTACCCGCAGCCCTGGAGAAGCTGCAGACCAAGTACAAGCTGGTCGTTCTCTCCAACGGCGATCCCGACATGCTCGAGGCTGCCAAGCAGCATCACAATATCCCCTTCGATAAGGTGATCTCGGTCGCCGAGGCCAATTCCTTCAAGCCGCACCGGGCGACCTACACCAAGGCGACCGAAATTCTCGGTCTCGAGCCCAGCCGGATTCTCTTCGTTGCGAACCATGCATTCGATTGCATCGGCGCGAAATCAGCGGGTATGCGCACCGCGTTTATCGATCGGCGAAACAGACCGTTCGGCGAGACGCCGCATCAACCCGATATCAACGTTCCGACGATGAGGGATTTGGCGGATGCAATCGTCTAGCGCAGGACTGCTAGTTGGCATCGAGGTCCTGGATTTCTGCCGCGTGATCCGACGTGCTGGCCCGGCGGCGGATTACGCTACGCTAATGCGCCCTACGGCCCTGGCGAAATTGGAGCAAAGCGGAGGTCAGCCGGCCGACAATCCGCGCTGAATCGGTCGAGAATGACCCATAGCGGTCTAACGAAGTCGGCGTTATTGGTGGTTGCGTGAAACTGGAATGTAGAAGTGATGCCCATGGCCTTTTGGATAGCGAGCGCGGCTGGATTTGTGATCGCCTATCTTTTCGGTTCTACGCCCACAGGCTATCTGGCGGGGAAACTCCTCAAGGGCATTGATATTCGAGAGCACGGCTCCAAATCCACCGGGGCAACGAACGTATTGCGGACCCTCGGGAAATGGCCTGCGTTGATCGTGCTCATCGCCGATGTGCTGAAAGGCGTGGCGGCTATCATCGTCGCCCGCTCGTTCTGTCCTTGGCTCTATGCAGAGTTATCCACGACCCCGCCGACGGCGTTTGATTTGCAAATCTGGGTGCCGTGGGCTGTTTGCTTCGCCGGAATTGCCGTGCTGTTGGGGCATAGCCGCTCGATCTGGTTGAACTTTACGGGCGGCAAATCCGCTGCGACCGGGCTGGGTGTGTTGCTGGCGATGTCGTGGCCGGTGGGATTGGGTGCTGCGACGGTCTTTGGCGTCGTGCTGGCTATTGCTCGGATGGTTTCCCTTGGCTCGATACTCGCGGCGTTGGCAGCAATCGTTCTTATCTGCGGTTTGGAGCAACCGTTGCCCTATCGGTTGCTGGTGATCGCAGGCGGCATCTACGTGATTGTTCGCCATCGTGCCAACATTCAACGGTTACTAGTGGGGACGGAGCCACGCCTTGGTCGAAGCGCGTAGGGCGGGTTAGCGAAGTGTGACTCGACGGCGCACGCCGCGCACATTGAAAGGGGGATTACGCCACGCTAACGCGCCCCACCGCCCTCAGCCGATCGGTCCGTAGGGTGGGCAAAGGCGCACGGCGCCGTGCCCACCATCTCTCTGGTTCGTCGTGCGGCATGGTGGGCACGCTATCGCTTTGCCCACCCTACGCCACTGGATCGACGATGTTGCTCCGTAAATGCAAACGGGTGCGGACACGAGTGCATGGCGAGTGCCTACGACTCCGGCGCAATCCGGACGTCCAGAATTCAGAAGGGACCGGCGTCCTGGCAGGCAGCGTCGGGCGATTTTCCGGGCGCTGGCTTCGTCATTTTTTGAGCAAATGTTCTGCAGTTTCAGCGGATTTCGCGGATTTTCGGCTCGGTGCATCCTCCATCTCAAGCAAGGCGATCGACGAAGCCAAAGGCGCGAGGCGGTCGGGATTTGCAGTTCGAAACTCGATTTCCTCACTCCAGGAGGGGTACAATGAAGCTCAATAACAAGGTCGCATTCGTCACTGGCGGTACGTCTGGCATCGGTTTGGAAACCGCTAAGCTATTCCAGTCCGAAGGCGCCCATGTGGTTCTGGTCGGCTCTAATCCCGAGCGCCTGGCCGCAGCCGGCAAGGAACTCGGCGGCAAAGCCCTGTTGGTTCGTGCCGACATCCGCAAGGTCGCAGACATCGAACGTGCTGTCGCAGAAACGAAGGCGAAGCACGGTCATATCGATGTGGTGTTCGCCAACGCCGGCGCTACCACTGTCGCTCCGTTTGATGCCGTGACGGAGGAGTACGTTGCCGAAAATCTCGCCGTCAACTTCACCGGTACGTTCTTCACGATCCAGAAGACGGCTCCTCTCATTCCCAAGGGTGGCAGCATCATCGTTACCACGTCGTTCCTGAACACGATCGGCTATCCGGGCCTGTCGATCCTCGCTGCGACGAAGGCAGCGACGCGCTCGCTGGTCCGCACTTTGGGCGCGGAGTTGGCGCCCCGTGGCATCCGCGTGAATGCCGTCAGCCCGGGTGCGATCTCGACGCCGTTCTACGGCAAGATCGGCTTGCCCGACGCCGTGCTGACGGAAGTTGCTGCCAGCATCACGCAGAAGGTTGGTCTGAAGCGCTTCGGTGAAGCGGCCGAACTCGCAAAGTCAGTCTTGTTTCTGGCAAGCGATGACTCGTCTTATACGACGGGTACGGAACTGGTGGTTGATGGTGGCCTGACCCAATTCTAATGGTCTCTGTCGTAGTGCTTCCGGCCCGCCGTCTCGACATCAATCGCAGACAGCGGGTCGTTCTTCAAATTGACGGGATGCGTCCGAACTCGGCGAGCATTTCACGAAGTTTCGGCACGGCGAAATCGACGAACCGACGGAGCTTGACCGGCATCCCGTTTCGGGAAAGGTGGACCACGTGAACCGGTACCGGTTCGACTTCGTACTCTTGTAGAATAAAATTCAGTTTTCCAGCTTTGATGGCTGCTTCAGCGTCGTGCTCGAGCACAAGCGTTGCCCCGATGCCATCGATTGCGGCATCGACCGCAGCGTCGGGCGACGACACAAGCAGCCTTGGCACCTCTGCCATCGTAGAGATCTCCCCCGTGTCCGGATTGCGAAAACGCCAGGGTGAGAGGCTGGGGCTATCGAACACGATACACGGATAACCGCGCAGGTCCTCCGGCGTCTCCGGTTCACCATGCTTGCGTAGCAGTTCCTTGCTGGCGACGACTACAACGCGCAAACTTCCGACGCGCGCGGCAATCAGACTGCTGTCGCGCAGATGTCCGACCCTGATTGCGACATCAGCGTGTGAATCGATGAGATCGACGTTGCGGTCAGATTGTATGAGCCGGATTCTGATCTCGGGATACAGCGCGAGAAACTGATCGATGACCGGCAACACCCTTAGACGCGCAATTTGCACAGGCGTCGTGACGACAAGCTCCCCACGTGGGGCTGTGAATTCGCCGGCGGCCCGACGCTCCTGCTCATCGACCTGCTCGAGGATTTGCTTTGCGGAAGCGAGGTAATCAGCTCCGGCGTCCGTCAATTCGAGCTTGCGCGTCGATCTGATGAGCAGCTTCGTCCCGACCAATGTTTCGAGATCTTTGACATTGCGCGTGAGCGTCGCGACCGGAATACGCAATTTCCTGGCGGCGGCCGACAGGCTCCCTTCCTCGACCGAGGACACCAGCATTGCCATAGCTTCCAGTCGGTCCAAATGACTCACCAAAGTAAGAGGAAGGCCCCAGATCTACGTGCTAATTCTTGATATTTAGGCGCAATCCCGAAATAGGTGCCAAATTGTTTTGTTCAACGCGTCGCGCAGTGTACCAGAGCTCGGCACTTCTATCCGAAACTGGATTGTCGACTTCAGATAACGAAAAGCCCCGCCGACCGGCGGGGCTTTGATAGGGGACGTACTTTACCCCGTGTAGCGGACGAACTTATAGGGGACCAACTTTACCCATGCCGGCAGTTGTTCGAAGTTCTACGAACACCCCGTCGTGCTACCGCACGTGTCGCACTTCATACAGGTCCCATTCCGCACCAGCGTGAAGTTGCCGCACTCGCTGCACATCTCGCCTTCGTAGCCCTTCGCCTTCGCTTCCGCGCGGCGCTCGGCCTTGGTCGGGACGACCTGCTCGCGAGCCGCCGTGCCGGCCTTGGCGAAGTGCAGGGCTTGCAGCTTTTCCGTTGGCGAGAGGTCGTGCTGGGCTTCCTGCTTCAGGGCGACCGCGCCTTCCACGGCGTCGCCGGCGCGGGCCGACGTGGCGTGGGAGGCGAGGGAGGTGACTTTATTTGAGCCGCCGCCCTGGCCCTCGCCGCCGGAGAAGGAGGCCGTGGTCGGGGTGCTGCGCATCACCACGAGATTATCGGTGCGCGAGCGGGTCAGGCCGCGCGACAGATATTTCGTGGCCTGGTGGCCTTGAGCCTCGTCGGGGGTCTTGCCTTCGCCGACGCCCTTGCCGAGCGCGTCGAAACTCGACTCGGTCGGATCGACATGGGCGAGGTCGAAGCGCGACATGTAGCTGACCGCGAGCTCGCGGAACACATAGTCGAGGATCGAGGTCGCATACTTGATGGAGTCGTTGCCCTGCACGGGGCCCGCCGGCTCGAAGCGGGTGAAGGTGAAGGCGTCGACATACTCTTCCAGCGGCACGCCATATTGCAGGCCGAGCGACACCGCGATCGCGAAGTTGTTGATGAAGGAGCGCAGCGCCGCGCCTTCCTTGTGCATGTCGATGAAGATCTCGCCGAGACGGCCGTCATCATATTCGCCGGTGCGCAAGTACACCTTGTGGCCGCCGACGACCGCCTTCTGGGTGTAGCCCTTGCGGCGGTCCGGCATCTTCTCGCGCTCGCGCATCACGACGATGCGCTCGACCAGCTTCTCGACGATCTTCTCCGAGATCTGCGTTGCTCTTGCCGCCATCGGCTTCTCGTAGAGCGCCTCGATCGCGTCATCCTCGTCCTCATCGTCGCTGATGAGCTGCGAGTTCAGCGGCTGCGACAGTTTCGAGCCGTCGCGATAGAGCGCGTTGGCCTTCAGCGCGAGCTTCCAGGACAGCATGTAGGCTGCCTTGCAATCTTCGACCGTCGCATCGTTCGGCATGTTGATGGTCTTGGAGATCGCACCCGAGATGAACGGCTGCGATGCCGCCATCATGCGGATGTGGCTTTCCACCGAGAGGTAGCGCTTGCCGACCTTGCCGCAGGGATTGGCGCAGTCGAACACCGGATAGTGCTCGGCCTTCAGATGCGGCGCACCTTCCACCGTCATCGCGCCGCAGATGTGGACGTTGGCCGCCTCGATCTCGCGCCTGGTGAAGCCGACCGCCGAGAGCAGGTCGAAATTAGCCGCGGCGATCGCTTCCGCGCCGATGCCGAGCTGGTCGCGGATGAACTCCTCGCCGAAGGTCCACTTGTTGAAGGCGAACTTGATGTCGAAGGCGGTTGGCAGCGCCTTTTCCACCTTCGCGATCGCCTCGTCCGTGAAGCCCTTGGCCCTCAATGTCGAGGCGTTGATGCCGGGGGCGTTCGACAGCGAGCCGTGGCCGACCGCATAGGCCTCGATCTCGGCGATCTCGCTCTCGCGATAGCCGAGCGCGCGCAGCGCTTCGGGGACCGCGCGGTTGATGATCTTGAAGTAGCCGCCGCCGGCGAGCTTCTTGAACTTCACCAGCGCGAAGTCGGGCTCGATGCCGGTGGTGTCGCAATCCATCACCAGGCCGATGGTGCCGGTCGGCGCCACGACTGTGGTCTGCGCATTGCGATAGCCGTGCTGTTCACCGAGCGCGAGCGCATCATCCCAGGCCGCCTTGGCATGGGCGATGAGATCGGCTTGCGGGCAGGAGGCATGATCGAGCGGCACCGGGTTGACGGCAAGCGCCTCATAGCCGGTGGCCTCGGCATGCGCGGCGCGGCGGTGATTGCGGATCACCCGCAGCATGTGGCTCGTGTTCTTCTTGTAGCCCGGGAAGGGGCCAAGCTCGCCCGCCATCTCGGCCGAGGTCTTGTAGGCGATGCCGGTCATGATAGCGGTCAGCGTGCCGCAAAGCGAACGGCCTTCCTTCGAATCATAAGACAGGCCCATGGTCATCAGCAGGCCGCCGATATTCGCAAAGCCCAGGCCCAGCGTGCGGAACTCGTAGGAGAGCTCGGCGATCGCCTTCGAGGGGAATTGCGCCATCAGCACCGAGATTTCGAGCACCAGCGTCCAGAGCCGGCAGAGATGCTCGTAAGCTTCGACGTCGAAGGTCTTGGTCGTCGTATTGTAGAAGGTCAGAAGATTCGCGGACGCCAGATTGCACGCCGTGTCGTCCAGGAACATGTATTCCGAGCACGGATTGGACGCGCGGATGTCGCCGGACGCCTTGCAGGTGTGCCAGTCGTTCATCGTGGTGTTGAAGTGCAGGCCGGGATCGGCCGAGGCCCAGGCGGCGTGGCCGATCTTCTCCCAGAGGTCGCGCGCCTTGAGAGTCTTGGTGACCTTCTTGGTGGTGCGGCCGATCAGGTTCCAGTCGCCGTCGGTTTCCACCGCGCGCAGGAAGTCGTCCTTCAGCGACACCGAGTTGTTGGAGTTCTGGCCGGAGACGGTGAGATAGGCCTCCGAATCCCAGTCGGTGTCGTAGACGTCGAACTGGATGTCTTTATATCCCTGCTTGGCAAACTGGATCACCCGCTTGATGTAATTATCGGGCACCAGGTTGCGCCGCGCGAGCTTGATCTCGCGACGCAGGGCAGGGTTCTTCTCGGGATCGAAGCAATCGTCGCCGGAGCCCTCGCAGTTCACGCAGGCCTTCATCACGGCCTTGAGGTGCTTCTGGTTGATCTTGGAGCCGGTGACGAGGGCGGCGACCTTCTGCTCCTCCTTCACCTTCCAGTCGATATAGGTCTCGATATCGGGGTGATCGACGTCGACGACGACCATCTTGGCGGCGCGGCGCGTGGTGCCGCCCGACTTGATCGCGCCGGCCGCGCGGTCGCCG
>Ga0207693_10005656_pt1 | contig 10391 bp, 9 predicted proteins | sample LARL81metaG_FD_184347 | JGI IMG/M metagenome (GOLD analysis project Ga0207693, IMG submission 184347) | Corn, switchgrass and miscanthus rhizosphere microbial communities from Kellogg Biological Station, Michigan, USA - LAR L8-1 metaG... | ecosystem: Host-associated > Plants > Roots >... | reverse complement strand
CTTGACCTTGGGAAAGCGCCCCGTGAGGATGCGAGTGTTATGCCGGGGGTGGAAAGAGAGTTTGCCATGTCATCGGCCGAATCCTCGAATGGCCGGGCGTTCTACGATGCGCCGCATCTCGCTCGGAACTCGGCGAATTTCGCCGCGCTGAACCCCTTGGGTTTCCTGGCGCGGGCCGCCGCCGTCTATCCCGAAAAGCTCGCAGTCGTACACCATACCACCCGGCTCACCTATCGCCGGTTCTATCAACGGGCTCGCCAATTTGCCGATGCCCTGCGCCGGCGCGGGATAACGCGAGGCGATACGGTGGCCGTCATCGCGCCGAACGTGCCTGCATTACTCGAGGCGCACTACGGCGTGCCAATGGCCGGCGCGGTCCTCAACGCATTGAACTATCGCCTCGACGCGCGCTCGATCGCGTTTATCCTGGCGCATGGACAGGCCAAGCTGCTGATTGCCGACCGCGAATTCTCACCGATCGTCAAGGAGGCGCTGAACGAACTGGCCAGTCCAATGCCCCTTGTCGAAATCGATGACGGCGACGGGGGTGCATCCCTCGGCGGGACGGAATACGAGGACTTCCTCGCCGAAGGCGATCCCGCGGCGAGTTGGTCCGGGCCGCAAGACGAATGGGATCCGATCGCCCTCAACTATACTTCCGGCACGACCGGCAATCCAAAGGGCGTCGTGTACCATCATCGCGGCGCTTTTCTGAATGCGATCGGCAATGCGATCTCCTTCGGGCTCGACCGCAACTCGGTCTATCTATGGACGTTACCGATGTTTCACTGCAACGGATGGACCTATCCCTGGGCAGTGACGGCGGTGGCCGGCACTCATATCTGTCTGCGCCGGGTCGACCCTGCGGCGGTTTTCCAGGCGATCGACGAGCATCGGGTTACCCATCTCTGCGGCGCCCCGATCGTGCTGAACATGCTCGCACACGCCCCCGACGCCGCGAAACGGCGCTTTGACCATGTCGTCGAGGTCGCCACCGGCGGTGCGGCTCCGCCTTCCGCCGTCATAGAGGCGATGGAGCGGATGGGGTTTCGGGTCACTCACCTCTATGGCCTGACCGAAAGTTATGGTCCCTCGACGCTCTGCGCATGGCAGGAGGAATGGGCTGCCCTGCCGCTGTCGGCGCGCGCAGCCCGTATGGCCCGGCAAGGGGTGAATTACCTGACACTCGAACGCCAACGCGTTGTCGACCCGGAAACGATGGCCGATGTCCCGGCGGATGGCAGCACGCTGGGCGAACTGGTCTTGCGCAGCAGCACAGTGATGAAGGGCTATCTGAAGAACCCGGCGGCGACCGAGGCGGCGTTCGAGCATGGCTGGTTTCACACCGGTGACCTCGCGGTCCGTCACCCCGACGGGTATGTCGAGGTCAAGGACCGCTCCAAGGACATCATCATCTCGGGTGGCGAGAACATCTCCTCGCTCGAAATCGAGGACGCCCTCTATCGCCATCCGCAGATCATGGAAGCGGCGGTCGTCGCCAGACCCGACCCGGTCTGGGGCGAGAGTCCGTGCGCCTTTGTCACGCTCAAACCCAACGTCGGCCCGGCATCGGCCGAAGACATTATCGCTTGGTGCCGTGTCAACCTCGCGCATTACAAAGTACCGCGGACGATCGTGTTCGGCCCCTTGCCGAAGACCTCGACCGGCAAGATCCAGAAATATGAGCTACGCGACCGCGCCAAGGAGATTGCTCCGTGACGGAGCTGCCGAGCTTCGATCTCGAGGGCCAGGTGGCGCTCGTGACCGGCGCCTCGAGCGGAATCGGTCGCCATCTCGCCGAACTCCTCGCCGCCGCGGGGGCCAAGGTGGCGCTCGCCGCGCGCCGAGTGGATCGGCTTGCCGAAGCGGCCGGCGAGATTTCGGCCGTCGGAGGCCACAGCCTGCCGATCGCATGTGACGTCACTCGATCCGACAGCGTCGCGGCTGCTGTTGCCACCGCGGAGAAAGAGCTCGGGCCGTTGAGCATCCTGGTCAACAATGCCGGCGTCGTCGTCACCAAGCCGGTTCTGCAGCATACCGAAGAGGAGTGGGATTACGTCCTCGACACTAACCTCAAAGGCGCCTGGCTGATGGCGCGCGAGTTCGCCCAGCATCTCGTCGAGCGGAAGCGGCCCGGGCGGATCGTCAACATCGCTTCCGTGCTCGGTGAGCGCACCATCGGGAGCGTGCCGAGCTATACCGCGGCAAAGGCGGGTTTGATCCACTTGACCCGGGTATTGGCGATGGAGCTGGCGCGCTACGGTATTCTCGTCAACGCGATCGCGCCCGGTTATGTCGAGACCGATTTCAATCGCGATTTTTTTCGCTCCGAGACGGGCAAGAGGCTCGAAGCACGCATTCCCTTGCGCCATATCGGGCGCCCGCAGGATATCGACGGCGCGATGCTGCTGTTGGCGTCGCCGGCGGGCGCCTACATGACCGGCGCAGTGATCGCAGTCGATGGTGGACACGGGGTCGCCGCGATCTGAGCCGCGCGTCGCCGGCGCCGCGGCCGAGGATCGCCGCGCGGCATTGGCGCGGTTTCTCGCCGAAGCGAGCGGCGCAGTTGCAGTTGAGCTTACCGGCCTCACGCCGCTGCGAGGCGGCGCCATCCAGGAGAATTGGGCCGTCGATGCGCGGTTCTCCGGCGGCGCGTTCGCCGGGGAACAGCGCTTGGTGCTGCGCACAGCCGCACCGACCGGGGTTGCCGCAAGTCTCGGCCGGCTCGAAGAGTTCGCGGTGCTGAAGGCGGCTTTCGCAGCCGGGGTGACCGTGCCGGAGCCGCTGTGGGCGACCGACGACCCGGAAATAACGGGCAAGCCGTTGTTCACGATGCGACGGGTCGAGGGGACCGCTGCAGCTCACCGGATCACCCGCGATGCAGCTCTCGATCCGGCGCTCCCGGCGATCGCCGAGCGGCTTGGCCGCGAGCTCGCCTGGATTCACGCGATCCGGCCGCCGCGCGCCGATCTCGCATTTCTCGCCCCCTATGAAGAGGTTGGGCCGACGCAGCAGATCGCTGGGTTTCGCGCCTATCTCGACGGCCATCCGACGCCGCGGCCGGTGCTCGAATGGGGAGTCCGCTGGCTCGAAACCCATATTCCGCCGCTGAGCGATCCCGTCCTTTGCCATCACGATTTTCGCACCGGCAATTACATGCTGGATGGGACCGCGCTGACCGGGATTCTCGATTGGGAATTTTCGGGCTGGGGCGATCCGCACGAGGATATCGGCTGGTTTTGCTGCAAGGGGTGGCGCTTCGCGCGGCTCGACCGCGAAGCCGGCGGCATTGCCGACCGCGCGCGGTTCTATCAGGGATACCAGAGCGAGTCTGGGCGATCAGTCGACCCGCGACGGGTCTTCTTTTGGGAGGTGCTGGCGAGCATCCGCTGGGCGATTATCGCGCTGCAGCAAAGCGACCGGTATATGATCGGGGGGGAGCGCAATCTCGACCTTGCGCTGACCGGACGACGTGCGACCGAGTGCGAATTGGAAATCCTGATGCTACTGGACCCGGGTGGAGTGCCGAACGGTGCGTGATCTACCGACCGGATCGGCGCTGCTCGCCCTCGCCCGCGACGTGCTGCTGAATGACCTGATGCCGTTATTGCCGCCGGCGGCGCATCTCGAAGCCCGGCTCGTCGCCAACAGTATGGCGATTGCCGAACACGAAGCCATCTCGGGCGCCGCCCCGGCACAGAGGATCCTTCACGAACTGCAGGAATTGTACGGCGAAAGGGGTGAGGGCGAGGAAGGGCTCATGCGCCGCCTTGCGTGCGACCTTCGCGCCGGCGCGTTCGAGGAAGGTGAGCCTCGCGAACGCCACGCGCACGAGATACTGTGGCGCCTCACCATCGCCAAGCTGCGCGACGCCAATCCGAGGTTTCTGAACGCCAATGGCTTCAGTTAGCTATGGTGGGAGATCAAACTGTGTCTCAGTCCCGTGTCCCGCAAGTGATCGAAGCATTCGCCCGCGGCGAGATCGTCGTCGTCACCGATGACGACGACCGCGAGAACGAAGGCGACTTGATCCTCGCAGCGATACACGCGACGCCGGAGAAAATGGCGTTCATCATCCGCAACACCTGCGGCATCGTCTGCGCCCCATTGACCGCGGAAATTGCGCGGCGCCTGCATCTTGCGCCGATGGTCGCCGACAGCGACGCCATTCATGGCACCGCCTTCACGGTTTCGGTCGATTACCGCCACGGGACAACAACCGGCATCTCCGCCGACGACCGCACCGCGACGATCAGGAATCTGGCGAACAACAATGCGGGCCGGTCGGATTTCGTCCGGCCGGGCCACATCTTCCCGTTGATTGCCAAGGATGGCGGCGTGCTGATGCGCTCGGGTCACACCGAAGCGGCGATCGACCTTTGCCGGCTCGCGGGCATCGAACCGGTGGCGGCGATCTGCGAGCTGGTCAATGACGACGGCACCGTGATGCGCGGCCCGCAAGTCCGCAGCTTCGCCAAAAGCCACGGCCTGAGGCGAATTTCGGTCGCCGATCTGATCGCCTATCGCCAGGCACGAGAGAAGCTCGTGACCCGGGTGGCCGAATTCACCGTGGCGAGCGAAATCGGCGACCTCGGCGGTTACGCGTATGTGACGCCGTTCGACAAGGTCCACCACTACGCGTTCGTTTATGGAAACATCGGCGACGGCATGAACATTCCGACGCGACTCCACCGGGCCAACGTCCTCGAAGACGTGTTCGGCGGCGCCAAACCGATCCATGCCGCGCTGAGCCGGTTCAATGCCGCCGGACGGGGAGTCCTCGTCTATCTGCGGGACGGCACGTCCGGAGTGCCGGCTTCTCCCGTCGCAGAGGAGGCGACCGGCTCGGAGCACGAGCGAAATGTCCAGTGGCGCGAGGTAGGGCTAGGAGCGCAGATTTTGCGTGACCTGCGGATTTCATCGATACAGCTGCTGGCAACCCGTTCACGGACTTATGTCGGGCTCGCCGGCTTCGGCATCGAGATCAGCGCAACCGAGCCGCTCGAGTAAGGGCGGTGCGGCTTCGCCGGCGCCACGTCACACGGCGTCGGGTCCCTGCTCGCCGGTACGGATTCGGACGGCCTGATCGACCGGAAGCACAAAAATCTTGCCGTCGCCGATTTTGTCCGTGCGGGCACTGTCTTGGATGGCCTGGACCGCTCGCTCGACAATTGCATCGTCGAGCACGACCTCGATTTTGAGCTTGGGCAGGAAGTCGATCACGTACTCCGCCCCGCGATAAACCTCAGTGTGGCCTTTCTGCCGCCCGAAGCCCTTGACCTCGCTGACCGTCATCCCGGTTATGCCGACCTCGTGCAGCGCGTTCTTCACTTCGTCCAGTTTGAACGGCTTGATGATCGCTTCGATCTTTTTCATCGCTTCACACCTTTTGAGTTCGGCGGGGTATGTCCGGGTTCGGATCATTGGATCATAGGCCTTGATGGTCGCCGGGTCCTCCGAGGAGCCGCTCTGCCCCTCGGAGGACCCGTATCGACCTACTGTACCGCCTCCCCGTGAAGGGCCAGGTCGAGACCCTCGCGTTCAATTTCGGCGTCGACCCGAAGCCCGACCGTAAGATCGACCAATTTGAGCAGGATCAAAGAGACGACGACATCATAGACGACCGTGACCGTGATCCCGTAGAGCTGCACGAGCACCTGATGCGGATTGCCGTCAATCAGCCCGCTCTTTCCTTCGCCGCCAACCCATGCAACAGCCAGCACACCGGTCAAGACTGCACCGACCATGCCGCCGACACCATGCACGCCGAAGGCGTCGAGACTGTCGTCATATCTGAGTGCGTGCTTTAGACCCGTGGTGGACCAATAGCAGATGATCCCGGCCGCAATGCCGATGATCAGGGCGCCGCGCGGGTCGACAAAACCCGATGCCGGGGTGATCGCGACAAGCCCGGCGACCGCACCCGAGATGATCCCAAGCACGCTCGGCTTTCCCTTGACGATCCATTCGGCGAACATCCAGGCGAGCGCCGCCGTCGCGGTCGCGATCTGAGTGACCGCCATCGCCATGCCGGCGTTACCATTGGCTGCCGTTGCAGAACCGGCGTTAAAACCGAACCAGCCGACCCACAGCAGCGAAGCGCCAATGACGCTGAGGACAAGGTTGTGCGGCGGCATCGGTTCGGTCGCAAATCCGCGCCGTCGGCCCATAACCAGCGCCGCCATCAGGCCGGCAAAACCGGAATTGATGTGCACGACAGTTCCGCCCGCAAAGTCGAGCACGCCCGCATCATTGAGGAATCCGTCCGGTCCCCACACAAAATGGGCGATCGGACAATAGACGCACACACTCCACAGCCCGATGAACCATAGCAATGCCGAGAATTTCATGCGGTCGGCGAAGGCGCCGCAGATCAGCGCCGGGGTGATGATCGCAAAGGTCATCTGGAAGCACATATAGACCGACTCAGGAATGGTCTTTGCCAGATCGTTAACCGAGTCGAGGGTCATCCCATACAGCATAAACCGGCTCGTACCGCCCAAGAATGGCGATCCAGAGGTGAATGCGAAACTATAGCCGATGACCATCCACAATACCGTCACTAGGCAGGTCACCGCAAAGCTCTGCATCACCGTCGCCAGCACGTTCATCTTGCGGACCATGCCGCCGTAAAACAGTGCAAGGCCGGGCACAGTCATCATCAGCACGAGCGCCACGGAGGTCAGCATCCACGCGGTGTCGCCCGAATCGAGCTTCGGGGCCGCCGGCGCAGCTGGCGTCGGGGCTTGCGCCACAGCCGAGAGCGTCAGCAGCAGCAACATCGACGTGGCCAGCATCAGTCGTTGCGAGACAAGGTACACCGATTTCATCAACTTCCTCCAAGAGACCGATAAGCGCAGGGCGGAACCGTCTCCTGATCCATGAGCCGGACGCGTTGCCGGTGGGTACCAAGAATCGTGCCAATCGACCCTGGACCCGGCAACTCTCGTACTGAGTCGCCCGGAACCGACCGCCTACTATCGCAGCCGCCGAATGGGAACCGATTCGAGATTAATATTTAGGCAGAATTTCCATTCTGGCGCCGGCTGGGACTTGCTCGCGATATTGAGGTCCCTGACCCTCGACGCGCCGGGCTTAACGCGCCAGCAACGAAACGAGGAGCGCAAGCGCCAAGAGGGCGGCCAATCCTTGCCAGACTTGGAGCGGAGCGCGCTCGTAAAGTGTGCGTGGCCGCCGAATTTCGGCGGCGGGGCGCGAGGGTCCGGCCTCCATCTCGAACGCGAACTCGGTCATGTCGTGATAGCGCTTCGCAGGATCGACCGCGATCGCTCGCGCGAGTGCCGCCTGGATCCAGGCGGGAAGATCGGGCCGCAGCGCGGAAAAATCCCTCGGCCGGTTGCGGCGCGGCGGACCGGTGGCGTCGAGATTGCCGTACGGGTATTCACCTGTGAAGGCGCGGAAAATCGTGACGCCTAGAGCGTAAATGTCGGTGGCCTCGTTGCCGGGTTCGCCCTCGAACATTTCGGGCGCCATATAGGCCTGCGTGCCGGGAACGTTCTCGGGCGAAAATTCCTCCAGCCCCGGTACCCGAACCACTCCAAGGTCGATCAGCTTCAGCGATCCGCCCCCTTCGAGGATCACGTTGTCCGGCTTGATGTCGCGATGGATAATGCCGGCGCGGTGCAGCGCTGCCACTGCCCGGGCGAGCGCCACGGCGATATTGCGCCCTTCCTCCAATCCGAGCGCCGGACTGCGCGAAAGCCGCGTCTCCAGAAGTTCGCCCTGGTATAGCGGCATGACCGTGTACAGGCAGGTCTGGCGCCCGGGCGGCAGCTCGATGACGCGCCCAACCGAGGGATTGTGCACCCGAGCGCCGACCCAAGCCTCGCGGATGAAAGCCGCGCGGTAGGTGTCGACGCTGGCGATTTCGGGCTTGGGGAACTTCAAGGCAACTAGGCCGCCCTCGATTTCGTCCTGCGCGCCGAACAGTCGCGTGTAGCGGCCATCGGAGATCGGCGCCTTCAGGACAAATCCATCGATCGTCTCGCCGCGAACCGGCACGGGAATTATCGGCAGTTGCAGAATGGCAGCGCTGATGTCGGCCGACCCCGCCGACGGCAATGTGACCACATCCAGAACCAGGGCCGTGCAATTGTCGGTGCTTCCGGACTGGAGGGCGGCCGCTACCAACGCGCCGGCGGTATCCTCGGGAGCGGAGCGTTCGCGCAAGATGTCGGCGATGCCCTGTTCCGTCAGAAACCCGTGCACGCCGTCACTGCACAACAGGAAACGGTCATGCAGCGCCACCGGTTGCGTCGTATAATCGAGGCGCACTTCCACCTCCACCCCCAGCGCCCGGTTGAGCGTGTGCGAGCGGCCAGCGCCGTCTTGGCGCACATGGTCGGTGGTGAGGCAAGTCATGCGGTCGCCGCTGAACCGATAGGCGCGCGTATCCCCGACGTGCAGCAGGTGGGCGATGCGGCCGCGCAACACCAACGCCGTCAGCGTGCAACCCATTCCGGTGAGCTTGGGGTCCTGGCGCCCCATGGTATTGATCCAGCCGTTGAGCGCGCTGATGATTTTGGAGCCCGCGCGTTGCACCTCCATGGTCTCCGGCAGATCGCAAAATCCATCCAGGAAGCCGCGCACCGCAGTCTCGGCCGCGATCCGACCTCCCTTCGCGCCGCCGATGCCATCGGCGATCGCGGCAATAACTTCCTGTCGAGGCTCGGGCAACTCAGCGCCAGACAAAGCGCCTGCGAAATCTTCATTGTCCTTGCGCGGCCCGGTCTTCGAGGCGAACCCGACACTTGCCCGTACGCCGGTTTCAGCTGTCGGCATCGCAACGTTTGCGTTGGTCGTCGGTATCGGCGGTTGCGCTCCAGCCCTCACCGCTACTTCTCCAGCCCGCAACGAGCATGTCGAAAATAGCCGCCGGTGCTCGACGCAACACTTGCAGTAAGATTACCGGACTTGCGGTCGAGCCTATAGTTGCCGCCGTCTTTGGGATCGAACCAAGTAATCTCGGCCGGTTTGAGCTCGGCCGGATTGGAATCGACGGTGGCTTTCCCGTAATCGATCACAATCCGCCACGAGGCGCCGCTCACCGGATTGGCACAGGTGATCGCGGTCTCGCTCTCCTCCGCGTTGCATTTGATAGTCGAAATGGCCAAACACGCTGCCAGGCCGGCCATCCCTGCCACTAGAATGGGGTATGGAACATGGTTCCTCCATTTGGCGATTCGCCGATCCAAGCTCAAAATCGCAATCCCCATGGAGCATGCGCCGAATTATGTAGCAAACTCAGAATCTCGTTTGCGCGGCGCGTCGTAGGATCATCGCTTCGTCGCCATCCCGGCCCCGTTGCTGGCTGTTTCTACAGCGAATGTACAGCCATGCCCATCTCCTCTGTCGTAAATCGGCCCTTCTCGGGTCGCTATCTTGCCACAGAATACGATGGTAATTTGGCAATTTGATGGTCGCCCTCGTTTCTGAGGATAGCAATTCCTGACGGTCAGGCCACAAGCTGGCCCGGGAGCGCCTGAGCCGCGCATGCCCTGCACTAGAAATCACATCATTATTTCGGCAAAGGGAAGCATAACAACCGCGATCACAGTTGCCTTGTTTTTAGGCAGGATACAGGTAGGTTCCACTCGGCAGGTCCGGGGAGTGACCCGCCGACAAGCTGCTTCGCGGGCGATCCGATAGATTATACGGCTGGCATGGCTCTTGCGCCGCCTCCTTAAGATCTGTGTATATTCAACCGCACGTTTCTGACACCGGAGGTTGTGCGCTTCGTCACGACGGAAGAGATAAGGGGACAAACAATGCTCGTACCATCACCCAAGTGGCTCGATTCCGGAAACAACGCATGGCAGCTGGCGGCTGCTACTTTCGTTGGCATGCAAAGCATTCCTGGTTTGGCAGTTCTCTACGCCGGGTATGTCAAGCAAAAATGGGCAATCAATTCAGCCTTTATGTGCTTCTACGCCTTCGCATCGGTCTTGGTTGTCTGGGTTCTATTCGATTACAACATGGCGTTCGGAGAACAGTGGTTTCCGTTCCTCGGCAAACCGGCATTGGCGACCTCCGCGAACTTCCTGACGGGCCAGGCGGTGATACCGGCAGCGTCCGCCGGAATGCCGGAGCTGACCTTCCCGATGGCTACCCTGATCTTCTTCCAGTTCGTGTTCGCGGCGATCACCGTGATCATTCTCGGGGGCTCGGTGCTCGGCCGCATGAACTTCACCGCGTGGGTGATCTTCTGCCCGGTGTGGATGACCCTGGTCTACACTGTCGGGGCGTTCAGCATCTGGGGCGGCGGCTGGCTCTCACAATTGGGCGTACAGGACTTTTCCGGTGGCTACGTCATCCATCTCGCCGCCGGCACGTCCGGTTTCGTCGCCGCAGCCGTGGTCGGGCCGCGCTTG
>Ga0207693_10005655_pt1 | contig 10392 bp, 6 predicted proteins | sample LARL81metaG_FD_184347 | JGI IMG/M metagenome (GOLD analysis project Ga0207693, IMG submission 184347) | Corn, switchgrass and miscanthus rhizosphere microbial communities from Kellogg Biological Station, Michigan, USA - LAR L8-1 metaG... | ecosystem: Host-associated > Plants > Roots >... | reverse complement strand
TGAGCTTGCTGGGCTGGCCGTTACCAAGGAGAAACGAATGCCTGCGTCGACCGACTACAGGGTTGCCGATATCTCGCTCGCCGATTGGGGGCGGCGCGAGATCGCGATCGCCGAGACCGAGATGCCGGGGCTGATGGCACTGCGCGATGAATTCGGAGCGACGAAACCACTTAGGGGCGCTCGCATCGTCGGCTGCCTCCACATGACGATCCAGACCGCAGTGCTGATCGAGACGCTCGTCGAGCTCGGCGCCACGGTTCGCTGGAGTTCGTGCAACATCTTTTCGACGCAGGACCACGCCGCAGCGGCGATGGCCGCCCGCGGCATCCCGGTCTTTGCCTGGAAAGGCGAGAGCGAAGCGGAGTACGAGTGGTGCATCGAGCAGACCTTGCGCGGCCCGGCCGAGGGTCCAATGGGGGGATGGACGCCCAACATGGTCCTCGATGACGGCGGCGACGCGACCAAGGTCATCCACGACAAATATCCCGAGCTCCTGAACGAGATTCGCGGAATTTCGGAGGAGACCACCACCGGAGTGAACCGGCTCTACGAAATGGTGCGGGAAGGCTCGCTGAAGGCGCCGGCCATCAACGTTAACGACAGCGTCACCAAGTCGAAATTCGATAATCTCTATGGCTGTCGCGAGAGCCTGGTCGACGGCATCAAGCGCGCCACCGACGTGATGGTCGCCGGCAAGGTTGCCGTGGTCTGCGGTTTTGGCAATGTCGGTAAGGGCTCGGCGGCGAGCCTACGCAGCCAGGGGGCGCGGGTCATGGTGACCGAGATCGATCCGATCTGCGCGCTGCAGGCGGCGATGGAAGGGTATCAGGTAGCAACGATGGACGAGATGGCGTCGCAAGGCGACATCTTCGTCACCGCGACGGGCAATATCGACGTCATCACGATCGACCACATGCGCCACATGAAAGACCGCGCCATCGTATGCAATATCGGCCATTTCGACAGTGAGATTCAGATCGATGCGCTGCGCAACTATCCCTGGGAGGAAGTCAAGCCGCAGGTCGACGAGGTCGTCTTTCCGGACGGCAAGCGGCTGATCGTCTTGGCCAAAGGGCGGCTGGTCAATCTCGGTTGTGCGACCGGTCACCCGAGTTTTGTGATGAGCGCCTCGTTCACCAACCAAGTGTTGGCGCAGATCGAATTGTGGACGAACCACGGCCAGTACGAGAACAAGGTATACGTGCTGCCGAAGCATCTCGACGAGAAAGTCGCCGCGTTGCACCTCGACAAGCTCGGCGCCAAGCTGACGGCGCTTAGCCCGGCCCAGGCGGGCTATATCGGCGTCGAGCGCTCCGGCCCCTTCAAACCGGACCACTACCGCTATTAGGCCGCCTACAACTTTAACTATATTAAATCAGCTAATCGCTCTTGCTATTGGGTAAATTTCACCTTACTATGGCTGCGACGCAGAGGATAGTAAGGGTACATGGTTGTGATCGAGTCCGCTGCAACGTTGTGTCTGGTCGTCACGCTAGCTTTGAGTGCTCTGCTGTTGCGCGCTCACAAGCAGCTCTGCGATGCGCGCTCGGGTTGTGCGATTCTCGAAACCGTCCCACTGCAGTGGTTCCGCTGGTGCGCCGACCGGACGGACGCTGACGTAGCAAAAAAAGTTCCCGGTTATCGCGAGTTCCTCGCCCGGCTGCTCGCCGACGATGCGTTGCTGCTGGAGAAGGCGCGGGTCGCGCTCCAAGCCGACGGCATCCCCTTCTCGGCCACCCTCGTCACCCGCAGCGGGGGTGCCTATGCCGTCGAAGGGCGGCGCGCTGCGAGCGGCGACGCAGTGGTGTGGCTTCTCGACGCCTCGGCTAAGGTGATGCTCCAAAGGGCGCGCCAGGAAGCTGCAATTTTGCGCCAGATGCTCGATGCGGTCCCACTGCCCGTTTGGCGCCGAGGCTCCGACCGCGACCTGATAGATTGCAACCAAGCCTATGCGAGTGCCGTCGACACCACCAAAGATCTGGTTGTCGCGGAAGGCCGCGAGTTGGCTCCCGGCACCCGCCCCGGAGAATGCCGGCACGTCGTCATCGGCGGGTCGCGTCGGCTGGTCGAGATCGGCGAGGTGCCGTGCCCGTCCGGAGGGACGATCGGTTTTGCCTCGGACCGCACCGATCTCGAAGCTGCACAAGCCGAATTATGGCGGCATATCAACGCGCACGCTGAGGTGCTCGAGACCATCCGCGCCTCTGTCGTCGTGTACGGTCCCGACAAACGGCTCAAATTCTCCAATGCCGCGTTCGCCTCGATGTGGGGCATCGCGGAAGACTGGCTCGTTACACAACCTTCTTTCGAGGAGGTTCTGGAACGTCTGAGGGAGGCTCGTCGACTCCCCGAAGTCGCCGATTTCCGGGCGTTCAAGGCCGAACAGCTGCGGCTGTTCACGTCGGTCATCCGGCCGCAGCAGGATCTGCTGCACCTGCCCGATGGACGCACCGTGTTCCTGTCTATCTCTCCGCATCCATTCGGCGGCCTCACCTTCGTCTACGAGGACGTCACCGATCGCCTGGCGCTAGAGCGCTCGTGCAATACCCTTACGCAAGTGCGGCACGCTACTCTCGACCACCTCTTCGAAGGCATCGCGGTCTACGGCAGCGATGGTCGCCTGAAGCTCCATAATCCGGCCTATTTGGCGCTCTGGGGGTTATCGGAAGAGGAAGTCGCGGGCGAACCGCATATCGGCGAGATATTGGAGAAGACCCGCACCCTGCTCGACGACGGAGGCGATTGGACGGCGAGGAAGCAGAGGATCATCTCGAAGGTCACCGCCCATGCGCTGGCGAGCGGGCCGGTGTACCGGACTGACGGGTCGATGCTGCAGGAGGCGGCTGTGCCGCTCCCGGATGGCAATGTGTTGCTGACCTACCTCGACGTGACCGATACGGCGAGGTACGAACGCGTCCTGCGCGAGCGCAACGAGGCGCTGGAAACCGCGGGGCGGCTGAAGAGCGAATTTATCGCCAATGTCTCCCATGAGCTGCGGACACCGTTGAACGCGGTCATTGGGTTTGCTGACATCCTGACCAACCAGTATTTCGGCGACCTGAACACGCGACAGCTAGACTACAGCCGCGGCATTCTGCAGAGCTCGCAACAGCTTTTGAAGCTGATCGACGACATCCTCGATCTCGCCACGATCGAAGCAGGCTACATGGTGCTGGAAACCGGTCGGGTCGAGATTTTCGACGTTCTGCAAACCGTGCTGGCGCTGACGCGGGAGCGCGCCCGAAGCCGAGAGCTCGAAATCGAGCTCTGCTGTCCGCCCGGTATCGGCGCGATTGCGGGAGACGAACGCCGGCTCAAGCAGGCGCTCTTCAACCTTATTTCAAATGCGATCAAGTTCACCGGTCCGGGCGGGGCAATCCGCATCGAGGCCGAGCGTCGCGAAGGCGAGATGTTGCTGACCGTTGCCGATACCGGCGTCGGAACTCCGCTTTCTTATGGCGAGCGGGGACCCGAGAAACGTGAGCGGGGCGCGCGATTATCCGGTGCCGAGTTCGGCCTCTCGCTTGTTAAGCGCCTGATCGAGCTGCATGGCGGGACCGTTGCGATCGATGCGGCGGCCGGTCGGCGAACCACAATTACCTGCCGGTTGCCCACGGTCCCGCAGGAAGTCGCCGCAATGCCGAGTTTGGCACAGGTGGATAGGCGGGAAGCGGCATAGACGAACTCTTGACCCGATTCGTGCAATAGCGCCGCGATCCGGTGGGGTCGAGCCTCGGCGACCGCCGATCCGAGCGGCGGGCAATCACCGATGCGGCACATATTGCGTCTAATCGGTGCCAGGTTATACAACGCCTAGGCGATGATTGTCGTCGATCTGCCGGACGAAACTGCCACCGCTGCGCTCGCGGCCCGCACGGCCGCAGTGGCTCTCCCGACCGACATCATCGCTCTGAAAGGCGAACTCGGCGCCGGGAAAACCAGCTTTGCGCGTGCCTTTATCCGCGCCCGCGGCACCGAGGAGGAGGTACCCAGCCCAACCTTCACGCTCGTACAGGTCTACGATGTAGACCCGACGGCGATCTGGCACTTCGATCTATACCGCCTCCGCAACCCCGAGGAGGCATGGGAGTTGGGCATCGAGGATGCCTTCACCACTGGCATCTCGCTGATAGAATGGCCCGAGCGGCTGGGACCGCTGCTGCCCGAGCGCCGGCTCGAGATAACCTTCGCATTCGGCAATGGGCCCGACGAGCGCCGTATTTACTTGGATCCCAGCAAACAATGGCAGGCGCGGCTGGCGGCGATTACGGCCAATGCGTGATCCGAGCGATCCCGCGCGACGCCAAGCAATGGCAGTTTTTCTCGCCGAGTGTGGTTGGGGAGGGGTCAGGCCGGCGCCTCTCGCCGGGGACGCATCGTTCCGGCGCTATTACCGCCTCGGCGATAATGGACGACGCGCCGTGCTGATGGATGCGCCGCCCCCGCAAGAGGACGTCGTCCCTTACATCACCGTCTCGAGGCTGTTGCGCCGGCTTGGGTTCAGCGCCCCCGAGGTGTTCGCGGAAGACCCCGCGCGTGGCTTTCTTGTGATCGAGGATTTCGGTGACGACACCTATACCCGCCTTCTCGACCGCGGCGCCGACGAGCCGGCGCTCTATGCGCTGGCGGTAGACACGCTGATCGCATTGCAGCGCGAGGTCGAGGCCCGCGGCACCCCGAACCTGCCCCCTTACGACGCCGAGCGGCTCCTTGCCGAAGCGGCGCTCCTGGTCGATTGGTATGCCCCGACTGCTCTCGGAGCGCCGCTCTCCGGTGCCCGGCGTGACGAATATCTAGATCTTTGGCGAACGCTGCTGCCGCAGGCGACACTCCCCAACGACACCTTGGTGCTGCGCGACTATCACGTCGACAACCTGATGCTGTTGCCGGATCGCTCCGGGGTGCAGGGTTGCGGGCTCCTCGATTTTCAGGACGCGGTATGCGGCCCGCCGAGCTACGATCTCGTGTCGCTCCTCGAAGACGCCCGGCGCGACGTTCCGGCCGACCTCCGCCGACAGATGATTAAGCGCTATCTCGCTGCTTTTCCGGCACTCGACCGCGCGGCGTTCCTGCGATCGGCGGCCATCCTCGCGGCTCAGCGCAATTGCAAGATCCTAGGCATTTTTACGCGATTGTGGAGGCGCGACGGCAAGCCACGCTACCTCGTGCATCTCCCCCGTCTCTGGCACCTTCTCGAACGAGACCTTGCTCACCCCGTCCTTGCCCCGATCGCGCGCTGGCTCGACCGCCACCTGCCGCCTTCGGCTCGGCGCATCCCCGCATGATCATCCCGCCGCGGACGGCGATGGTCCTCGCCGCCGGGCTCGGCACCCGGCTGCGCCCGGTGACCGAAACTATTCCGAAACCTCTCATCGAGATAAACGGTCGCTCACTACTCGACCACGCGCTCGACCGGCTAGCGATCGTCGGGGTCGAGCGCGTCGTCGTCAATGTGCATTACAAGGCGCCGATGGTCATTGCGCAACTCGCCCGCCGTGACCACCCGCGCATCGAAATCTCACACGAAGCCGAGCTGCTCGATACCGGCGGCGGAGTCGCGCGGGCGCTGCCGCTGCTCGACGAAGTATTTTTTGTCGTAAACAGTGACGTATTCTGGCTCGACGGCAAGCATCCCGCCCTGCAGCGGCTCGCCGCAACCTTCGATCCCGAGCGCACGGACGTAGTTCTTTTACTGCAGCGCACGGCGACGGCGGTCGGTTACGAGGGCAAGGGCGACTATCTGATCGACCCGTCGGGAACGCCGCATCGCCGTGGAACGTGCGAGGTCGCGCCCTTTCTCTTCGCCGGCATCCAGCTGCTGCACCGCCGCGCCTTCGCCGGCATTTCCGACCGCGTTTTCTCGTCGGTCCGGCTGTTCGACCACGCCGAGACGACGGGGCGTCTGCGGGCCGTAGTACATGATGGCGAGTGGTACCATGTCGGAACCCCGCAGGGCCTTGCCGCCACCCGGGAAAGGCTATCGTCGCATCGCATCGAGCGTTAGCCAAGGCTCTGAAATCACCGGACTTGTGGAGTCGAGTGCAGTCTAAGGTTTATACGATCGCCGCGCACCGGCCGTTTTTGGCGACGTTGGCGGCCGGCCTCCTCAGGATGGCGGGTGCCGATCCGCTGGGGATGGCGCGCATCACTGTTCTGCTTCCGACCCGGCGAGCGGTGCGCTCGCTGCGCGAGACATTCCTGCGAGTCGCGCCGGACGGGAAAGTCGTGGGAACCCCATTGCTGTTGCCAAGGATGCGGCCGATTGGGGATCTCGATTCCGACGAGCTGTCGCTGTCCGACGGCAGTGAGCAGGACCTGACGGTGGCACCGGCAATCCCCGAACTGCGCCGGCGTCTGCTGTTGACCCGGCTCGTCCTGCGCTGGAGCGAGGCGCGGGGCGAGGAGCCGCTCTTACCCGGACAAGCCGCCACTCTCGCGGCAAGTCTCGCCCGGCTCCTCGACAGAGTTGCGACCGATGGCGCGAGTTTTTCGAGGATCGGCGACCTGGTCCCGGAGGGACTGGCGGAACATTGGCGTGTCGTCCACCGCTTTCTCGAGATTCTGCCGCAGCATTGGCCGCGGATACTCGCCGAGGAGGGGGCGCTCGACGCGGCGTCGCGGCGCAATTTGCTGCTGGAGCATCAAACCGCGGCCTGGCGCCGCAATCCGCCTCGCCATCCCGTGATCGCGGCGGGACTGATCGGCGGGATCCCGGCGATGACGGAGCTGCTTTCTCTGGTCGCCGGGCTCGACCAAGGTGCGGTGATCCTTCCCGGCCTCGACCGTGAGCGCGATCGCGCCGAGTGGTCGACAATCGAAGAGGACGAGGCTCATCCGCAGCATCTTATGGCAGGGTTGCTGCGAGCGCTCGGCTCGACCCCAGCCGAGGTTCGCGATTGGCCTCCAAGTGGGCCGGATCCAATCCCCACCGGCGGCTTCGAGGGCCTTTCCGACCTTCCCCTGTTCGCTTCGCTCTCCCGCGCTGTGGAGGAGAGCGCCGAGCGCACCGGCAAGGGGACGCACGCTCGGCGGATATGGCTGATTGCCGAGGCGTTGCGGCCGGCGGTCACCACAGATGCATGGCGGCGCCTCCCTGCGCAGCGCGCGGACACCCTCCACGGGCTGAGCCGGTACGACTGCGCCAGCCCGCAACAGGAAGCGGTCACGATCGCACTGTTGCTCCGCCGCAAGCTCGAGACGCCGGGCGCCACTGCGGCTCTCGTCACCCCCGATCGCGAACTCGCCCGCAGGGTTGCCGCGGAACTGCGCCGTTGGGGCATTGACATCGACGACTCGGCCGGTCTGCCGCTGAACCGGACGCCGCCAGGCGTTTTTCTGCGCTTGGTGCTCGATCTGGCGGCCAGCGGGCTCGCCCCGGTGCCATTGCTCGCCGCGCTGAAGCATCCGCTCGCCTCTGGCGGGCTTACTCCAGCCGTTTTCCGCGATTTCGCCCGTCGCCTCGAACAGGCGATCCGTGGGCCTCGCCCCGCCCCGGGCTTTGCGGGCCTGAGGGCCGCTCTTGCCGCGGAGAGAGCCGATTTGCGCGGATTTGCCGACCGGCTCGAAGCCTGCCTCGGCCCATTGCCGGAACTGCTCGTGGCAGATTCCGTACCGCTGCCGCGTCTCGCTGCCGCGCATATCGAAGCTGCCGAGCGGCTTGCCGCGACCGCGACCGAAACCGGCGGCGAGCGCCTTTGGCGCGAAGCGGCCGGCGAAGCGGCGGCGCGCTTCTGCCACGAGCTGATCGATGCTGCCCGCGATTTTCCACCGCTGCCCGGGCAGCATTTCCCGGCTCTGTTCGAGGCGTTGGCGGCCGGGGCTGTCGTGCGTCCAGTTTTCGGCCGCCACCCCCGTTTGGCAATCTGGGGTCTGCTCGAGGCTCGGCTGCAGCAGGCCGATCTGGTCGTTCTCGGTGGGCTGAACGAAGGCAGCTGGCCGCCTTCCGCCGAGCACGATCCCTGGATGTCGCGGCAAATGAGGTGCGAGTTCGGTATTGCCTTGCCCGAGCGAGCGATCGGGATAGCCGCGCACGATTTTGCCGAGGCGCTGGGAGCGCCGGAGGTGGCGCTGACCCGCGCAGCGCGCAGTGAAGGTGTTCCGACCGTACCGTCGCGCTGGCTCCTTCGCCTCGATACGGTATTGCACGCGGTCGGCCTCGAAGGCGTGCTCGGGCCAGACGATACGATCCGGCACGCTGCGGAGCTGATCGACCGGGCGGAGGAGTACCGGCCTCTGCCCCCACCTGAGCCGCGCCCGCCCCTGGCGGCACGGCCGAGACAGCTTTCAGTGACGCAGATCGAGACCTGGCTGCGCGATCCCTACGCGATATATGCCCGCCACATTCTGCGGCTGAGGCCGCTGGACGAACTGGACGCCGACCCTGGCCGTGCCGAGCTCGGCACGGTCATTCACCGCACGCTCGACGCCTTCTTCCGCCGCTTCCCGCGGGAACTGCCGGATGAAGCCGAGCGCGAGTTGCTGCGCATCGGTCGAGAGCAATTCGGACCCATCCTGTCACGGCCCGGTGCCTGGGCGTTCTGGTGGCCTCGTTTCGCGAGGATCGCCTCCTGGTTGGTCAGTCAGGAGCGCGTCCGACGCGCCGGCATCGTCGAGAGCCTAAGCGAATGTGAGGGAAGCTGGCCATTGGCGGCGCGCAGCGGACCCTTCACGATCACTGCCAAGGCGGACCGCATCGACCGCCTCGCCGACGGCGGGTTTCTGCTGATCGACTACAAGACCGGTGGTGTGCCACCGGCGAAACAGGTGCAGGCAGGGTTTTCACCCCAACTGCCTCTCGAAGGCGCGATCCTGCGCGGCGGCGGCTTCAAGGGCGTCAGTGGATTGCCGGCAGCGCTCGAATATTGGCGGCTGAACGGCGGCGAGCCCCCCGGCGAACGCTGCCGGATCGGCGCGGGTGATCCCGGCGAGCTGATCGATCGCGTGCTCGCCCGCGTCGAGGCGCTGATCGACCGGTTCGACGATCCGACCACCCCCTACCTCGCGGTTCCGGAGCCGCGCTGGGCGCCGCGATTTTCCGATTACCGGCACCTCGAGCGGCTCGCGGAGAGCGAGGCCGAAGAATGAGATCCTTCGACGATCCCGATACGGCGCAGCGCAAGGCCGCCGGCCCACGGGCTTCCGTGTGGGTCTCCGCCTCGGCAGGAACCGGCAAGACGCGGGTGCTCATCGACCGGTTGCTGTGGCTGATGCTCGACGGGACAGATCCAGCACGCATCCTTTGCCTGACCTTCACACGCGCTGCTGCCGCCGAGATGGCAAACCGGCTGAACGAGGAGTTGGCCAGTTGGGCGACCTTGCGGTCGGGGGCGCTCGCCGAGGCTTTGCAGAAGCTGACCGGCCGCATGCCCAGCGACGCGATGATCGCCCGGGCGCGACAGCTTTTCGCCCGCGTTCTCGAAACGCCCGGCGGCATCAAGATCGCGACGATCCACGCCTTTTGCCAAACACTGTTGCGCCGCTTTCCGCTCGAGGCAGGGGTGCCGACGGAATTTGCAGTCATCGACGAGCGCGGCGCCCGCGAAGCGCTGATCGAGGCCGGGGAGCGGATGGTCGGTTCCGCGCGCGAGGGAAAAGAGCCGGGGCTCGCCGAGGCCCTCGCGGTGGTAGCCCGTCACGCCCCGGAAGAACGCTTTGGCGTGTTGATGGCGGCCCTCGCCGCCGAGCGCGGCAAGCTCCGCCAGGTGCTCCGAGAAGGCCATGCAGAGTTGCGCGACAGGCTTTGCGGAGCGCTCGGATTGCCCGCCGCGACTACCGAGGAGGCAGTTCTCGCCGCCTTCTGCGCCGCCGGAGCCGGCGACGAGGCGGGGTTGCGCTCCGCTGCGGCCGCGCTCTCGCAGGGATCCTGCACGGATCGGGAGCGCGGCGCCATCCTTGCCGCCTGGTGTGAGGCTCCGGGGCAACGCCGTCAGATGCTGCCCACCTATGTCACCGCATTCCTGACCGCGGAGGGTGAGACCCGCAAATCCCTGATCACGCGCGACGCGGCCCGCAGCGCCGGCTGCGATGCCGCAGCGATACTCGGTGTCGAGGCCGAACGGGTAAAAAATTTCCGCGAAACACACACAGCGGCAGCCTTGGTCGAGGCGAGTTGCGCGCTGGTCCGGCTCGGCGGCGCGCTGATGGACACCTACGCGGAGCTGAAGCGGGCCCAGGGCGTCCTCGACTATGACGACTTGATCTCTGCGGCTCTCGATCTGCTTCGCCACCCGGGGATCGCGCCTTGGGTGTTGTTCAAGCTCGACGGCGGTCTTGATCACGTTCTGATCGACGAAGCCCAGGACACCAACCCTGAGCAATGGGAGATCGTCGCCGCTCTCGCCGAGGAGTTTTACTCCGGCGAGGGGACCGGCGACCGGCTGCGCACGATCTTCG
>Ga0207693_10005649_pt1 | contig 10403 bp, 7 predicted proteins | sample LARL81metaG_FD_184347 | JGI IMG/M metagenome (GOLD analysis project Ga0207693, IMG submission 184347) | Corn, switchgrass and miscanthus rhizosphere microbial communities from Kellogg Biological Station, Michigan, USA - LAR L8-1 metaG... | ecosystem: Host-associated > Plants > Roots >... | reverse complement strand
TTCCCCCTCCGCGGCCCGGGTTATCTGGATATCCAGCGGGCGGCGCCGTTGCTGACCAATGCCGCGCGCGTTTGGCTTGCCGCCTCTCTGTCGTTGTACGAGGGTGATGCTCCCCTCGGCGCGCCGACGATCACTGCCGCGCGGGTCTCACTTCCGTCCGATCGGTCGTTCGCCACATATGAGCAGGCGCTGGCCCATCTCAGCGCCGCGCCCCTCGATTCGAGCACGGATCTCTACTGGAAGCAAGCGCTACTCGACGTCCTGATCGAGTTTCCGATTTCGTCTCCACGGTCGCGTTTCTCGATCGACCCCGCGCTCGCGCGTCTCGGCGTACGCACGACGACCGTCTTGCGCTTCCTGCCGCCTGACGGCGCCGAACGCGCGTTCGAGTATGTGGGTGATCCGGGGCTCGTGCGGCTCGATCCACGATGGCATCAGGCGGCCCTTCGCTTCGTGTCGCTCGGCTTCCACCACATTCTCGACGGAATCGACCACCTGCTGTTCATCTTCTGCCTGGTCATTCCATTTCGGCGGCTCCGACCACTGATCGCGATCGTGACGTCGTTCACGGTGGCTCATTGTCTCACGCTCGCGGCGTCGGTGCTTGGTTTTGCGCCGGACACGCTCTGGTTCCCGCCGCTGATCGAACTGCTGATCGCGCTCTCGATCGTGTACATGGCGCTCGAGAACATCGTCGGGCCCAAGCTCGAACGCCGCTGGCTCGTCGCGTTCGGCTTTGGCCTCGTCCACGGATTTGGATTCTCGTTTGCTCTCCGCGAGTCGTTGCAGTTCGCGGGCTCGCATTTAGCCACGTCGCTGCTCGCGTTCAATGTCGGCGTCGAGCTCGGACAAATTCTCGTCTTGGTGTTGGCGATTCCGGTCTTGTCGTTTCTTTTCAGTCGAGTGGTGGCGGAACGGATGGGGACGATCATTCTCTCCGCGTTCGTTGCCCACACCGCATGGCACTGGATGCTCGATCGGGGGAGCGCGTTGCGCCAATATCATGTCGAGTGGCCGACGCTCGACACGATGTGGCTGGTCGGCGCAACGCGTACAATAATGCTGTTGCTCATCGTCGTCGCCCTTGGCTGGCTCCTCGGTACGGGTGTGCGACGTCTGGCGGGGCGTCCGTCGACAGGTGAGGTTAGCGGATAGTGGGGGCAGATGGCGGTATTGGCGTCCGCCAGTTTGGATACCCGGGCAACGCCACCGGGCACGTTGAGGCGTTACTTGATGCGTAAGATTTTGATCATTGCCGGTCTTCTCACGATTCCATCGAGCAGGCTTGTTGCTCAGAGCCGCACCACCCAGACGGGCGTGTACAGCGCCGAGCAGGCGGCGCGCGGCGAGGATGTCTACGCTGGCATGTGCAAGAGCTGTCACGCCGCGGCGACGCACACCGGAGTGGCCTTTGAGAAGTCATGGGATGGCCGTTCGCTGTCGGAGCTCTTTGGCTACATCAGCACGAAGATGCCAAAGAACGAGCCGGGCAGCCTCGCCCCCGAAGAGTACGCGGACGTCCTCGCGTACCTGCTCAAGTTGAACCAGATGCCGGTTGGTAAGACTGAACTGCCTCCCGATACGACTGTGCTCGGGAGGATCCGAATCGAGACGCATACGTCGAGGAAATAGCTATGCGGTATCATGTTGCGAAGTGGCGTTGGACGGCGTTCGCGCTGGTGATATCTGTATCCACCGCCAGTGGACAGTTCGCTCGCGGAAATGCGGCCGGCGAGTGGCGATACTGGGGTGCCGACGCATGGAGCACGCGCTATTCGCCGCTCTCTCAAATTGATGCGTCGAATTTTGGCTCGCTCCAGGTCGCGTGGCAGTGGAACGCGGGCCAATTCGGCGACGATGAGTATTATCGCACCACACCGCTGTACGCGAATGGGCGACTCTTCACCGTCGCGACGACGCGTCGCATCGCCGCCGCGATCGATCCCGCCAACGGCAAGACTCTCTGGCACTGGCGTCTCGACGAGGGCATTCGCTGGCAGAAGGCACCGCGCCAATTCGCCGGCCGCGGCCTTGCCTACTGGACTGACGGGCCTAACGAGCGAGTCATCGTTGTCACACCGGGCTATCATCTCGCGTCACTCGATGCCAAGACCGGCGTGCCCGATCCCAAGTTCGGCAAGAACGGCGTCGTCGATCTCATGGACGGACTTGGCTACGCGCTCGTTCCCCTTGCCGTCGATGATTCCGGTCCCCTCATCATCAGCGACGCCGCCCCGCCTCGTAAGGCACGCCCGGGCGAGAAGTGGGATCCGGTGAAGAAGACCGGTGCCGACGGCACGATCGGCATCGATCCGGCAGAGGGGCAAATCGCGAACAGCTCACCGGCGATCGTCGTTGGCGACGTGATCGTCGTCGGGAATTCCGCGGTACATGGTTACTTCCCGATCCGGACTCACAATATTGCCAGCGCAATTCGCGGCTTCGATGTCCACACCGGAAAGCAACTCTGGAAATTCAATCTCATCCCACAGCCGGGCGAGTTCGGTGCCGAGACGTGGACGAAGAGCTCCAAGGTCGGCAGCGACGGAGTGGGGAAGAACGACGCCTGGGCACCCTACTCCGCTGACCCGGAGCTCGGTCTCGTGTACATCCCAGTCGGCATGCCGCTGATGGACGAATACGGCGGTCACCGGCCGGGTGACAATCTCTTCGGAACGAGCATCGTTGCCCTCGACGTCAAAACGGGGAAGCGTCGCTGGCATTATCAGTTTGTGCATCATGACATCTGGGACTACGACTCGCCGATGGCACCGAATGTCCTCGATGTCACGGTCAATGGCCAGAGCCGGAAGATCGTCGCGCAGACGACGAAGCAGGGTTGGATCTATGCGCTCGATCGTGTCACTGGTGAGCCGATCTGGCCGATTGTCGAGACACCGGTGTTGCAGAGCGAAGTACCTGGCGAGCAGACGTCGAAGACGCAACCGATTCCGAGCAAGCCGGCGCCGTACTCGCAGCAGGGTCTCGTCGAGTCCGATCTCATCGACTACACGCCGGCGATCAAGGATTCAGCGCTGAAACTCGCGAAGAAGTGCCGCATGGGGCCGTACTTCATTCCGGCGTCCCCGACCGACGGTTCGGCGCCGAGTGGCTACAAGTGCTCGTGGTACGCCCCGGGTGCGTCCGGAGGCGTGAACATCGACGGTGGTACCGCTGCCGATCCGGAGACAGGACGCATTTACGTCGGCAGCCAGAGTGGCTTGAGCACCATTCAAGTGCAGAAGGATCCGTGCTCCGAATTCCGCTATAGCTCGCCGCACGACAGTTGCGGCTTGTTGGGCGCGCTCCCCGCACCTCCAGGTTACGTCGCGCAGGCCGGCTCCGCGCGCGGCAACGGCTTCGAGGGGCGAGCTGCAGGCTCGATGATTGGTAACGTGTCGATTCTCAAGCCGAAGCAATACGGCGGCGTCACCGCATACGACATGAACACCGGCGACAAGATCTGGTGGATACCGAACGGGATAACGACGCCCGTGACCACCACGGACCCGTTATTCGCCGGCGTGTCACTGCCGCCGCAGCCAGGTCGCGGCCAGGCGCAGATCATCACGACGAAGACCTTGGTCATTTACGGAACTGGCCGCAGCGGCGGCCCGCCACGTCCACCATTTCATCTCTACGCCGTCGATAAGGCAACGGGGAAGGACGTCGGTAGAGTGCAGATCCCGGCGAAGACGACCGCCGTCCCGATGACGTTCATGCACCAGGGCAGACAGTACATCGTGTTCGCGACGGGCGCGGGATCGAACACCGCGCTCGTCGCGCTCACGCTACCGAAAGCAGGAGACGGAGCCGGGCAGACGAAGCATTAGCTGGCTTTCGAGGCCGTCCGCGCTTGCGGCACGATCTCTTTGAATGCCGTTAAGAATCTACTCATCTCGTCCGCCGTCCCAACCGAGACACGCAGGTGCTCCATCAGCGGAGGGAAGGGGCGTCCCACAAGGACGCCCTTTTTCTTGAACTCCTCGATCACCGGCGGAATGGGCCGCCGGACGTGGACCATGAAGAAGTTCGCCTCGGACGGGATCACCGAGTAGCCGAGGCCCTGCAGGTCGCTTGTCGTCTTCTTGCGCAGCTCGAGTGTGACTTGTTTGACCCGCGCCTGCGTCGCCGTGTCTGCCAGTGACGCGATGCCGCCGTACTTCACGATCGCGTTGATCGTCCCCGTTGCGTACGGCCGCATGTCGCGGAGCATGTCCTTCGGCGCGATCGCGTACCCGAGTCGCATTCCGGCGAGGGCCGCGATCTTCGAGAACGTGCGCGTCACGATCACCGGGCGTCCTTCGACAACGTACGGAATCGATGTCGCGTAGTCGGGATCTTCCACGAAATGGAAATACGCTTCGTCGATGAGCACCGGCATGTCTTCGGGAACGCCGTCGAGTAGCTGCTTGATCTCCTGCTTCGTGACGATGCGCCCCGTCGGGTTGTTCGGGCTGCAGACGTAGAGAAATCCGATCTCGCGATTGAACGCCCGCGCCGCCTTGATCAATCCCGGAATGTCCTGACGGAAGTCCGGCAGTGCCGGCACTCGGATCGCATCAGCCTTGTACGCCGTGACGTGCTGAAAGACGACATCGTACGACGGCTCCGAGCTCAGAATCTTTCGTCCGTTGCGCAGGTACGTGTTGCATACGACGTCGAGAATCTCGCCCGAGCCGGAGCCGAGCATGACGTTCTCTTCCTTCACGCCATGGTACTTGGCGATGGTCTCGGTAATCCCGCCGTCGGGATATCCGTAGCGATTCGCGTACTTGAACGACTGCGTCATCGCTTTCATTACGGCTTCCGATGGCCCGTAGGGGTTCTCGTTGTTGGCGAGCTTGGCGAGGGTGTCGTACTCCTCCTCGCTGCGGCGGGGCCGCGGCGTCCCGCTCGCAATGCTCTGCGCGAGGAGGCGCGAGCTGGGTTCGAGAGTGAGATAGCCTAACGCCGTCGCGACGCCGCCGACGAACCCGCGGCGAGAGAACCTGCGCATTCCGTCCATGTGACCTCCGATGACGTACGTAATGCTATTGCCTCACATACCTCTTCAGCGCCCGCGGCCCAACCTCCGCTCCATAAATCACGCCATTGGCATCCGCCGCCACGCCCTCGGCAGCGCTCGTGCTCGGCGGATTCTCGTTAGGATCCGGAATGAACGCCCGAACCGATCCGTCGCGTGCGCTGCCGATGCGGATGCCGCGCTTCCACCCCGTTCGATCCTTCGCTACCGATCCGGACTCGGAATCCGCGACGTAAATGTTGTCGCTGGCGTCGATATAAATCCCGCTCGGGCGGCTGAACTGATACCACGTGTCGAGGAGTGTGCCGTCCTGGTCGAAAATCTTGATGCGATTGTTCCCACGATCTCCGACGAACAGCCGGCCGCGTGAATCCATCGCCAGCGCGTGCGGCTGATCGAGATCGTCGGTCCCATGGCCGAACGTTCCAAACGTTTTGATGAGTTTCCCGTCCTTCGAGAACTTGAGAACTCGCGCCGTCGACCCCGGGGTCGAAGCGTGCCCCTCGGCGACGAAAATATCCCCATTTGGCGCAACGAGCACGTCGTTAGGCTGCGTGAAATACTCCGCGCCGCTCCCGCCGCCCGGTTTGCCGAGGGTGAGGAGCAATTTCCCGGTGTGGTCGAACTTGAACACCTGATGCCCTTTGGTCGGTCGCGGCGCCGAGGTATCGCGTGCGCCGCCGCGCCCGCCACCGCCGGTGCAAGCGCAGTCCGTAACCCACACGTTGCCCTCTCGATCGACAAAGATGCCGTGCGGCGACACGAACATCCCGGCGCCGAAAGAGCTAACGAGCTTGCCGTTCGCGTCGAAGCTGTAGACGGCGGGCAATGTCGACTCCGCGCAGCTGTTCGCGCCGCACCGCTCCGCGACCCAGACGCCCTTGCCGTCGGGTGCGATGTCGACAGCGCTCGTGGCCCCCCACGGGCGGCCGAGCTGTGCCCAGCCCTCGATTGTGCGGTATGGGTTGGGGAGGTCGTTCGTGGGCGCCATAGTTGCGCCCTGGGCCGTGACCTGGGCCTGCGCAACACCTGGCGGCGTTAGGCATACGAGCGCTAGCCAAAGCAATCGTCTCATCTCAACCTCGTAAGCTCAGTAAAACGCTAATCGCCGGGCGTCTTGGCGGTTGCCTTCGTACTGTCCGTCTTGGGTGGCTCGTACTCCTTCTCGGGGATCTTGAAGACGTTGTTCACCGAATCGTCCGCCCACACCCCCATGACGCGCTGCGCCACGTAATCGCCGATCTTCGGCCCGAACTTGAACCCTTCAGCGTTGCCGCCGGCGGCAATCCACACGTTCGCCCACGCGGGATGCTTGTCGATTATAAAATTGCCGTTCGCCGTCGACTCGTAGTGGCAGGCGTGCGTCTGGGCGATCGGCGCGTCCTTCAACAGCGGGAAGCGATGGGCCACAAATCGCCGCGAGCCCTCGACACGGTCTGGTGGTAGCCAACGGTCGCTCGTGTCCGGGTCCTGCTGCTGAGGTGGGACATCGGATTGCTGACCGCTCTGCCGGGCTCCCCCGCCGGCGTTGGCCAGATTCGACCCGGTGTCAGTTGTCGTACTGGTGGCGTTCTTGCTCGTCTGTCCGGAGGCCACGGTCGCTCCCGGTGGCGTGGGTGCGCGCTCGGTGCCGCGCACGCGGAAGCCGCGATTGTCCACCGGCAGCGCGGGCCACCCGGTGACGCCCGGAAAATTGAAGCTTGGCAAATTAGGATACGTGAAACGATGGTCACCGATCGGAGTCGCGAAGTAGCAGACGTATCCGATCGGTACGCGCGTCTTCTTGGCGAAGAGATCGGGAAATGTCTTGCCGAGCCAGGGGCCAACGGCGTAGACGAACGTGTCAGCGCGGAGGGTGGTCCCCGTATCGAGGCTGATCGCCTCGAGCCGGCCATTCGTTACTTTCAACGGACTTGCCCGCCCGATGACGATCTTGCCGCCGAGTTTCTCGTACGCCGCGGCCACGGCGTGCACGGCACGGCGCGCGCGGACGACGCCCGCATCTCGCTCATAGAGCACGGCGGTGATGTCGTCCATACCGATGACGGGAAAGGATCGGCGGACATCGTCGGGTGCAAGAATGGCGTACGGTATCTTGTGCCGATCCCACCACAGCTTGCACCGCAGCTGGAAGTTGTCCCAGTCGTCGCGGAGAATGAGATCGCCCGTGACGTGGAAGAGATTGAGGCGTAAGTCGCGTCCCCACTCGTCATCGAACGCGCGCCATCGCGTCATCGCTTCGCGCGCCCACAGCATCCACAGTTCGCCGAGCGTGCCGGGCCGGTCGCCGTAGGAAGAGCGCACGCCTCGCGTTTCGTCGCCAGACGTCGAGCGCGCGTTCCCCGGTCCGTACGCGTCGACGAGTGTGACGTTCGCGCCCATCTTGCGCAGATGATACGCGGTGAAGCTTCCCCAGATCCCCGCCCCGATGACGACGATGTCCGGCGAGGCTCCACTGCGCACCAGCGCGCCCCGTGCCGGTGCCGCTTCGGCGCCCGCGGTGTCGCCGAGGAGAATCAGTCCCGCACCAGCTCCAGCGGTCTTTATGAAATCGCGTCGATCGAGATGGCTAGTCTTGTTCGCGTCGTCGCTCATGATTCTTCGTTTTTCTAGCAGCGCACATCAGATCCTGGGCGCGGCAGAACATGGCGCGTGCATCGGGCCAACGCAAACAGGATCGCCAAAAAACGTCCACGCGATATAATGCAGCGACCACCAACGATGAGGAGAGTGCGTGATGCGCCGACGCCAGTGGAGTGCCGTGGTGTGCACCATCGTCATCGTCGGTTGTGCAAGCAGCGGTGCTGTCGCTGCGAACGTGAGTGTACCACTCGGCGCACATCTCACCACCAGCGCGCCAACCGGCGCGCCAATTCCGCTGCGATTCGACTCGATGGCGCGCGTGATTCGCTCCACCGCGGCGAACCTCCCGCCGGCGACATACTGGCCAGCCCAGGCCGAGCTTGGCGAGCGCGTCTTCAATCAGACGTGCGCGATGTGCCATGCGCGCGCCCAATTTGTCGGCGAGAGCTTCGTCGAGACGTGGAACGACCGCCGCGTCTTCGACTTCTACGCGCTGGTCCGGAGCACGATGCCACTGACGAATCCCGGCGGACTCAAGGAAACGGAGTATCTGGCGCTCGTTTCATATTTGCTCAAGGCCAACCACGCCGACGCCGGCGCGGATTCACTGCGCTCCGACACACTCGCTTTGCGGAGTCGGAAAATTGCAGTCCGTGTGCCGTAGCCAATGTGCCTGAACGAGCTCCCATCAGCTCCAAGACAAATCGTGCTTCGCTAGCGGCAGGGTCCTGACGCGTTTCCCGATCGCATCGAAAATCGCATTGCACAACGCCGGCGGAACTGGCGGTAGAGCAGGTTCGCCGAGGCCGGTCGGCGGGTTGTTTGAGATTTTGAAATGCACCTCGACCGGCGTCGCCTGCGCGTGACGCAGCAGCCTGAAGTCGTGAAAGTTGCTCTGAACCGTCCGGCCGCGCTCGATCGTGATCTCCTGGCCTAACGCTTCGGCCAGTCCGTCGAGCGCCGCGCCCTGGACCTGATTCTCGGCGTTACCGGGATTGATGATCTGGCTGCCGACGTCGCCCGCGACCCAGATCTTGTCGACCTTGAGCACGCCGGCCTTGCTCACGGTCGCCTGAACGACCTCCGCGAAGTAGCCGCGATGGCTGAAGTAGAACGCGACGCCTCGCCCTGTTCCGCGGGGAAGCTTCAGTTTGCCCCAATCCGATTTCTCGGCCACGAGCTCGAGCACCCCACGCATCCGCGCCGCATCGAAGGCGAATCCTGGCGGCGCTGCTTGCCGGCCGGCCGCGGGCGGCGGATCGGCGATCGGCGTGTTCGCGAGCAGATCGAGGCGGAATTGCACCGGATCTTTTCCGGCGGCATGGGCCAGCTCGTCGAGGAACGATTGAAATGCGAACGAGAGGCCGTTGCTCTGCGGGGCACGGAGCGCACCGGTTGGGACGCCTAACGGCATCACCGATGCGACGATCTCGCAGTTCGGGATGTAGCGCGCCGGGAATTCGTTCGCCGAGATGCCCGCGGTCGGTGCCCAGCGGTCGCCTTCGCCGAACGAGACGAAGTGATCGCGCAACGCGACGAGCTTTCCGCTCGCATCGATACCCCCGGTGAAATAGTGGAAACCCGCCGGCCGGTAAAAGTCATGCCGGATGTCGTCCTCGCGGGTCCAGAGGAGCTTCACCGGGGCGCCCGCTTGCTTCGCGATCCAGGCCGCTTCGACCATGTAATCGTTGGCCAGACGGCGGCCGAAGCCACCGCCGGTGCGGGTGAGGTGGATCGTGATGTCGTCCTCCTTCATGCCTAACGTGCGCGCGACCAGAGTGCGACCCGCCGCCGGCGTCTGGCTCGGCGCCCAGATCTCGAGCTTGCCGTTGCGGTACGACGCCGTCGTGTTTTGTGGCTCGAGCGGCGCGTGCGAGATGAACGGATAGAAGTATTCGGCGTGGAGCACTTTCGCGCCGGCAAGCGCCGCGTCGACGTCGCCGTCCTTCCGTATCGTTCGCTGCGGTGGCTGCTTCGAGAGCTCGGCGGCTTTCGCCGCGAAGCCAGTGCTCGATTGCTCGGCCGTCGGCCCTTCGTTCCACGTCACCTTGAGCTTTTGCCGCGCATTCTTGGCGTACCACCAGCTGTCGGCGACAATCGCGACACCACTCAGCAAGCCCGCGAGCTGCTCTCCCCCCTCGACGACGAATGCCTGCCTAACGCCGTGCTCCGCCTTCAGCTCATCGAGATTCGCGCTCACCACCTTGCCACCGAACACGGGGCACTTCTCGAACACCGCGTACATCATCCCCGGGACCGTGACGTCGATGCCGAACATCGGCTTGCCGGTCACGATCGCATGATTGTCGACGCCCGGCACGCGCGTTCCGATGATCCTGAACTGGCTCGGATCCAGTCCGAGTACTCAGATGTTCTCGCCCTTCAGGGAACCGCCAAGGCTGAGGTGCTCGCAATTGCTCGCGTACTCCGAGCGAAGCCCGAAATGGCCATCGATAAGACAAAAGCAGCGGGCGAGTACTGCTTCAAGAGCAGTCAGGGCACCATGGTTCACTACGCGTCGACGCCTGAGGCTACAAGAGAAGACGTGGTGTATGAGTTCGATGCCACACAACTTCTCACGGCTGGCCTCGATGCCCAGGCCAGGCATGCCACCTGGGAGCTGGTCACCGGGTTGCGCGCCGCCGGCGCGACGATCATCTTGACCACCCACTACCTGGAAGAGGCCGAGCGCATCGCCGATCAGGTCGTGATTGTTGATCATGGAGCGGCGGTCGCCTCCGGTAGCCCGGCCGAGCTGACCGGCGCCGACGGCCAGGTCAGGTTCGCGGCCGAT
>Ga0207693_10005648_pt1 | contig 10404 bp, 7 predicted proteins | sample LARL81metaG_FD_184347 | JGI IMG/M metagenome (GOLD analysis project Ga0207693, IMG submission 184347) | Corn, switchgrass and miscanthus rhizosphere microbial communities from Kellogg Biological Station, Michigan, USA - LAR L8-1 metaG... | ecosystem: Host-associated > Plants > Roots >... | reverse complement strand
AGCCAGCATCACAGCGTATTCAGCGATGTCCTGACCTTGATCATCTGACCAAAGCCTGGCAAGTAGGGGGAGGACTGACATGTTCCGTTACCTTCCTGAAGTTGGAGTGGAGACGGGCACATTATTACCTAAAGGCCTGAGGAAAACCATGTGACTAAAGTAATTGTACTGTTGGACAAGTTGAGTCGCCCCTTCGTGCACTGCGCAGAAAATGCCTTTGTGTGTCCGCGGGCTGTGGAAATCTCCGAGCCCTCGGTCAGATTCTTGCGCAGCATGGGGCAGGCATGATGGTCATGGGGTGGTCGATCGCCGGTTCTCAAGTTCCGCTTGGCGGCGTTCGAGCCATGCATCCACGCTGAGAACTCCCCCGCCTTTGCTCGCGATGTAAAGAAACGCGAAGCAATTTGCGACCACAATCTCGCCCCCATTCAGAATCGGCCAGAACCGCAGGTGCGCATGCACCAGGAAGTACGCGACCGCCATCTCTCCTGACAGCACGAACGCGATCGGCGAAGTGAACAGGCCCACCATCAGCAGCGTTCCGCCGATCGTCTCGATGAATCCGGCGATCATCCAAAGTCCCTGCGGATTCCCTTCTCCATCCAGCAGCCCAAAGACTTTCTGGACTCCGTGACACAAGATCATGAATCCCATCATGAAGCGCATCAGGACGTACGCTTCTTCCTTCCATTTGCCGAGAAGTGGCTCCATGTTTCCCGACCTCCCAACCGGTGTGGGTTAGCCAGCGTAGCGCGCTGAAATTATAGTCGCTGCCCGCAAAAACGCAGCGATTGCACGGAAGGTTTTACATGGAGAACGTAAGCCCAGGCGTCGCTTTTGGAAGGGCACGACTTGTGAACGGCACGACCGGGAAGGGCACGACTTGAGTCGTGCCACATCAGGGCTGCGATGAGCGGCGCTTCAGCGCCTGGGGTGAGCTTTTTGCGGGGGCGCTGGTCCCAACAGCAAACCTCAGCGGCTGAAGCCGCCGAGAATCCCCGAGCATTCGGCCCGACTGAAGTCGGGCCCTTCCCGAGCCTTCTCCGAGTTTCAGCTGGTGGGCAGTGCGGGTGGCAATGAACAACAGTCGCTTCAATGAAACGCGGTGCCCTCGCGGACGCTAGATAGGATCGGCGTGATAGGAGGGCTTCTGATAAGTCCCGGAGACGCTCACCGGAATCCTGGCTCCGCCCCGGCGGTTCTTCTTCAGGAAAGGATCGATCGCCTTTAGCAGGAACGACTTGATCCCGGAGGTCGCCTCGGGCAGCTTGGCATCCATGTAGAGGATCCCTTTCAAGTCGACCTTCTGCGTGATGAGATCGAAGGTGCCATTCATCTTTGCCCGCGCACCGGGCACGCGGAAGCGAAGTCCGGAAAAGGTTGCGATCCCGTCTTTGACGTTGACGTGCCCCTCGAGATCAGTCAGCACACGGTCGGGATTATCGGTCTGATCGCCCTGACCCTGTCCGGCGGTACTCAGCTTGTTCACGCTGGTTTGCGTCTCTTCGCTCGTAAATTGCGCTGACTCGATGCCAAAATCCCCTTCGAGCTGCACTCTCTTCAGGAAAGCCGCCTTCCCTGGCGGCACGCGCGTCTGCGCCCGAAGACTGACGGTCCCATTCAGCGGCGCCTGCTTGTCGGAAACGAACATCAGCAGCAAGTCCTGGATCCGGCCATCGCGCACGCTGCAGTTCAAGTCGGCACGCTTGCCGTCTTGCTCCCGATGCGATGCGACGCTTCCCTGCGTCAAGATCACGGTTTTCACCAGCTTGGCCCGCACCTGGTCCAGCGTCACGTCGCCGTTGGTGGCATCGACTTCCGCGTGGAATTCGCTGCTCAGATCGAGTTTGTGCGGTGTATCGGTGGTCGAGAAGTCCGGAGTCGAGGTTCGCCCCTTGATGTCGATGCTATCGAGGTTGCCCTCGAAAACCCCGTCAGAGGCGAGTATCCCCGCGATCCCGCCAAAAGAACTCAGGTCGGCATTGCGGAAGCTGTAGTTGCCCTTCACCGGAGTCTCGCTGACCACCCTCTTGTTCCACGGGCCGAACGTCCCGCTGGCTTCAATGTCGCCCGGCGGCTGCGGGTTCGCCAGGTTCACCTCAAACTTCATCGGCTCCTGCGACGCGAGGTTGTGGCCAGTAAACTTCCGGATGGAAAACAAAATGGGCCGCTCCTTTGGATTGTGACGCACAAACTGCAACTCCGCGCCATTGGCGATGAGCTTGTCGACCACCACGTCGCTCTCGGTCGGCTTCCAACCCGGCCCGGTTCCGATCGGAGGGAACTCGGCCTCGACGCCGTCCGCGCGAATCACCGCGATATGCTTTTGGATCAGGCCCGTCCATTTGCCCTTGATGGTGAGCTGCCGGATCTTCATCACTTCCTGCCCGCCGGGCTTGTCACCGCGAGTGAGCGTTACCGATTCCAAGTAGCATCCCGGATGAGGAAGGAAGTTCCGATGAAACGCGCCGAATGTCACTTTGCTATCGGTCGCCTGCTCGAGTTGTGCAACAACATTGGTGGGCGTGAACGGCCATTCGCGAACGAATAAGACGGCCCCCCCCATCAGGACGATACCGAGCACCAGCGCCGCGAGCACCCACCAACGCCGCGCCGAAGGTCTTTCGGGCGAGCGCGGCTGCACGTTTTTGGGTTGTTCCAGGGTCGCGGGCATTACAGGGATCCGTGTCCAAAACCTAGAAGTTGAGATGCTGTTTTCTCAAAGCCCCGAATGAATTTTTTTGTACGAGATGACTCAAAGTGGTGAGTTTTTTCGCATTCATCAATAGGGCCGAGCCTTAACCGCGTAGAAGATGCGAGGAAACCAGCGCTGGGGAAAAGGCGATTCCTTTCAAACCCAACGTAGCCGGGATCTGCGCCTGCGCGAACTCTTTTCCGGACACCGTGCAACATATTTGACTGCATCAGCAGCTTCTGCCCAAAGGAGGGTAATGAAAATGAAGACTTTCAAGTTCAGAAAAACGCCACTCTACAGGGTTTTCGGGCTTGTAACGTTAGCGATCCCGATACTCACAGCAACGCCGTCCAGCGCTCAACTTCAGCTTGCGAAACTGGTCCCTGTCAAGGCCGCACCCCCGGTCCCGGCGATTCCGGTGACGGTGACCAACACACCGCTGCCGGTAACCATCTCGAGTCCCGTGACCGTCGCTAATCCCCTGACCCTCAGCGGTCCCATCACTGTAGGAAATCCCGGCACCAACCCGGTCCAAGCGAGAGATGTGGACAATCCAGCCAATGAACCGTTCGAGTTCGTACTTTGCTCGTCCAACGGTTCCGGGCTGAGTCTTTGTATTCCTTTTTCAGAGACCCTGCCGACGACGACGGCTTCAGGAAAGACGGTCAAGAGATTTGTCGCGGAGTATGTATCCGGGACCTGCGACACGATACCGGACACGAACATCACGCGCATCAGTATCATTCACGGCTTTCCCGATGGAGGCACCGGTCTGGGACACTATTTTGTGCCGGTGAGTGTTCCTGGCCCCCCGGGCTTCGGCAACTACGATTTCGCCCAGCAGACGCGCATCTATGGCAACCCCGGCGATCGCATGATTCTCGGTTTGTCTTACTGGGGATCAGGAAACTATTCGTGCCTGATGTATGTCAGTGGCTACCTTGTCACACAGTAATCCCTGCCGCACATGTCGTCGCGACAAAGTGCCCCACCTTTGACGTCTTTCCACGGGTGGGGCACTGAACCGGAGAAAAAAGTGACCTATGCTGCAGCTTGCCACGAGGCGTTCCATGGTCCCAGCTATTACCTTTGAAACCTCGAAATTCGAAACTCCTACTTCCCCTCAATCACCTTCCGAATTCTTTCAAACGCCCAATCAATCTCATCGCGGCTGATGACCAGCGGCGGCGCAATGCGGATCACCCGGTCGTGGGTCTCCTTGCAGAGCACGCGCTCTTCCTTTAAAGCTTCGCAGTACGGCCGCGCCGCTTCGTGCAATTCGATCCCGATCCACAACCCGATCCCGCGGACTTCTTTCACCTTCAGGCTGCGCAGCGTCTTCAGCAGTCCGAGGAAATACGCGCCCAGTTCCTCCGACCGCTCCACCAGGTGCTCGTCGATCAGCACCCGCAGAGCCGTACGCGCTACCGCGCAGCCTAGAGGATTGCCGCCAAACGTGCTGCCGTGGTCGCCCGGATGAAGCACGCCCAGAATTTCGTCCGACGACCTGCATGAGGGGGGCCGGCCCGACATGGTGATCGTCGGCAAGGCGCTGGCCGGCGGTTTCTATCCAGTGTCGGCGGTGTCTATCCCGAAGGCATTCCCATCTTCGAAGAGAAGGACATGGAGAAGCTCATCGCGGAGTAAAAATGTCGGGAATCTGCGTGGCCGTGAAAGCGACCACACGGTAGTCGAGGTTATGGCGAGGCGCCCCGACAGCGACGGTGGATACTGCCGCCCCGCAACGTTGAAATTATGGAAGTCTCGGCCCGCAGCGCCGAGCAAAAGGACGGTTTTCATGATGACCTCACCGCGCTGAAGTTACCCTGCATCTTCCCCTGCCCCATGGGCCTTCGGCTGTGCCGGAAATCACTCGCGGGTGTGACCTCAACCGCTCTTTTCGGCCGAATCGTGTCCTCCGCGGGAAGGCCTTCCGATCTCGGGCCAGATTGAGTGTTGGCGGTGTGATCAATAGCTGGAAGATACTATGTGCGCATTAGAGAGGCTGTGGCGCGCGACTGAGGAGCAGAATGACCTTTCGGATATCACCTCGCGCCCCGGATGTCACCCAGCCCTCAGGTCTCGCTCTGCGGGGCTTCTAGGCGTTATTAATGGGCATTCTAGATGGTGGTTGCGGGTGTCTTTGGGGTTGGAAAGCCGCTTGAACGGGGTTTCAATAACTTAGCTATAAGAGAACACAATTGTCTGGGCCGAAAAACGTCCCTATCGAAGGCGGGGCTGGCTCTGTCCGGGGGGCCATCACGAAGACACCTCAGCCGACCCGTACGGGCCGGCGTGTAGCGTTTCGCAACAATTGAGGCCAGTCCTAGGACGTCCGCTTCGCAGTCGACTCGCGAATCACCAGTTCGGGCTGGACCGCGATTTCCTTTGGTTGGTCTTTGCTGTGTTCAATTCGCTCGAGCAAAGTCTGGGCCGCGATCGCCCCCATGCGCGCAAGCGGCTGGCGCACTGTCGTCAGACTGGGAGTGTTGTAGGCGGCGCCCTGGATGTCGTCGAAGCCGACGACTGATATGTCCTGCGGCACACGCAAACCAGCCTCCTGAAATGCGCGGATCGCACCCAGCGCCGAAATGTCGTTGTAGGCAAACAACGCCGTGAACGGCACGCGGCGCTCGAGCAAGTGTATGGCGAAGGGATAGCCAAGTTGCGGGGTGGGGTCGTCGATATCGATCTGGACGGTAAGCTCCGGCCGGATCTCGATCTTCAGATCCTTCGCCGCTTCCAGAATGGCGTTCCACCGGACTTCGGAGTCGGAACTGAAAGTCGCGCCCCTCATGAAAGCGATCCGCTGGTGGCCCAGGTCGACGAGGTGCTGCAGGGCCACGTGTGCCGCGTGGTGATGATCGAGCACGATGTTGGTGACGCTGGGAAATTCCTTGTGTCCGGCGACGGCGACCGTCGGAATCGATGGCGCCTCGCGCAACTGCATATCGATCGTGATGAATCCCTCCACGCCACGCTCCAGCAAAATCTGCGCATACCGGTCGAGCAGCTCAGGGTCGTGGCGATGCACCACGGTCAGAAAAAAGAAATTCTTCGATCGCAGATACTGCTCAACGCCGCTGATCACCATCGAGCCGTATGCATCGCCGATCTCTTCCACGATCAGACCAATGGTGTAGGTGCGCTTCTTGCGCAGGCTCTGCGCGAAGAAGTTCGGCCGGTAGTTGAGTTCGCGCGCCGCCGCCGTGATGCGGTTCTTGGTGCGCTGCGGGATGGAGCGCGAAGAGGGAGCGTTGTTCAGAACAGAGGAGACGGTTCCCGGTGTGAGGCCCAGGTGATCGGCAACTGCCTTCAGCGTGACCACACCCGGTGTCTTGGGCCGCGCCTTCCTGTCTTTGGGCATAGATTTCAGTGTACCGACCCAACAGCAACATCCGCTGCCGGCGAATTGTACCCGGGAGCGCGGGTGCAGCGCCAGCTAGCGTGGGGGTATCGTACAGTACAAAATCGGTTTTGTAAGCTTATCAATGCCTAAAAAGCTTTTTAACCGCGAAGGGCGCCAAAAAGTGCCGCTAAGGACGCAAAGGCAGACGGATTGCCTGTCTGCGCTTTGGCAACGGAGCGTACATTCCACGATCGTCAAGCGATGAACGTTCGTGTTGGGTCTTCTTCGCGTCCTTGGCGGATCTTCTTTGCGCCCTTAGCGGTTCAAAGTTCTTCAATAACTAAGAGCTCTTCAGCGCAGGGCCACCCTGTCTTTAATCCCTTGCCCTTCCACAATCGTGTAAATGAAATCCCCAGGAACGTTGCGCAGCGTTTCCACGTTGCCGTTCGGCCAGCGCACTTGGACTTCGTCGATGGTTGCGCTCGCGCCCAGTCCGAAGTGTTGTCGCAGATCGTTCTGCGAAATGTAGCTCGACCCGCCCTTCACTTCGCTGATCTGCGTGACTTTACCCGTCTTTACAGTGACGCGTGCGCCGATCGCAAGCCGGTTGCTCTTCGTTCCCTGCAGCTTGAACAGCACGCGGTGGTTAGCTCTGTCGCAGTGATTCAGCAGCAGCGACGGAGGTTCGCCGACATTCAACGTCACGATGTCGATGCATCCGTCGTTGTTGATGTCCCCGAAAGCCGCGCCCCGCCTTGAATACATCGGGATTTCGCTCAACCCGGTCTGCGATGCGACTTCCTCGAACGTGCCGTTGTGCTTATTGCGGAACAGCAGCATCGGCTGCTTGAAGTGCGCGGCGTTCGGAATGGTGTCCACTTGGGGATACACGTGGCCGTTGGCGGCGAAAATGTCGAGCCAGCCATCGTTGTCCATGTCGAAGAATCCCGTTCCCCAACCGACGTAAGGATGGCTGGGCTGCGCGATCTGCGCATTCGAACTCACGTCGGTGAAGCCATCGCCGTTGTTGCGGTAGAGCGTGTCCGACTGGTCCACGAACTCGGTGACGAATACGCTCATGCGGCCGCTATGCAGGTAGTCGCCCAGATCGACGCCCATCGAGCCGAGTTCCTGGCCGTCGCCGCTCAGGTCGGCGCCTTCCAGCAGACCCACCTCTTCGAACGTCCCGTCGTGCCGGTTGCGATACAAGTAGTTCGGACCGGCATCGTCGGCAACATAGAGATCCGGCCAGCCGTCATTGTCGAGATCGCCCCACACCACGCCCATGCCGTAATAGTGGCGCGAATCGTCCACGCCCACTTTCTTCGATACTTCCTCGAAAGTTCCGTCCCCTCGATTGTGGAAGAGTAAGTCGCTCTCGCCCTGCATGCCCCACGGCCCGCATTGCACCAGCACTCCGCGAAAGCGGCAGAACTTCTCGTCGCTACCCAGCTCCGGCAGCTTGCTCATGTCGACGTGAACATAGCGCGAGACGAAGAGATCGACTTTGCCGTCGCGGTCGTAATCTCCCCAGGCCGCTCCAAGACTCAGTCCGCCGCCGCGGACTCCAGCCTGGTCGGTCACGTCTTCAAACTTGCAGTTCCCGAGGTTGCGATACAGCGCATTGCCGCCGTAGCCGGTGACGTAGAGATCGGGCAGTCCATCATTATCGAAATCGGCGACAGCCACCCCCATGCCCCAGCCTTTGCGGGTGAGTCCGGCCTGCGCCGTGATGTCCGTGAACTTAAGGTTGGCGTCCTGGTGGTAGAGCGTAACCAGCAGATCCCCGCCCGACTTGCGGTAACGGTCCACGTTCGAGCCGTTGACGGCGACGATATCGAGCTTGCCGTCGTTATCGCAGTCGATCAGCCCAATGCCCCCGCTGACCGACTCGATGATGTAGCGCTTGTCGGGCGAGGAGATGTGAGAAACGGTCAGGCCGGCCTGCTGGCCGATGTCTTCAAAATGAGGAAGGGGAGCGATCGGACCCTTTGGATTTGCAGGAGTCGCAGGGAGTTGCGCCCATTGCACAGAAGAGAAGGCGATCATCAGCAAACCCAGAAAGAAAAGCCTGCGCATGGGGACTGGAATCCCCGATTGTAGCGGAAGGCTGGCGCTCCCGTAGCGCCGGCATCCTGCCGGCAGTCGCGAGGGCGTCCCGCCCTCGCTCAGTGGGCGAGACGCCCACCGGACAGCGCCGGGACGGCGGGCGTAATCGAAAAACCACCTGGCTTTCAGTACCTCCACCAGTCGGATCCCGAACTCCGTACAAGCGTTCCTCCCCGGATGGACATGTCCTTGGTTCTGTCCCACCCGCGTCTACCGTGCAATGCCGCTCCACCTCCGTAACTTGCTGCAACCAATAGCGACTAATAGCCTGACAGGGATGGAACTCCGCGCGCTTCTCTTTACCTCCGATGGAGGAAGCACGGCCACGCTCTGCCACGTTCTCGATGAACTGGGCTTGCAGGCGGAGATCTGTCCTGAGTTGCTAGTGGCCGTGGGCCGGCTCTCGACCGAGCGCTATGACGCGATCATTGTCGACTGGAGCCAGGAAACCGAAGCTGCCATTCTGCTGAAGACGGCCCGCGAGAAAAAGGCGCTGGCACTGAATGTTGCGCTGGTCGCGGATGAGGCTGCGATTGGCCGCGCGCTACAACAGGGCGCGAATTCCGTAATCAAAAAGCCAGTAGATGCTGGCGCGGCGCGCGACACGCTTTCCACCGCGCGTGATCTGATTCTGTCTCGTCGCTCCGAGCAGCGCGAGAAGGAAACCCGCGCCGCCGCCGCGCAAGCACAACTGCAAGAGCAGGAAGATACCATTCCTGAAATGCCAGTGGTTGAAGACGCAGCGCCTAAAAGCGGCTATCTGGCTCAGTCCATGTCGAAGAGTGCGCTCGAAGCCGAGCAGAACATGGTGAAGCCGGAGTACGAATCGGCCCCCTCAAGTTTTCAGGTCGCTCGCGGTCCCTCGGCCGTGCAGAAAGAGGAAGCCGAACCGACGCCTCCGCCTGAGCCGGTGAGCCAGAAGCGCTGGGACGAAGTGCGCTCCGTGTTTCGCGAAAAGCAGGAAGAACCGGAGTCGGAATCGGACATCGTGCCTGTCTCGGCGCCGCAGACTTCGCATGACTCCACAGGAGTTTTCTCTTCACTGTCGGAGGAGTCGGTGCCCTTCGAGGAAGTGGCTGCGGAACAGGAGAGTGCCTCGCTTCCACGGTACCTGATGTTCGCCGCAGTCGCGTGTGTGGTGGTTGCGGCTGTGCTCTACGTGTGGGCGCCCGGAAATTCTTATGTCGGCAAAGTGACGTCCGCCTTCCATTCATTCACCGCGAAATCCAAAACGAGTACCGCGCCAGTCACGACCCCAACTCCCGCACCCCAAGAGGCGACTGCGGAGAAGCCTTCGGCCGGAACCGAATTACCAACAGCAGAAGACGCCCCACCCAGCGATATTGCCCCGGTTGTTTCCGGCGAAATTGATCCCAGCAAGATTCACATCATCGAGACCAAGGTGATTCCGAAGCCGGGCGCAGAACAGCCGCCGAAAGATCCGGCGAACCAACCAGCGAATCCGCCAGATACGACGCAGCCAACGGCTCCCGCCACAACGCCTGTGGCGAAGCCCGACGCGATGCCCACAAGCGCCCCTGATTCGCAGCCCGCTGCACAACCGCAGCCGGTTGCGCCGCCGCCAGTTCGCCCTCAACCTTCCGCGCCCGCGGTGCAGACCGCGCCCGGCGAAGGACGAACCGGTGTGATCATTCCCGACAGTCTGAGGAATTCTCCTTCGGCGTCACCGGCCAGTTCGCTCGAGCCGTCGAGCGTTCCCGAAGAAACATCGCTCGGCCTCCTGATTCACAGGGTGGAACCCGAATATCCGCAGCAAGCGGCAGCGCAGCATCTCGAGGGACCGGTCGTTCTGCAGGCATGGGTCGCACGCGACGGTACGGTGCGCGATGTGAAACTCGTCAAGGGATATTTCGTGCTTGCCCGCGCCGCCTTCGACGCGGTGAAGCAATGGCGCTTCAAACCTTACAGTCCCAATGGGAAGGCCGTCGACTTTCAAACGGTGCTGACCTTAAATTTCAAGACCCCTAACTAGACCGAGTCATCCCTAAACGTCTTTTCCTGAACAGCTTAGGGAAGTCGATAAGTTTTCCCGAAGTGGAATCCTAGAAAGCGCCTCACCCAACTCCAACAAGTCAACAAAATCAAAGTACTTCAAACGGTTACCACCGTGTCATTTCGAGCAGCCCTTGGGCTGGAACGAACATCAATAAGGATATAATGCAAGCATTCCTCTGGAAGTGACCTCCTCCTTCCTGCGCTGGATGATCACAAAGCGATGTCAATGAAAGCC
>Ga0207693_10005646_pt1 | contig 10406 bp, 8 predicted proteins | sample LARL81metaG_FD_184347 | JGI IMG/M metagenome (GOLD analysis project Ga0207693, IMG submission 184347) | Corn, switchgrass and miscanthus rhizosphere microbial communities from Kellogg Biological Station, Michigan, USA - LAR L8-1 metaG... | ecosystem: Host-associated > Plants > Roots >... | reverse complement strand
CGGTGAGCAGCACGGCGTCCGTGTCGTGATCGACAAGATGTCCGTCCCGTACCTCTCGCAGGCGACGGTCGATTTCGTCGACTCGCTCGAGCAGACGGGGTTCACGATCGACAACCCGGCCGCGCAGGGCGGCTGCGCCTGCGGGCACTCGTTCCACTGAGCTAACAGCTCGTCGCGTCTGTCCCCACGAGACGGATCTCGGTTCCCGTTGGAACCTCGGCATGCCGCGTGATCCCGAAGACCCGATAGGTCACGGGCTCCTCGTACCACGTGGTCGAGGAGCCCTTCCCGGAGCAGGCATGCGGCGACACGCTGACCTGCATCATCAACCCGGCCGTCTCACCCGGTCCGAGCCCGAAGGGCGCGAACGGGCCGAACTGTTTCAGGCCCGGCGCGCGCTCGAGCGACAGGTTCGCCTCGACGAGCGTGGTCGAGACATCCTGTTGCCCCGTCGATCCCGCGTTGACGATCGTGATGGGCACCCGACCCGTGTTGGTGATCGAGAACCCGTATCGGAACGTCATGCCCGGGCGCATCTGCAGGGTTTGGACCCGGCCCGTCGTGCCGAGCGCATCGACGTCTCGCGTGGTGACGGCTGGGGATCGGCCCCGGATGCCATACCGCTCGGGTCCGGTGGCGAGGGGTTCGATGTTCAGGACCCAGACGACGCCGACGACGAGAAGGAGCAGGAGCACGATCGCGGCGATCACCGCGAGCCATCGCGGCCAACGGCGCGGAGCCTCGGCGACCGCGCGCGGCCGCACCGGCGTCTGGGGAGGACGCGTGAGGGTCTTCACTGCGAGCACCCTATCGACAGGCGGGAGAACGCGCTATCCGCTGCCCGGCCTACCGTCCGACGAGACGGGGTGCGCGACGATCAGTCGGGGTCGTACGCGAGGTTCGCGCGGAGCCAGCGCTCGGCCTCGAGGGCGCTCTCGCCGAGCCGGCGCGCGTAGTCCTCGACCTGGTCCTTCCCGATCTGCCCGACGTTGAAGTAGCGCGACGCCGGGTGCTGCAGGTAGAGCCCGCTGACGCTCGCCGCAGGCAGCATCGCGCAATGCTCGGTCAGGTCCATCCCGAGCTCGCGCGCCTCGAGCAGGTCGAAGATACGGCGCTTGAGCGAATGGTCGGGGCACGCGGGGTAGCCGATGGCCGGTCGGATCCCGCGGTACTTCTCACCGATCAGGTCCTCGCTCGCCAGCGACTCGTCGGGGGCGTACCACGCGCGTCGCACCTCGCGGTGGAGCCATTCGGCCGCCGCCTCGGCCAGCCGGTCGGCGAGCGCTTTCACGATGATCGCCCGGTAGTCGTCGTGCTCGGCCTCGTAGCGCTTGACCAGATCATCGGCGCCGAGTCCGGCCGTGACGGCGAACGCGCCGATGTGATCGGCGAGCCCCGTCTCGGCCGGGGCGACGAAGTCGGCGAGCGAGCGGTTCGGCTCATCGCCGCGGTCGGCCTGCTGGCGCAGCATCGGCAACGTCACGCCGTTGCCGAGCACGATGTCATCGCCCTCGCTCGCCGCGGGCCACAGGCCGTACGCGCCGCGGACCTGCAACGAGCCGTCTGCCTCGATCTCGGCGAGCAGTTCCTGCGCGTCGGCGAAGAGCTCGCGCGCCTGCTCGCCGTACACGTCGTGGTCGAGGATCTGTGGGAAGGACCCTTTCAGCTCCCACGCGGTGAAGAAGAACGTCCAGTCGATCACGTCGCGGAGCTCGCCGATCGTCGGCTCGACCACGCGCGCACCGGTGAACGGCGCGGGCGGCACGTCCTCGGCGCGCCAGGTGATCGGCGTGCGGCGCTCGGCCGCGATCCGCAGGGGAAGCAGCGGCGTGCGCTGCCGTTCTTCGTGCTGGGCGCGGAGCTTCGCCTGCAGCTCGCGGTTCTGCTCGTCGAACGCGGGTTTGCGCTTGTCGTCGAGGAGCGACGACGCGACGCGGACGACGCGCGAGGCGTCGACCACGTGGACCACCGGCTGGTCGTACGCCGGCGCGATCCGTACGGCCGTGTGCTGGCGCGAGGTCGTCGCGCCGCCGATCAGCAACGGTGTGTCGAGCCCGCGGCGCTGCATCTCCTTGGCGACCACGACCATCTCGTCGAGCGAGGGTGTGATCAGACCCGAGCACCCGATCAGGCTCGCGCCGGCCTCGGCGGCGGTGTCGAGCAGGGTCTCAGCGGGCACCATCACGCCGAGGTCGATCACCTGGTAGTTGTTGCAGCCCAACACGACACCGACGATGTTCTTGCCGATGTCGTGGACGTCGCCTTTGACGGTGCAGAGCACGACCGTGCCCTGGTTCGCGCCGCCGGCCTTCTCGGCCTCCATGTAGGGCTCGAGGTAGGCGACCGCCTTCTTCATCGCGCGGGCGCTCTTGACCACCTGCGGCAGGAACATCTTCCCTGCGCCGAACAGGTCGCCGACGATCGACATGCCGTCCATCAGCGGCCCTTCGATCACGTCGAGCGGACGCTCGGCCTTGGCGCGCGCCTCCTCGGTGTCCTCGACGATCCACCGATCGATCCCGTGCACGAGCGCGTGCGAGAGCCGGTCCTCGACGGACGCGTCTCGCCACGACAGGTCCGCCTCCTTGGTCTTCGCGCCCTCGCCCTTGACCGTCTCCGCGAAGGTGACCATCCGCTCGGTGGCGTCGTCCCGACGGTTGAAGATCACGTCCTCCACGTGTTCGAGCAGCACGGGCTCGATGTCCTCATACACATCGAGCTGCCCTGCGTTCACGATCGCCATGTCGAGCCCCGCGGCGATCGCGTGATACAGGAACGCGGAGTGCATCGCACGACGCACCGCGTCGTTCCCGCGGAACGAGAAGCTCAGGTTCGACACGCCGCCGGACACCTTGGCGCCGGGGCAGTGGCGCTTGATCTCGCGCGTGGCGTCGATGAAGGCCTTCGCGTACTCGTTGTGCTCCTCGATGCCGGTCGCGACCGCCAGGATGTTCGGGTCGATGATCACGTCGGTCGGCTCGAACCCGGCACGATCGATCAACAGCCGGAACGAGCGTTCGGCGATCTCGACCTTGCGCTCGACGGTGTCGGCCTGGCCGGTCTCGTCGAAGCACATGACGACCGCGGCCGCGCCGAAGCGCCGGATCGTCGCCGCCTTCGCGAGGAAGTCCTCCTCGCCCTCCTTCAGGCTGATCGAGTTGACGACCCCCTTGCCCTGGATGCAGCGGAGGCCCGCCTCCAGGACCGTCCACTTCGACGAGTCGATCATCACCGGGACCTTCGCGATCTCGGGCTCGGTGGCGACGAGGTTCAGGAACCGCGTCATCGTCGCCTCGCCGTCGATCAGGTCGGCGTCCATGTTGACGTCGATCAGGTTCGCGCCGTTCTCGACCTGCTGGCGGGCGACGTCGACGGCGGCGGCGAAGTCACCGGACTCGATCAAGCGGGCGAAGATCTTGGAGCCGGTGATGTTCGTGCGCTCGCCAACCATCACGAAGCCGGTCTCCGGCGTGATGCGGAACGGCTCCAGACCGGAGAAGGAGGTGACGGTCGACGCCGCGGGCAGCTCGCGCGGAGCGACGTCGCGGACGGCGTCGGCGATCATCTTGACGTGCTCGGGCGTCGTGCCGCAGCACCCGCCGACGAGGTTGACCAGACCGGCCTGCGCGAACTCACCGAGCAGCGTGCTCGTGATCTCGGGCGTCTCGTCGAACCCGCCGAAGGCGTTGGGCAGGCCGGCGTTGGGGTAGCTCGCGACCGGCACCGGCGCGACACGGGCGAGCGCCTCAACCGACGGGCGCATCTCGCGCGCGCCGAGCGAGCAGTTGACGCCGACGACGACCGGGTCCGCGTGCTCGACCGAGGTCCAGAACGCCTCGACGGTCTGGCCGGACAGCGTGCGGCCGCTCTTGTCGACGATCGTGACCGAGATCCAGCGGGGGAGCTCAGGCGCGACGTCCAACGCGGCGGCGACGGCTGCCTTCGCGTTCAGCGTGTCGAAGATCGTCTCGATCAACAGGAGGTCCGCGCCCCCGTCGCGTAGGGCCGCGATCTGCTCGGCGTAGGACGCGTAGACCTGGTCGAAGTCGACGGTCCGGAACGCAGGGTCGTCGACCTTGGGGGACAGGCTCAGGGTGACGTTGAGCGGGCCGACCGAGCCGGCGACGAGCCCGCCATGGCGGTCCGCGCTCGCTCGCGCCAGCCGGGCGCCCTCGAGGTTCATGTCGCGAACGGCCGCTTGGAGCCCGTAGTCGCCCTGGCCGATCGAGGTCGCGGTGAAGGTGTTGGTGGTCGTGATGTCGGCGCCCGCCTCGAAGTAGGCGTCGTGCACCGAGGACACGATGTCGGGCCGGGTCAGGTTGAGGAGGTCGGGGTCGCCCTTGACGTCCCGGTCGTGGTCGGCGAACCGCTCCCCGCGGAAGTCCGCCTCGTCCAGGCCCCAGCCCTGCAGGAGCACGCCCCAGGCCCCGTCGAGCACCACGATGCGCTCGTCGAGGAGCTGTTCCAGCCTGCTTCGGGCGTCGGTGACCATGTCCATCGAGCCTACCGGAGGGTTCGACGCTTGCCGGGCGCAGGCTGGCCGGATGCGCTGCGCCGCGAACCGCTTGGCACGCCGCCACCGGCCCGGGGTAGGCTTCGCGGGATGAGTCAGGGCGCGGCGGACATCCTCGGTCGCGGAGGCGGACGGCTCGGGACCCCCCTGCCCGAGCAGCTGCCCCGGCGGACGGTGCGACAGAACGCGCAGTCCCTCGCGGCCGTCCCGCTGTTCGCCGGGTTCTCGAGCAAGCACCTGAAGCGGCTCGCGAGCCAGAGCGATGAGCTCGCCTTCGAGCCCCGTGAGCCGATCGTCGAGGAGGGCATGCTCGGCGAGACGCTGTTCGTCGTCCTGAACGGCCGGGGCAAGGTGACCCGGCGCGGGCGCAAGGTCGGCGAGGTGCTCCCGGGAGACTTCTTCGGTGAGCTTTCGACGCTCGACGGCGGACCGCGGTCGGCGACCGTGATGGCCGAAACGCCGATGCGCGTGCTGCGCCTGTTCCGGCACACGCTCCGAGACCTGCTCCGCGATGAGCCCGGCCTGACGCTCAAGCTCCTGGATGGGATCGTCCGCCGCATGCGCGAGGTCGAGCGCGCCGACGGCAAGCCGCGCGACTAACCCAGCAGGGCCTCGATCTCGTCGAGCACCTCGGGCTCTAGCGTGTGCTCGCCAGCGGCGGCGTTCGCGCGGAGGTGCTCTCCGCTGCGGCTGCCCGCGATCGCGGCCGTGACGCCCGGTTGCGCGATGTTCCATGCCAGCGCGAGTTCGCTCATGGACACGCCCGCCCCCTCGGCGATCGGTCGCAGCCCGTCCACCACGCGGAAGGTCTCGTCGAGCTGCTCGGGGGTGGTCCACTCGTTGCCGCTACGCCAGTCGTCGATCTGCTCGGCGTCGGCGCGCGTGTACCGCCCGGTCAGGAACCCGACCCCGAGCGGTGAGTACGTCACGACCCCGATGCCGGCCTCCCCGCACCACCGGATCAGCGACCGGTCGTCGAGGGCGAGCATCGAGAACTCTTGCTGGAGCGAATCCACGTGATGGATCGGCAGGCACCGCTCGAGCAGGTCCTGGTCGAAGTTGGAGACCCCGATCGCCTTGGTCTTGCCCGCCGCGACCAGGTCCGCCATCGCGCCCCAGGTGTCTTCGACGGGCACGCCGGATTCGTCGGGCCAATGGAGCTGGTACAGGTCCAGGGCGTCGATGTCCAGGCGGCCCAGCGAGGCGTCGCAGGCCGTGCGGACCTCCTCCGGACGGAACCCGGTGCCCTCGGGCGAAGGCGCCACCTTCGAGGCCACGACGACGTCGTCCCGCCGCCCCGCGAGGGCTTTGCCGACCAGCCGCTCGGACTCGCCCTTCCCGTAGACCTCGGCGGTGTCCACCCAGGTGATGCCAGCATCGAACGCCGCGTGGAACGCCCGCACGACGTCGTCGTCGGCCGGATTCGCGCCCCAGGCGTCGCCGCCTGCTTCCCAGGCTCCCAGGCCGATCACCGAGATCTCCGGACCGTTCGCGCCGAGCCGTCGTGTTCGCATGTCATGGATACAAGCACAGTTGCGGTCGTTCGGCGCCGGGCGGCAGTACGCTTGGTTGGAACGCACGACCCCCGATACCGACACAAGGAGTGACCCGCACCGCCTGATGATCGCCACGGTCGAGGAGAGAGAACGCGTCGTCGTCCGGTTCGCCGGCGACTCCGGCGATGGGATGCAGCTGACGGGGGACCGGTTCACCAACGCCACGGCCCTGCTCGGCAACGATCTCGCCACCCTGCCGGACTTCCCGGCCGAGATCCGCGCACCGGCCGGCACCGTCCACGGCGTGTCGGCCTTCCAGATCCAGTTCGCATCGACCGACGTGACCACGCCCGGGGACCACGCCGACGTGCTGGTCGCGATGAACCCCGCGGCGCTGAAGGCGGACCTGCCGACGGTCGCCCGCGGCGGCACATTGATCTTGAACGAGGACGCCTTCCAGCAGCGCAACCTGGACAAGGCGGGCTACGAGACCGACCCGCGCACAGACGGCAGCCTCGACGGCTACCAGGTCTATTCCGTGCCGATGACCTCGATCACGGTCCGCGCGGTCGAGCCGGTCGGGGTCGGAAAGAAGGAGGCCGAGCGGGCCAAGAACATGTTCGCGCTCGGGCTCGTGTCGTGGATGTACGACCGCCCGACCGCGCCGACGCTCGAGTGGCTCGAGAGGAAGTTCGGCGGCAAGCCCGAGATCCTCGACGCCAACGTCGCCGCGTTCAACGCGGGCTACAACTTCGGCGAGACCACCGAACTGTTCGCGCACCGTGTCGAGGTCAAGGCGGCCCCGGCCGAGGCGGGCACCTACCGCAACGTCGCGGGCGCGCAGGCGCTGGCGTGGGGATTGATCGCGGCCTCGCGCGCGAGCGACCTGCCGCTGTTCTACGCGAGCTATCCGATCACGCCGGCGTCCGACCTGCTCCATGAGCTCTCGCGACACAAGCACTTCGGCGTGATCACCGTGCAGGCCGAGGACGAGATCGCCGCGGCCAATATGGCGCTCGGCGCCGCGTTCACCGGTCAGCTCGCCGTCACCGGCACGAGCGGCCCGGGCCTGGACCTCAAGGCCGAGACGATCGGCCTGGCCGTGATCACCGAGCTCCCGATGATCATCGTAGATGTCCAGCGTGCCGGCCCCTCGACCGGGATGCCGACGAAGACCGAACAAGGCGACCTGCTGGCCGCGATGTTCGGCAGGCACGGTGAGTCGCCGATCCCGATCGTCTCGGCGTCCTCCCCGTCGGAGTGCTTCGATGTGGCGCTGGACGCCGCGCGCGTGGCGATCCGCTACCGCACCCCGGTGATCTTGCTGTCGGACTCGTTCCTGCAGAACTCCTCGGAGCCGTGGCGGCTGCCCGACGTGTCGACGATCGAACGGATCGATCCGAACTTCGCCGAGCCCAACGGCGCAGGGTTCCATCCGTACGCGCGTAACGACGATCTCGCGCGGCCGTGGGCGATCCCCGGCACACCGGGCCTGCAGCACCGGATCGGTGGGCTCGAGCGCGAGAACGTGACGGGCTCGATCAGCTACGACGCTGAGAACCACGAGCGGATGACCGACCTGCGCCGCGAGAAGGTAGCGGGGATCGCAGCCTCGTTGCCGGAGCTAGAGGTCGACGACCCGACCGGCGACGCCGACCTGCTCGTCCTCGGGTGGGGATCGACCGCGGGCTCGATCCGCGCGGCCGTTCGGCGGGCGCGCGACGGCGGCGACAAGGTCGCCCACGCGCACCTGCGCTGGCTCAACCCGCTGCCGTCCAACACCGGCGACGTGGTGCGCCGCTACCCGCGGGTGTTGATCCCTGAGATCAACGAGGGCCAGCTGTCGCTGTTGGTCCGCGCGAAGTTCCTCGTGGACGCGCGGTCCTTCTCCCGGGTGCAGGGCCGCCCGATGTGGGCCGACGAGCTCGACGACGCGATCGAGGAGGCGCTCCGTGGCTGACACGCTCGAGCGCACCAAGAAGGACTTCACCTCCGACCAGGAGCCGCGCTGGTGTCCGGGGTGCGGTGACTACGCGATCTTGGCGGCCGTCCAGTCCTTCATGCCCGAGCTGGGCGTCGCGCCGGAGAACACGGTGTTCGTGTCGGGGATCGGGTGCAGCGGCCGCTTCACCTATTACATGGACACGTACGGCTTCCACGGGATCCACGGCCGCGCGCCGGCGCTCGCGACGGGGATCGCGACGGCCAACCCGGACCTGACCGTGTGGGTGGTGACCGGCGACGGCGACGCGCTGTCGATCGGGGGCAACCACCTGATCCACGCGCTCCGCCGGAACGTGAACCTCAAGATCTTGATGTTCAACAACCAGATCTATGGCCTTACGAAGGGCCAGTACTCGCCGACCTCCGAGGTGGGGAAGGTGACGAAGTCGACGCCGTTCGGCTCGGTCGACCGGCCGTTCGATCCGGTGGCGCTGGCGCTCGGCGCGGCGGCGACGTTCGTCGCGCGGACGATCGACAACGACCGCAAGCATCTGACCGACGTGCTTCGCCAGGCCGCGGAACATCCTGGCGCCGCGTTCGTGGAGATCTATCAGAACTGCAACGTCTTCAACGACGGGGCGTTCGATCTGCTGCGCGACAAGACGCAGGGTGTGCACAACCAGATCCGGCTCGTGCACGGCGAGCCGATCGTGTTCGACGACGGCGCGCAGTGTGTGCGGCTCGCGGCCAACGGCCGTCTCGAGATCGCGGCGGTCGCCGACACCGACCCGGCGCAGATCATCACGCACGACGTGCACGGGCCCCCCTCACTCGCCTTCACCCTCGCGCATCTCTCACAAGGACCGACCGAGCCCACCTGCATCGGGGTGTTCCGAGAGGTGCAGCGCACGACCTACGGGGAAGCGGTTCACGAGCAGATCGCGCGGGCGCGGGAGCGTTCGGGCGACGGAGACCTCGAGACGCTGCTCACCGGCGGCGACACCTGGACGGTCTGAGTCCTCAGGGCTTGCGCCCGCGGATCAGCGACACCGCCCACCCGATCGCCGCACCGAGTATCAACCCGGCCGCGAACCCGGTGGCGTTGCGGCCTCCGCTCGAGCCGATGGCGGCGCCGATCGCACCGCCCACCACGATGAGAACCGGCGCCGGCAACAAGCCCTTCCCGTTGCTCACGCGCGGGACTCCGGGTCCGGAGGCCGGAACCTCGCCATCGCCGCGGCCGCGCCGCGCGCGACGCTGCGGAGCTCCTCCGCGGCTTCTCCCAACACCTGGACGCAGCGTGCGACATCCTGGTCGCTCGTCGACGGCGTGACGCCGATCCGGAACGAAGGCGTGTCGGGGTAACCGAGGCGCGCGAGCACGGGGGAGGGGTCCTCGGGCCGGCCGGTCGCCGGCGACCCCACCCCGAGATGTACCCCGCGGTCATCGAGCGCCATCGCGAGCGTCGCCGCATCGAGCTCCGCGACCGAGAAGCACACGAGATGTGGTACCCGATGCGTCGGATGTCCGTGGATCGCCGCGCCGGGGACGCGTGCGACGATGCGCTCACGGAGCGTCGCGGTGAGCGACCACGCCCGGGCCGCGTCGTCGGCCATCGTCGCGCGGGATGCCGTCAGCGCGGCCGCCATCCCGGCGATCCCCGGCAGGTTGGCCGTGCCGGCCCGCCGCGCGCCCTCGCGGTCGTCGCCCACGAGCTCCGGCGCAAGCTCGACGCCGCGCCGGGCATACAGCGCGCCCACACCGGGGGGCCCGCCGAAGACGTGTCCTGAGATGGTCAGGAGGTCGACCTCGAGTGCGCGCACGTCGATGGGCAGCCGGCCGACGGTCTGCACGGCGTCGGTGTGGAAGGCCACGCCCGCGGCGCGGGCCAACCGCGCCGCCTCGCCGATCTGCTGCATCGTGCCGAGCTCGTGGTTGCCGTGATGGATCGTGGCGAGCGCCACACCGGATGCGCGCACCGCCGTCGCGAATCGATCGAGGTCGAGGCGCCCGTCGCCATCGGTTCCGATCTCGTCACGGGCGACGCCGCGGTCGCCGAGCCGAGCGATCGTCGCCGCCACGGCGGGATGTTCGATCGCGCTCGTCACCACCGTGCCGCCTCCGACCGCGGTCATCCGACCCGCGATCGCCAGCGCGATCGACTCCGTGCCGCCGGAGGTGAAGACGATCTCGTCGGGCTGAGCGCCGATCGACTCGGCGACGCCGGCGCGGGCGGTCTCGAGGAGCGATCGAGCCGCGCGCCCGGGCGCGGTGATCTGGAGGGGATCGCCGACCGCGTCGAGTGCGGCGAGCATCGCGTCGCGTGCCGCCGCCGTGATCGGGATCCCGCTGGCGGCGTCGAGGGAGAGGTCGGCCATCGTCGTCCGCCTCTTGTCGAGACGGGTTCCGTCGCTCAGGGGGTCGCCGGCTCGCGGCCCCGCAAGAACAGGTAC
>Ga0207693_10005645_pt1 | contig 10407 bp, 6 predicted proteins | sample LARL81metaG_FD_184347 | JGI IMG/M metagenome (GOLD analysis project Ga0207693, IMG submission 184347) | Corn, switchgrass and miscanthus rhizosphere microbial communities from Kellogg Biological Station, Michigan, USA - LAR L8-1 metaG... | ecosystem: Host-associated > Plants > Roots >... | reverse complement strand
CATTGCTCCATGTGATGTCTCTCCCACAGCTGCAAAACCGCCGACGGGTCTGGACCCAATGGCTGTGGACATATTTCACCGGGCAGCGCAGCTCACGAATTATTCCCGAGGGTCCGCTGCATGGATGACGACCTCATCATCGATCCTGTCTCGGACGGGTCGGAAACTTGGCGATGACGTCGATCTCCTGTCCGTCACGCTTGATGCTCAAAGGCAGCCAGGTTCCCGGTGCCTGCCGGCCGACGACTTCGACCAGATCGTCCGAATTCCGCGTCTGCAGCCCGGCCGCCCGCACCACGAGATCCCCGGCTTTCAAACCGGTAATTTCGGCCACGCTGTCGCTCACCACCCTATTGATGCGGGGCGCACCATCACCCTGCTCCAGCAGCACGCCGAGCCTGGGACGGTCCGGTGGCGGGGTTTCATTGGTGTGCGGCAACGTGAATACGGCGTCCGCATAGGAGGTGCCGACATGCGCGCACGCGGCCTCGACGGATTCCGGGATGAACGTTCTCAATTCGGCTATCCCGAGATCCTTGAGCTGATGGGGCACGCCGTAGCCTTCTTCGACGTGCCCGCTTCCCAAAATGCCGACGATGGTCGTGTTGGGGAACTTGCGCTTGGCATCGGCCAGCCCTTGGGCCATGGCGCGGTCCCAGGTCTGTTGAGCTGCGACGAAACGTTTGAATTCGGGCTCCGTCAATGCTGCCGTCACCGCCGCCTCGTCGGGCTCCTTAAGGCTCGGCGCTTGAGAGGTGAACATGCGATCTGCCGCGCCGGGCGGCATGGTCTTCTTGATCACGAAGACACGAGCGAGCTCGCGCTGATAATCCGGTGTGGCCGGAGCGGGGTCGGAAAGACCTTCGCGCTCCGAAGCGGGAACGCCTTCCCATCCCTTTTGGCCGACTTGCGAGACGAGCGTCCGCTCGACATTGAGCGCAATCATCGGAATGCGGTTGAGACGAGCGAACTGGAACAAGGGCATGTACAACGCCGCATCGTAGCCCCAGACTTGGCGCCACTCGGACGCCTTGAGAAATGCTTCCTCGGTCAGCTTGCCGGCGATCCAGTCGTCCAGGACAGGTTGCAGGCGACGCGGAAACGCCTCGAAACCGATGGCGATGTTTCCGCCCCGGCCATGTAGCGCCGCCACAGTGTGCAGTTGCCAGAGATGGTGATCGATATCGGTGTGGGATTCCCCGAGCAGCACGACGGCGTTCTTGGCGACGAGATCGCCGAACAACTCGCCCCTGTCGATGGAGCGCCCCGTCTTCACGTCGATCCAGCCGCCGTAAGTGGAGCACGCGGATGTCGTTTCGGCTTGCGCAACGCCGGACAGGGCGGCGGATGCGGCAACCAGGCACGCGGACAAAACGACAGCGCGGAGCCGCGATCTCCGGCCAGCAGCGGCTGCGGAAAGGTCGGAGGCTCGTCGGAATGGACCGGTCGTGTTCTTCATATTTCACCTGCAATCCAGCGGAGAGGAACGATGCGGCAGCGACCATCTTCTTTATTATAATTCTAAAGCATGCGCCATCCTGCCGGCGGCCGCACCCTCATGACGACGGTTCTCACCAACTGTGTCACAAGCCGAAGAACCTAATCTGCCTCTCCCGTTTGCGGATCGCTTGCGGGGAGGGAGCGCAGCTTGTGACTCGGTAGAGCAAACGGTCTTGATCCGGCCAGCGGGGATCGCCTGTTCGCGCCGTCCATGTCGCTGCAATCTACCGCGCGGATTCGTCGGCCTGCGTCGCTCCGCCGCGCGTCGATGTTGGCCTTCTGCCGTCCGCTGTCGCGCCATCGATCTGATTGATCTGTGCGGCGATCAAGGTGTAAGAAGGCACTGTCCTTCGAGGTTCAGCCCGGGAACTGACATGATCAGTTATATCCCAGTTCTCACGACGCTCTTCTCGGTCTTCTTTCTTGGCCGCATCATACCGCACTATCTCTCCAAGCGGTCGCCGTACCTGCTGTGGTGGACTCTGGGCGTGTTGACGTTCGGCCTGGGCACCCTCACGGAAAGCATCAATGCCATCTTCGGTTGGACCGGATCGAAGATGGCATCCCTCTACACGCAGAACGCCGACCGCAAGCGGCTGGCGAAGGACGCCATCGACAAGTTGCTGGTGAACGAAAGCGCAACATCTATTCCCTCACCTAAGGGCAAGGTGAGGGCCGCAAAGCGAAAATGAAAAGAGAAACAGATGCTTAATTTTTCGATGGTGGGCGGTGACGGACTCGAACCGCCGACATCCTGCGTGTAAAGCAGGCGCTCTACCAACTGAGCTAACCGCCCTCACCGCTCGTTTATCGCTATCCTGGGCCGCCGCGCAAGCGTCGCGAATTTTCCGACCGTCCACGCAAAAACGGCGCCTTTCGGCGCCGTTTTTTCTCATGTTTGGTGCGTCAGCGTCAGTGCGCGGTCAGTCCGGAGCCGTCCTCGTCGGCGGCCGGCTCGGCAGCGGCCGCCTGGGCCGCCAGCTTCGCACTCGCCTCATCCCACTCGATCGGCTCGGGCTTGCGCACGAGAGCGCGCTCAAGCACCTCGTCCATGCGGGTCACCGGAACGATCTCCAGGCCCTTTTTGATCGTGTCGGAGATCTCCACCAGATCCTTGGCGTTCTCCTCGGGGATCAGGACGGTCTTCATGCCGCCGCGCGCCGCGGCCAGCAGTTTCTCCTTGAGGCCGCCGATCGGCAGCACACGGCCACGCAGCGTGATTTCACCGGTCATGGCGACGTCGCGGCGAACCGGAATGCCGGTCATTACCGAAACGATTGCCGTGACCATCGCCACGCCGGCGGAAGGCCCATCCTTCGGCGTCGCACCTTCCGGCACGTGCACGTGGATGTCGCGCTTGTCGAACAACGGAGGCTCGATGCCGAAGGCGACCGCCCGCGAGCGGACGTAAGACGCCGCCGCAGAGATCGATTCCTTCATGACGTCGCGCAGATTGCCCGTGACGGTCATTCTGCCCTTGCCTGGCATCATGGCGCCTTCAATGGTCAGCAACTCGCCGCCCACATCGGTCCATGCCAGTCCGGTCACGACGCCAATGAGATCCTCAGCTTCGATCTCGCCATAGCGATACTTGGGTACACCCAGGTAGTCGCCGAGGCTCGTGGCGGTGACGGCGATCGACTTCTTCTTCGAAGTCATCAGTTCCTTCACTGCCTTGCGGATCAACGTCGAGAGCTCGCGCTCGAGATTACGCACGCCAGCTTCCCGCGTGTAACGGCGGATCATGGTCAACAGCGCTTCGTTGTCGATCGACCATTCATTGACGTTGAGGCCGTGCTTCGCGATCGCATGCGGGATCAGGTGCTTGCGCGCGATCTCGACCTTCTCGTCTTCGGTGTAACCGGCGATCCGGATGATCTCCATGCGGTCCATCAAGGGCGGCGGAATGTTGAGCGTATTCGCCGTCGTGATGAACATCACGTTGGAGAGATCGTAATCGACCTCGAGGTAGTGATCGTTGAACGTGTGGTTCTGCTCAGGATCGAGCACCTCGAGCAAAGCCGACGACGGATCGCCGCGGAAATCGGCGCCCATCTTGTCGACCTCGTCCAGCAGGAAGAGCGGGTTTGAGGTCTTGGCCTTGCGCATCGACTGGATGATCTTTCCAGGCATCGAGCCGATATAGGTGCGCCGGTGACCGCGGATTTCCGCCTCGTCCCGCACGCCGCCGAGCGACACGCGCACGAATTCGCGGCCGGTCGCCTTGGCGATCGACTTGCCGAGCGAGGTCTTGCCCACGCCGGGAGGTCCGACGAGGCAGAGGATCGGTCCGGTCAGCTTGTTGGCCCGTTGCTGAACCGCGAGATACTCGACGATGCGTTCCTTGACCTTTTCGAGGCCATAGTGATCGGCGTCGAGAATCTGTTCGGCCAGATTCAGATCCTTTTTGACCTTGCTCTTTTTGTTCCACGGAATCGAAAGCAGCCAGTCGAGATAGTTGCGCACGACCGTTGCCTCGGCAGACATCGGTGACATCTGACGCAGCTTCTTGAGTTCGTGCGTGGCCTTCTCGCGAGCTTCCTTCGAGAGCTTCGTCTTCTTGATCTTGTCTTCCAGCTCCTGGAGTTCGTCGCGACCTTCCTCGTCGCCGAGCTCCTTCTGGATCGCCTTCATCTGTTCGTTGAGGTAGTACTCGCGCTGGGTCTTCTCCATTTGCCGCTTCACGCGGGTGCGGATGCGCTTTTCCACCTGCAGGACGGAAATCTCGCTCTCCATCAGACCGAGCACCTTCTCAAGGCGCTGGGTGACGGATGGCGTCTCCAGGATTTCCTGCTTGTCCGAAATCTTGACGGCGAGATGCGAAGCGACCGTGTCGGCGAGCTTGGCATAATCCTCGATCTGCTGGATCACGCCGACCACTTCGGGCGACACTTTCTTGTTCAGCTTCACATAGTTTTCGAATTCGTTGACGACCGAACGCGCCATGGCTTCCGCCTCGACGCGGTCTCCCGTGTCGTCGGCGATCGCGGTGGCGTCGGCTTCGTAGTAGTCGACCCGATCCGTATATTTGAGAACCTTCGCGCGCGTAGCGCCTTCGACCAGCACCTTGACGGTGCCGTCGGGCAGCTTCAGCAGCTGCAGTACGCTCGCCAGCGTCCCGACCTCGAAGATCGAGTCGGTTGCCGGATCGTCGTCTGAAGCATTCTTTTGGGTCGCTAGCAGAATAAAGGTGTCGGACCGCATCACCTCTTCCAGCGCCTTGATCGACTTTTCACGGCCGACAAAGAGCGGGACGATCATGTGCGGAAACACCACGATGTCGCGCAGCGGCAAAACCGGATAAGCCCGGGTTTCGCCGGGTTGCAGCTGGGGTCGTGGTTTGTTCGTCATTGGCATTGTCCTTTTGTTGTGCCCCTGCCGATTGACCCGCTGGTGCGGCGTCGCGCGGCAGTGCCGGTAGGAGGAGCAAGGAGACGCAGGGCGAGGTGCCCGGCGCGCTTTAGGGGAGTAGAAGAACCCTCACTCAGTCGGTAGTCAGATACGACGTCTCGTACGCCACTTCTCTACGGACACTATACGTATGGCGACGCTAAACCCTGCGCAAGAAGGCCCGCTTTTTTCCAGTTAAAGCGAGTCCCTCACAGGTAACAACCCCACAATAGGGGGGAATCGGCAGCCTTTTTTCCGGAAAAGTCTACGCCGGTGGGTACCCGGATCAGGCGCTCGCGCTGCCTGACTCGGCAGTCCTGTCGCTGCGGTCCGCATAGATGTAGAGCGGCCGGGCCGTCCCTTCGACGACCTCCTTGGAGATCACGACCTCTTCGACCCCTTCCAGGCTCGGCAAATCGAACATGGTGTCGAGCAGGATGCCCTCCATGATGGAGCGTAGACCCCGCGCGCCGGTCTTGCGGTCGATCGCCTTGCGGGCAATGGCGCCAAGCGCCTCCTCGGCAAGCGTCAGATCGATCGATTCCATCTCGAACAGCCGCTGGTACTGCTTGACCAGGGCGTTCTTCGGCTCGACCAGGATCTTTTTCAGCGATGCCTCATCGAGGTCCTCAAGCGTCGCAACGACCGGCAGACGGCCGACGAACTCCGGGATCAATCCGTACTTCAGCAGGTCTTCAGGCTCGACCTCGCGGAAGATTTCGCCTTGCTTGCGGTCTTCCGGAGCCACGACCTTGGCGCCGAACCCGATCGAAGTGGACCGCCCGCGCGCGGAAATGATCTTCTCAAGCCCTGCGAAGGCTCCGCCGCACACGAACAAGATGTTCGTCGTGTCGACCTGCAGGAATTCCTGCTGCGGATGCTTGCGGCCGCCCTGCGGAGGCACAGACGCGATCGTGCCTTCCATGATCTTCAGGAGCGCCTGCTGCACGCCCTCGCCCGAAACGTCGCGGGTGATCGAGGGATTGTCGGACTTGCGCGAAATCTTGTCGATTTCATCGATGTAAACGATGCCACGTTGCGCGCGCTCGACGTTGTAGTCGGCTGCCTGCAGCAACTTCAGAATGATGTTTTCGACGTCCTCACCGACGTAGCCCGCTTCGGTCAACGTCGTCGCATCCGCCATCGTGAACGGCACATCGAGAATGCGCGCGAGCGTCTGCGCCAGCAGCGTCTTGCCCGAGCCGGTCGGACCGATCAGCAGGATGTTCGACTTCGCGAGTTCGACGTCGTTGTGCTTGGCCTGATGGTTTAGGCGCTTGTAGTGGTTATGAACCGCGACGGACAGAACCTTCTTCGCGTGATCCTGGCCGATCACGTAGTCGTCAAGGACCTTGCGGATTTCCTTCGGAGTCGGGATTCCGTCGCGCGACTTCACCAGCGAGGATTTGTTTTCCTCACGGATGATGTCCATGCAGAGTTCGACACACTCATCGCAGATGAAAACGGTCGGCCCGGCAATGAGCTTGCGCACTTCGTGCTGGCTCTTGCCGCAGAACGAGCAGTAGAGAGTGTTCTTCGAATCGCTGCCGCCGACTTTGCTCATTCAATTCTCCGTCACACGCGTCCGTACTCTTCCAGAACCAAGCAAGTTTCGCACCGGACTTCCAGCACGGCGGGCCTTATTTCGGAGGGCCTGCGCTCCGTTCACTCCCCCAGCACCTTAAGCGAAGCATGCTAACGACGTGATAATCAAGATTCTATTAACGATAATGCCGCACTCACAGCCGCGAAAGCGCCCGCCTGGAGTCAAATTCAAGGACGGCTTGGAACCGCCTGCAGGAGCGTTCAGGCGGGCTTGGGGACCATCTCCTCGGGACGCTTGTCGATGACCTTGTCGACCAAACCGAAGTCCTTGGCGGCTTCGGCAGTGAGAAAATAGTCGCGCTCGAGCGCGTCTTCGATCTTCTTCAGCGACTGGCCGGTATGCTTCACGTAGATCTCGTTCAGGCGCTTCTTCAGGTTCAAAATCTCCTGCGCGTGCAGCATGATGTCGGTGGCCTGGCCCTGGAACCCGCCAGAGGGCTGGTGCACCATGATACGGGCATTCGGCAGCGCAAAACGCTGATCCTTGGCGCCCGCCGCCAGCAGCAGCGATCCCATTGAAGCGGCCTGCCCCACGCAGAGCGTCGACACCGGCGGGCGGACGAATTGCATGGTGTCATAGATCGCCATGCCGGAAGTCACCACCCCGCCCGGCGAGTTGATGTACATCGAGATTTCTTTTTTGGGATTTTCGGCCTCGAGAAACAGCAATTGTGCCACCACGAGGGTGGCTACGCCGTCCTCGATCCCGCCCGTGATGAAGATGATTCTCTCCTTCAGGAGCCGCGAATAAATATCGTAGGCCCGCTCGCCACGGTTGGTCTGCTCAACCACCATGGGCACCAGATAATTCATGTAGGTATCGACGGGGTCTCTCATTTCGTCTCCCTGACGCGAATCATAACGGTTAGACTAACCGCGCCGACGCGTTCCCTGATCTATTTTCGCGGGGGCGGTTACGCAATGCCCCCCTGCATCAGGCGGCCGAATCATCGTCCTTGTAGAGCTCTTCCCGTGAAACCTTGTTTTCGGCCACGTTGGCAAGCTCGAGCAGGAAATCCACCACCTTTTCCTCGAAGATCGGTGCCCGCAGGGCGGCAACGGCCTGTGGATTCTGGCGGTAATAATCCCACACGCGTTGCTCCTGGCCCGTGAACTGACGGGCGCGATCCATCACGGCGCGGCTCAGCTCGTCCTCGGTCACCGTGATGTTGTTCTTCTCGCCGATTTCGGCAAGCACCAGGCCCAACCTGACCCGGCGCTCGGAGATCGCACGGTACTCCTCCTTGGCCTTTTCCTCGGTTGTGCCTTCGTCGGCGAAGGTCTTGTGCTCGGTTTCCAGTTCGGAAAGCACCGACTTCCAGACGCGCTCGAACTCTTCCTCGACGAGCGTCGGCGGGGGTTCGAATTTGTGCATCTTGTCGAGTTCATCGAGCAGGCCGCGCTTGAGCCTCTGGCGCGACATCGCCGTATGCTCGCGCGCGATGCTGTCTTTCACCGCGTCGCGAAGCTTGGCGAGCGATTCGAGACCGAGCGACTGCGCAAAGGTATCGTCCGCAGAAACCGAGCCTGGTGCTTCGATGGACTTCGCGGTGACCACGAACTCGGCATTTTTGCCGGCGAGTTCCTGCTTCATGTAGTGCTGCGGAAAAGCCACCTTCAACGTCCGGGTTTCTCCGCTTGAGATCCCGATGAGCTGATCCTCGAAGCCCGGAATGAACGTGTTCGATCCGATGAGCACAACGGCGTCGTCGCCCGACCCGCCTTCGAACGGCTGGCCGTCGATCTTACCCGCAAAAGAGATCGTCACGCGATCATCCTTGGCTGCCGTCTCGCCGGAAGCGCGAGGCGCGTAGGGCCGGTTCTGCTGGACGATGCGATCGAGACCCTGGTCGACTTCGGCGTCGGAGACGTCCGCGGTCAGCCGCGTCAGCTTGATCGTCTTGAAATCGCCGAGCGTGATCGGCGGCACGATCTCAAGCGCCATCGTGTAGTTGAGGTCGGTCTTGCCGGCGATCAGCTCCTCGATCGCGCCTTGCTCGGTCGGAAGCGTGACCTTCGGGTCGGCGGCGAGTTTGAAGCCGTGCTCGGTGACAATCTGGTTGTTGGTGTCGCGAACAGTCGCCTCGATGACTTCGGCCATCGCCGAGCGGCCGTACATGCGCTTGAGGTGAGTGACCGGCACCTTGCCGGGACGGAATCCGTTGATGCGGACACGGTCCTTCAACTCATCAAGGCGCGCATTGACCTTGGCATCCAGTTCAGCGGCGGGAACGACGACCTTGTATTCGCGCTTCAGGCCTTCGGACAGCGTTTCAGTGACTTGCATCGGACACACTTTTTTCTCTGCTTGCACTCACGTCGCAGCGGCTCACCATGAACCGAACGCGCCGCTTGTGTCGGAAAACGGGCGGACCCGCAACTTTCCCTAATTCATTCGCCTCTTTGTGGTGCGGGCGGAGGGACTCGAACCCCCACACCTTGCGGCGGCAGGACCTAAACCTGCTGCGTCTACCAATTCCGCCACGCCCGCAGAGGTCAAAATTACGGACGGTTCGCGCCGCAATCCCGCACGGCTTAACGCGACGACGCCCGCCAAGGCAAGACTTAAGCACCCCCGTGAACGCCGCCCCCGGAACTGGCCAAAAGCCGCCGGTAAACGCGCGGGAGCATGTCGGGCAGATCCTCGGCAATCAGGCCCGGGCCGAATTCGGTTGCCGCCTCCCCATGCAACCAGACGCCCGCGCTGGCCGCCTCGAACCCTTCCATGCCCTGAGCCATAAGGCCGCCAATGATGCCGGCGAGGACGTCCCCCGACCCGGCAGTCGCAAGACTGGGTGGGCCGTTCTCAGCGATCGTGGCCCGGCGGTCCGGAGCCGCCACGACCGTGTCGGCGCCCTTATAAACGACGACAGCCCCGCAAAATTCGGCCGCTAGGCGCGTTTTCTCAAGCTTCGAATGAGATTTATGATCTTCGTATATCTGTTTGAAAAGACGTGAAAACTCACCCTGGTGTGGGGTCAGGACCACGTTGCCGCCGCGCTTGCGGATGGCCTCAGCCAAGGCGTCCGGGTGGTCGGCAAAGCTCGTGAGCGCATCGGCATCCAGCACAACGGCAGCGTGGCTTGAGAGCGCCACCAGGACCTCCTCTCGCATTGCCGGCCCGACGCCGCCCCCCGGGCCGAGAACCACCGCATTTCGGCGCCTGTCGCCCAGAAATTCCCCAAGTTCGGCCGGCCCATCGACCGGGCGGACCATGACGGCCAGGCTTTCTGCGGCATTGATGGCGAGGGCCTCGCGCGGGCTTGCGATGGTCACCAGACCCGCGCCCGCCCGCAACGCACCGCGCGCAGCAAGGCGCGCGGCGCCTGTGGTCGATGCCCCGCCCGAGACGACCACCGCGTGGCCGCGTGAATACTTGTGCCCCCGCGAGTCAGGACGGGGAAACGCCGCCTCCCAAAGCGCAGGAGCATTGGCAAAGGCCTGCGGTCTGATCGTTGTCAGTACGCTGTCTGGAATCCCGATATCCACGACCTCGACGGCCCCACACTGCAGGCGCCCCGGCAGCAGCAGATGGCCGGTCTTGCGGCGAAAGAACGTCACCGAAACCGATGCGTTCACGGCGGCACCCATGATCGCGCCTGTCGTCCCGTTCACTCCGCTCGGTAGATCGACGGCAACAATTGGGACGCCCAAAGCATTCATCGCGCCGATCATTGCGCGCGGCAGCCCCGCGACGTCTCGATCAAGACCCGCACCGAACAAGGCGTCGATGACTGCATCGCAATTCGCAAGAGATTCCGGCGCAGCGTCTTCGACCGGACCACTCCAGCGGTCGGCCGCCTGCGCCGCATCGCCTTTCAATTTCGAGCGGTCACCCACAAAGCAGAGACGCACCTTGTGGCCGCGTTCGGCGAGTTGGCGGGCAGCCACAAATCCATCACCACCGTTATT
>Ga0207693_10005643_pt1 | contig 10410 bp, 7 predicted proteins | sample LARL81metaG_FD_184347 | JGI IMG/M metagenome (GOLD analysis project Ga0207693, IMG submission 184347) | Corn, switchgrass and miscanthus rhizosphere microbial communities from Kellogg Biological Station, Michigan, USA - LAR L8-1 metaG... | ecosystem: Host-associated > Plants > Roots >... | reverse complement strand
GGCCCGTTGCGCGGTTCCGATCGCCCCGGTGCGTCGGATTGCATCCGACAGGACCTCGCGAGCTTCCGAGCTGCGGGCCTTGCGGTATCCCGACTCCAGGAGGCGAATGAGTATTTGCAAGTTGTTCTTGAGCCTATGGTTCCACTCGTCCAGCAACTGTTCGCTCAGCGAAATTGTCTCAGTAAGCTGATCTTGAATGCTCTGGGGAGCGATAGACGGCACATCGGAGTTTGCGTGCGTGTCGAGGCCGTCAGCAAATTCGCGCACGGCCCCAATGTCCAGGTTAGCTTTTGGTTCAATCATGCTAATCTCTATCTCCGTTTAATTTCTGTCGCCTCCACGGCAGGATTGCCCCAATAAGGAGTTTCCGCCGCAGCGGCTGATCAGCCCGCAATTGTCTGATCGTGGCCAGGCGCACCAGCGGATATTGCAGGGGTCACCTTGGTCGCATCCGAGATCAAGCCGAGCCAGGCGGCTGCGAACGCTTGCTGCTCGTACGCAACAGTCTCCACACGTCTTGTCATCCACTCGTTGCAGATGGCTGTGGCTTCGGACGGACTCTTCGCGGTAAGAAGCCTGGTTCCAAATTCCGATTCGATCTGACCTATCTCCCGCAGCCTTTCAAGCCACGACCGGTGCATGTCTCTCATCCGCTCGAACAAGGTGTTGTTGAAGCATATGAAGCCTGCCGGTTCCGTCATTTGTTCATGTTGCCTCCTCAAGGGTCAAACCTCTGCATGGAACGAAACGGTCGGGAGGACCGTCCGATCGTTGATGGTGGACGAACCGTTAAGCGTCAGCTGTGCCTCTTAGCCGCACACCTGGACAGGTCGGATACGCCAGCCATGTCGGGTATGTACGCGCCGCTGCACCAGGTAGCAGCCCCCATCGCCATAGGAATCGTCGTAGGCGGAGTCGTAGTAGGGATAATCGTAATCATGGTCGCCGTAGTAGGCGTACGGGTAGTCTTGTCCGACTGCAAACGCACCGAACGCGAATCTGCGCCCGCGGTGGTGGAACCCGTGGTGGAAGCCGCCGCGGCTGAAACCATTGGCCGCGAAGGCTCTGCTGCGAAATCCACCGCTCCCAATTGCGGCTGAGCGGAAACTGCCGCCTCCGATAGCGGCTGAACGGAAACCGCCTCCGCCAAAACGGCCGCCGCGGAAACCGCCGCCACCAAACCCGCCACCGTGGAAGCCGCCTCCTCCTCCGCCGCCGTGAAAGCCACCACCACCGCCGCCGTGGAAGCCGCCACCGCCGCCGCCAAAGCCGCCGCGAGCCGAGGCAACGCTCGGAGCAAGCATGCCGACTGAGGCAACTGCGAATAAAGCTATCGTCGTCTTGCGCAACATGACCGTGTCTCCCTGATAAATCGCTTCTAGCGACTAGACGCCCCCATCGCGCGCGACGCCTGGCACTCCGAACAGTGTACCAACGCGTCGAAGTAGGTGTTGATCTTGTAGGACCGCTCGAACTGCGCACATGGGCGACTCCAAGAGCAAGGCATGCTGAGATAGCGCGCGCGATCGAGTTGTACGAATGCAAATTCGTCACGAGCGTCATCGATATCGTTCATGACAGAGTGATCTTCGTTCGAGGGAAAGGCCTGATCGGATCGACGGAATACTCAAGTGGATATTTTGCTGTGTCGACACAACCGGTGTGTTTGAGGTCAAAGCGAGCTCGTGCAAGGACCGCATCGATCAGCTCTGGTGAACATACGATGCGCAACATGGTCGCGATAATGCTCATATCTCAGGAGCACTATGAAATTGCCTCATCAAGAGCCCGCAGCCTCTCCGCGAGCAACCCATTCCGCCGCCGCTTGGCCTTTCACGGACTCATCCAGCGACGTGGGCGCGCTAACGCCTCAACCGCGGAAGCGAAGTATCCGGCGAATGAAACAGGCCGATCATCTCGCCATAACAGATCACCACAAATGCGAGCCCCGATAAAATTTCGATCGCGAAAAACAGTCGGCGAATGGCTGTCGCAATTTCTTTAACGCTGGGTGGCTCACCGCCGTCTGGCGTTTCCATCGGTGACATGGCTTAGCCCTCCAACGCTCGGCGCAACCTTCGCGAAACTCCCTATCAGTGTGCTCCGACGATCTCTATTCGGATGCATTCGCCATCTGGCTTTTGGGTGCATTCGATCGGTCGGAAATCCAGATTCGTCCACACGCACGCGGCGATCAAGGCCAGCGCCAAAGCGACAGCGGCCCACTTCAACATCAGTTCATCGCGGTCGGAATCGGCCACGCGGCAGCCTACGGCGCACAGCACAGTTACGGATAATGCTTATATCTCAGGAGCATTATGAAAGTGCTTCATCAAGAGCTGATGATTATCTAAACGCGCGGAGGGCAAGCCATCCGGTACAGCAGCCGGGTTCTCGGTGAGCAGCTTTCGGGCTCTCCGAACCCATCGAGAAGATAAATCGCGACCAAAGTCGCGATGATAACACGAACCAAAAATAGCGCATTGGCTCGGTCACGTTCTGAATCTGCACGGCAATAACACCGTCGCCGACGGCACACTCGATCGTCACCGTTGAATGTGTTGTGGTGGGTCTGCCCTAAATGAAGTGGTCCATCGCGCGGTAGAGCCAGTCCATGCCGTAGAAAGCGCCGATAAAGACAAGCGATGGACAGGACTACCTTGTAAATCTTCATGGCGCTCAGCCATCCAAGAGAGCAATTATGATGCCGAACACCGCGAGAATTCCAGCGGCGCATCAGCCCATAGGGAAGTTCGCAAGCGAGGCTGAACAGCCCTGCGGATGGCGGTCGGTTCTTTCTCTGAAACCTGTGGGCGCCGCTGCTCTGACATCCGGCGAACATACAGCGCGCAACACGATCACGGATAGTGCTCGATTATCAGGAGCAATATGAAATGGCTTCATCAAGAGCGGCGACCCCAATTTCCTGCTACACGGTTGGCTTGATAGCTTCCAGTGCGAGACGGCACCTTTTTGGCTTTCTTTCCTGCGCTTGCGGAAGCGCTCGTCCTGTTCACGGATCCCCGCGGCCGCTGTGCATCGGAGCTCAGATTGACAGCCTCGCTAATGAGTGCCCTTAGCCACAGTGAACCGGGATCATCGTGAACGCGGCTGTGCCACAGCATCGAGAGTTCGATCATCTCCGCATGATCCTTAGGAAAGTCGATAATCCTAATCTGCGCTGAGCTCGGACAGGCCTCTGCGTAGCGACGCGGAACAAGCGTGACCATGTCCGTTGCAGCGGTGACGGCCATTGCGGTCTCCGCGTCATATACCATCATCGACGTTGAGGCTCGCTGGGCCGCTCGAGGTGAATCCGCTTCATCGTCCGTCTCTAGGATGACGCGAAACACAAGATCGTTGCGCGCCGATGGTTCACGCGATTTGTCGGCGGCCCTGGCGAGGCCGATGGTAAGACGGGGCCAGGCGAGGAAAGCGGCATGGTCGAACGGTTGTTTAGCGAGAGGATGATGGGTGCCGATTGCCCACGCTTTCTCATCGTGAAAAAGCACTTCGGATCGGAGGCGGGGCGGAACTTTGTCAAATGCGCCTAAGGCGATATCGACCTGCTGCTGGTCGAGTGCCTGAGCAACGTCAGCGCTGATGTTGACGATCTGCAGTGTGATGCCCGGCGCAGATTTGCGGGCGAGCGCGATCAGGCTGGGAACGACCAGCATGCAAAAATAGGAGCCAGCCGCAATGACGAAACGCTGGCGGGTTTTGGCCGGGTCGAACATCGGGGTTGCGACCGCGCTGCGGATCTCGGCCAGCGCCACGCGCAGTCGTGGCGCAAGCTGGTGCGCGCGCTCCGTCGGCTGCAAGCCTGAGGGAATCCGCATGAACAGCGGATCGCCCAGCACCTCCCTGAGCCGCGCGAGCGCATGACTAACCGCCGACTGAGTGAGAAAAAGACGAGCCGCCGCCCTGGTGACGTTGCGCTCGTCATACAGGATATCAAAAATCCGCAGCAGATTGAGATCGATGTCCATCATGAACCAACCTAATGATGACACTGATAAATATGCATTAGCATAATCGAGCTGTGGCCGCTATTTTCTTTTTAGAGGCCAAAGAACCCACCCTGAAATTCAATTTCCGGAGCACCGCGAAAGTCGGGTTCAATTATCGGTTCAATCTGGGCGGCCAGGGCGTCGCGCAGTATTGACCTTCGCTCACTTGAGCGCATCGAAAATGGAAAAGTCCGGACGTTGCTTTCGGGCGGAAGGCCGTCTTGGAGAAACCATCTCAATCATGTCGCCGGCCGATCAGAAAAAAAGACAGTGCGCTGAGCGCCATCCACCCTTCGAGTGCACTGCATTGCTGCTGCAAGGGGGCGGCGCTCTCGGCGCTTACCAGGCTGGCGTCTATGAGGCGCTGTCGGAAGCCGGCATCCATCCGGACTGGGTAGCGGGCATCTCGATCGGGGCCGTCAATTCGGCGATTATTGCCGGCAACCCGCCTGAAAAGCGCGTGGAAGGACTGCGCCGGTTTTGGGAACGTATTACCTCCGATGTCTTCGGGAGTTGGACGCAGGATTTCCTCACGCCTTTGATGAAGGGGGACTGGGTCCGAGGACTCTTGAACCAGGTGAGCGCGAATTCAGCCATGTTGAGCGGCGCGTCCGGATTTTTCGTGCCACGGCTTCCGTCTCCCTGGCTTCAGCCGAGGGGATCAATCGAAGCGACCAGCTTCTACGATGCGTCCGGGCTAAGAAACACGCTGGAAAGCCTTGTCGATTTTGACCGCATCAACGCTCGGGAAATGAGATTCAGCGTCGGCGCGGTCAACGTGCGGAGTGGCAATTTCGTTTATTTCGACTCGAACACCCACACGATCCGGCCTGAGCACGTGATGGCGAGCGGCGCTTTGCCGCCGGGCTTTGCCGCCGTCGAGATCGACGGCGAGCGTTATTGGGACGGCGGCCTTATCACAAACACGCCGTTGCAATGGGTACTGGAAAGCACTCCGCGTCAGGACACGCTGGCTTTTCAAGTCGATCTATGGAGCGCCCGGGGAGATTTTCCCGGCAACATGGCCGAAGTCCAAACGCGACAAAAAGAGATCCAATATTCGAGCCGTACCCGAGCCAACACGGACCAGTTCAAGCGTGCACAGCGTATACGCAACACCGTCGCCGCCTTGCTTGAAAGCCTGCCTGACGATCTGGAGGACGAACCCAGTGCGAAGCTGCTCGGCTCCATCGTCGACCGCAAGGTTTACAACATGGTGCATCTAATCTATCGGGCCAAGAATTACGAGGGAAACTCGAAAGACTATGAGTTCTCGCGCTCGAGCATGGAGACTCATTGGCGTGCCGGTTACCACGACACGGTGCGAACGCTACGCCATCCCGATGTCCTGAAGCGACCTACCAACCACGAAGGCGTCGCGGTCTTCGATCTGGAGCAGGACGGCCGCGACTAGCGGGACGAAATTTCGAGCCGCTGGGTCGCGGAATCAGGAGAGAAATCCGGCACACGAATCGCCAGCAAGGATCAGCCATGGGCATTGTTCGTTTCGCTCTGCGATTTCCGCACACATTCTATGTGGTCGCGGCGCTTATCCTGTTTTTGGGCGCCGTCGCTTCCTGGGAAATGCCCACGGACATCTTTCCGGAAATCAATATCCCTGTCGTGACGGTGATCTGGAGCTATACCGGTCTTAGCACGCCGGAGATGGAACAGCGCGTCACCACCTACAGCCAGTATACGATCAGTGCGAACGTCAACGGCATCAAGAACATCGAGGCTCAGAGCCTGGCCGGGCTCTCGGTGCAGAAGATTTTCTTCCAGCCGGACGTCAATCTCGACCTCGCCATTGCGCAGATTGTGTCTGCGACCAACAGCGTCCGCGCGGTGCTGCCGCCGGGAATCCAGGCCCCGACGGTGGTGCAATTCAATGCGTCGAGTGTGCCGGTGCTGCAGATAAGCTTGAGTTCAGATACGCTCAGCGAGCAGCAGCTCTATGACTACGGCATCTATCGAATCCGCCAGCAACTGGCACCGATACCCGGGATCACGCTCCCGACGCCTGCGGGCGGAAAATATCGCCAGATCATGGTCGATCTCGATCCGTCAAAATTACTCGCCAAGGGGCTGACCCCGCTTGACGTAGTGAATGCGGTCAATACTCAGAATCTGACGCTTCCCTCCGGCACCGCAAAGATCGGCGACAAGCAATATGCGGTTCAGACCAACGCGATGCCCACGACCATTGACGATCTCAACAATATTCCGGTCAAGGTCGTGAATGGGGCTACCGTATTCGTGAAGGACGTCGGCCAGGTTCACGACGGCTGGCTGGTGCAGCAGAACGTCGTGAGGGAGAACGGCCGGCGATCGGTTCTGCTCAGCATAATCAAGAACGGTAACGCTTCGACCTTAAGCGTCGTCAACGCGGTCCATAAGGCTTTACAGGTATCGCGCGCCGCCGCACCTCCCGGCATGCGGATCAATGAATTGTTTGATCAGTCCGTGTTCGTGAAGCAATCGGTGATCGGTGTGCTACGCGAGGGCGCGATCGCCGCCGCGCTGACCGCGCTAATGATCCTTCTGTTCCTCGGGTCGTGGCGATCGACGCTGGTCGTCATGATTTCGATCCCGCTTTCGATCCTGAGCTCGCTGATCGCGCTATATTTCCTCGGCGATACGATTAATACCATGACGCTGGGTGGACTTGCGCTCGCGGTCGGAATCCTAGTCGATGATTCGACGGTCACGATAGAGAACACTCACCGCCTGCTTACGGAAGAAAGGCAACCGCTTCCGCAAGCCACGCTCCATGGAGCGGCCGGCATCGCCATGCCGACACTCGTTTCGACGCTTGCCATCAGCTGCGTCTTTACCTCGGTGGTGTTCCTCGATGGCCCGGCAAAATATTTGTTCACGCCGCTGGGATTGGCGGTCGTGTTCGCAATGCTGGCCTCCTATGGCCTGTCACGCACCCTGACGCCGATCACTATCGGTCTGTTGCTCAAGAATGAACACCATGGTCCTGTCGAGGGAACTCCGCGAGGCCTGTTCGCCCGTTTTCATGAAGGGTTTGAGCGCCGCTTCGAGTCGATGCGTCATGCCTATTCGGGTTCGCTCAAAGAATTGCTCAAGAACCGGTTCATTATTCCCTCCGCGATGGTTCTGCTGCTGGTCCTGGGCGGGACGATGTTCCCGTTGGTCGGCCGCGATTTCTTTCCGGCCATCGACGGCGGACAGATCCAGCTTCACGTTCGTGCACCGGCCGGAACTCGGATTGAAACGACCGAGCGCAACTTTCAGGAGGTCGAAAACAAGATCCGCGAGGTCATTCCCGAGAGCGATCGCGAACTAGTGGTCGACAATATCGGGCTTCCGGCGCGACCCTACAACCTAGCGTTCACCGATGGCTCGTCCATCGGCGTCAACGACGGATTTATTCTGGTTTCCCTAAAGGAGGGACGTGCGCCGACCGATGAATACGTCCGCAAGCTGCGAACGGTGCTGCCCAGGACATTTCCCGAAGATACATTCTACTTTCAGGCGGCCGACATCGTCACCCAGATCCTCAATTTCGGGCTTCCAGCGCAGATCGATGTACGCACCGTCGGCTATGACAGAGCCAATAATCTGCGCGTTGCCCGGGAGTTGCGCCGGCGCATCGCGGCGATACCGGGAATTGCGGATGCGCATCTGCAGCAGGAAGTCGATGCGCCAGCATTCTATGCCACTATCGACCGTACGCGGGCGGCGCAGCTCGGGCTGAATGCGAATACCATTGCAACCAACGTCAATGTCAGCCTGAGCTCATCCGAGCAGGTCACGCCGAATTTCTGGACCGATCCGAAATCGGGTATCCCATATTATCTTGCGGTCCAGACACCGGAGAACAGGATTGGTTCCCTGAGCGATCTCGGGAATACGCCGGTTTCTACTTCACTATCCTCGTCCCTGGCCGATGTCCCGATACCCGGTTTGCTGAGTAACGTTGCGACATTCAAGCGAGCGAACATCCCAACCAACGCCAACCAAGCCAACATACAGCCGGTCTATGAGGTGTACGCCAGCACGCAGGGCCGTGATCTCGGCAGCGTCTCCAGCGACATCAGCAATATCGTGACCGACCTGCAGAAGCAGCTCAAGCCCGGAAATACCATTCAGGTGATCGGGCAGATCGAGAGCATGAACGGCGCATTCCTCAATCTCGGCATTGGCCTGCTGTTTGCCGCAGTGTTTGTCTATCTGCTGATGGTCGTGAACTATCAGAATTTCGGCGACCCCTTCGTTGTCATCCTGGCCTTGCCGGCGACACTGTGTGGCATCCTCACCATGCTGTTCGTAACTGGCACAACGCTGAATGTGCCTTCGCTGATGGGCGCAATCATGGCAGTCGGGGTCGCTTCGGCGAACTCGATTCTTCTAGTGACATTCGCTCGAGAACAGCAACTAGCGGGAAAGACTGCATTCCAGGCTGCCATCGAGGCCGGGCACACGCGGATCCGCCCCGTACTGATGACCGCGGCTGCCATGATCGTCGGCATGATTCCGATGGCTATTGGCGGCGCCGGCGAAGAGCAAAATGCGGCCCTGGCACGGGCGGTTATCGGTGGCCTGCTGTTCGCCACGCCGACCACGCTGTTTCTGGTGCCGTATCTGTTCGCGTTACTGCGCAAAGGAAACGACGGCAAACCACATCACGGCGTATTTGACGAGGTACTGGAATGAATTTGAACAAGCCGCTAAATTTTAAACGCGCGCTGGAAACGGACTACAAAGCTGGCGCCGCGCAGCGCCGCGCCGATCGCCGCCGTTGGACAGGCCGGTTGCCTGTTCTCGGGGTGGTGCTGCTTCTTGTGACAACGCTGGCTTTCGGGGCATGGAGCCACTATGAGCAGCACCGACAGGTGATCGCCACCGCGGAGCAAAGCCGCGATCTCGTCCCGGAGGTTCGCGTGGCGTCGGTACAGCCCGGCGGCAGCATCCAAATCGTCAGTCTGCCCGCCTCCACGTCGGCGTTCGCGGCCGCAAACGTGTTCGCTCGCGCCAGCGGCTATCTCGCTAAGCGCGAAGTAGACATTGGCGACAGGGTAGTGGAGGGACAATTGCTGGCCGAGATCGTGGCTCCCGAACTCGATCACCAGATATCGCAGGCCGAGGCCACGCTGGGACAGCTCAAGGCGGCACTGCAGCAGGCGGAAGCCAACCGGCAGCTTGCGCAGGTGACGTGGGATCGCGATAGCCCGCTGGTCAGCAAAGGCTGGCTCACCGCCCAGCAAGGGACCGTCGACACCCAGACGCTCAAGGCAAGGGAGGCGGCGGTCGACGTTGCGCAGGCCAACGTGGTCGCGGAAGAAGCCCAGGTGCAGGTCCTGCATCAGCAGAAAATCTATCAGCGCGTGGTAGCGCCGTTCGAGGGTGTCATTACCCAGCGCAATGTGGATGTTGGCAGCCTGGTGCAAGCCGACGCGACCAGCGGTACGTTCATGTTCACGATCATGCAGGGCAACGTGATCAGAACCCAGGTGTTCGTGCCGCAGGACCAAGCGTTCGGATTGCAGCCGGGCATCGAAGCCGTGGTGCACGTGCCCGAAATCCCGAATCGCACCTTTCCAGGTAAGGTGACGCGGATCGCCAATGCCTTGCAGCCGGGATCCCGCACCCTGCTGACGGAAATCGATATCCCGAATCCCGACGGAACTCTCAGCCCCGGGATCTACTGCACCATCGAGCTCCACATTCCGCGCAAGACTCCAAGCTTCAGGGTGTCCGCGGATGCGATCATCTTCAATGAAGCCGGGCTGCAGGTCGCAGTGGTGGAGAATGGCGTGGTGCATCTGCGCAATGTCACGATCGTGCGCGACCTTGGGAAAGAAGTCGAAATCAACAGCGGCGTCAAGGGGGGCGATCAGGTGATCCTCAATCCGGCCGTCGATCTGCCCGACGGCAGCAAGGTACGCCCGGGGCAAAGCACGTCGTAGATCTTCTCAGGCCACGGCGATGCCGCAGACAGTCCTTGGGCGGGCACCAAATCATCGGCTGAGCTCGGGAATTCGACTATACGCTCATCCATAACGGCCGCCATACTTGCATCATGCGAGAGATGAGCGACCCGTGATCACTGATCATCGGCCGCCGCCTGCGGTGGCGCGTATCCTGGTCACGGGCGCTTAGGTCTCAGACGGCTCTCGGATAGGGTCCTCTGCCAAAGCAAACCGGGATCGTCGTGCACGCGGGTGTGCCACAGAATCGAACTAACGCAGGCTTGAGTAGCAGGCGGAACCAGCGCGACCATGTCCGTCACGGCCGTGACGACAAATACCTGTGGTTATGGATTCCGGCGTTGGCCGGGATGACTGGGGAGAGTTTTAGGACTATTTACCGGCGCTACCGCTGCGGCTGTCACTAAATTGAGCGATTTCAGTTCGTCCGTCTTGAAGACGAA
>Ga0207693_10005640_pt1 | contig 10412 bp, 9 predicted proteins | sample LARL81metaG_FD_184347 | JGI IMG/M metagenome (GOLD analysis project Ga0207693, IMG submission 184347) | Corn, switchgrass and miscanthus rhizosphere microbial communities from Kellogg Biological Station, Michigan, USA - LAR L8-1 metaG... | ecosystem: Host-associated > Plants > Roots >... | reverse complement strand
CGAGCGCTACGGCCGCTAGCCGGTCGCCGGCTAGGCCGTGACGCCGGAGGTCGCCTCGCGGTAGGCGTCCGCGAGGCGGTCGACGCCCTCTTCGATCTGCTCGGGCGTGACCCCCGAGTAGGCGATGCGCAGGCTCGACTCGCCGCCCTCGAGCACGAAGTCGCTGCCCTTGACGAAGGCCAGGCCCCGCTCGGAGGCGGCCTTGAACATCGCGCCCACGTCGGTCCCGCGCGGCAGGTCCACCCACAGGAAGTAGCCGCCCTGGGGCTCCTCGAAACGCGCGTCGGGGAGCTTCGCTCGCAGTGCCTCACACAGGGTCTGCGAACGCTCGCGCAGCGCCGCCTTGACCGTCTCGATCGAGCGCTCGAGCGCCCCGGAGGTGCAGAAGTTGTAGACGATCGCCTGCGACACCATGCTCGGCGAGATATACGTGTTGGTCGCGATCTTGACGATCCGCGCGATCAGCTCGGCCGGGCCGACCAGGTAGCCGACGCGGATCCCCGGGCACACGGTCTTCGAGAACGACGACGCATAGACGACGTTGTCGGCATCCATCGAGAGCATCGTCGCCAGCGGCGTGCCCTCGAAGCGGAGCGCCACGTATGGGTCGTCCTCGAACACGGTGAACTCGTACTTGCGCGCGAGCTCGAGCAGCTGCTCGCGCTTGGGAGCCGACAGCGTGTAGCCGGCGGGGTTCTGGAAGTTCGGGATGATGTGGGCGAGCTTGGGCCGTGCTCCGGCCGCCAGGACGCGCTCGACGGCCGCCACGTCGATCCCGTCGGTCTCGAGCTCGACCATCCGCACGTCGGCGCCGCGATTGCGCAGCGACAACAGCGTGCGGTCGTAGGTGGGGCGCTCGACGATCACGGAGTCCCCCGGTTGCACGAGCGCGTCGAACAAGAAAGCGTCGGCCTGCATCGAGCCGTTGGTCACGATCACGTTCTCGGGCGCGACCTGGTGGCGCTCGGCGATCCAGTTGCGAAGCGGCGGGTAGCCGATCGCGGTCCCGTAGGCAGTGGTGCCGCCGGGATCGGACTCAAACGCCGCCGCGGCGGCGGCCTTCAGTCCCTCGACGTCGACGATGTCGAGGGACGGCGCTCCACGTGCAAACGAGATCTGATCGGCCATGCCTCCAAGGGTACGCGACCCGGCCGCGATCGGCCGGCCGGTTTGCTAGGCCCCGGCGCCAAGCAGCGAAACGGCGAGCTCGGCGACCTGCGTCGGCGTCCGGCCGACGCGCACGCCCTTGCTCTCAAGCGCCTCGGCCTTAGCCTTGGCGGTTCCGCGCGAGCCGGAGACGATCGCTCCGGCGTGGCCCATCGTCTTGCCGGGAGGCGCCGTGAAGCCGGCGATGTAGGCGACGACCGGCTTGGTGACGTTGGCTTCGATGAACTCGGCGGCCTGCTCCTCGGCGTCGCCGCCGATCTCGCCGCACATCACGATCAACTCGGTCTCGGGGTCGTCCTGGAACAAGCCGATGATGTCGATGAAGTCAGAGCCCGGAACGGGATCGCCGCCGATGCCGACGATCGTCGAGTTGCCGAAGCCGCGCTGGGCCAGGACGTTGCCGATCTGGTAGGTCAGGGTGCCCGAGCGCGAGACGACGCCGACGTTACCGTCGCTGAAGAACGCTGCGGGGATGATGCCCACGTTGGCCTTGCCGGGCGACAGAATGCCGGGACAGTTGGGCCCGACCAGGCGGGCGCGCCCGTTGTTCTTGAGCACCTTGAAAACGCGAAGCTCGTCGTGGGCCGGGATGCCCTCGGTGATCGCGATGATCAGCTCGATCCCGGCGTCCTCGGCCTCGAGGATCGAGTCGGCCGCAAACCGCGGCGGCACGAAGATCATCGCCGTGTTGGCGCCGGTCTCGGCCACGGCGCTGTGGAACGTGTTGAACACCGGGATCCCGTCGACGTCCTGCCCGCCCTTGGCGGGAGTCACGCCGGCCACGACCTGGGTGCCGTAGTCACGGTTGCGCAATGAGTGGAACGTGCCCTCGCGTCCGGTGATCCCGGACACGCACAGCTTGGTGTCGGAGTCGACCAGGATCGCCATGGCTACGCCGCGTTTGCCAGCTCGACGACCCGCCGCGCGGCGTCGTCCATCGTCGATTCGCTGTGCACGTTGGGCAGGTTGGCCTCGGCGAGCAGCGCGCGGCCCTCCTTGTCGTTGGTGCCGTCCAGGCGCACGACGAACGGAACCTGCGGATTGATCTGGTTGAACGCCTCGATCAAGCCCCGCGCCACCTCGTCGCAGCGGGTGATGCCGCCGAAGATGTTGAATAGCACGGCCTTGACCTTGGGGTTGGACAGGATCACCTCAACCGCGCTCGTGATCGCCTCGGCCTTCGAACCCCCGCCGGCGTCGAGGAAGTTCGCCGGCGAGCCTCCGGCCTCAGCGACGACGTCGAGCGTCGACATCACCAGGCCGGCCCCGTTGCCGAGGATGCCGATGTCGCCGTCGAGCTTGACATAGGTCAGGTCGCGCTCGCGCGCCATCCGCTCCTGGGGATCCTCGCTGGAGAGGTCGCGCAGCCCGGCGTTATCGGCATGGCGGTACAGCGCGTTGTCGTCGAGCGTGACCTTTGCGTCCAGCGCCCGCACCTCGCGGGCCGGCGTGATGATCAGCGGGTTGACCTCGACGAGCGTGGCGTCCTCTGAGACGAACACGTCGTAGAGCTTGGCCAGCATCGCGCCGACGGGACGGACCACGTCCTCGTCGACCCCCGCTTCGAACGCAAGCCGGCGGCCGTGGAAGTCCTGAAACCCGAGCAGCGGGTCCACGTGCAGGCGCGCGATCGCGGTCGGATCCTCGTCGGCCACCTGCTCGATGTCCATGCCTCCCTTGGTGGAGAGCAGCACGAGCGGCGCCTTGGCGGAGCGGTCGAACACGACCGAGGCGTAGTACTCCGACGTGATCTCCGAAGCGCCCTCGACCCATAGCTCGTGGACGGTGAGCCCGCGGATGTCCATGCCGAGGATCGCCTTGGCGTGCTCCTCGGCCTCGGGGCGGTCGTTGGCCACCTTGATCCCGCCGGCCTTCCCGCGGCCGCCGATCTGGACCTGGGCCTTGATCACGCAGGGATAGCCGATCTCGTCGGCGGCGTTGACGGCCTCCTCGATCGTGCTGGCCGGGCGGCCATCGGGAACGGGCACGCCATGGCGCGCGAACAGCTGCTTTCCCTGATACTCGAGCAGATCCATCGCGGCGGGGGACTCTAGCGAGCGGGTGCATCAGGTGCGGGCAGGGAGCGCGGAAAGTTCGCTCCATGGCATCATCACCCGCGCGATGGCGATACCGAAGCAAATCTCATTTGTCACGTTCGACGTGTACGGAAACCTGATCGATTCGGACACGGGCGCGTACGACGCGTTCGAGAAGGAGGCCGACCGCGACGGCTTCACGATCGAGCGCGACGAGCTCGTACCGCTGTTCCACGAGATCCAGAAGCAGATCCAGGCCGGGTCCTACGAGCTGTACGCCGAGGTGCTGCGCCGCACTGCGGTGCAGATCGCCAAGCAGCTCGGGTGGCCGCTCGAGCCTTCCCGCTCGGGCTTCCTGCCCGACTCGGTGCAGCGCTGGCAACCGTTCAAGGAGACAAACCCGGTGCTGGCGAAGATCGCCAAGAAGCACAAGATCGGGCTGATCTCCAACATCGACGACAAGCTGCTGGGACAGACGCGCCGGCACATGCCGCTCGACTTCGACCTGGTCGTCACCGCGCAACAGGTGCGCTCCTACAAGCCTGACCCCGCGCACTTCACCGAATGCGAGCGGCGCATCGGCGGCAAGAAGGGCTGGGTCCACGTCGCGTCGAGCTACTACTACGACGTCGAGCCCTGTCTGAAGAAGAAGATCCCCGTGATCTGGGTCAACCGCGACAAGGTCGAGCTCGAGGCGGGCCAGAAGAAGCCCGATGCCGAGGTCTCGACGCTGCGCGAGGCCGCGAAGCTCCTCGGGGTCAACTAGGTCTAGGCCGCCGTGAGAGCGCTCGCTCTCGGCTCAGACGCGCTCGTGTTCGTGTCGAGCTACTGGCAGACGACGTGCACCGCGATCCGGGCCGGCGACGAAGGCTTCCTGATCGACTCGGTCATCTACCCGGAGGAGCTCGAGGCGCTGCCCGGCGTGCTCGAGCAGGCCGGCTTCCCGGTCTCGGGCTTGCTTGCGACGCATGGCGACTGGGACCATCTGCTCGGGCGCGAGGCGTTCCCGGGCGCGTCGCTGGGGTGCGGTGAAACGACCGCGCAGCGGTTGACCGCCGAGCCAGGCGCCGCGCAGCGCGAGCTTCGTGAGTTCGACGAGGAGTCCTACGTCGCGGGGCGCCGCCCGCTGTCGCTGGCCGCCTACCAGGCGCTCCCCGCGCCGGGCAAGCTCTCTCTGGGACCCGAGCATGAGCTCGAGGTGCATCCGGCCGAGGGCCACACGGTCGACGGCGTCGCGTACCTGATGCCGTGGATGGGCGTGCTCGTGTGCGGCGACTATCTCTCGCCGGTCGAGATTCCGTGGATCTCCGAGGGAGGCTCTGTCACTGCCTACCTCGCCACGCTGGACCGCCTCCAGGAACTCGTTACGCGCGCGCAAACCGTCGTTCCGGGCCACGGCGGGCCGATCGAGCGCGATCGCGCGCTCGAGATCCTCGGAGAGGACGCCGAGTACCTGCAGGCGCTACTCACCGACGGCGAGAACGCGACGTTGCCCGCTGGCCGCCGCACCGGCGCGCAGCGCAAAATCCACGCCGAGAACGCTACTCGGACGCCGAGCTGATCACGGCGATCGTGTCGCCGCTTGCGACGGACGATCCCACGGCGACCGGCAGCTCGGCGATCGTCCCTGCCTTGTGCGCGGTGATCTCGTTCTCCATCTTCATCGCCTCGATCACTGCCACCAGCGCCCCCTCCTCGACGGTCGCGCCCTGCTCGACCGCCACCTTCAGCACAGTGCCCTGAAGCGGCGACGCCAGTGTGTCGCCGCCTCCGCCACCACCGCCGCCGGCGCGCTCACTGCGCCGTGGAGCCCTACGCATGGCGCCTGCTCCCGGCGCGACCGCGGGGCCTGCCCCGTTCACCGCGGCGCCCGCGAACGGCGGCCCGATCACCTTGACCTCAAACCGCTTGCCCGACACCTCCACGGTGTAGCCGTGCTCGACGGTCTCGGCCTCGTGCTCGTCCTCGTCGCCCTTCTTCTCCGGCGCGGGGAATGCGAGCTCCTTGAGCCACTTGCGGTCCTCGATCAGGTCGTGGCAGGTCTCGGCGTCGGCCCATTGCCGGGTCTGGAGGATCGCCGTGTGGAACGGCAACAGCGTCTTCAGGCCCTCGATCCGATACTCGCGCAGCGCCCTCAACATCCGCTGGGTGGCCTGCTCGCGGTCTACGTCCCAGACGATCAGCTTGGCGACCATCGGGTCGTACATGGGCGAGATCTCAGACCCGGCCTCGACACCCGAGTCCACGCGCACGCCGGGGCCCGCGGGCTCCCAGTAGGCGCCGATTGTGCCTGGGGCCGGGGCGAAGTTCTTGCTGGCGTCCTCGGCGTTGATCCGGCACTCGATCGCATGGCCGCGCAGCACCACGTCGTCCTGGGTGATCGAAAGTTCCTCGCCCGCCGCGACGCGGATGCCTTCCTTGACGATGTCGATACCGGTGACCATCTCGGTCACGCAGTGCTCGACCTGGACGCGGGTGTTCATCTCCAGGAAGAAGTACTCGTCCTTCTCGCCCTCGTGGGTCACGAGCAGACCCTCGACGGTCCCGGCGCCGGTGTAGTTGACGGCGGCGGCCGCCTCGGTCGCGATCTTGCCGATCCGAGCGCGCAGCTCCTCGTCGACCGCGGGCGCCGGCGCCTCTTCGATCAGCTTCTGGTGGCGGCGCTGGATCGAACAGTCGCGCTCGCCGAGGTGGATCACGTTGCCGTGTTTGTCGGCCATCACCTGGACCTCAACGTGGCGCGGGTTGGGCAGGTAGCGCTCCAGGTACACGGTGGAGTCCGAGAAGAACTTCTCGCCCTCCCGCGCGGCACCCTCGAACGCGTCCTGGAGCTTGTCCTCGCTGAGCGCGACACGGAAGCCCTTGCCGCCCCCGCCGCCCGCGGCCTTCACCGCGACCGGGTAGCCGATCGTCTTGTCGATGACCTTGCGCGCGTCCTCGAGCGTCTCGACGGGATCGGTCGTTCCGGGCACGATCGGGACGCCGGCGTCCTTCATCAGCTCGCGCGCCTTGGTCTTTGACCCCATCGCCTCGATCGCCGACGCAGGTGGGCCGATGAACGTGATTCCGTGCTCCTCGAGCGCCGCCGCAAACGCCGCGTTCTCGGCCAGGAATCCGTAGCCCGGATGCACCGCCTCGGCGCCCGATCGCTGCACCGCGTCGATCAGCTTGTCGATCGACAGATAGCTCTCGTTGGCTGGGCCGGGACCCAGCAGAAATGCCTCGTCGGCGCGCTGCACGTGGGGGGCGTTGCGGTCGAGCTCTGAGTAGACGGCGACCGTCGCGATCCCGAGCTCCTCACAGGCCCGGATGATGCGGACGGCGATCTCGCCGCGGTTTGCGATCAAAACCTTCGAAAACATTGGGCTGGGGAATTTACAAGGGCCGCGCCGGTCCGGCGGAGCGCTGCGTCCGGGCATAGGCGGGCGCAGGGCTTGTCCTGGGGCGCGCAGCGGGTACCCGCTGGGCCCGGCGGGCCGCCCACCATCGGGCCACTGCCCGTGCGGCGAGCACGGTCGCGACCGTGTAGATCCAGCCGAGCAGGATGTCGGAGAAGTAGTGCTCGCCGGCATACACGAGCGAAAACGCCATCGCCAGCGGATACAGGGCCACGATCGGGCGCAGCCACTTGTGCTTGCGCGGCCACAGCGCGATCGCGATCAGCAGCGAGAAGGCTGCATGTAGCGACGGGACCGCGGCGACGTTGTTGGCGTACTGGTAGCCGTGCTCGACGAGCGATCCGGCGGAGTGCAACCCCAGGTAGGGCCACACGGCGGGAATGATCCGCGTAATCGGCGCCATCAGGCCGGCCTGGCTGGCCATCCACGGAGGCGCGGCGGGGTACAGGGCGTAGGTGATCAGCCCCGCGAACGAGAGCGCCGCGACGAGCACCGCGAACCAGCGGAATCGTGGCCGGTCGAGCTTCCACAGCACCGCCGCAACGAGCGGCGTCGCGAAGAAATGGGTCAGGTAGACCGCCCAGACCGGCACGTCGTACCAAACGACATGCCCATGCCACAGCCAGTGCTGGAGGGTCACGGTCGGCGCGGTCCCGCCGAACAGGGCCTCGTCGACCCGAAGCTGCGGGAGGTAGTGAACGCCGAACGTATGCGCGGCGCTGCCGCGCAGCGAGTCATAGACGATCAGGATCGCGATGAACGGCAGCCACTCGAGCACCACGCCGCGACCGAATCCGCGCAGGTCCGACATCGAGAAGCACAGCAGGCCGAGCAGTAGCCAGATCGCGAGCAGGTCTCGCTGATACGGGACTCCGACCAGCACGACGAACGCCGCGCTGGCTGCGAGGTAGATCAGGGGCGCGGCAGTCTGCCGCCGGCTGAGCTTCGCCATGCCGCGCTAACGGGCGCCCTGGATCATCCCGGCGCCGACGGTGTCGTTCGTGGCCTCGTCGATCAGGATGAAGCTACCAGTGGTTCGGTTGCGCCGGTAGCGGTCGACCATCAGCGAAGTGCTGGTGCGCAGCACCACGCGTCCGATCTCGTTGAGCTCGAGTTGCTCGGCGGGGAGGTGTTCGAGCGTGTTGACGTCGACGCGGTGCTCGATCTCGCCGATGATCGCCCGGGCCGAGCGGGTCGTGTGCTTGATCGCGTACCGGCCGCCCGGCTGCATGGGCTTCTCGCCCATCCAGCAGATGATCGCGTCGAGCTCGCGGGCCGTGGTCGGCTGGTCGTCGGCCTCGACGATCATGTCCCCGCGGGAGATGTCGAGCTCGTCGGTCAGCCGCAGCGTGACCGACATGTTCGGGAACGCGGCGTCGACCTCTCCCTCGTAGGTGTCGATCGCCTCGATGCGCGAGCGCTGGCCGCTGGGCAGAACGACGACCTCGCCGCCGGGTCGCAGCACGCCGCCGGCGACCTGGCCTGAGTAGCCGCGGTAGTCGTGGTGCTCCTCGCTCATCGGCCGCGTGACCCACTGGACCGGGAAGCGGACGTCGGCAAGGTTGCGGTCGGGGGCGATCACGACGTGCTCGAGGTGATAGAGCAACGGCGCATCGTCGTACCAGGGCATCTCGTTGGACCGCTCGACGACGTTGTCGCCGTGCAGGGCCGAGATCGGTATGAAGGAGACGTCGGTGAGGTCCAGCCGGGCGGCCCAGTCGGTGAGCTCCTCGACGATCTTGTCGAACACGGCCTGGTCATAGCCGACGAGGTCCATCTTGTTGACGCACACGACGACGTGCGGGATCCGCAGCAGCGAAGCGATGAACGAATGCCTGCGCGTCTGGACGCTCACGCCCTTGCGCGCGTCGACGAGGACCACCGACAGGTCGGCGGTCGACGCGCCGGTGACCATGTTGCGCGTGTACTGCTCGTGGCCCGGCGTGTCGGCGATGATGAACTTGCGCCTCGCGGTCTGGAAGTAGCGGTAGGCGACGTCGATCGTGATCCCCTGCTCACGCTCGGCGCGCAGGCCGTCGGTCAGCAACGCCAGGTTCAGGTAGCCGTCGCCGCGACGCTCAGACGTCTCCATGACGTGCTCGAGCTGATCGGACAGGATCTGCTTTGAGTCGTAGAGCAGGCGGCCGATCAGGGTCGACTTGCCGTCGTCGACCGATCCTGCGGTCGCGATCCGCAAGAGCTCGCTGGTGTGCGTCTCCTCGATGGGCGCGTGCCCGTTGGTGGCAGCGCCCGGGCTCACGCGAGGCTCCGGGTGGTGCTGAGGTGCGCTGGCAACGTTAGAAGTATCCCTCGCGCTTGCGATCTTCCATCGCCGCTTCAGTAACCCGGTCGTCGGCGCGGGTTTCTCCACGCTCGGTGATCCGGGTTGCGGCGATCTCGGCGACGACCGCCTCGAGCGTCGTCGCCCGGCTGGCGACCGCGCCGGTGCAGGTCATGTCGCCGACGGTGCGGTACCGCACTGACTCCTGAAACGGCTCCTCGCCCTCGATCAGCTGGACGTGCTCGCTGTGGGCGTAGAGCATCCCGTCGCGGCGGAAGACCTGGCGGGGATGCGAGAAGTAGATCGACGGCACGGCGAGCTTCTCTTCACTGATGTACTGCCAGACGTCGAGCTCGGTCCAGTTGGAGATCGGAAACACCCGGACATGCTCGCCCTTGCGGGTCCGCCCGTTGTATAGCGACCACAACTCGGGGCGCTGGCGCTTGGGGTCCCATTGGCCGAACTCGTCGCGGAACGAGAACACGCGCTCCTTGGCGCGAGCGCGCTCCTCGTCGCGCCGGGCGCCGCCGAACGCGGCGTCGAAGCCGTGCTCCTCGATCGCATCCAGCAGCGTGGTCGTCTGCAGCCGGTTGCGCGAGGCGCGCGGACCGGTCTCCTCGACAACTCGACCGCGGTCGATCGAGTCCTGGACGTGCGCGACGATCAGCCGTTCGCCCAGCTCCGCGATCGATTGGTCGCGAAACTCGATGACCTCGGGGAAGTTGTGACCGGTGTCGACATGCATGATCGGAAACGGGAAGCGCGCCGGGCGGAATGCCTTCTCGGCCAGGCGCAACAGCACGATCGAGTCCTTGCCGCCGCTGTACAGCAGGACGGGGCGCTCAAACTCCGCCGCCACCTCTCGGAAGATGTGGATCGACTCTGCCTCGAGTGCCTGCAGGTGCGACAGCTCGTACTGCAACGGCGTCATCGGCTCACCTCGCCGTTGCTGTCTGACCCGACCTCGACCACGTGGATCCCGCACTCCAGCTTGTCCTGGCCGGCCCATCGTCCTTCACGCCCTTCGCCGGGCTGGGTGCACGGCGCGCAGCCGATCGAGGCGTAGCCCCGATCGTGAAGCGGGTTGTACGGCAGGTCGTGCTTGTGGATGTAGCGCCACAGGTCTTTCTCCGACCAGTCGGCGAGCGGGTTGACCTTCCAGATGTCGCGCTGCTCGTCGCGCTCGAGCTTGGCGGCCTCTGCACGGGTCGGTGACTGCTCGCGCCTGATCCCCGTGATCCACGCCTCGACACCGGTCAACGCGCGCTCGAGCGCATCAACCTTGGCCTCGCTGCAGCAGCGCTCGACGGTCCACGGCTGGCCGGGACTGCTCGCGTCGAACACCTCGATCTCGATCCCGAAGCGGTCCTCGAACTGCTTCCAGGTCGACAGCGTCTCTTCGAACAGGACGCCGGTGTCGATCATGAACACGTGGGCGCGCGGCTGGATCGAGGTCAGCATGTGCACGAGCACCGACTCCTCCTTCTGGAAGGAGCAGGCCATCGTCAGCCGAGGATGGAAGCGCTCGAC
>Ga0207693_10005639_pt1 | contig 10412 bp, 7 predicted proteins | sample LARL81metaG_FD_184347 | JGI IMG/M metagenome (GOLD analysis project Ga0207693, IMG submission 184347) | Corn, switchgrass and miscanthus rhizosphere microbial communities from Kellogg Biological Station, Michigan, USA - LAR L8-1 metaG... | ecosystem: Host-associated > Plants > Roots >... | reverse complement strand
TGCACATGTTGAACGAGCCGACCGGCACCCCGCAGACGATCGCGGTCACCGCCCCCGCCTCCAGAACCTCGCCGAGCGGCAGGTAGCCGGCCAGCTTGCGGTACGACCAGGCCAGGCTGAGGTCAGACGCCGAACGGCCGGGGTCGATCATGGCGGCGATCATCCCGGCGCCGCCCCGCGTTGTCAACGGGCCATCGGCGCGGCCCGAGCCCGGGGGGTGCCGTCGCCGGCCTCCGTCGCAGTTCGGGCGGAGGCCTGACCGGCGGGCGCCGGTGCTACGCCGACTCGAAGTGGCGCGTGCGCCCGGCCAGATGGCGGGCACAGACGTCGCAGTAGCCACGCCACCGGACGTCGGGGGAGACGACGTAGATCGGCTGATGGCAGTGCGTGCAGCGGCTGGGGTCCGTCGTTGGCTGACGGCTGTCGCGATCCATACCCTCCACTGTAGGTCGCCCTGTATCACGATTGCATCACGATTCGCCGTCCTGGCATCACGATGGCATCACGGTCCGCTGCGCCCGGAGTCGGCCCGGCCCGATTGCTAGCTTGCGGGCAACCGCCTAAGGAGGGACCATGGCCTACTGTCCGAACTGCGGCACCCAGCTACCCGGCGACGCCCGTTTCTGCCCCACCTGCGGGCAGGCCGTCCAGGAGGGCGCCGGGGCCGGCGGGCAGGCGCCGCCGCCGGCCGGTTCAGTCCCGCCGGCACCGCCGATCCCACCGTCCGGCTACCCGGCCCGGCTCGAGATCGACTACCCGGACCGGCCGCTGAATCGGCTGACCAGCTTCTTCCGGATCTTCACGGCGATCCCGATCCTGATCCTCTTCGCGTTCCTGAGCGGCGCCTCGGGCAGCTTCGAGCACACGGGATCGACCACCGCCAGCAGCGCGGCGATCGGCGGCGGCCTGGTCTTCGTCCCGGTGGTGCTGATGCTCCTCTTCCGCCGCAAGTACCCCGGCTGGTGGTTCGACTGGAACCGCGAGCTGGCCCGCTTCAGCACCCGTGTCACCGCCTACCTGGCACTGCTCGACGACGTCTACCCGTCCACGGACGAGGCACAGTCGGTGCACCTCGACCTGGAGCGGCCGGACGGCGAGCGCCTCTCGCGCGGGCTGCCGCTGATCAAGTGGCTGCTCGCCATCCCCCACTACATCGTGCTCTTCTTCCTCGGCGTGGCGGTGGTCTTCGTCGTCATCTTCGCCTGGTTTGCGATCCTGTTCACCGGCCGCTATCCACGCGGAGCGTTCAACTTCGTGGTCGGCGTCCTGCGCTGGGGCCTGCGCGTCGAGGCCTACGCCTTCCTGCTGATCACCGACGAGTACCCGCCGTTCAGGCTCGAGTCATGACTACCTAGACCGTCACCGTCACCTGCAGGAAGGTCGCCGGGATCGAGGTGGTGTCGTCCGTCGACGCCGCGTTCTGGGCGTTGAAGAGCGCCCCCAGCTCGCCGTGCAGCTCCTCCTCACGGCCGTCCGCCGCGGCTGTCGCGTAGGCGTTCATGGTCGGGCCGTAGTAGCGGCGGAAGATGTCGAGCAGCCCCGCCGGCGGACCCGGGTAGTTGAAGGTGTAGGTGCTCCGCTCGAACGAGACCGCCTCCGCCGGCACGCCGGCGTTTGCGAACCGCTCGCTCACCACGGCCTCGTCGCCCCAGGTCATCGGGCTCACGAACCCGGCCGGGGGCGGCGGTGAGTACGCGGAGCTGATCTTCAGGATCTGGGCGACCAGGGTCGGATCGTCGGGGATCCAGTTGCCCATCACGACACGGCCCCCGGGCCGGGTCACGCGGACGACCTCGCGGGCGACGTCGTCAGGCCGCGGCGCAAACATCGCCCCGAAAATGCTGACGACCAGGTCGAAGCTGTCGTCGGCAATGCCGTCCAGGTGCGAGGCGTCGCCCTCCATGAAGCTGATGTTGTCGAGGCCCAGCGTGCGGGCGCGGTCGTTGCCGGCAGCGACCAGGTTCTCGGCGATGTCGACGCCGAGCACGTTCGCCCCCAGCCGGGCGGCGGGCAGCGCGGTGGTGCCGTCGCCACAGCCGAGGTCGAGCACGTCGAGCCCGGGGATGATCCCCAGCCTGGCGACAAGCTCCTCGCCGCTCTCGCGCATGGTGGCGGCGATCTGGGTGAAGTCGCCCTTCTCCCAGAGCGCCTTGTTGGGATTGACGGACTGATCGGGTGTGGTCACGGTGACCTCCTCGGTTGATGGGCGACCGCCCCCGTCAGGCGATGACCTCGTGCGATCATCACATAGCTGCCAGGCTGGCGACAGCGGATCCGCCACCGCACGGCGATCGGATATCAGTCCTGTAACGATTGCCGGCGCCCCTCGCTGGCAGCCTGGTCGGCCTGTACGCTGGGTTCGTGGAACACGCTCGGCTCGCGTCCGGCGAGGCACCCGGCGGGCGCACCGTCCGCCCGCCGCGGATCCTGCTGGTCGAGGACGATCCGACCATCCGCCAGATGACGAAGCTGGCGCTGGAGCGGGACGGCTTCCGGGTCGCCACCGCCGACGACAGCGCCAGTGGTCTGGCCGCCTATCGGGCGCGGCCGGCCGACATCGTCCTGCTCGACGTCATGCTGCCGGGCGTGGGCGGCGTCGAGGTCTGCCGCGCGATCCGCGACCAGAGCCTGGTGCCAATCGTGATGCTGACCGCGCGCAGCGACCCCGTCGACGTCGTGCTCGGCCTGGAAGCAGGCGCCGACGACTACGTCACCAAGCCGTTCGAACCGGCCGTGCTGGCGGCCCGCCTGCGGGCGGTGCTGCGCCGTGCCGCCCGCCACGACGCGTCGCCGCTGCTTCGCGTCGGCGAGCTCGAGATCGACCGCGCCGGGATGGAGGTGCTGGTCGCCGGCGAGCCGGTCGGGCTGACGCCCACCGAGTACCGGCTGCTGCTCGAGCTGGCCGAGCACCCGGGCGTGGTCTGCAGCCGCGAGCGGCTGCTCGAGGAGGTGTGGGGCTACGTCTGGGCCGGCGACACCCGGCTGGTGGACATGCACGTGCGCCGGCTGCGAGCGAAGGTCGGCGCCGACGCGATCGAGACCGTGCGCGGCGCCGGCTACAAGCTGGTCAAACGATGAGCTCGCTGCGCTGGCGGCTGGCGCTCGCCTTCGCGCTGCTGGCTGCCAGCGTGGCCGCGGTGGTGGGCGTCGTCGTCTACGAGCGGACTGCCGACGACCTGCTCTCGCGCGCCCGGGCGTCCGCGATCGCGCAGGTGCGGGCGGCAGCGCTGATGTACCCGCTGACCAGCCCGTCGCTGCCGCAGTCGGTGCTGCCGGCCGGAGATCCGTCGGTGCCGGCGCCGCTTCGGGCGGCGGTCAGGGGCGGCCAGGTCGCCTCCTACAGCGGCACCTGGAACGGCCAACCCGCCGTCTGGGCCGGCCGGCGGACGGCGGACGGCCGAAACCAGCTCTACGTCCGCGACTCCTACGCCGCCCAGCGGCTGGAGCTGGCCGACCTGCGCCGGACACTGATCGAGGTGGCGCTGGCGGCCACGATCGGCGCCGCCCTACTCGGACTGCTGCTGGCGAGCAGGCTGTCGCTGCGGCTGCGGCGGGCGGCCGCGACCGCCGAGCAGGTGACGGCGGGCGACCTGGACGCGCGCATCGGCGCCGGCGGCCACGACGAGGTGGCCAAGCTGGGCGAGGCGATCGACCGCATGGCCGCCGCGATGCAGCAACGGCTGGAACGCGAGCGCCGGTTCGTGGCCGACGTCGCCCATGACCTGCGGACGCCGCTGACCGGATTGAAGACGGCCGCCAGCCTGCTCGAGCACGACGAGGTCGGCGACGCCATCCGCGAGCGAGTCGACCGCCTGTACCGGCTGGTCGAGGACCTGCTGGAGATCTCGCGGCTGGACAGCGGCACGGCCACCGCCGACCTGCGCCGCGTCGATCTGGGCGGGTTCGTGGCCGGCGTGGTCGGCGACGCACCGCAGGTCACCATCACCACCAACGGCGGCTCGAGCAGCCTGGTCGATCCGCGCCGGCTGGAGCGCGTGATCGAGAACGTGCTCGACAACGCCGCCCGCCACGGGGCGCCGCCGATCGACGTCGCCGTGCTGCCGCGGCGGATCGTCGTGCGCGACCACGGACCCGGCTTCAGCGAGCCGATGCTGGCGCTGGCGGCCGAGCGCTTCACCACCGGCGACCCGGCGCGCGGCGACGGCATCGGGCTCGGCCTGGCCATCGCGGCCGGCCAGTGCCAGGTGCTGGGCGCTGAGCTTCAGCTTGCGAATGACCCGGGCGGCGGAGGGGTCGTGACCATCGTCCTGCCCGAGTCATGAAGGCGTTAGCCGCCGTACTCGTCGTCTCCCTGGTGACCGCCGGCTGCGGTGCCTCGACAGGGCTCCAGGTCGCCAACAGCGGCCGCACGACGCCGGTCACCACCGCGACGACGACCCAGCCACGGGTCAGCCGACTGGACGCGGTCGCGTTCCCGAGCACCACACGCGGCTGGGCGGCGGGCAGCGGCGCCATCATCGCCACCAGCGACCGCGGCCTGAACTGGACGCGGCAGTACCGCGGCGGCGCCGACATCGAGGCGCTCGACTTCGTGGACACGCGACACGGATGGGCGGTCGCCAAGCAATCGCTGCTCCGCACGAACGACGGCGGAGCTGAGTGGTCACGGGCCGCCGAGCCGAACGGACTCCTGCTGACCAGCGTTGATTTCGTCAGCGCCGACCAGGGCTGGGGGATCGCCCTCCCGCCCGGCAGCGTCACCGACCCGGTGCCGGGCGCGCTCGTCCGCACCGCCGACGGCGGCGCCCACTGGTCGGTGGTGAAGACCGCCGTCGCCGACTCGGTCTGCGTGTCCGGCGACACCCTGGTCGCCGGCTCGGGGTCGAAGGTGCTGCAATCAACCGACGGCGGCCGAACCTGGAGCACGCTCCTTGACGCCGGCAGCCGGGTCGCGCAGTGGTTCAGCGCGACCGTCCAATGTCCCGACCTGCAGTCGATCTGGGTGCTCTTCCAGGGCGGCGGTGCGGCCGGTAGCGAGGGCTATGCGGCGTACGCCAGCCGCGATGACGGCGTCGGCTGGCAGCCGGTGGTGGTGTCGCCGATCCTGGTCGGCTCCGATCCGGCCTTCAAGGGCGTCACCCCGCTCGACGCGTATTCGGGCCCGTTCGCGGCCACCTCCGCTACACACGCCGTGTTTCTCGGCCAGTGCCCCGCCTGCGCCCCGCGGGTGACGGTGCTGCGCACCGAGGACGGCGGAGCGAGCTGGGACCGGCACCAGATCGCCGGATTCGTTCCCACCGGCCTGGCCTTCGCGGATGCCGAACACGGATGGATGACCACGCAGATCGGCGGACTGGAGGGCACGCGCTCGGCCATCCTGGCGACCAGCGACGGCGGCCGCTCCTGGCACCCGGTGTACCCGTCGTAGCGAAACCGTTACACGGCCGCCGCCGGCTCGATAGGTCGCTTTCGTAGCATCGGAGTTGCCGAGCTGCGCGGCCCGCGCAGGACTACTACCGGAGACGAGGTGCACGATGAAACAGCTGCCTGGGAACTCGAGGACGGCCCGCCGGCTGATCGCCGCCGGCCTGCTGGCCGCGGTCGCCGGCCTCTCGCTGACCTATCTGACCGCTGCCGGCGCGCAGACGACGGCGGCGGCCACGCCCCGCTGCCACACCCGCTCGCTCGCCGTCTGGCTCGGTGTCGGCGGCGGCGGCGGCCAGGCGGGCAGCAGCTCCTACCCGCTGGAGCTCACGAACGTCTCCGCTCAGCGCTGTCAGCTCTACGGGTACCCCGGCGTGTCCGCGCAGGTCGCCGGGCGCCGGGTCGGCAGCCCGGCCGGGCGCGATCCGGCTGTCGCCGCCGCAACCGTCACCCTGGCGCCCGGAGCGACCGCCCACGCAGCGCTCCAGATCGTCGATGTGGCGGCGCTGCCCGGTTGCAAGCCGGTGGCCGCGGACGGCCTCAAGGTCTATCCGCCCGGCGCCGTCACTCCCGCCGAGGTCCCGTTCCGGTTCCGGGCCTGCTCGGCGGTCGGGCCGCGGTTCCTGTCCGTCCAGGTGGTGCAGCCGCGGGTCGGGGTCCCGGGGCACCCGTAGACGGCGGGCTCACCGACCCACCGGCGGTCGCAGCGCCTCCAGCTCCTGCAGGCGGCCGGCCGCCCCTACCGACCGGTAGAACTCGGCCGCGGCCGCCGCGCCGCGGCCGGGGTCGGCCGGCGATGCCTGCGAGGCGGCGCGCGCATGCAGAACCAGCGCATCCGCCTCGTCCGGCCGGGAGCCGATGCCGGCGTAGACCGCGGCTGCCCCAGCGTGGTCGCCGGCGAGCGATGCCTCGGCCGCGGTATACCAGGCCGCCCGGGGCGATGCCCGCTCGATCAGGGCCTTCAGCTCCTCGGCCGCGCCCAGGTCGACGGCGACCGGGAGAACGTCGGGCAGCGTCCAGGCGGCCCACAGCATCTGGGCGCTGGCGAGGCGATCCACCAGCTCGCGAGCGCTGGCATGTGCCTCGGCCGGGTGGTGCGGCCAGGTGACGCCGGCATGCACCGCCAGCGGCGGCAACAGGTCGAACTCCTCGGCGTTCTGCCTCCCATACTCGAGCGCCGCTCGGGCGTCGGCAGCGGCGCCGTCGTCGTCTCCGCGAGCGGTCCGGATGCGGGCCCGGGTGATGCGCGCGTCCACCTCGCCGTGGTGGGGCATCCCCGCCTCGATCGCACCCAGGTACTCGTCGGCGAGCGCCAGCGCCTCGTCCCAGTTGCCCGCGTAGTAGCTGCTGACGATGCGCTCGACGGTCAACCGGCGGCCGAACACGGCGATCCCGAATCGGGCCGCGGCCCGCAGCCCCTGCTCCTGGAGCTCCCGTGAAGCCTCGAGCTGGCCCAGCCGGCGGCGGATGTCGGTCAGGTTGCCGAGGCAGGTGAGAAGGGACGACGACCCGGAGCGGGCGGCGGTGTCGACCGCTCGCTCGAGGTCGTCCAGGCCGTCCGCGTCACCGGCGTCGAGGCGGGCCAGCCCGCGAAACTCGAGCGCCTCCGCCTCGAACTCCGGCGATCCCAGCTCGCCCGCGACCTCCAGGCATTCGGCCAGGAGCTCCAGGCCACGCGTGCGCTCCTCCGGCTTGAAGACCAGGTGGGAGGCCGCGTTGACCAGGGCGAGCGCCTTCGCCCGGGAGGCGGGCAGGCCGTGGCAGAGCTCGAGGGCGGCCTCGTCGGCAATGCCGGCCGGCCCGAGTTGCCCGGCCGTGGCGTGCAGCCAGCCCATGGTCGACTGGGCCTCGGCGGCGCGCTCGCGATCGCCGGCCGCAAGCAGCGCCTGATACGCCTGCTGGAGCCCCTCCACGGCCGGCTGGTCGTCCATGGCCAGGGCGAGACCGCGGGTCAGGAGCAGCCGGGGCCGTGCAGGGTCATCATCTCCGCACAGCTCGAGGCCACGCGTCGCGAACTCGGTCGCGCTCGGATAGGAGTGCACGGCCAGCGCCCGCTCGGACGCCTCGAGCAGCGCCCGGCAGGCCGACCGGCGGAGCTCGTCGTCGGTCTCCCCGGCGGCGACCGCGCACTCGAACGCCGTCACGTAGTGGTAGGCGAGCGTCTCGGCGTGGTCGCGGCGGCCGCCTCCCAGAGACTCGATCCAGACCGCCGTGCGGCGGTGCGTCTCGGCCCGCTCGGCACGGACGATCTGCCCGTAGGCGACGTCGCGGATGAGCGCATGCTGGAAGACGAATTCGGTCTCCCCCTGCACCCGGGAGTCGGCGAGGCGGCGCACCAGCTCGCGCTGCTCGAGCCGGCGCAGCACCTCCGCCACCGCCCACTCGCCGCGGCCGGCGGCGGCGGCGACCGCCCCCACCCAGAAGCGCCGGCCGACGACCGCGGCGGCCTGGACCATCGTCCGCTCGTCCAGCGGCAGGGTGTCCAGGCGGGCGGCGATGATGGCGGCAAGCGAGTGGGGCGTTGCGACCGAGGCCAGATCGTCCAGGCGCCAGCCGGTCGGGGTCAGCACCAGACGGCCCTGGTCGATCAGCATGCGCACGTACTCATGGGCGAAGAGCGGGTTCCCCTCGGCGTAGGCGACGAGTGCCGAGCGGGTCGCGTCAGGCGGCACCTCCCCGCCGAGCAGCAAGCGCAGGAGCTCGTCGACCTCATCGCCGCTGAGCGGCCCCAGCGGCAGAAGCGTCGCCCCCTCGCCGCCGCTCACCCAGCTGGGCCGGCGGTCGAGCAGCTCGAAGCGCATCGTGCAGACGATCAGCAGGGGCACGCCGGACGCCCACGCCAGCAGGTGCTCGACAAATGCCAGCAGGTCATCGTGCGCCCAGTGCAGGTCCTCGAAGACGAGCACCAGCGGCCGTTGCTCGGCGATCGCCTCGAAGAACCGCCGCCAGGCGCTGAACGCCTCCGCCCGCCGGTCGCCGCGTACCTCGGCGGTGCTCTCCAGACCAACCAGCGGCCGCAGCTGCTCGTAGATCCAGGCAGCCTCCGCCTGGTCGCCCACGGTGGCTGTCACGGCCTGCCGGAGCTTTCGCTCGGTCTCGTCGGGGAGGTCGCTCGCCAGGGCGCCCATGTGCGCGTTCACCATGTCGGCCAGCGCCGAGAACGTCGCTCCGGCGAACGCCCGCGTGCGGCCCTGGCGCCAGACCAGGATGTCGGGGAGCTCCTCCCCGTAGTCGAAGAGCTCCCGCACCAGCCGGCTCTTGCCGATCCCGGCCGCGCCGGCGATCGTCACCAGCTCGAGGTGCCGCTCCTGGCGCACCCGCTCGAGCGCCGCGACCAGGGCCGCTCGTTCGGCCTGGCGTCCGACAAGCGGCGTCGCATGCTGCCAGCGCACATCCTCGCCGCGCCGCGACCGGGGTCGGAGCGCCTGCCAGACGGCGATGGGCGCCTCCTTGCCGCGGATCTCCCGGTCACCGACTGACTCGTACTCGATGCGGTCGGCGGTCAGCCGCTGCGTGGCCTCGTCGACGAGGATCCCGTCGCTGGGGGCGGCCGCCTGGAGGCGGGAGGCGGTGTTCACGACATCGCCGGCGACCGTCGGCTCGCCGGCACCGGTGCGCGCCGCCAGGTCGACCAGGGCCTCGCCGGTGGTGATCCCGACCCGGACGTGCAGCCCCCGGTCGAGCGCGGCGCGGAGCAACGTCTCGGCGCGGTCGGCCCGCATCATCGTGTAGGGGACGATGGTGCACTCGAGGTCGAGGTCCGGGGAGAGCTGGGAGGTGTACGCGTCGATCCCGTGCTCGTCGGGGAACGGGCCGGTGACGAGCTGCTCGCAGAGGAAGAGCTTCACGTACAGCGGAGTCGGGAACAGGCCGGCCCGCACCGCCAGCGCCAGCCAGCGCGCCTCGCCGACGTCGAACACGTTCACCGTGGGGTGCACGCCGAGTCGCCGCATCTCACCGAGCGGATCGGGGGGTGCGGCCCCGCCGACGGTGTCGAACGGGGGGTCCTCGAACCGGCACGCGTCCTCGTTCCAGAGCCGCGGGCCGACGACCTCTTGGGGCACGTCGTACGAGGCGAGGATCGAGCCGGCACCGCCGGGGGCCTGGGCGGCCAACGCCCAGACGTGGGAGTGGTCACCGAAGTAGCTGGGGTAGGCGACCACGTCCGACGACCCGGCGATGAGGTCGAGCGCCTGCCGGTAGCGCGCGGTGCCGGACCAGTCCTGCTCACCGCCACCGTCGCGCGCGTGGAAGTGGACGACGGCGGCCCCGGCCGCCGCGCACGCGACCGCGTCGGCGGCGACCTCCTCCGGCCCGTAGGGCACGTTCGGGTTCTGCGCCTTGGTCGTGAATTCGTTCTGTCCGACCTCGACGATCACCGTGCCCTCGTCGGCGAGCCCCACCCGCGCCTCCTCAGCCCGTCACCGAGATCGGCAGGTGGTCGTGCCCGCGCACCTGACCGCTGGGCGCGCGGACGACGCCGTCGTCGTCGAGCGCGTACCGGGGCGCGACCGCCAGCAGCTCCTGGATCGCGACCCGCGCCTCCAGGCGGGCCAGCGCCTGGCCCAGGCAGAGGTGGATGCCCCACCCGAGCGCGAGGTTGCGGCCGATCTCACGGTGCAGGTCGAACAGCTCGGGATGGTCGAACACGCGGTCGTCGTGGCCGGCCGCGCCGGTGAGCAGGATCACGCGCGAGTCGGCCGGGATGGTCACACCGTGGAGCTCGACCGGTCCCTCGACCCAACGTCCCTGGTAGTGCGACGGGCCGTCCCACCGGAGCGCTTCCTCCACCGCCGGCGCCGCCAGCGACGGGTCGGCCGCCAGCTCGGCGCGCTGGTCCGGGTACCACGCCAGCGCGACCACGAGGTTGCCGATCAGCTTGGCGGTCGTCTCGTGTCCGGCGACGACCAGCTCCACCACCCGACTGGCCACCTGCTCGGGCGTGAGCCGCCACGTGTGCCCCTCGTCGTCGACCACCTCCGACTGCAGGAGCAGCGTGATGATGTCGTCGCCGGGAGCGGCGGCCC
>Ga0207693_10005638_pt1 | contig 10412 bp, 12 predicted proteins | sample LARL81metaG_FD_184347 | JGI IMG/M metagenome (GOLD analysis project Ga0207693, IMG submission 184347) | Corn, switchgrass and miscanthus rhizosphere microbial communities from Kellogg Biological Station, Michigan, USA - LAR L8-1 metaG... | ecosystem: Host-associated > Plants > Roots >... | reverse complement strand
TCGAGGTAGGGCTCCGTGGCCGCGGCGACGAACCGTCGAACGTCGGCGAGCAAGGAGTCGCTCTCGGCGGGGTAGGTCTGCGTCCCGCCGGATGCGGCGCTCTCAGGCACCGCTGTCCTCGATCACGATCCCAAGGTCCGGCAGCCCGGCCACGGTGAAGACGCGCGCGATGTGCGGCGAGGCGCCGCGCAGGTGCAGGACCCCGCGGTCGCGGATCGCGCGCTCGAGCCGCACGAACAACCTGATCCCGCTGCTGTCGATGAACGTGAGGTCCGAAACGTCGAGCGTCACATCGCCCGGCGCTTCGAACAACGGGGACAACGCGACGTCCGCCTTCTCGTAGGCGAGCAGGTCCAACTCGCCCGTCAGTCGGGCACCATCGAGGTCGTCGGTGAGCTCGAACCGGAAGGCATCGTCGGCCACCCGTGCACATTACGGGTGACCCGCGTGCAGGGACAAGCAGTGCGTGGCTCGTGGTCGACCGGGTACGGCCTTGCTATGGAGGCGTGGGTCGGAACGAGCGGATGGACCTACGCGCATTGGCGCGACCGGATCTACCCGCACGGGCTGCCGCAGCGCGAGTGGTTGCCCTGGTACGCGACCCGGTTCCCGACGGTGGAGCTCAACGCGTCGTTCTACCGGCTGCCGACGCCCGCGATGGTGGAGCGCTGGCGAACGATCACGCCGCCGGGGTTCCGGTTCGCCGTGAAGCTCAGCCGGTACGTCACGCACATCCGGCGGCTGCGCGATGTGGACGACGACCTCGCGCGGTTCCTCGAGATCGTTCGCGGCCTCGGCGATCGGTTCGGGCCGCTGCTGGTGCAGCTGCCGCCGACCTTCCCACGCGATGACGCAGCCCTGGACTCGTTCCTCCGGATCATGCCTGCGGAGATCGCGGTGGCGATCGAGTTCCGGCATCCCTCCTGGGCGCAGCCGCCTGTCGCCGAGCGCGTGCGCGAAGCGGGAGCCGCGTGGGTGCTCGCCGATCGCCCGCACGCGCGGGTACCGCTCACCGTCACCGCCGACTGGTCATACATCCGGTTCCACCAGGGCGCCGAGAGATCGCCGTGGTACCCGCGGGCCAAGCTCGTCCGATGGGCGGACCGGCTCGCGGACCTCGACGTCCGCGCACTCTCCGTCTACTTCAACAACGACCCTGATGGGGCGGCGTTCGCCAACGCCGAGACCTTCGCGACGCTGCTCGCGGACCGGGCCGTGCTCGTTCGGCGCCCTCGAGCCGATCCTGTGGATGTTTCCGCTGCTACGGAGCTGGGGACCTCACGGAGATGACGGAGCGCGAGGCCACTCGGTGCCCGGTGTGCGGGAAGGGCACCCTGGCGGACATCTCGTACGACGCCGGCGAGCACGTCGGACCGGATCCCGAGCAGCAGCCCGAGAGCCGGCAACTCGACACCTACACGTGCGGGCACCGGGTACGGGGCGCACCGCTCGAGGCCGCCGACGAGCGGCTCGACGTCGAGCGCCGGACCTCCGACGAAACGGCGACACCGCCACCGGAGCCCACTGATGGCCGCCGGTGATGCGTCGCTCGCCGAGCTACGGCGTGCGGCGGCGGGGTGCACGGACTGTGAGCTGTACCGGGAAGGGACGCAGACCGTGTTCGGAGAAGGACCCGCCGCCGCGCGCATCCTGTTCGCCGGCGAACAGCCAGGCGACCGCGAGGATCGCGAGGGCCACCCGTTCGTTGGACCGGCCGGCCGCATCTTCGACCGCGCACTTGAGCGCGCGTCGATCGATCGCGGCGAGGTCTACGTTACGAACGCGGTCAAGCATTTCCATAACGAGCCCCGCGGCAAGAAACGGATCCATCGCAAGCCGAACCTGTCGCATGTGCGCGCGTGCGAGCACTGGCTCCGCGCCGAGCTCGAAGTGGTGCAGCCGGAGATCGTGGTCGCGCTCGGGGCAACAGCCGTACAGGCGCTCCTGCCGCGCGATGTCCGCGTAACGGTCGACCGTGGTCACATCCTGGCGAGCGAACTCGGGTTCCCCGTGCTCGTCACGGTGCATCCGTCGTCGATCCTGCGAACGGCGGACGAGGAGCGTGCCGGTGCGATGCGGGCGTTCGTCCGTGACCTCTCGATCCTTACGCGGCCGGTCGGTGCCACCTCGGTGTCTGCCGGACCGTGAGCTCGAACCAGACCCGCGTCGGGTGATCGGTGTGGCCCCACCGCGAGACCGTTCCCTCGACGAGACGCAGCCCCATCGACGGAGCGGTGCGCGGTGGGTCGTCGCCCATCCCGCGACCCTCGTCGATCACCTCGCCGGTGACACCCCCGGGGAACGACGCCACGCGAACGGACACGACGTCGGGTTCGGCGAGCCCGCTATGCGTGACGCTGTTCGTCACCAGCTCCGAGACGACGAGGTCGACGGCATCGAGCAAGGCAGGCGGCACGACCCCGGACGCGTGCAGCCAGCGCCGCGCCGCCCTCGGCGCGGCGATCGACAGGGGGAACGTCTTCTGTGCTTCATGCAGGTAGGTCATAGGAGTGCCCTCGCTCTGCCCTTGATGGTTTCCCCGATCGACGTGCAGGGAAACCATGCGAACCGGGCGGGGGAACCGCGCGTAGAACCATCCAGACGGGGTACGACCGCGAACAAGGTGACGAAGATGAAGCGAGTGTTGATCGAACGGCCGAAGGCGCGCTACGTGCGACCGCCGGACCCCCTCCCGATCGATCCGCGCGACCCCGACGTCGTGCGCGCGAAGAGCCGCCTGTACGGCGCGCCCGCGAAGCATCCCCGCCGGGACAGCTGACCTTCAGACCTCCTCGAGCAAGAACCCTTCGATCGGCGCCGCGTCCCACGTATCGAAGTCGTCGTGCTCCGTCGCGGCGGCGAGCGCCGGACGTGCGGCCTCGAGCGCTTCGGCGCTTCCCCACACCGCGAGCCCGATCAACGCGTCGCTCCGCCGGTCCTTCAACGTGTGCACCTCGAGCAACCCGTCCTGGGTGCGCGCGGCGGCGCCGAACCGGTGCATCGAGTCGATCACATCCTGTTCGTGCTCGGGCTTCGGCCGGTGGATCGAGACGTGGTACAGCATCGGGTCCTCCCTCGCGTCGTGTCGGGAGGGAACCCTACGGGGCGCCGAGCAGTGCGCGCTCGTCGGCGAGCGCGATGACCAACTGGCCGCGCGCGTTCGGATGCAGTGGCGCGGGATCGGTCGGGCCCTGCACGTAGGAGGACGGGGTGCAGAGCTCGTGCCCCGCGAAGTCGGGCTGGACCGTCTGGTAGCCGAACGTCTTCGCGCCGTTGGCGAGCACGTCGTTCAACGCCTGCAGGTCTGCGAGGAGGCTGTTCACCTTGTCCGCGGTGAGCCCGATCGACGAGAGGCAGTCCTGGTTCGGGTCGAACGGCACGTAGTACTGGTTGATCAAGATCGTTGGGCTCCCGGGCAGCGCACCGAGCTGCGAGAGCAGTTCGAGGTAGTCGCCCGTGAAGGTAGCGAGCCGTCGTTGGAAGTAGGCGGTAACCGCGCGGTTGTCACAGCTGTCGGCGGCGACGCACAACTTGATCAGCGTGTTCCATTGGAGGTCGTTGGCGCCGACCGACACGATCACGGCCTGCGCGTTGGGTGCGCGCTTCGCGACGCCGAGCTGCGGCGGCAGCGTCTGTCCGCCCTCGGACTGCGAGCCGATGACGCCGTCGGGGATCGTGGCGCCGCTGCACGCGAGATTGTCGACGTTCCACTCGTTGACGCGCGCGAGCACCCGGGCGAACGCCATCGAGCTCCGTTGGCACGCGGCGTCCGACGCCGTGGGGTTGCCGAGCGGTGGTCCGCCCAGTCCTGCGGCGGTCGAGTCGCCGAGCACGATCGCCTGCACGCCGGCCAGCGGCGGCCCGGGCTGCACCGCGACCGGCGCCATCTGGTCCTGGCCGACCAGCGCGTCGAGGCTCCGGACGTCGCGCAGGATCCCCGGCGCGGTGACCGCGGTCACCCCGATGAACGCGAGGTTCACGAGCTCCACGAACAGCACGCCGCCGACGATCACCGCGACGGTCTTCTTGCCGTGGTAGCGGCGCCAGCCGGCGATCGCGCCGAGCAGCACGACCGCCGCGAGCGCAACGAACGCGATCTCGGTCGCGAAGTACCAGCGCCACCCACTCGCGAGCGCCGATCCGAGCGACTCCGCCACCGAGGCATGCGGCCCGGGCGAGAACAGGCCGGCGACCTGTTCGTTGAGGCTGATGTCGGTGAGGGTCAGCTGGGGGCGCACGGGGCCGTAGAAGTCGACCTGGGTCGGGATCACCTGCCCGAACAGGACCGCTTGGCCCGGCCCCTTGAGGTGCCACGTGGGCGGCGCTGTTCCCACCGAGACCGTTTGCCCGAGCGAGTGGACCGTGCGCTCGGGCGCCACCCGAAGCGCGAACGCGATCGACGCGGCGGTGACGGCGAACAGCACGCCGGTTCCGGCCAGGACCCGCAGGAGCCGGCGCCCACGGGGTCGTGTGGGCGTGGGCCGCTCGGTTCTGACGGGAGTGGTTGTAGAGGTGGACGTGGACATGGGTATCGGCACCTCGAGCGGGGCTTGGAGTCACCTTACTTGCGTCTCGGCAATACCCGGGGTTCGCTGTGTCGGATGTTCGGGGGGTTCGTTCGTCTCAGAGGTGGTTCGTGTGGTGCGGACCATCGACGGACGGAAGGAGGCACCGATGTTCCACTCCTCGATCACGATCGACGCGCCGCCCGAGGCGGTCTTCAACGAGCTCGCCCATGTGGAGCGCCATCCAGCCTGGGCCAATCCGAAGGCTGACATGACCATGGAGCAGGTGGCCGGTGACGGGCCCGGCTTGGACGCGAAGTACCGCTCGACGGGCATCTTCACCAAGTCGCGGGTCTCTGCCGACCTGACGATCACGGCCTACCAGCCGTCGACCGCGTTCACGATCCGGCTGATCCAGCACCAGGAGGGCAAGAAGGACGCCTGGTACCAGCACGCCTACACGCTGACGCCGCAAGGGGCCGGCACGCTCGTGGAGAAGGAGACGGACGGCAGCATCAATCCCGTGGTCCGGGTGCTCGCCGGCCCCGCCATCAAGAAGGACGCGATGACCTCGCTGACCAACCTCAAGCATCTGGTCGAGTCGGGCTGAGTACCCTGCGGGTCGTGATCGACCCGGGGATCGACGAGGGCGCGTTGCGCGACGAGCGCCTCGCCCGCCTGCAGGCGGCGATGGGCGCGCACGGCCTCGAGGCGTGCCTGTTGTTCAGCGAACCGAACGTGCGCTACGCGACCGGCGCGATCACGATGCCGATCTGGTCGATGAGCACGTTCACGCGGTGTGCGGTCGTGCCCGCCGAGGGTGCGCCGATCCTGTTCGAGCATCCGAACTCGGTGCACCGCGTCGAGGACGTCGACGTGCGGCCGATGCATGCATGGGAGTTCTACGACGACGCGGTGTCGCACGCCGATCGGTTCGCCGGCGAGGCCGCTGCCGCGTTGCGCGAGCTCGGCGTCCGTGAGGGACCGGTCGCCGTCGACCGGCTGGGCACACCAGGATTCCTGGCGCTTCAGCGGGCGGGGCTGACGTTGGTCGATTCGTCGCCCACGACGCAGGAAGCGCGCGAGGTGAAGACCCCGCAGGAGCTCGCGCTGTTCCGCCTGAACGGGCCGCTGGTGGTCGAGGCGCTCGGGGAGTTCGAAGCGGCGCTTGCGCCCGGTGTGAGTGAGCGGGAGCTGTTCGCGGTGTACGCGGGAGGGGTGCTGAAGCGCGGCGCGGAGTATCTCGCGACCAACACCGTCTGCTCCGGGCCGAACACCAACCCGTGGCGTGCCGAGGCGACCGACCGTGCGCTCGTCGAAGGCGATCTCGTCTACATCGACACCGACACGGTGGGTCTCGGCGGGTGCTTCTTCTGCGTGTCGCGAACCTTCGTATGCGGCGATGGCGCGCCGACGCCGCCGCAGCGCGCGACCTACGACGCGGCGTTCGAGTGGGTGCAGGGGATGACCGCGCTCGTTCGGCCGGGTGTGACGTGCGCGGAGCTCGCGGCGGCCGCGCCGGTCGTGCCGGAGCGGTATCGGGCGCAGCGGTACGAGGTCATGGTCCACAGCGTGGGACTGGAAGAAGAGAGCCCGAGCGTCTGCCATCCGCAGGACGTACAGAGCAACCCCGACCGCGTGATCCAGCCGGGCATGGTGCTCGTGGTCGAGACCTACATGGGGGAGGTCGGCGCCGACCACGGCGTGAAGCTCGGCGACGTGGTGCTCGTGACCGAAGAGGGAGCGGAGGTGCTCGCTCCGTATCCCTACGCGCGCAGCTTCGCGCCGGCTGGGTCGTAGGGGATCTCGGGAAGGACCCGCGCACCGCGCGCGATCCCGACCACGTAGACCGTCAGGTCGTCACCGGCGTCGAGCACGTCGGCGTCGACGTACGCGAGCGCCAGGCTCATCCCGACGTGATGCCCGAAGGCGCCCGACGTCACGAGCCCGACCAGCCGGTCGCCGACCCACACGCCGTCGTCCCGGGCTGCGTCGGCCTTCTCCGCGTCGACGCTGAGCAGGACGAGGCGTCGCGCTGAGGCCGCCTCGCGATCGCGCAGGGCCGCCTCACGACCGACGAAGTCGCCCTTGTCGAAGGCGACGAACCGCTCGAGGCCCGCCTCCCGTGGCGTGTTCTCTTGCCGGAACTCGGCCGACCAGATGCCGTAGCCCTTCTCCAGGCGGAGCGAGTCGACGGCGCGGTCCCCGATCGGACGCAGGCCCGCGCTCGCGCCGGCGTCCTGCAGCTCGGACCACAGCGTGCGGTGCGCGTCCCGACGCACGACGATCTCGTACCCGAGCTCCCCGGTGAGCGAGATCCGCCCGACCACCGCGCGCGCGCGTCCAACCTCCATCTCGCGCACCCCCAGGAACGGGAACGCCTCGGTTGCGAGATCCTCGCGCGTCAGCTTGGCGACGATCTCACGAGCGGCCGGACCCGACACCGAGAACCCCATGTGGTCCTCGGTGATGTTCTCGATCGTCACACTGTCGCCCGGCGCGTGCTGGTGGAACCACCGCATGTGCCATGGCTGCAGGTAGTAGGAGCCGGTCAGCCAGAAGCGATCATCGTCGAGCCGCGCGACGGTGAGGTCGCCCATCAACCGTCCGGCCGGGTTGAGCATCGGGGTCAGTCGGATCCGCTCGACCGACGGGATGCGGCCGGCGACCAGGTGATCGAGCCATGCCTCGGCGCCCGGCCCGCGCACCTCGTATCGCGCGTACTGCGCGATCTCGTACGCACCCGCGGCCTCGCGCACGGCGGCGACCTCCTCCGCGACGATCGGCTCGGCGTTCGACCGGTCGAGCGTCTCGTTCTCGGCGAAGTCGGCGCTGGGCGCGAAGTACAACGGCACCTCGAGCCCGAAGTTCACGGTGAACCACGCGTTCGCCGCGAGGAAGTCCTCGTAGCAGGGCGTCGTCTTCAACGGCCGACCCGCGGGGAGCTCCTCGTTCGGGAACGCCATCACGAACCGCCGCGCGTAGAACTGCGCGGTCGTCGCCCGGAGATAGGCGTCCTCGCTCGCGAAGTCACCGAACCGCGCGACGTCCATCCCGAACGTATCCACGCCGGGGTCGCCGTCGACGATCCAGTTGGCGAGCGCGAGCCCGACGCCCGCACCTTGCGAGAAGCCGGCCATGATCCCGCACGCCGCCCAATACCCGGGGATGCCGTCAACGGGACCGACGAGCGGGTTGCCGTCGGGGGTGAACGTGAACGCGCCGTTCACCCAGCGCTTGATCCCCGTCTCCTGCAGCACCGGGAAGCGGCGGAACCCGATCGAGAGCTCCGGCATGATCCGGTCGAGTTCCTCGGGGAAGAGCGTTCGACCGAAATCCCACGGCGCACCTTCGACCTCCCAGTGACGCGGGTTCTGCTCGTAGACGCCGAGCAGCACCCCGTTGCCTTCGCGCTGGAGGTAGGTGAACCCCTCGAGATCGGTGACCGCGGCCATCAGCCCGTCGATCGCCGCGACCTCGGGAACGTCGTCGGTCACCAGATAGTGGTGCGGCATCGGCACCAGCGGATGGTCGACGCCGACCATCCGCCCGATCCGCCGCGCCCACAGGCCGCCGGCGTTGATCACGTGCTCGCATTCGACCGGGCCCTGCTCGGTGTCGACCCGCCACGCGCCCGACGGCAAGCGTTCGAGCCCGAGCACGCGGTTGTGTTCGACGAGGTCGGCGCCGCGCTTCCGCGAGGCGACCGCGTAGGCGCGCGTCGCGCCGTTCGGATCGAGGTTGCCCTCGTCCGGGTCGAACAGCGCGCCGTAGATCCCTTCGGGGTCGATGATCGGCACCATCTCGGCCGCCTGCTCGGCGGACACGATGTACGCGTCGTCGTGTCCCTGCGCGTGCAGCCACGCGAGCTCTTGCTGCAGCCATTCCCACCGCTCTGGGGAGCCGGCGAGCTCGAGCCCCCCCGACATCTTGAGCCCGACGTCGACGCCACTCTCTTCCTGGATCTTGGGGTACATCGAGATCGAGTAGAGCTGCAGCGCGGCGACGCGCGTGTCGGCGTTGATCGCGTGGAAGCCGCCGGCCGCGTGCCAGGTCGAGCCCGCGGTGAGCTCTTCACGCTCGAGCAGGAGGGTGTCGGTCTTGCCACGGAGCGCGAGGTGGTACAGGACGGCGCAGCCGACGATGCCGCCGCCGATCACGACGATCTCGTACCGATCCTTCACGCGGGAACCGCCTTCGAGCAGGGAGAACGGGCGCGACGGAGTGTATGCGAGCCCGTCTGCGGCCCGGGTGACCCTCGGTCGCTTCTGAGTCGCTGCTTGGCCCCGTCCCGCGACTTCTGGAAGGATGCCCTCGATGGGATGCCTGCTGATCTTGATGACCGGCTTCGCGCCCAGGCTGGCAGCGGTTCTCTATTGGATCTGGCGGCCCGGGCTCTGGGACCGTGCGTTCAGCGGCTCGTGGCTCTGGCCCGTGCTCGGCATCCTCTTCCTGCCGCTCACGACCATCGTGTGGGTACTCGTCGCGACGAACGGCGTGTCGGGCTTCGACTTCCTCTGGCTCGGTCTCGCGGTCTTCCTCGACATCGGGGCGAACGGGCGGAATGCGGCCAAGCGCGACTGGAGCTCGAGCTAGCGACGACGGCTCGCGGTCCCGGTTCGTCGGTGCGACGCCGATCGATCATGATTGAGCCATGGATCTGAACCGCCTCACGGTGCGGGCTCGCGGGGCGCTCGAAGGCGCGCATCAGCAAGCCGTCGCCCGCAACCACCAGCAGATCGAGCCGGTCCACGTGCTCTTCTCGCTGCTCGGCGACCCCGAGGGCATCGTCTATCCGGTGCTTCACGCGCTCGGCGTGCAGCCGAAGACGATCCGCGACCGCGCCGACGCCGAGCTTGACCGGATCCCGAAGGTCTACGCCCAAGGCGTCGAGCCGCGGTTCTCACCGGTCGCGACGCGGATGCTGACCGCCGCCGGCACCGAGGCCGAGTCGCTCACCGACGAGTACATCTCGACCGAACACCTGCTGCTCGCGATCGCGGCTGCCGGGGACGATCCGGCCGCGAGCATCCTGCAGGAGGCCGGCATCTCGCGCGACTCGCTTCTGCAAGCGCTCGCGCAGGTCCGCGGTAGCCAGCGCGTCACGAACGAGAACCCGGAGGAGACGTTCCAGAGTCTGGAGAAGTACGGCCGCGATCTGACCGCCACCGCGCGCGCGGGCAAGCTCGACCCGGTGATCGGCCGCGACGAGGAGATCCGCCGTTCGATCCAAGTGCTGTCCAGGCGGACGAAGAACAACCCCGTGTTGATCGGGGAGCCCGGCGTTGGCAAGACCGCGATCGTCGAAGGGCTCGCGCAGCGGATCGTCGACGGCGACGTGCCGACCTCGTTGATGGACAAGCGGCTGATCGCGCTGGATCTCGGCGCGATGCTCGCCGGCGCGAAGTACCGCGGTGAGTTCGAGGAGCGCCTCAAGGCCGTGCTGAAGGAGATCGCCGACAGCGAGGGCGAGATCATCACCTTCATCGACGAGCTGCACACGATCGTCGGCGCGGGCGCTGCGGAGGGCGCGATGGACGCCGGCAACATGCTCAAGCCGATGCTCGCGCGCGGCGAGCTCCGCGCGATCGGCGCGACGACGCTCGACGAGTACCGCCAGCACATCGAGAAGGACCCCGCGCTCGAGCGGCGGTTCCAGCCGGTGCTCGTCGAAGAGCCGAGCGTCGAGGACACGATCGCGATCCTCCGCGGTCTGAAGGAGCGCTACGAGGTGCACCACGGTGTGCGGATCCAAGATCCGGCGCTGGTTGCCGCCGCCGTCCTGTCCGACCGCTACGTCACCGGCCGATTCTTGCCCGACAAGGCGATCGACCTGATCGACGAGTCGGCGTCGCGCCTGCGGATCGAGATCGACTCGATGCCGGTCGAGATCGACGAGGTCGACCG
>Ga0207693_10005637_pt1 | contig 10413 bp, 12 predicted proteins | sample LARL81metaG_FD_184347 | JGI IMG/M metagenome (GOLD analysis project Ga0207693, IMG submission 184347) | Corn, switchgrass and miscanthus rhizosphere microbial communities from Kellogg Biological Station, Michigan, USA - LAR L8-1 metaG... | ecosystem: Host-associated > Plants > Roots >... | reverse complement strand
CCGTTCACCCGAAGCCGCCTCCAACCGCGATCGTCTCGCCGGTCATCCAGCCGGAGGCCGCCGACGCTAGAAATACCGCGACCGACGCGATGTCGTCCGGCTGTCCCAGGCGTCCCAGCGGGGTGCGCGCCACCATCTGTTTTTCGAATTCGCTGCCGATGACTCCGATGCTGTGCACGCCCTCGGTCTCGACGCCTCCCGGCTTGATCGCGTTGACCCGGATTTTCTTGGGGCCGAGCTCGTTTGCCAACACGCGCGTGATCGCGTCGACCGCACCCTTGGTCGCCGAGTAGACAACCGCCGTGGGTGTCGGACTCGTGCTGGCGATGGAGCTGATGTTGATGACACTGCCGCCGTCAGGGCCAAAGTATTTCATCGCCTCCCTGGACGCGAGCAGGACGCCGAGAACGTTGATGTTGAACTCGCGGTGGAATTCATCCTCCGTCACCTCCTCGAGCGGCGCGAAACGATAGACGCCGGCGTTGTTGACGAGCACGTCGAGCGAGCCAAAGGCGTTCTTTGTCTGGTCGAACAGCCGCCGTACCGCGGCAGCCTTCGATACGTCGGCCTCCACCGCGATGGCTTTGCCTCCCTTGCCCACAATCTCTGCGACGACGCGATCCGCACCCTCCCTGCTGGAGGCGTAGTTCACGACCACCGAGGCGCCCACGGCGGCGAGCCCTTTCGCGATCGCCGCGCCGATTCCCTTCGAGGCGCCAGTCACGATTGCAACCTTACCCCTCAGCTCACTCATGTGAATTCTCCCTATCCTGGCCAATGCTTCGATAGTTAGATAATTATCGAAGTGATGGTCGCAAGGCGCCGGCGGGATGCAAGACTATATTTTCGACAGCCGGTCGAGATAGGCGCGCAGTACGCCGCGCTTCAGGACAAGATTTGCGAACTTGCCTTCGCGGAGGATCTCGATCAGGCCGGCGGTCTCGAGCTCCTTGATGTGATGGGACAGGGTCGCGGCGCTGATGCGGTGGCTCTTGTGCAGGGCCGCACACGGTGTCGGGGCGTCGTGCTCGCCGATCTCCTGGAGGATCTGAACGCGACGCGGCTCGGCGAGCGCGCGGGAAATGCGTGTGAGCTCGCGCTCGGTCAGGGGAGGAATGCGTGAGGGGGGCATCGTCGGAAGATATGGTCCGTCATAAATGGACTCCCGGCAAGCAGCTGTCGAGTACTTTGCAAGCCAACGCCCGGCAGGTCCGGTTTGTGCAACTTGCGGCCGTTACCGCGGCGCAATACGTTCGGCTGCTTCGCGCCTGGGCGTTGATCTCTTGTCAAACGCGGCGCGTGCCCGGATGATATGCTTCACGTGAGCCCGCGCCCACTCGCCGAGTGGCTTGACGGCTTCCCATAGCGAGCGCCCGAGCTGTGTCAGCTCGTAATCCACGCGCGGCGGAATTGTCGGCAACTGTGTTCGCTTCACCAGGCCGTCCCGCTCCAATCCACGAAGCGTGAGGGTGAGCATTCTCTGTGAAATGCCGCCGACCATGCGTTTGATCTCGTTGAAGCGCTTCGAGCCATCGCCCAGCAGCACGATGATCAGGACGCTCCATTTGTCGCCGATGCGTGCCAGTATCGAGCTGACGGCACGGCAATCCTCGCTTGCGCGATCAGGAATCTCGACAGTCACCTCTGTGTGCTCCAGTACCAAATTTGTGCCTTCTTGCGTGCCTTACCGGCGGTACCCAATCTAGTCCAGGTTACAGTCTTATACCGCTTTTATGCCCTTTGGAACGTGGGTGCGCGTGCGGCTGGGCGCCTCGCTCGGTCGACGCACGACGTCGGACCTCGGTCTGCGCCGCCAGCAAGGAGCGAAAGATGACCGTTATTTCCGTGATCGTCGGGAGCACCCGGCAAGGGCGCTTTTCGGAAAAGCCGGCGCAGTGGATTCTTCAGCGCCTCGAGAGCCGCGGTGGCATCGAGACGCGGCTGCTGGATCTGAGGGAATTTCCATTGCCTTTCTTCGACCAGCCTGTGCCGCCCGCCATGCCGGGCCGTCCGCCTTATGCGAATGAAATGGTCAAGAAGTGGACTGCCGAAATCGCCCGGTCGGATGGATTCATCTTCGTTACGCCGGAATATAATTTCGGCCCGCCTGCAGTGCTCAAGAACGCACTGGACTGGGTTTATCCGGAATGGAACCGCAAGGCGGTCGCTTTCGTGAGTTATGGAAGTGCCTTGGGCGCGCGGAGCGTGCAGCAGCTCCGCGAGACAGCGATCGAGCTTCAGCTCGCGCCGGTTCGCTCGTCCGTCCACATTCCTGTTGCCACCCTCTGGGCGCACTTTCAAGGCGGCGATGTGGAGGCGGGACTGGCGGAGCTCGAGGCTCCCGCGAAGGGCATGATTGACGACCTGCTCTGGTGGAGCGCGGCGCTGAAGGCCGCGCGCGCGACCGCACCCACGACGGCGGGTTAGCGCGCGACTGGTTCAGATACCGCCGCGCCCACCGGGCTGGTCGGGAGCGCCCGTTTCGCTTATTGCTGTTGCGGAACTCGGACGGGGGGCACCTTTGCAACGGCCCTGTCCATCTCCTCGGCGGAAAGCAACGGCCTGATCCTTACCCGCGCGAAACCAGCCGCATTCGTGCTCAACTGTGCCGTTGCTGCGGCGATTTCGTCTGGGTAATCGATGACGGAGTAAGCAGTGGACTCGCCGTAATCGAAAAACCAGAACTCCAGCTTACCCCCTATCGATTCCACAAATTTGGCCACCCCTGCTTTGAGAGCGGTGGGCGGCTGCTTCTGTAGATTCTTAATCCCCTCAGCGGTCAGGTCGGCTCGAACCAGGTACCTGTGAAGCGTCGGCCCGGTCTGCTGCTGGCCAACCGCATCCCCATTGGGGAGAGCAAGTCCTACACCCAGCAGCAAGCCGGTCGTCAGTGTGAGTGTGGTAAAGCGTTTCATGACTTTCTCCATTGGCAGAAGAATTGCACGCGGCGGCCATGAGCAACCGCGTTTCTTGCAGATGCTGGACAGCGTTGTCCGTTGAATGAAGCTTCGCCCGCCAAAGGCATCGACGCTGCCGCTGATAAATTTGCGGAATTGGGCACATCTCGCTGGCAGCTTGAAGCGTGACGCTACATCAATCAAAGACTCGACGGAAGGGCCGTCGAAGAATTTTCCGTACTCCAGTAATCCCAGCGCGGATGGGTCAGGCCGATAACCAATGAACGTCCGCTTTGTCACGGCTTCGCCTCCAGCCGCGGCAGCTGCATAGTACAAACCGCGATTGTTGTATCGCCGCGAGCTGGACGAGACGCCGTTTCGTCCAACTGGCATCCGTCGGCCGGCCACCGCCTGGTGGTTCTGCGCCACGATCAGCGCTTCGAGCCCCTTTTCGCTGGTGTCCGTCGTCGTGCCCTGCGTTCGGCCATTGGAAGCCTCATGTGCTCATCAGCATTAGCACGTTCAGATGATTTCGATGAGCGTCTCACCGCGCTCCAGCGCCTGCAACAGGCGCGGCAGCACCCTCTCAAAAACGCATCAAGCCACGGGCAGGACCGGGTGATCACTCTGGCGCGCGGCATATTCAAGGGCGGCTGTGATGTCTTCCGGTTCGAGCAGGGGATAGTCCGCAACGATCTCGTCGCGCGAAGCGCCGGCCGCCAGCAGGTCAAGCACATCCTTGACGCGAATACCCAGAGCCCGGATGCAGGGGCGCCCACCGCAATGGTCGGGATCCACGGTCACGCGGTGCAACTCGCTCATGGCACTTCTCCGTGGCGGCGGTAATGGCTGAGTAAATATAGCCCGCCCGGCGGCACTTGGGCACGTTCAGGCGGCGCAGTCTCTCAATGGCGGCATCATCGCCGTGGGGCGGTCTATAAATCCCCTCACGCCTCATCCCTCGTAACGCGGGCCGGCTTCGAGATCCTCATTTGAAACCCGCACAGATATGTGCGATATGATCAATGAACGGCAACGAATTCGAACGTAAAATCAAAAAGCTTGGCCGTAAGCGCGGGATTGCGGTCGTATTCGACCGTGGGCATGGCAAGGGCAGCCATGGGCGGCTGTATTACGGCAATCGCTTCACCACGCTCAAAGACCGCAGGAAGGAAATAGGCCCTGGCCTTCTTCATGCGATGCTCGCGCAGCTGGGGCTCACCAAGGCCGACTTGGAGGATTGAGAATGGCGTTCGGTTATCGCTACACCTTGGAGCGGCAGGAGAACGGTTGGTGCCTCGTTCGCTTTCCGGGGATTCCGGAAGCGCTGACCGAAGGCAAGACACAAGAGGAGGCGCGCGCCAACGCCGTCGACTGCGTGATCGCCGCGCTTGAAGGTTACATGAAGGCGGGCAGACCGCTGCCGCGGCAAGGTGCGGCCCACAGCGGGCCCAACCGCGCCGTTCTGCCCTCGCTCGTCACCGCAAAGCTCGCCGTCTACGAGACGATGCGCGCGCGAGGCTGGTCCAAGCTCAAGCTGGCAAAGCAACTCGGTATGCCCGAGAACTCGATGCGGCGCCTGCTCGACCTGCGCCACAGGTCGCAGATGTGGATCATCGACGAGGCATTGGCGAAGATGAAGGCAGAATTGCCCATCGATTTGCCCAAGGCGCGTGCGCGTCGCAAAGCGGCCTAGGTTAATGACGTGGCGCACGATTTCGCCGGCATTGCCACGCTGACAGTAGCCCGGATGAGCGGCGCGCCCACGCATTCATGCCGCTCGCGATGTGACCAGCGCGCACCGCGACATCCGGGGTCCACCCGCTGATCCAAGGCAATCAGCTGCGCGCGCTCGCAGTGAGCGATGTCCCATCTCAGGTCGGCTTTCGCAAAATTATATATATCGATATCGATATATATTGACCTGTGAAATCGGCGATGTTAGGGACGCTGTTCGTGGGCCGCCTGTTTCTGTGAAGGATTAAACCGCGATGAGCGCGATGATCGGCATCGACATCGGCGGAACGTTCACCGATCTGACCGCATACGATCCCGCATCGGGGAAACTGACATTCGGCAAGACGACGACGACTGCCCTGCCCGACGAAGGGGCGGTTCGCGGCTTGCAGCGGCTCATCGACGCGGGCCTGAAAATCCAGGAAGCGGCGGTGCTCAAACACGGCACGACCGTAGTAATCAACAGCATACTCGAACGTCGCGGTGCAAAGACTGCGCTCGTCACCACCGAAGGATTTCGCGACACGCTCGAAATCGGGCGCGGCAGCCGCCCGGAATCCTTCAATCTGTTTTATCGGCGTCTGGCGCCGCTCGTCCCTCGTGATCTCCGCCTCGAGATTCGTGAGCGAATGTCCGCGCGGGGAGAGGTGCTAAAGCCGCTGGACCGCGCTGCGCTGCCTCGAATTGCGCGGCAGTTGGCCGATGCCGGGATCGAAGCGGTGGCAATCTGCTTTCTGCATGCCTACCGCAATCCCGATCACGAGTTGGAGGTTGCAGCGTATTTCTCCAGGCATACGGAATGCTTCGTCACCTGCTCACACGAGTTGTCGCGCGAGTTTCGCGAATTCGAGCGCACATCGACCGCCGTCATCAATGCATTTGTCGGGCCGCGTACCAGCACTTACGTAACGCGGTTCCGCGATGGCGTGAACCGGGCAGGTTTTGCCGGTCGGCTGCTGCTGATGGGCTCGAACGGCGGTGTTCTCACGGATTCTGAAGCGGTCAAGCGGCCGGTGTTGCTCATCGAGTCGGGTCCGGTCGGTGGGGCTGCCGGCGCAGCGGAGCTTGGCAGAGCTCTCGACATGCCGAACGTCATCGCTTTTGACATGGGCGGGACCACGGCCAAGGCAGTCATGATCGAGAACGGCGAGGCCGCCGTGACGCCGGTCTACTATGCAGCCGGATACAACCGGGGCTATCCCGTGCAGGCGGCCGTGCTCGATATCGTCGAAGTCGGCGCTGGCGGCGGGAGCATTGCCGCGGTCAACGAGATGGGCGCCCTGACGGTTGGGCCACGCAGCGCGGGCGGTGTGCCCGGTCCGGTTTGCTACGGGGCAGGCGGCACGGAGCCGACCATCACCGACGCGAACCTGATCCTCGGCCGCCTGCACCCGGATCGTTTTCTCAACGGCGAGATCAAGCTCGATCGGGTAGCCGCGGAGAAGGCCATCGGAGAGCTTGCCGCGAGACTTGACGAGCCCTTACACCGGGTCGCGGCCGGAATCATCCACCTTGCTACGCTGACGATGGCCTCCGCCGTCAAGATGACGACCGTCGAGCGCGGGCATGATCCGCGCGATTTCGCAATGATCGCGTACGGCGGGGCTGGTCCGTTGCACGCTGCCGACATTGCCCGCGCGCTCGGGATCCGCACGGTCATCGTGCCAAATCATCCGGGGCATTTCTCCGCCTGCGGGATGCTGTACGCGGACCTGAAATACGATGTCGTGCAGACGATGGCCGCAGGGCTCGAGCAGCTCGATCTGAGCGATGCCGAAATGCAGTTTCGCACGCTGGAAGAGCGCGGACGAGCCTCCCTGAGGGAGATCAAGGTCGATCTCGAGGCAATCTCGGCAGCGCGATTTGCCGACATGAGGTATCGGGGCCAGGAGCACACGCTCAAAATCCGCCTTCCTGAGAGCATGTCGTCCACCAACCCGAGCCATATCCGCAACGCCTTCGAGGGGGAATACACGAAACGTTACGGCCATTCGAGCAAGAACGTCCCGATCGATCTTGTGAACCTGCGGGTGGTTGTGACAGGCGTGGCTGAAAAGCCCCGTATGGACGACGTGAAAGCTGCAGTCCCGGATTGCAAGCCTGAAATCCGGTCCGTGAATTTTGACGGTGCGAATTTCATTCCGTGCGCAATCTGGCAGCGCGACAGGCTTGGTATCGGCCTTCGCATCGACGGTCCTGCCATCATCGAGGAAAGCGCCTCCACCACGTTGGTCGGGCCGAGCGATTGGGCCACGATCGACCGGCTCGGCAACATCCATATCAGCATCGGGAGCGATCGATGAACGTGGCGCTCGAGCCGGCGGTGCCGCACAAGGCGGCAACGGCCAAATTCGATCCCATCATGCTGGAAGTGATCCGAAGCCTGCTGGTCGCGATCATGGACGAGTGCGAGATAAATCTTTCCCGGACAGCATTCAGTCCCATCGTCTACGAGGTCAAAGATTATTGCATCGGCCTGCTGGACAAGACCGGTCGCACCATCGCGCAAAGCCGAGGCTCGGTGCCGACGTTCATGGCGGATCTCGGGGACCCTGTCACCGACGGACTGGAGATCTACGGCGCCGACGGCATTCATCCAGGCGACGTTCTGATTATGAACTACTCGGATGTCTGCGGTCAGCATCTCAATAACATCGTCATCTACGTGCCGGTCCACTACGACGGCGAGCTCATCGGCTTTGTCGCGTCGCGCGCCCATTGTACCGACATTGGAGGAAAGATATCCGGCTCGGTATGCACGGACACAACCGAGATATTCCAGGAGGGGCTTCAGCTCCGCACGCTGAAAGTCTACAAGCGCGGCGAGCCCGATCCGGAGATCATGCGTGTCATCCGTCACAACGTCCGCTATCCGGATTTGTCGTTTGGCGACATGGAAGCGCAAATCGCGGCCTGCGAGCTGGGGCGCCGCCGCTATATCGCGCTGGTGCAAAAGTACGGGCTGGACCGGGTGCAGGAGTGCATCCACACGATCTGGGATCAATCCGAGGCGATCGCCCGCGATCGGATTAGCAAGCTGCCCGACGGAACCTATATCGGCGAGTCGTTCCTCGACAGCGACGGCGTCGATATGGACAGGACGCTGCCGTTGCGGATCAAGGTTGTCGTCCAGGGCGAAACCATAACTGTCGACTATTCCGAGCTCGCTCCTCAAACGCCCGGCCCCATGAACGCCGGCTACAGCGCGGGCGTGAGTGCTGCGAAGGTCGCCATCAAAAGCGCGCTCATGCCAGGTCTTGCCCCCAATGACGGCACCTTCCGGCCGATCCGCGTGATATTGCCGCCCGGTACCATCATGAGTGCCAAGGACAATGCCGCAATGTCGCTGTGGACCGTGACCATCAAGACCATCGTGGACACGATTCTACAGGCAATCTCGAAGGCCGCCCCACATCTTGTTCCAGGCGCGCATCACGGTGCGATGGGGGTGTTCATCTTTGCAGGCATCGACCCGACGACGGGCCAAAGATATTCCACAGTCGATTCCACCCTCGGCGGCTGGGGAGGGCAACCCAACAGCGATGGCTTTTCGCCCCTGAAGACCGTCACCCATGGCGACACCCGGCAGGTTCCGGTCGAGGTGGAAGAGACATTCTGGCCGCTTCTCGTTGATCGGTACGTGTGGCGTCCGGATTCTGGCGGCCCGGGAAAGTTCAAAGGTGGTCTGGGGCTTTGCAAGAGCTACACGTTCGAGCATGGCACCCGTGCCACGCTGGCGTTTGAGCGTTCCAGGTGTCCGCCATGGGGGCTGTTTGGCGGGGGCCCGGGTCATGTCGGCTCCGCGCTCGTCCGGCAACCCGGCGAGGATGATTGGACGCGTTACCAGAAGGCGACGGGACTTTGGATCAAGCCGGGCGGTCAACTTCAGCTTCTGTCGGGCGGAGGCGGTGGGTACGGGCCACCTGAAGAACGCGATATCGAACGCGTGGTTGAAGACGTTCGCCTCGGCTACGTGACAGCGGAAGGTGCGCGCAACGACTACGGCGTTGTGATTGCGGCTGATTCTCTGGAAGTCGATCGCGGTGCTACCGGGCGTCTGAGAGAAGAGATGCGCCGCAAGCGGCTTGCGGCTCCAGGTTCCGGGCCGGGCCTAAGTCCACGCTAGCGTGCCACTCGGGTGGAAAACTCCCATGGGAGCTCAAGCTGCACAGCGAAGTCGCAAGGCAAAGTCGGCGCGCGCCGAGCCCCATCCATGGTCGGATAGCGTTGCCTACCTTCTCCGCAACAGCTATCGCGTCTTTGCGCGGGCTCTGCAGGAGCGCATCCAGTCGGAGGGAATTCCCATCGCGAGCTGGCCGTTTCTGCGGCACCTTTGGCAACAGGATGGCATCACCCAACGCGAGCTGACGAAGGCCGTCGGCTTGATGCAGCCAAACACCAACGCGGCCCTCAAGCAATTGACGAGGCGCGGTTGGGTGAAGCAGACGCGCGATTGCGAAGACAAGAGAAAGATTCGAATCCACCTGACGCCCAAGGGACGCGAGCTCTTCTATCGAGCCTTTCCTTTGGCGCTTCAGGCGAGAGAGCAGGCGCTGTCCGACTTCAGCGACGATGAGGTCGCGACGCTTCGGTCGCTTCTAAAACGGATAACCAGGAACCTGGACCCCGAGCATGATTCTGAAGTTTGAGGCTACCATCATGGGACATGTCACGATCATGATTTTTCGGGCTTGCTCGCAGATCTTGCATTCGCAGCGAAGGCTCTGGCTGACCGCATTTCTGGTTGTCGGGGCGTCGAGCGCCGGGATCGAAGCCGTGACCGGTCAAGCCGAATGGCCGATTCGGCCGATCAGTCTTCTGGTGCCTTACCCGGCTGGCAGTGCGGCCGACACATTGGCACGGACCCTGAGTGTTCCGCTTCGTGAGAAAACAGGACAGCCGTTCATCATTGAAAACCGCCCCGGTGCGGACGGAATGATCGCCGGTCGTGCCGTGGCCCGTTCGGAGCCCAATGGCTACACCCAATATTTCGGCGTAACGACCTCGTTGAGTCTTGCATTCAACCTGCAACCGAATCTCGGATTCGATCCGCGCAAGGACTATGCCCCGGTCTCCATGGTAGGTCAGACCGCCTATCTTCTGGTTGTGAATTCGGCGCTGGGCGTCAATTCCGTTCCCGATCTGATTGCCCTCGCGCGATCAAAGCCCGGAGCTCTCAACTACTCATCGACCGGAGAAGGAAGCATCGCACATCTCGGGATGCTGGTTCTGGCCAAAAAGCTCGGCATCGAGATGACCCACATTCCATACAAAACCACCGCTCAGTCGATCATGGACGTTGCGAGCGGAGTCATTCAGCTTCAACTGGCAACAGTGTCACCATCGCTTCCCCTCTACCAGGCCGGGAAGATCCGAATTCTCGGCGTCGCCAGCGATCGGCGAACTCCGCTGTTGCCCGATGTGCCGACATTGCAGGAGGAGGGTGTACCGGACTTCCAGGCCAAATTCTCGATGGCACTTTTTCTACCCGCCGGGTCACCGGAGATCATCGTGACCCGTCTGAGCCAGGCCGTAGATGAAACGCTGGCAGATGCCACGGTCCAGAAAGCCTATTTCGAGCAGGGCTTCGAGCCCAAGGCTTCCTCGCCTGCCGAGCTCGGGCAGTTCATCGCGACCGAAATCGAGACGTATCGGCAGATCGTAGCGGAGTACGGCATCAAGACGCAGTGAAAGTCATCAGGGATAACAATTGCAGACGTGGCCGATTTAAGCACTTCACCTTGATCCCTTCTCCCCACTTAATCGGAATTTTACTGAA
>Ga0207693_10005636_pt1 | contig 10413 bp, 10 predicted proteins | sample LARL81metaG_FD_184347 | JGI IMG/M metagenome (GOLD analysis project Ga0207693, IMG submission 184347) | Corn, switchgrass and miscanthus rhizosphere microbial communities from Kellogg Biological Station, Michigan, USA - LAR L8-1 metaG... | ecosystem: Host-associated > Plants > Roots >... | reverse complement strand
CGCTCGAGCGAGCCGGCATTGACGCCGATCCGCATCGAGCAGCCGTGGTCTCTCGCCGCCTTGATCACCTCGCTGACCCGGGCCGACGAACCGATATTGCCGGGGTTGATGCGCAGACAGGCGGCGCCGCTTTCCGCCGCCTCGATCGCGCGCTTGTAGTGGAAATGGATGTCGGCGACGATCGGCACCGTCACCTGCTTTACGATGTGCTTGAGCGCCAGCGCCGATTCCTGGTCGGGGCAGGAAATCCGCACGATGTCTGCGCCCGCCTCTTCGAGCGCCCGCACCTGCGCGACCGTTGCCGCGACATCGCTCGTCACCGTATTGGTCATCGACTGCACGGTGATCGGCGCATCGCCGCCGACCGGCACCTTGCCGACGTAAATCGTGCGGCACTGGCGGCGGTGGATGTCGCGGTAAGGCCGGATGCTCATCGGTCAACTCTCGCGTGGTTGGCACAGCGTAAACGCCATATAGACGTTTTCGGCAGCACACAAAAGGGCAGGCGCTAAGCCGCGCTCAGTTGTGAACCGCGCTGCCGGTGCGAAGCGCGTGCGCATCGAGTGCGACATTGCGCCGGACCATTCCGATCCGACCGATTGACGGCGCCGGCGCGCCGTCGACCGTAATCTCCAGACCCCCGGCATTGCCGGTGCGCATCGACAATCCCGGCCGATCCGGCACATGGCAGCTCTCTCCCGCTTTCAGCACGCGTGCGAGAAGCACCGAGTGGCGGACGTCGCGGATCTGGATCCAGCTGTCAGCAGTAGCCCGGATGACGACCCCTCTTCCGACGTCCGGCGCCGGAGGCGGCTCGGCTGCTGCGGCCACAGTCGGCGCCTGCGCAACGGGAGGGCCGGCCGAGCGGGACCCGGCCTCGATCGCGCTGAGGGGTTCGGACACCCCCGTCGGTGCAGCCGAAGGCCGAGGCACCGCCTGCGCTTCCACGGGCCTCGAGACGGCCGGTGGAGTTCGAGACGGCTCCGGGTACGGCAACAACTCAAGTGGTACTTCGGCGACACGTTCCCGTCGAGGACCCTCGCCGGTCGACAGATAGAACCATGTACCGTATGCGCAAATCGCCAGGATCAGCGCAACCAGCAGCATTCCACCGCCGGGTATGCTGCGCCCACCGAGCGGGATCGGAAAAGCGAGAGCCGGCCTCGCGGCGAGCAGCATCGATTCCTGCTTGAAACGCCGCAGCATCTCGCCACGATCGAGCCCCAGGTGATCGGCATAGGCGCGCAAGAATCCGATCGCATAGACGGCGCCCGGCAACTCGTCCGGACGCCCAGCTTCGAGCGCCGCGAGATAGGTAGGCTTGATCCGCAGCGCGGCCGCGACTTCGGCGAGATCGAGCCCGAGCGCCTCTCGCTGCCGCCGCAATTCGTCCCCGGCCGATCGCGGACCGAAAGGCTCGGTATTGCTTTCTGGCGCTTCTTCCGTGAGGGGCATCTTGAGCCGTGGAACAACGCCATAACTCACGCCACGATAACACGAGGTTAACCGAACCCGTGTCTGTGGGCTATAGCGCGATCTCGTGGTCGCGGGCGTAGGCTTCGAGCTTGGGTCGCAGCGAATGATCCGGACGACTGCCGATCTCACCGAGATAGTCGGCGACGGCGCCGGTATCGAGTGTGCGGATCATCGTCTTGATCGGGCCGATTGCAGTCGCGGCCATTGACAATGTTCTGAAACCGAGGGCGATCAGCACCATTGCCTCGAGCGGGTTGCCGGCCAAGTCACCGCACATGCTGAGCGAGGTGCTGGCAGCGCGGCTGTGCGCGATGATCTCACGGAACAATGCCAGCAGCGGCGCCGACAGAGGATCGTAACGATCGGCCAGCCGCGGATTGCCGCGATCACAAGCAAACAGAAACTGCAGCAGATCGTTGGTACCGACCGACAAAAAATCGATGCGCTCGCACAATGCCGGCAGTTGCCACAGTAATGCCGGCACTTCGAGCATGACCCCGATTTTGACCGATTCCGGGAGCTCCCGTCCCTCCTGGGCCGCCCGCGCCAGCTCGATATCGACCAGCGCGCGGGCGCGTTCGAGCTCGGCTACCTCCGCGACCATCGGAAATTTGACGAACAATGTCCGACCCCGGGCGGCACGAATTAACGCGCGTAATTGTTGGCGGAGCATCGCGGGACGATCCAGCCCGATGCGGATCGCCCGCCAGCCCATTGCCGGGTTGTCCTCGGCCGCGTGCGGCAGATAGGGCAGCACCTTGTCGCCGCCGATATCGAGCGTGCGGAAGAAGACAGGACGCTGCTCCGCCTGATCGAACACGCGCTGGTAGTATTCGGTGAGATCCTCGACATCCGGGAAGGTGTCCCGCACCATCAGCGGGAACTCGGTGCGAAAAAGTCCGACGCCCTCGGCGCCGGTCGTGGCGAGCTGCGCGAGATCGAGCAGCAGCCCGGCGTTCAGCATCAGCTTGATCGCGATTCCGTCGCGAGTGACCGAAGGGACCGAGCGCAAGGTTTCGTAGTAGGCGCGGCGACGAGACCGCGCCTCCACCGCGGCTGTCACGGATTGCTGGATGTCGGCGCTGGGCCGGATCAGCACATTGGCGTGATCGCCATCGACGACGACGATGTCGCCCGCCTCGATCCGGCTCGTCGCATCGTCGACCCGCCCGACGACCGGGATATCAAAGGCGCGCGCCACAATCGCCACATGGGCAGTCGGCGAGCCTTCCTCGAGCACGAGACCCATGATCCGCCGGCGCGCGTAGTCCAACAGCTCGGCCGGTCCCATCGCGCGAGCGACGAGGATGAATTCGGTAGGCAGTTCGGCCCAGGCCGCACTCAGCGGCCTTCCGGCCAGGTGCTGCTGCAGCCGGTTGGCGAGATCTTCCAGGTCGAATAGACGCTCTCGGAGATAGAGATCGCTGACCTGCATCATGCGGGTGCGGGTGTCGTCCGCGACCTTCTGTACGGCTGCCTCGGCAGTCAGCCCGCTACGGATGGCGTCGGCAATACGCGTCACCCAGCCCCGGTCGGCGGCAAACATGCGATATGTTTCGATCACGTCATGATGCTCGCCGCCGCCGAACTCGCGGCTCGTCGCGACCAGCTCGTCGATCGCCTCGCGCATCGCCGCGACGGCGCCGCGCAGGCGTCCCAGCTCCGCATCGGCGTCCTCGGCGACGACCTGGCGGATGATGACCCTGGGCTCATGCAGCACCGCCGGCCCGATCGCGAGGCCGGCATTCAGCCGAACCCCGGCGATCCTGAATGGGAGCATCACCCCGCCGTGACTCTGGGCGATTTCGAGCGGGTTGACGAGATTACCGCTCGCCGCGAGCTCCGCGACAATCATCGCGATCGTCTGCAGAACCTCGATCTCATCGTCTGTGTAATGACGCAACGTCTGGTTCTGTACGACGAGAACGCCGAGAACCCGGTTGCCGCGCAGGATCGGCGCCCCCATCAGCGAATGATAGACTTCCTCGCCGGTTTCGGGCCGATAGGCAAAACTCGGATGAGATTGCGCGTCCGCCAAGGCGAGTGGCCGCGCCGTCGCTGCGATCACCCCGACCAAACCCTCACCGACGCGCAACCGGGTCCGGTGTACGGCCTCGGGCCGCAGCCCCTCGGTCGCAAACAGCTCGAGGACTTCGCCCGCCCGCATGATGTAAGCCGAACAGACCTCGGCGACCATCTCGGAGGCAACCACCCGCACAATTCGCTCGAGCCGCTCCTGCGCAGTGCCCGAGCCAGCCATTATGTCGCGAAGGCGTCGCAGGAGGCGGCGGGTTGCGCTGACGCTGCCTCCGGCCTCAGTCATCCGCGGGCGCCTGGCTCCCTGGCAAGATTTCGCGGAATGTAGCCCGCCGTTGTCGCATGCTCTCGCTGCGGGCTGCCAGAACGGCGAGCGCTTGGCTGACCAACTCATCGAGAATTTCGGCAGTGCTCTGCTCGCGCGTGACGAAGCCGACGCTTTGGCCCGCCATCAAGGATCCCCCCTCGATGTCGCCGTCGATCACCGCGCGGCGCAGGGCACCGGCCCAAAAATGCTCGATTTCGAGCTGTGCTTCCTTTTGCGACAACTCACCCCGCACGCACCGCTCGATGACACCGCGCTGCACGGCGAGAAACCGTTCGGTCGCTGGATTGGCGAGCGCGCGAACCGGGATCACCGGAAAGCGCGAGTCGAGCTGGACCGAAGCTACCGCATCGCGCGCCGCGGCGCGAATGAAGGCCTTCTTGAACCGTGGGTGGGCAATCGATTCACGCGCGCAGGCAAAACGGGTGCCGAGCTGGACGCCGGACGCGCCCATTTCCAAATAGGCCAAGATCGCCTCGCCCCGGCCGATGCCGCCGGCGACAAAGACCGGAACGCCAGTGAGATGCGGTAGGATTTCTTGCGCCAGCACCCCTGTCGAGACCGGTCCGATATGCCCGCCGGCCTCATTGCCCTCGATGACGATCGCATCGGCCCCCATGCGCACAAGCTTTCGGGCAAAGCCGAGGGACGGCGCGAAACAGAAGACCCGAGCGTCGCTTCGCTTGATGGTTCGTACCGCGGCGCTGCTCGGAAGGCCGCCGGCGAGGACGACATGGCCGACCCGATGTTCCGCGCACACCTCGATCAACTCGAGCAGCTGCGGGTGCAGGGTGATCAGATTGACGCCGAACGGGTGCCGGGTCAGCGCCCTGGTAGCTTCGATCTCGGCCGCAAGCAGCTCCGGCGACATCGATCCCGAGGCGATAATCCCGAACCCGCCGGCGTTGGAGATCGCGGCGACCAGGCTGCGCTCCGATACCCAGGTCATCGCACCGCCCATGATGGCGAGATCGCAGCCGAGAACCTCTCGGCCGCGCGCCCACAGCCGATCGAGTTCGGCGCCAAACCCCTGGCGTTCGGTATCCCGCTCGCTGGCAGGGCGCCTTTCGGCCGCTGAAAATTCCGCCGCGCCGAGCCCCTCAGTCATCCGCCGGCATCGAGCCCGTAGGCAGAGTGCAACGCCCGCAAGGCCAGCTCGGTGTATTCGGCCGCGATCAGAACACTGACCTTGATCTCGGAAGTAGAAATGACCTGAATATTGATGCCCTTGTCGGCCAGGGTTTGGAACATCTGCTTGGCGACCCCGGCGTGGCTGCGCATGCCGACACCGATGACCGAAACCTTGACGACGTTCGGATCGGGCTTCAGCGCAGCAAAGCCGATCGAGTTTCTTCCCTTCTCCAGCACCGCCACGGCCCGGTCGAGGTCGGCGCGAGCCACGGTAAAGGTAAGATCGGCGGTGCGGCCGTCCTCTGAGGCGCTCTGCACGATCATGTCGACATTGATCGCATGGTCGGCGAGCGGACCAAAGATGGCGGCGGCGACCCCTGGGCGATCCGCCACCTTCTGCACGGTGATCTTGGCTTCGTCGCGGCTATACGCGATGCCGCTCACAACTTGCTTTTCCACGATCTCGTCCTCGTCGACCACGAGGGTTCCGGGAGTGTCGGTAAAGCTCGACAATACCTGCACCCGCACCCGGTGGTTCATCGCCATCTCGACCGAGCGCGTCTGCAGCACCTTTGCGCCCTGGGACGCCATTTCCAACATTTCTTCGTAGGTAATTCTACCGAGCTTGCGGGCATTCGCAACGATGCGCGGATCGGTCGTGTAGACCCCGTCGACATCGGTGAAGATGTCGCAGCGATCAGCCTCGAGCGCCGCCGCGAGCGCCACGGCGGAGGTGTCGGACCCGCCGCGGCCGAGCGTCGTTATCCGCCCGCGCGGGCCCACTCCCTGAAACCCCGCCACCACAGCAACCTGCCCCTGGGCGAGGCGGCGGCGAATCTCTGTCACGTCGATCCTCTCGATGCGCGCCTTGCCGTGTACCCCGTCCGTGCGAATCGGGAGCTGCCAGCCGAGCCAGGAACGCGCGTCGATCCCGAGATCTTGCAGGGCGAGCGACAGCAGGCCGGACGTGACCTGCTCCCCCGAAGCAACGACGACATCGTATTCGCGCGCGTCATGGAGGCGGCTCATCTCGCGCGTCCAATCGACCAATTGGTTGGTGGTCCCCGCCATCGCGGAAACGACGACCGCTACTTCATTGCCACCGTCGACCTCGCACTTGACGCGCTGCGCGACGTTCTTGATCCGCGTGACATCGGCGACCGAGGTACCGCCGAATTTCTGAACAATGCGCGCCATGCTCCTCTCAGACCTGTCCGGCAAAGATGCCGACGAGATGGGCCCGCACCCTTATTGCCCGGGCGCGGCGCCATCAGATACCGTTTTTCGGTTATCGAACCATAGTGCGAGCCATTCAGCCAAAGGATCGAAAGTGCGCGCCACGAGTGCTACGGTCGACCCGCACGAGATCGCACGTTTTGCCGAGCAGGCCGAGGCGTGGTGGGACCCGGAGGGCAGCTTCCGCCCTCTCCACCGGCTCAACCCCACTCGGCTCCGCTTTATTCGTCAACACCTGACGGCGCATTTCGGTCGCAGCAATTCCTCCTTACGACCATTCGACGGGCTCACCTTGCTGGATATCGGCTGCGGCGGCGGCCTTGTCGCCGAACCGATGGCACGTCTCGGCTTTGTCGCAACCGCTGTCGACGCAGATGCACATGCCATCGCGGTCGCCCGGTCCCACGCCGAAGCGACCGGCCTGGCGATCGACTACCGCATCGCCACCGCCGAATCGATGGCCGGCACCGGGCAACGCTTCGACGTGGTGCTGGCGCTCGAAATAGTCGAGCACGTGGCCGAACCCGCCGCTTTTCTCGGATCTGTCGGGGCGCTGGTCCGGTCGGGTGGCGCTTTTACCGGCGCCACCCTGAACCGCACCGCCCGGTCCTTTGCTTCGGCGATCATCGGCGCCGAATACCTGCTCGGTTGGCTGCCTCGGGGGACGCATGACTGGCGCAAATTCATGCGCCCTTCAGAACTCGTCCTCGGGTTGCAACGCAATGGCTTCCGCCCTACCGCGCTCGCCGGCGTCAGCTATGACTGGGTCCGTGGGGAATGGTCGCTGTCGCAGGACCTGGAGGTCAACTACATGGTCGTGGCGGTCCGGCGTTGAGCCCGCCTCCGCTCAGCCGTCCCCGCTCAACTGTCGTTGGGTGGGATCCAGGGGATGCGGCCAAAGCTGATCCCCTCATCGCTGAGTTCCCGCGACTCGTCTTCGCTCGCCTCACCGTAGATGCCATGCGGATCGATTTCGCCGTAATGGATGCGCCGAGCCTCTTCGGCAAAGCGATTGCCGACGTAATCGCAATGGGTCTCGATCTGCCGCCGCATCTCGAGCAGCGCCGCGCGAAACTGTGCTGGAGAGATCGGCGGAGAAGTCTCCTTCGAGCGGCCGAGGCGCGGCGCCATCACGGCCTTCTCCACCGAGGTTTCACCGCATTCGGGGCAGGCGATCCCTCCAGCCTTCTGCTGCGCCTCGAACCCGTCCCCGTCACGAAACCACCCTTCGAACTCGTGGCCATGAGCACAGCGCAACGTGAACAGGATCATCGAGACAACCTCCTAGCCGATAGTTGTACACCGGCCCGTCCGTGCTGTCCAAGTGTATGCCGATAATGTCTGCAAACCCTGAAATACCGGTGTTCTCTGCGCCGCCTTCTGCATGGGTGAAACGATTTGCTCCGCTGATCAGAGCCGGCGGCCGGGTCCTCGACCTCGCCGCGGGCAGCGGTCGGCATTCCCGGCTTTTGCTGGAGAGCGGCTTTACGAGACCTTTGCGGGCGGCAACGAGCGGTTCGGGCGCCCGCACAACCCCGATTTCCTGCTCCGCCCCGGCGAACTGCTCGACGCTTTTACGACGCCGACGGTGGTCGCCTTCGAGCAGGGCGAAGTCTCGGCGCCGCGGCCCGCCGTTATCCAGCGCATCGCGGCGGTTGCCGGTCCGCTCGGGCGCCTGCCGGAGCCGATGGGGTTGGACATGGGTCAGTCACAGGCGTAACTTTGCGCCATGCCGAACACCGCTGAAAAGTTGATGTCGCTGGAGGAGTTTCTCGCCTGGGAGCGGGAACAACCCGAGCGTTACGAGTACGCTGGCGGCGTCGTCACGATGATGACCGGCGCCTCGCTTGCCCACGTGACGATTACGATGAATGTCGCATTCGCGCTACGACAGTCGTTACGTGGCAGTGGGTGTCGGCCGTTCACAAATGATGCGAAAGTTCTAGCCGCAGGCTCGGTCCGCTATCCGGATGTTACGGTGACGTGCACGCCGTTTGGCGGCACAGACGATGTCGTTCCAGACCCGATCCTCGTCATCGACGTGATATCACCGAGCACCGAGCGGGAGGATCGAGGCCGCAAGAAATTCGATTACTTCGCAACGTCGTCGATTCGGCAGTATGCAATAATTGAACAAGACGCGCGCCGCGTCGATCTTTACACGCGAGCAGGGACGGACTGGACCAATGAGGTCGTGGAGGGCGGCGCCGCCCTGAAACTTTCCTCGATCGGGATCGAGATAAGCCTCGACGCGATCTACGAGGATACCGAGCTCGATGCTACTCGGCCGCGAGAGGGCGAGCGGCAAGCTCCGGCTTTGTGAACGGACGGTCGTGCTGTAGCGACGGGACCATGCGGCGCGCCTTGGCGATCGCCGGCACGTCGATGCGGGCCGAGACGATGCCGACACCTTCACCCGCGTCGGCGAGCACCTCGCCCCACGGATCGACGATCAGCGAATGGCCGTAGGTCCGCCTGCCCTCTGCATGCTCGCCCCATTGCGCGGGGGCGAATACGAAGCACCCGTTCTCGATCGCCCGCGCCCGCATCAACACATGCCAATGCGCTTTGCCGGTCGGCACAGTGAAGGCCGACGGAATCGCAAGAAAATCGGCGCCGGCCTGGGCGAGCGCGCGATAAAGATGCGGGAACCGCAAATCGTAGCACACCGTCATCCCGAGGGCGCCCCACGGCGTCTCGGCCAGCACCGCACGGCCGCCGGGGCGGAAGGCGTTGCTCTCCCGGTAGCTCTCGCCGCCCGCTAGATCGACATCGAACATGTGAATTTTGTCATAGCGGGCCACGACCGCGCCGCGAGGGTCAACGAGATACGAACGGTTGGCGAGGCGGCTTTCGCCCGCTGTCCCTGGCTCGCGCGACAGGTCGACGGCCAGCGAGCCAATAAGCAGCCAAACCCCAGCCTCTTGGGCAACCTCGCGCAAGGCGGCCAGCACGGGATGGTTCGCCTCGTCGCGCGCCTTTTCGCGGCGCAACTTGCCGATCGGCTCGGTGAGGCCGGTATTTTCGGGTGTCATGACGAAGTCGGCGCCGCCATCGCGCGCGCGGCGGACCAGGTCGGAGACGACACGGATATTGGGCTCGTAATCACGTGCCGACGTGAACTGAATGCAGGAGGCCGTAAAGGCGTCGCTCATTTTGCGCTCCCGAGCTTGGCGTCGAACTCGCCGGCGCGCTCGAGCGCGGCCAGTTCGTCCGAGCCTCCGATATGTTCGCCGTTGATGAAAATCTGGGGGACCGACGTACGCCCTCCCGCGCGCCGGATCATCTCGTCGCGCCGCGCCGGCTCATCGTTTATGTCGATCTCGGTGTAAGCGACCCCTTTACGGTCCAATAGCAGGCGTGCGCGCGTGCAATAGGGGCAAAACATCGTCGTATAAAGTTCGACTTCAGCCATTCCGGCGGAGACTCCGAATCGGGATCGCGCGAATGCGCATCCCCCTCAATTAAGACGATGAAGTGGGAGTGCCAAGCCTCGCGACGGCGCGGGCGGCGATCAACCGCCAATCCGCAATGCCCGCGCCAGCGTCAAAACGCTAACCGACGCGGCTCCGGCCCGCTTGAGAACGCGAGCGCACTCTTCGACCGTTGCGCCCGTCGTCATGACATCGTCGATGACCACCACCCGTTTCCCGGCGAAGCTGCGGCGGCGTTGGATCGCGAAGGCGCCGCGGACGTTGCGCTCGCGCGCTGCCGGCCCTAGATGGCCTTGCGCCGGTGTCCGGCGACGGCGGATCAACCAGTCGGCTGCAACCTGGGGACCGCCGGCCGCGCGAATTGCCTGCGCCAGCAGCGCCGCCTGGTTGTAGCGCCGCTGAAGCAGACGGGTCCAATGCAGCGGCACCGGGACGAGCAGGTCGGCATCGGCGAGGACCTCACCGCCGGCGCGGTGCATCCAGCGCCCGAACGCCCCGACCACATGGGTTCGATCGCCATGCTTCAGACCGAGCACCAGGTGACGGCTGTGTTTGTCGTAGCGCAGTACTGCGCGCGCCCGATCCCAGCTGCGCCGGTCGCTGGCGCAGGCCCCGCACAGAGCATCCTCACCCATCGGGTGGGGAAACGGCGTGCCGCAAGCAGCGCACCACGGCGGCGTAAAAAACGTGATCGCGCCCCAACACCGGCGGCATAACGGCTGAAACCCTGGGGTTTTGAGGCCTTCCCTGGGTGCCGTCCCATTAAATAGCCCA
>Ga0207693_10005635_pt1 | contig 10413 bp, 11 predicted proteins | sample LARL81metaG_FD_184347 | JGI IMG/M metagenome (GOLD analysis project Ga0207693, IMG submission 184347) | Corn, switchgrass and miscanthus rhizosphere microbial communities from Kellogg Biological Station, Michigan, USA - LAR L8-1 metaG... | ecosystem: Host-associated > Plants > Roots >... | reverse complement strand
TATTGTCGCGCTGTGGGCCTCTCCATGTGTCCCGTAATTCTTGATCATTTTCGTCGGACAATTATATGTTCGCTCGGGCCGCCTCCGCGAGGCAGCGCGGTCCCGCGCCAGCAGCGCTAAGCCTAACATAGATAGGGATTGCGATGCTTTTGAAAAACCTGCGGGAACAAATAGACGCAACTCTTGCCCGTGATCCCGCTGCCCGGTCGCGGCTGGAAGTCGTGCTGTGCTACCCCGGGTTTCATGCGCTCCTCTATCATCGCCTCGCGCATTGGCTATGGCAACGCGGTTGGCTGCTTGCCGGCAGGTTCGTCTCGCATCTCGGCCGCGTGCTCACCGGCATCGAAATTCACCCCGGGGCATGCATCGGAAAGCGCGTGTTCATCGACCACGGGATGGGCGTCGTGATCGGCGAAACCGCCGAGGTGGGTGACGATGTCACGCTCTACCAAGGCGTGACGCTCGGCGGTACTTCGTTGACGCGAGGTGCGAAGCGGCATCCCACCATCGGCAACGGCGTCATCGTCAGTTCGGGTGCACAAGTCCTGGGACCATTCCGCGTCGGTGACGGGGCGCGTATCGGCGCGCAAGCCGTGGTGCTGTCAGAGGTACCGGATGGTGCCACGATGGTCGGTATTCCGGCGCGCCCGGTGGGCCGTCGCAGCGACCCGACGCAGACGGAACCCGCGTTCCAGCCTTACGCCGTTTGCGGTGATATTCCAGACCCTATCGCCCGCGCCCTCAGTGGATTGCTCGACGAGGTCACGAGCCTGAGGGCGCGAATCACGGAACTCGAGCAGGAAAGGGCACGGCAAGGGCCGGCTCTCGATACGGCTTCGGGCGAGCCGCCGTCTCTCCGGCTCGTCGCCAGGTCCGGCGGGAATGGCACAGACAGCGATTGAGGACGGCTTTAGAGTTTTGAGGACCGGGAAATGAGGTTGAGCACCAAGGGACGCTACGCGGTGATGGCGATGGTCGATCTCGCCCAACATAGCGGTGGCGATCCGGTCTCGCTCGCCGAAATCGCCGAAAGGCAGGAAATTTCGCTGTCCTATCTCGAACAGCTCTTCGCAATGCTGCGCAAGAATGGGCTCGTCAAGAGCGTGCGTGGCCCGGGCGGCGGTTATCTGCTGACAGACGACCGCCGTGAGACGCGCATTGCCGACATCATTTTGGCGGTCGACGAGCCGATACGCGCCACCCGCTGCGCTCCCGGCGCGCCGGTCGGTTGCCGCGGCAATCGCACCCGATGTCTCACCCATGATTTGTGGGAGGAACTCGGCAATCAGATCCATCTCTATTTGAGTTCGGTGTCGCTCGCCGATGTCTGCGAGCACCGCGTCCTTGGGACGAGCGGCCGCGTCCACTGCGAAAGCTTCCGCAGCCCCGCCGCTGCAGGCACGGGCTGATGATTCCCGGCACCAACTATGGCGGTTCGGTGCGCCGGACTATGCCGCGGGCCGAGAGCTACCTCGACTGGAACGCAACGGCGCCGCTGCGGCCGGAGGCGGCGGCCGCCATGTCGGAAGCGCTTGGCCATTGGGGCAATCCCTCCTCGGTGCATCGGCGGGGCCGAGCGGCGCGCCAGATCATCGAACGTGCCCGGGAGGCTGTGGCGGGGTTGCTCGGTGACGCAGATCCAAGCGGCGTCATCTTCGTCAGCGGCGGGACCGAGGCCAATCACCTCGCGCTGCTCGGTGCCGGTCGCGAGCGGGTCCTGGTTTCGGCGGTCGAGCACGATTCGGTCCGCTCTGCGGTTCCTGCCGCCGAAATCATTCCGGTCGGTCCCGAAGGGATCGTCTCCCTCGACGCGCTCGAGCGGCTGCTGGCGGCCGATGGGCGGCTGGCTCTAGTGTCGGTGATGCACGCCAACAACGAGACCGGCGTCATCCAGCCGATAGCCGAGATCGCGGCAATTGCGCGTCGACATGGCGCCGTCTTCCATTGTGACGCCGTCCAAGCCTCCGGCAAGGTCGTCCTAGAGTTAGACACGATCGGCGCCGATCTCGTCACCTTGTCGGCGCATAAAATCGGTGGCCCGCCGGGGGTTGGCGCTCTCGTCGTAACCGGGGGGGTCGAGCTGGCCCCGCTGCTGCGCGGCGGCGGCCAGGAGCACCGACGCCGTGCCGGAACCGAGAACCTGCCCGGAATCGCCGGTTTCGCCGCCGCTGCCGCTGCTGCCGCAAGAGAAATCCCGGTCTATAAGAGGGTCGCCGCATTGCGCGATGGATTGGAAGCGGAGATCGCCGCGATCGCACCCGAAGCCGTCGTGCTCGGCACCGCAGCACCCCGTTTGCCAAACACCTCGGCGATCGCGATGCCCGGTGTCGCCGCCGAGACGCAGGTCGTCGCCTTCGATCTCGACGGCGTCATGGTCAGCGCCGGTGCCGCCTGCTCTTCGGGAAAGGTGGGGCCGAGCCACGTGCTGGCGGCGATGCGGGTTGATCCCACGATCGCTGCCTCGACGATCCGGGTCAGCCTCGGTTGGAGCTCGAGCGAGGCCGAGATCGACCATTTCCTGCGGGCTTGGACCGCCCTTTACGGGCGGTGCTGCGGTCTCGCCGAAGGGGCGCGCGCGGCATGACGTCGATTCTTGCCGATCCACGCCCGCGGCTTTCCTCTGAACCGGTGGTCAACACGCCGCCCATCTATCTCGACAACCAATCGACGACACCGGTCGACCGGCGCGTCCTTGACGCGATGCTGCCCTACTTCACCGAGCATTTTGGTAACCCGCACAGCGCCAGCCATGCTTACGGCCGTGTCGCTGCCGAGGCCGTCGAACGCGCCCGCGGCGAGATTGCTGCGTTGATCCGAGCCGATCCGCGCGAGATCGTCTTCACCTCGGGCGCGACCGAGGCGAACAATCTCGCGATCAAGGGCGCGGCGCATTTCGCCCGCGCCCACCCCCAGAATGGGCAGACGCGAGATCACATCGTAGCGCTGCAGACCGAGCACAAATGCGTGCTCGAAAGCTGCCGGGAATTGGAGCGGGAAGGCTTCGCCGTCACCTATCTCCCCGTCCAGCCGGACGGTCTTGTCTCGCTCGCCGCACTCGAAGGGGCGCTATCCGAGCGAACGCTCCTCGTGTCGGTCATGGCCGCCCACAACGAGATCGGGGTCATCCAGCCACTCGCCGAGATCGGTGCGCTGTGCCGCTCCAAAGGTGTGCTTTTCCATACCGATGCCGCGCAGGCCTTTGGCAAGATCCCGCTCGACGTCGGGGCGATGAAGATCGACCTGCTGTCGATTTCCGGCCACAAGGTATACGGACCCAAGGGAGTCGGCGCGCTCTACATCCGACGCCGCCCGCGCGTGCGACTGCTGCCGCTGATCGATGGCGGCGGGCAGGAGCGGGGCCTGCGGTCGGGGACCTTGCCGACGCCGCTCTGCGTCGGGCTCGGCCGGGCGGCGGCGCTCGCCGTTGCCGAGATGGCCGAAGAAGCGGAACGGCTCCGCCGCCTCAGAGACGGCCTTTTGCGAAACCTCGCTCGACGCGTACCCGGGCTTCACGTCAACGGCAACCTCGATCATCGGCTGCCCGGCAGCCTCAACTTCTCGTTTCCTGGGATCTCGGCATTGACGCTAATCGAGGCCGTCCCCAGCATCGCGATCTCGACCGGGTCGGCCTGCACTTCGGCGTCGGTCGAGCCCTCTTATGTGCTGCGCGCGCTCGGGCTTCCGGATAAGCTCGCCAATGCCTCGGTTCGCATTGGCCTCGGCCGCTTCACGACGGCGGCAGAGGTGGATTTCGCTGCGAATGCGTTGACGGCTGCCGAAAACCGGCTGACACCACAGGGGTGCATACCCACATAAGCCGTATCGGATTTGATAAATGTCGCTGCTGGAGCCTAACCCCGGGATGAACCCAAAATTTCAACGTTTGCCTTGCTCTCTCCCCCCGCCGGCTGGGGGGAGAGCGCAGGGTGAGGGGGGCCGACGAGCCTTCCGTGGCGCCGCCCGCCTCACCCTCCCGTCGCTGCGCGACGGGCCCCTCCCTCTCCCCCCTAAAGGGCGGAGAGGGGCTCCTGCAGCGGATGCATCGGAGATCGAGTGATGGCGAGAAAGCAGGCCTTGTCGGTGACGGACGCCGCGGCGCAGCGCATCCAGGCGCTCCTCGCCAACCGCGACAAGCCGTCGGTCGGAGTTCGCATCGGCGTGCGGTCGCGCGGTTGCTCGGGCCTCAGCTACACGCTCGAATATGCCGATGAGAAGGGTAAGTTCGACGAGGTCGTCGAAGACAAGGGCGTGACGATCCTAGTCGATCCGAAAGCGGTCATGTTCATTCTCGGCACTGAAATGGATTACGTCGAGGAGAAGCTGCAGAACGGGTTTACTTTCCGGAATCCCAACGAGAAGGGACGTTGCGGCTGCGGCGAGTCGTTTCACGTTTAACGGGCCACACATTCAGCGGGCCGCGCGCAGCGGGTTGGCGTGAAGCTGTTCCAGATCGAAGAGCCGGACGGAGGGCCGACCGATCCGAGCGCACCGGGCGCCGCGATCGGCATTGACGCGGGCGGCGCGGAGGTCGAGGTGGCCTTCTCGGTCGGCGGCAATGCGATCGTTCTTGCCGATCGCGACGGGTTCGAGCGTGCTTTGACGGTGCCCGATGCCACAGCCGGAGAGGCACAGTGGCAAGAGCTGTTCGAAGCGGCGCGGATTCGCGCCGAACGCGTGCTGGCTCGCCCGGTCAGCCATGCCGTGATCGTCCTTGGCAGGTTGGCCGATGCCGATTTGCCTATCCAACTGCGAGAGGCTGCCGAAGCGGCGGGGCTGACCGTGTTGCGTCTTATCCGAAATGCGGAGCTGTCGGTCGGCGCGAGCGCCGCGCTGACGGCGGCAATGCTCGCGGAAGACCTAGCGCCGCGGCCCGAGTAATGCCGAAGATGACCTTTATCGAGCGCGACGGCACCCGGCGCGAGGTCGATGCGCCGCTCGGAATGTCGGTGCTCGAAATCGCGCGCCGCCACGACATCGACATCGAGGGCGCCTGCGAAGGCTCGCTCGCCTGCTCCACCTGCCATGTCATCGTCGATCCACAATGGTACGAGTTGCTCACCGATGCGAGCGAGGACGAGGAGGACATGCTCGATCTCGCGTTCAATCTCACGGTGACGTCGCGCCTGGGTTGCCAGATCGTCATCAGCGAGGAGCTGGACGGCTTGACGGTGGAGCTTCCCGCGGCGACCCGCAACCTGCTGCTCGGCTAAGAGCTTCAGTGATCAGCGGATGACCGCCGAGCCAGTCCTCTTCCGGCGTCTGGTCGCGGCTTCCGATCGGGACTGGCGCGCTTATATCCGCCACCGGTTTGTGCTTCTGCTGGCCAGTGGCGAGCTGCCGGAGGCGTGCTTCCGTCGCTATTTGGTGCAGGACTACCTCTTTTTGATCCATTTCGCCCGCGCCTGGGGCCTGGCGATCTACAAATCCGATGCGCTTGGTGAAATGCGCCGCGCGCACCGCCTAGTCGCCGCCACCCTCGATGTCGAGATCGGCCTGCACATCGATTATTGCCGCGGCTGGGGGCTGTCTGAAGCGGCGATGGTCGGCGAACCGGAGGCGCTCGAGACCGTTGCCTACACCCGCTTCGTGCTCGACCGCGGTATCGCGGGTGATCGGCTCGACCTCGAAGTGGCGCTCGCACCGTGCATTGTCGGTTATGCCGTCATCGCGGCGGAGCGCATCGGCCATCCCGCGACCCGGCTCGAAGGCAACCCCTACCGCGAATGGCTCGAAATGTATGCCGGGTCGGATTACCAGGACCTGGCCGGCGAGGCGGCGGCGGCGCTCGACGAGCAATTTGCGCGGCGCGGCGGCGAGGGGCGCTTTCCCTTTCTCGCCGGCTCTTTCGCCGCCGCTGCGCGGCTCGAGGCGGATTTTTGGCAGATGGGGTTGGAGGCGAAGCCGTGAGCCTCCCAGAATTCGATCTGCCGGGCGACCCGGCCAGTCACCGGGTCGTCGTTGCGATGTCCGGCGGGGTCGACTCATCGGTGACCGCGGCCCTGCTGGTCGAGCACGGGTTTGAAGTTGTCGGCATCACTCTGCAGCTCTACGATCATGGCGCGGCCGCGGGGCGCAAAGGTGCCTGCTGCGCCGGCAGCGACATATATGATGCTTCCCGGGTCGCCGAGCGCCTCGGCATTCCGCATTATGTGCTCGATTACGAGAGTCGCTTCCGGGTTGCCGTGATTGACGATTTTGTCGACAGCTACGCCCGAGGCGAAACGCCGGTCCCGTGCATCCGCTGCAACCAGCGGGTCAAGTTCCGCGATCTGCTGAGCACGGCGCGCGATCTCGGCGCCTCGGCTTTGGCGACCGGGCATTATGCCCGCCGGATCGCCGGCCAGGATGGGCCCGAGCTCCATCGGGCATGCGACACGGCGCGCGACCAGAGCTATTTCTTGTTTGCGACGAAGCGCGACGAGCTCGAGTTCCTGCGGTTTCCATTGGGCGGCCTCACCAAAGACGCGACGCGCGCGCTGGCGCGGCATTTCGGCCTGCAGATCGCGGACAAGCCCGACAGTCAGGATATCTGCTTTGTACCGAGCGGATCTTACGCTCGTCTCGTCGAGCGGCTCCGGCCCGAGGCTCGGGAGCCGGGCGACATCGTCGACCGCAATGGCCGCGTGCTCGGCCGGCACAACGGCATCGCCCTTTTCACGGTCGGGCAACGAAAGGGGCTCGGGATCGCCGCCGACGAGCCTCTCTATGTACTGGAGATCGAGCCCGAAGGGCGGCGCGTGGTTGTCGGTCCACGAGCGGGATTGGCCGAAACTCGAATTTCTCTCGGCGCGCTGAATTGGCTCGGCGCGCCGGCGACCGAAGGTATGGCGGTGGCCGCAAAGCTTCGGTCGCAGCAAACGCCTGTACCGGCGAGGCTCTATCTCGGTTCGCATGCCGAGCTCGTTCTCGACGCGCCCGCAGGTGCGGTTGCGCCGGGCCAGGCGGCGGTGCTCTATGACGGCGACCGGGTGCTCGGCGGCGGCTGGATCCGCCGGCCCAGCTTGACCCACCCGCGCCCGCCTCTTATATCCGAGCCCCTGTGGCGGGATAGCTCAGTTGGTTAGAGCAGGGGAATCATAATCCCAAGGTCGGGGGTTCAAATCCCTCTCCCGCTACCACCTTGACGGAATTGCGGTAGGGCTCCCTGCTCGCATTCGCTCCCCTGGGGGAGAGCGCGACAGACCACGAGCCGGCCACACACGCGAACGTGCGGAATTGTCGTGGGGCCCAAAACCGGTTAGGCTTAAAATCGGTGGGCTAGGGGGACGGCGGCGATGCTGCGTCAGGCCTTCAGGGATCGCCTGAAGGAAGCGATGAAGGCCAGGGATTCCCGCACGGTTTCGACCGTTCGGTTGATCCTCGCCGGGCTCAAGGAGCGGGACGTCGCCGCGCGCGGACAAGGCAATCCCGACGGCTTATCCGAAGCCGAAATTCAGCGGATGCTGCAGGGAATGATCAAGCAGCGCCGCGAATCGATCGCGCTTTACCGGCAAGGCAACCGTCCCGATCTTGCGCAGCAGGAGAGCGAGGAGATAGGGGTCGTCGAGAGGTTCCTACCGCGTCAGCTCGACGAGAACGAGATCGAATCGGCGGCGAGGACCGCGATCGATGAGACTGGGGCGACGACTGTAAAGGATTTGGGAAAAGTGATGACTGCGTTGCGCGAGCGCCACGCCGGCATCATCGATCTCGGCCGCGCCGGTGCAATCGTCAGGCGCCTGCTCGGATGACGCAAATCGGTCCCCATCTGCCTTCGCTCGTGGGGGGAGATGGTCGAGGTGAGGGGGGATATAGATCCGCCCTGCGGTGCAGACCCACTTCGCCTTTCCTCTCCCCCCGATGGGCGGAGGGGGGACGCTAGGTGGCGTTTCCGCCGGGCTTTCTCGACGAGCTGCGCAGTCGAATTTCGCTTTCCGGACTGATCGGTCGCCGGGTCAAGCTGGTCCGCCGCGGACGCGAGTTTGCCGGATTGTGCCCGTTTCATCACGAGAAGACGCCATCTTTCTACGTCGTCGAGGACAAATCCTTCTTCCATTGCTTCGGCTGCGGCGCCCATGGAGATGCGATCGGGTTCGCCATGCGGGCCGAAAACCTCGACTTTATCGAGGCCATCGAGAAGCTGGCGGGAGAGGCTGGGCTGGCTGTCCCGCAGGCCACCCCGCAAGAGCGGGAACGGGCGCAGCGGCAGAAAACCTTGCTCGAAGCAACAGAGGCGGCCGCGGCTTTCTACGAGGAGCGGCTGTGGGCGCCCGGCGGGGTGCGCGCGCGCGAATATCTGCAAGGACGCGGGCTCGATCCGCAGACAATCCGACGCTTCCGTCTGGGCTGGGCCCCCGATGATCGCCAGGCGCTGCGGCGCGCCCTCGAGCCCGAATTTTCCGATCCGCTGCTGGTCGAGGCCGGGCTGCGGCGCCGACCGGCCGAAGGGGAACCCTCGGACTATTTCCGCAGCCGGCTGATGTTTCCGATCAGCGATCGCGCCGGCCGAGTCATCGCCTTTGGCGGCCGGGTCCTCGGCGACGGGCAGCCCAAATATCTGAACTCGCCCGACAGCCCGCTCTTCGAAAAAGGACGGGTTTTGTATGGCTGGTCGGCGGCACGGGCGGCTGTCATCCGAGGTGAAGAGGGCGGCCCAGAGGCGATCCCAGAGGCGATCCCAGGGGCGATCGTCACCGAGGGGTACATGGACGTGATCGCGCTGCACCAGGCGGGCTTCGCCACAGCAGTGGCGCCGCTCGGAACCGCGCTGACCGAATTCCAGCTGCACGAGCTTTGGCGCCTGACGCCCGAGCCCCTGCTCTGTTTCGATGGAGATACAGCGGGACAGCGTGCCGCAGCGCGGGCGATGCGGCGGGCCCTTCCACTGTTGCGCCCGGGTCACAGCCTGCGCTTTGTCAGCCTTCCCGCGGGAGAGGATCCCGATTCGGTAATTCGCCAAGCGGGGCGGAGTACTTTCGACCAAATGCTCGCCGCGGCGCGGCCGCTCTCGACCGTGCTCTGGGAGAGCGAGTTTGGTGCGAGCCGGCTCGACACCCCGGAGCGCCGCGCTGCTCTCGAGCGCCGCCTGATGGACCAAATCGGCCTCATTGCCGACCGGACGGTCCAGGCCGAATATCGACGTTTCCTGCGCGACCGGATCTTCGATCTAGGAAGACGAGCCCGCCCGGGCGCGCGATATATGCCTCGCCCTCGGCCTAGTTTCGTCCGCGACGGACCGGAGCCTCCACCCCGGTCCGGAGGGCGAATACAGCGGGAAAATCTGTTCCGCATGATTTTGCATTTTCCTTATCTGATCGATGAAGTGGTCGAGGAATTAGCAGCACTCGAAATCCCCGAATCGGACCTCGACAGCCTGAGACGGCAAATTTTAGAGCTGGATGCTGGCGGATCGGGGCTTGACGCCCACGCATTCCAACAACACCTTGTCAAGAACGGGCTTGCGGCGACCGTGGAAAAACTACTTTTGCCTTCGGTCGACACAACTTTCCTGGTCCGGTGTTCCGACCCGATCTCCGCGCGCAAGGAGTGGGTCCGTGTGACCGGGATGCTCACGGGAGGCGATCGCTGCGCTTTGGCCGAAGCCACGGACGACCTGGTCAGCGACATCTGCCCGGAGAGCTGGGAACGGTTTCTGATTGCCAGAGAAAGAGCCTTGCACGAGGGGTCGCGAGGTGAGGACGAGACCTGACCCGACGATACTCTCGCCGAAAATTGTCGGCGGCCCTGGATCGGGCTGACGCCGTATTCGTGCCCCGTGTTGTGGGGCGAGTGTGAAATCTCTTTAGGGATGGTGGAATGGCGAGCAAAGCGGCAAATACGGCGGAAGTCGCAGAAACCCGCGAGGAAGCGGCAGAGGCGCCGCTCCTGGACAGCGTGGCGGCGGCAATCAAGCGGATGCTGGCGCGCGGCAAGGAGCGGGGCTATGTGACCTATGACGAATTAAACGCCGCATTGCCGCCCGATCAGGTGTCCTCGGAGCAGATCGAGGACACGATGACGATGCTCTCTGAGCTCGGTGTCAACGTGATCGAGAACGAGGAGAGCGAGGAGCCAGCAACTCCCGACGCGGAGGAGGGCGACGGCGAGGTCCGCGGCAATCTGGATGACGACGATATCGGCCGCACCGATGATCCAGTCCGCATGTACCTACGCGAAATGGGATCGGTCGAGTTGCTGTCGCGCGAAGGCGAAATCGCCATCGCCAAGCGGATCGAGGCGGGCCGCGAAATGATGATCGGCGGCATCTGCGAGAATCCGATGACGATCCGCGCCATCGTCGCGTGGCGCGATGCCCTAAACGAAGGGAAGATGCTTCTGCGCGACATCATCGATCTCGACGCCACTTACGGCAGTGGTGTGTTCGAGCCCGTACCGGCCGAGATAGTGGTGGTCGCTGTTCCGGAAGGCGGCAGG
>Ga0207693_10005633_pt1 | contig 10415 bp, 8 predicted proteins | sample LARL81metaG_FD_184347 | JGI IMG/M metagenome (GOLD analysis project Ga0207693, IMG submission 184347) | Corn, switchgrass and miscanthus rhizosphere microbial communities from Kellogg Biological Station, Michigan, USA - LAR L8-1 metaG... | ecosystem: Host-associated > Plants > Roots >... | reverse complement strand
TGCCCGCGAGGACGCCGATCTTGGTGGCGTTCGCGACTGCCTGAAAGCCGATGTCGATCATGGCCTGTCCGGTCACGCTCGCCGGGGGGATGGTGCCGTGAAAGACATTGCGCGCGAATGGCTCGCGAATAATCGGCGTCGCGCCCACCGTGTTGTAGGTCGGGATCTGGGCGCTGCGGACATAATCGGCCGCGGCCGCCGCCCCCGTACTCCCGCTCGCAATGACGAGGACGAATACCTTGTCATTCTCAACGAGCTTCTTCGCGGCGGCGACCGACTCGGCGGGCGTCGAGGCATGCTCGAACAGGAGCCGCAATTTGCGGCCATTGATTCCGCCGGCACCGTTCAGCTTTTCCACCGCCATTTGCATATTGTCGCGTCCAGGCGCGCCGATGAAAGCGAAGGGACCGGTGAGCTGTCCGAGCGCTCCGATCAGGACCTCGCTGTCGGTCACTCCTGGCGCCGCCTGCGCGAGTGACGGTCCGGATCGCAATCCCGAAGCTGTGGCCCCAGCCAAAGCTGCTGCCCCTGTGAGAACGGTGCGCCTGTGAACAAGGTTTTTCTCGACCATGATTTCCCTCGCGTGCCGGATCGGGAGAGCGCGCGCCCGCATGGGCATGGGCCGAGGGCCCTGCCACGGTATGACGCTGCAAAAGCATTATACCTGTGAGCGCGATTAGTATACAACAGGCGTCTGCTTGCGCAGGCATATCGGTCTCGATGTGCGTAACGCAGGCGCTGTTTTAGTCCCCTGCTGCGTGTCGCATCTCGCTGCGCTCATGCGGTCTAGAGGCAAAGAGTAATTGACTGGCGCAGCACTTCTTCCGCAGCGAGGTCGGGTGGCGCTGCGCGGGCGCCGGGTCGCGGGAGCGCTGTGATCGCTGAGGCGTGAGACAAGGAGAGGTCCATGAACGTTCCGGTGCTGGAAAGACTTGCCTCCTCGGTGGCGGCAAAGACCGCGATCGATTTCACCCAGGACATGGTGCGCATCGACAGCACGAATGGAAAGGAAGATGCGCTCGCGCGCCAGCTCGAGGCCAGGATAGCCTCGCTCGGGGTTGGCAAGGTCTGGTGTGAAAAAACCTACGAGGGACGTCTCAACACCTTGTGGGAAGTGGATAGTGGAAGGCCCGGTCCTCGCCTTCTGTTCACGGGTCACCTCGACACCAAGCCCGTGTGTGAAGGATGGCATCGCGATCCCTTCGACGGCGCGATTGAGAATGGCCGCTTGTACGGCCACGGGGTCATGGACATGAAGGCAGGCCTCGGCTCGCTGATCGGAGGCATCCTGACGCTCATCGAGAGCGGGACCGAGCTCAGAGGCAAAATCACGTTTGCCGCGGTTGCCGATCACATGGGTCAACAGACCGGCAGCATCGACCTGTTCCGGCGACACCAGTTCGATCATTGCGTGCTCGCCGAGCTGACCGACATGCAGATCTACATCGCGCACCGCGGCCGGTACTATTTCGATGTCTCGACCATCGGCCGTTCTGCTCACACCTGCCACAAGTACCTGGCAATCAACGCGATCGAAAAGATGCTTCCCGTCATCGAGGAGATATCGAAGCTCAAATACTTTCCGGATATCCCGCAGGAAATGAAGGAGCTTGTGGGGCCGGAGCTGTTTACCGCGGTCGGTCGCATCTACGGCGGGCTGTTTCCGGGGGGGCCGTCGATGATTCCCGACCGCTGCACCATTCGGGTGGATACGCGGCCGCAGCCCGGCGTTACGATCCAGGAGGTGCGAGCGATCCTTCAAGCGGCGCTCGATCGTGCCAAGGCGCGCGATCCCGAAGTCGTCATCGAGATGGTCGACGCGGATATCAAGGACTCCTTCATGGTGGATCCGGCCGCGCCGATCGTGGTCGCGCTCAAGGCGGCATGGGAGAGAACCATGAGCAAGCCCGCAAAATTTCATGGTGGCTCCTGGCTCGGAGATACGGCGAGCTTCGGGCGCTTGTGCGAGACCGTGATCTTCGGGCCTGGTGGCGAGCCGGTCTATCAGCCGAACGAATCCCTTGCGCTTGCCGACATCGAGGCTGCAACGCGCATCTACGCATTGACCGCAGCTACAATTCTACGGGCATGCTGATCAGTGCGTCCGATGGGATCAAGCTTGAAGTTCGCTCGGTCGGCAGCGGGGCACCGCTTGTCTTCGTGCATGAATTCTCCAGCGACGCGCGCAGCTGGGACGCGCAGGTCAGTTTCTTCTCCCGCTACTATTGCTGCACCGTCTATTGCGCGCGCGGCTATCCACCCTCCGACGTGCCGCAAAGCGTGGGCGCTTACGATCAAATCCGCGCGGCCGAGGACTTGGCCGACGTGGTGCGTGCGGTGGGCGACGGTCCGGCTCACATCGTCGGCCTCTCCATGGGCGGCTTTGCCGCGCTTCATTTGGGATTGTGCCATCCGCAACTTGTCCGCTCGCTGGTTGTTGCCGGGGTTGGTTACGGGGCCAAGCCGGAGCAACAAGCTGAGCACAGTGCCTCGTCAAAACGCGACGCAGATCACGCCGAAGCGATCGGCATGGCTGCTTTTGCCCGAAATCTCGCCGGAAGCCACTATGCGCAATGCCTGCGCGCCAAGGACGAGAGCGCCTGGCTGCGTTTTGCGGAACGCCTGGCAGAGCATTCGGTGATCGGGATGGCGATGACGTTGCGTGGCGTGCTCGCCACGCGGCCATCGCTGTGGCATCTCGCGGACCGATTGTGCGGCCTTGATCGTCCGACCCTGCTCGTTGCCGGCGACGAGGACACGCCTTGTCTCGAACCCGGTCTCTTTCTCAAGGCGACGCTGCCCGATGCTGCGTTCTGCGTCATGCCGCGTACGGGACATCTGATAAATCTGGAAGAACCCTCGCTGTTCAACACGATCTTATTCAGTTTTCTTGTGGCCGTTGAGCATGGCCGCTGGAGCGAGTGGAAGGGCCGCGCGCTCGATCGGGCTTGACGTAATGAGGAGAGGCACATGAGCGGGATGGGACGGCTTGAGGGCAAGGTTGCCGTGGTCACGGGGGGGAGCCGCGGCCTCGGTCGGGGTATTGCGGAAGGGTTCGGAGCTGAAGGCGCGAAGGTCGTGGTGAGCTACCTCAAGGACGAGGATGCTGCCCGAGCAGTCGCCAAGACCATCAAGGAAAGCGGCAGCGACGCGATCACGGTGCGCGCCAATGTCGGCGAAGTCGACGATGTCTCAGCCATGATGGATACGGCGGTCAAGCAGTTCGGCACCATCGACGTTCTCGTCAACAATGCCGGGATGCTCAATTCCTTCAAGCTGGCAGACATGTCGGTTGACACCTGGGACAGCATGATCAAGGTGCACCTGCGCGGGATGTTCCTGTGCACGCGGTTTGCCATACCGCACATGCTCAACCAGAAAAGCGGCAAGATCATCAACATGAGCGGCACGTTCGGCGTGAGCGGCGGAGCCGAGTTCACCCATATGTCTGCAGCCAAGGCCGGGATGATCGGTTTTACCCGGGCACTCGCGCGCGAGGTCGGGCACGACGGCATCAATGTGAACTGCATTGCGCCGGCGATCATCCGCACCGACCTTTACAATTTCATGCCCGACGACGTACGCGACTCGATTGTCGGCGCCTATCCCCTCGGGCGCGTGGGCGAGGTTCGGGATGTGGTCGCCACGGCTCTCTTCCTTGCCACCGAAGACGGCGGCTATTTCACCGGCCAGACGCTCTGTCCGGCCGGCGGTGACGTCATGGTATGAGTGGAGAGGGAAGCGATGATAGTACTGCCGGGAGATATCAATGATTGTTGAAGAGCGATGCTACACGGTCAGGCCGGGAATGGTCGCTCTCTATTACAAAGATTACGACCCGCGCGGCCTGGGCATACAAACACGTATCCTTGGCAACCTCATCGGCTATTTTCACACCGAGATCGGCGAGCTCAATCAGATCGTCCATCTCTGGGGGTATGAATCGCTGGCCGAGCGCGAGCGACGACGTGCGCTGCTTGCTGCCGACAGCGAATGGCAGGAGTACCTCAAGCAGTCCCCCGACATCATCGTGAAGATGGAGACGCGCATCCTTATTCCGGCGCCGTTCTCGCCGATCAAGTAAGGCCCACAACTGCGCAGCCGTGCCGCCGCTGAAAATCTATGGCTGCAGCATCCAGGTTAATAGCGCCGAGACCGAGGGAAAAATGGAGAATGTCGATATCCTGATCGAGCACGGGACTTTGCTCACCCTCAACAAGGAGCGCCAGATCATCGCCGACGGCGCGGTCGCCATACGCAAGGACCGCATCGTCGCGGTCGGCAAGACGGCGAGCCTTCGCGAGCGGTTCAGGGGGAGCAAAACGCTTGACGCCTCGATGCGACTCGTCATGCCGGGGCTGGTCGACGGGCATGCGCATCTGGGCGAGATTGCCCGCGGCCTGATCCCGGATACGCTGCGCACGAGCGACTGGCTGAAGTTCTGGTGCTACCCCTACATGGCGGCGATCACGGAAGAGGATGAATACTGGTACGCCAAGTGCTTGATGGCGGAAATGGTCCGATCCGGCACGACGTGCTTCGTCGAGCCCGGCTGCATGTGGCTCGACACGACGATAAAGGCAATCGAGGAAACCGGAATGCGCGCCACCACCGGCAGCTGGGTGTGGGATCATGCCGGCCCGGATGGCCACAAATGCCCTGACTATTTCAAGAAGATGACCTTGCAGCAGGGGCTCGATCTGACCGAGAGAAACATCAAGGCCTACGACGGGCTCGCGGACGGGCGCATCAAGTGTTTTGCCACCATCGAAGGAGTCGGGACGTGCTCCGACGAGCTGATGCTGGGCGCCAAGGCGCTGGCCGACAAGTACGGTACGTTCACGCTGATGCACAAGGCGAGCTCGCGCGAGGAAGTGGCGAGCGAGCTCAAGGCGACCGGCCACAGACCGGTCGAGCACATGTATCGCATCGGCGCGCTCGGGCCGAATGTCTATCTCAACCACATGACCGCGGTCGAAGGTTTCGAGGTCGAGATGCTGGCAGAGACCGACACTAAGGTTTGCCAGAACCCGCCCGCGGCGCTGAAGCTCGCCAAGGGCACGACGCAGATGAGCCACTTTCTCGAGATGCGGGCGAAGGGGGTTACGGTCTGCCTCGGCTGCGACGGCGTCAATTCCGGCGACCACAAGGACATGTTTCGCTCGATGTATCTTGCGGCGACCTTGCCCAAGGATGCCAAGATCGATCCCGAAGTCATTACTGCCGAGGAGGTGGTCGAGATGGCGACCCTTGCCGGCTACCGCTCGGTCGCTTGGCAGGATGAGCTTGGGTCGCTCGAGCCGGGCAAGAAAGCGGATCTCATTCTTATCAACATCGACCGGCCGGAATGGGTGCCCACGTACAATTACGTCTACAGCCTCGTGTACACCGCGAGCGGGGACAGCGTGGACACGGTAATCGTCGACGGCAAAACTTTGATGGAGAACCGGCAGCTCACCACAATTGATCTTGCCGAGGTGCACGCGCGCTGCCGGGAGCTCGCCCCAAAGCTGGCCGCCCGCGCGAACGTCAAGCCGAAGTCCCGCTGGCCCGTGGTGTGAAAGCCCCTCCCTACGCGGGAATGCAGCTCAGGTAGAACCTGACTGCAAAATCAGACGGCCTCGATTTGGTGGTACTTTTTCGGGCCGGTCTCAAACGAGAGCGCAGTCCGGACAAAGCCATTCAATCGCCTGTGACGCTATCGCTATTCTATCACCATTGTGTGATCGGCATTGGTACCGCTGGGCGGCTTCTTGAAGACGATGATCAGCGGGATCGCGGCGAGCGTTACGATCATCAACAGCTTGAAATCATCGATGTAGGCAATGATCTGCGCCTGCTGCGTGACCATGGCGTCCAGCGCTGCTCGGCCGGCATCCGTCATCGGATTCCAGAATTTTGTGATGATGGGGTTCTCGAACACTCGGTTCACGGCGGTGACGTGCGCAGCGATCTCGGCGTGATTGGCCTGCGTGTTCTGCGTGAGCAGGCTGGTGACCACCGAAATGCCGACGCTGGAGCCGATGTTGCGCGAAAGGTTGTAAAGACCGGCGCCTTCGGTCCGTTGCTCCGGCGCCAGCGTCGACAAGGCCGCCGTGCTGAGCGGTACGAAGAGAAAGCCCAGACCCGCGCCCTGGATCAGGCCGTTGACGATGATCGTCGTCTGGGACACGTCCGGCGTCCAGCCGGTCATCTCGTACATCGGCCAAGCCGTGAGCCCCATGCCGATGGCGACAAGGAGGCGCGTATCGACCCGGCCTACCAATTGCCCAACGATCATCATGGCAGCCATTGTGCCTATACCCCGAGGCCCCATCACGAGCCCGGCGGTGACGATCGGATAGTTCATCAGCCTCTGGAGATACGGCGTGAGCAGCGCCAGCGAGGCGAGATAGCTGATGCCGACGATGGCGATGAAAAGCGTTCCGGCCGCAAAATTGCGGTCGCGGAAAAGAGCCGGCCGCACAAAGGGCTCGTCCGCGGTGAAGGTATGGACGAGAAACAAATACAGGGCTGACGCGGCGACGACGGCCTCGATCCAAATCTCGCCGGAACCGAACCAGTCAAGCTGCTCGCCTCGGTCGAGCAGGACCTGAAGCGCGCCGATAGCGAGGCTCAAGGTACCGAAGCCGAACCAGTCCAGCTTCGCGCCGGCGTTTCGCGCTGTCTCCGGCAGAAAGTTGGTGATGCCGAGCAAGGCGAGGACGCCGATGGGCAGGTTGATGTAGAAAACCCATCGCCACGTGTAATTCTCGGTGAGCCAGCCACCGAGCACCGGACCGAGGATGGGGCCGACCATGACCGCGACGCCAAATAATGCCATCGCAAAACCCTGGCGCTCCTTCGGATAGGCATCGATCAGCACGGATTGCGAGAGCGGGACGAGCGCCGCGCCGAACATGCCCTGCAGGATGCGAAACAGCACGATCTGCACCAGCGACTGGGCCATGCCGCACAGCATGGAGGCGACGGTGAAGCCCGCCACCGAAACAAGGAACAGACGCTTGCGCCCGAACCGGCCGGCGAGGAAGCCGGTCGGCGGCGTCATGATCGCGGCGGCCACGATATAGGAGGTCAACACCCAGTTGATCTGATCCTGGCTGGCCGAGACGCTGCCTTGGATGTACGGCAGCGCGATGTTGGCGATCGTGGTGTCGAGCGCCTGCATGACGGTGGCAAGGATCACGCAGACGGTGATCGCCGTGCGATGGGCGCCCTCTGCTGCGCGGTGCGCCGCTTTCACGACTTCCTCGAGGTCTGACCAAACAGTGCGATCAGAAATTGGGGCAAGCCGCGCTGATGTCCGGTATCGACGTTGACCTCGACGCTCATTCCGGCACGCAAAGGCGGCAGGTTCTTATTGTTCGTGTCGAGGCGAACGCGCATCGGGATCCGCTGCACGACCTTCACCCAGTTGCCGCTGGTGTTCTGCGCCGGCAGCAGCGAGAACTCCTGCGCTGCAGCGGGGCTGATGCTGTCAACGGCGCCGTGCCATTCCACGTCCGGATACGTGTCCACCGTGACAGTGACCGGCTGCCCGGGACGCACATTCGTCAACTCCGTCTCTTTCGGGTTCGAGTCGACCCAGACGTAATCCGTCGCGACGAGATAGAAGGCGGTCATCGAGGCCTGGAGGTACTTGCCGGGTGCGAGCGAGGGCACGTTTGTCACAATGCCGGCGAAAGGCGCCTTCACGACCGTGTGGTCGAGCTGGCGCGCGGCTTCGTTGCGCTGGGCCACGGCATCGCGATAACGCGGGTGCTGCTCGACCGGGATATCCGGGTCACCGTTGAGGTTAGCGGCGATCGCGGCGAGTTGCTGATTGAGAGAGGCCAGCTTCTGATGCGCGTTCTGCAGATTCCGGTGCGCCGCGTCGAAAGTCTGCTGCGACGCGATGTTCTTGGCGGCGAGGTCCTGCTGCCGGCGGAATTCACGATCATAATAGCCGATGTCGTCCTGGGCCTGCTTGATCTGTGCCTGCATGTCCCGGTAGTTCGCCTTGAGCGCGTTGAGATCGTTGCGCACGACCCCGACCTGCGCGTCGGCGCGCTCCAGTGCGAGCCGGAACGGGAGATCGTCCAGGCGGAACAGCACTTGGCCATCTTCGACGTGTTGGTTGTTCTTGACGTCGATCTCCTTGACCATGCCTGAGACGTCGGTCGAGATGCCGACCTTGTCGGCTTCGACATAGGCGTTGTCCGTCGACATCACCCGGCCGCCGGTGACATACCAATAGCCGCCGGCGATCAGGGCGAGCGGCAGCAGCGCGAACAACGCCCAGCGCGGCCAGCGCCGCCGCGCAGACTGCGGCGGCTTTTTGGGCTCCGAGGACCTCTCGATCGGTCGCTCCGGCTGCTCCCGTGGAGGCCGCTGTGGCTGCTTTCGTGGGACGTCGTGTCGCGCGGCTGGCGCCTCGGCCGCCTCGGATCGCAGCGAAACTATGGTCGCGTCGGCGGGCATATAGGCTTCCTTTGATGCGGGACTGGACGTGGCGCTTGAGTGGACGTGGCTCTAACGTATAGACGAATGGCGTAAATGAAAATAATATATCTATTGCATTCGGTATTGAGAGGAATTCACGAATGAACCGTGGCGACCTGGCCGATCTGACCGCATTCGTCGCTGTTGCCGATCACTTGAGCTTTCGCGCCGCGGCCTCCCGCCTTGGTGTCACGCCGTCCGCGCTCAGCCACTCGATGCGGCAGCTGGAGGAGCATCTCGGGATGCGGTTACTGAACCGCACGACGCGCAGCGTATCGGTGACCGACGCCGGCTTGCGCTTGCTCGAGCGCCTTCGCCCGGCAATCAGCGAGATCGCTGGTGCTATCGAGGACTTGAACCAAGAGCGCCAGCGGCCCGTGGGGCGGCTGCGGATCAACGCGATTCATCTGGCGGCGTCGGCGGTCATCGCGCCGATCTGGAGACGCTTCTTGTCGACCTACCCGGAAGTCCACCTTGAGCTCGCGGTGGGCGAGGCGCCGATCGACATCGTGGCGAAGGGATTCGACGCCGGGATCGGACCGCGCGACCGGGTGCCGGCCGACATGATTGCCGTTCGGGTGATGGGGCCGATGAAGATCGCCGTAGTTGGTGCGCCGACTTATTTTGCGCGGCGGCGCCCGCCGCGCACCCCCGATGATCTCGCCCGTCATATATGCGTTGAATATCGGCGGGAGGCCGACGGCAACGTACTGATGTGGCTGTTCGAGCGCAACCGCAAATCGCAGCGGATTTCGGTGGATGGGCGAGTGATGGTCAACGATGCCGATTTGGCAGTTCGCGCGGCCGTTGACGGGCTGGGGATCGCGTACACTGGCGAAGCTCTGGCCGACCCGTTCCTGCGCTCGGGCCAGCTGGTCCGCGTACTGGAAGACTGGTCGCCATCGTTTGAAGGACTGTTCCTCTATTATCCCGGGCATCGGCAGGTTCCCGCCACGTTGCGCGCCCTGATCGACATGATCCGCACGGCCGGCAGCTCGGCGCCGGTCAAGCGTTCACTCAAGAACCCCTTCGCGGAGGACTGAGGGCATCGAAGCCGCGAGGGGTGGGGCCTCTGGCTCGCGCCGCTGCGCCGGACCCACGGCGTGCAGGTTCAAGGCTGTTCCGATCAGAGCAACATGCGAGAATGCTTGTGGGAAATTTCCGACCTGCCGATGCGCCTGAGGGTCGTACTCCTCCGCGAGGAGCCCAACATCGTTCCGGAGCGACAGCAAGCGCTCGAACAAGGCACGTGCCTCCGCGTCGCGGTTCTGCAGCGTATAGTTGTCGGCGAGCCAAAAACTGCAGGGGAGGAAGGCGCCTTCCCCCGGGGGCAGACCGTCGACGTCTATGTTGGTGCGGTTACGCCTCACCAAGCCATCAACCATGAGCTCTCGCTCGATCGCCGCGACGGTGCCGCGCACGCGCAGATCGTTCGGCGGCAAGAAGCCCACGACCGGCAGCAACAGCAAACTCGCATCGAGCCCCTTGTTACCAAAGCTCTGTGTGAAGGTGTTGCGGCTTTCGTCGAACCCACGTCTGCAGATCGTGGCGTGCACGCGGTCGCGGACTTCTCGCCACCGTTCCAACGGTGCCTCGAGCATGAACCGCTCGGCGTCGCGCACCGAGCGATCGAGAGCCACCCACGCCATGACCTTTGAATAGGTAAACTGGCGACGTCCGCCTCTCACTTCCCAGATGCCATGGTCCGGCAGCTCCCAGATATCTTCCAGATGCTCGATCAACGTCTGTTGCTGCGCCCATGCCGACGCGACCGGAGCAAGAGCGTGTTTCCGCGCATGATAGGTGGCATCGATGAGCTCCCCGAAGACATCGAGCTGGAGCTGATCGGAGGCGGCATTGCCGATGCGCACCGGGGCGGCGCCTTGATAGCCGGGCAGCCAGGACGCTTGCCATTCGATCAGCTGCCGTTCGCC
>Ga0207693_10005632_pt1 | contig 10415 bp, 10 predicted proteins | sample LARL81metaG_FD_184347 | JGI IMG/M metagenome (GOLD analysis project Ga0207693, IMG submission 184347) | Corn, switchgrass and miscanthus rhizosphere microbial communities from Kellogg Biological Station, Michigan, USA - LAR L8-1 metaG... | ecosystem: Host-associated > Plants > Roots >... | reverse complement strand
AGGATTCGCGGACTGCGGGTTGCCGGTGAACCGTTGGATGTTCACCTGACGGCGGACGGCGAGGTCGACATCATCGCCGCGCCCGAGCGATTGATCATCCAGGTCACGTGATCCGACCGCGAGAGCCGCACGAGACGCGACGCGCGGCCGCTCAATCCGTGAGATCGAGCAGAGCCCGCCCCACGTCGCGCACGAGCGACATCGCTCGCCGCGCGTAGGCCGGCGAAGCGCCCGCAAGACCACACGCCGGCGTGGGTACGACCGCTGCGGCCAGCCGACCGGGGTCGAACCCCAGCGCTGACCACAGCCGCTCGACCCGGCCGCGCGCTGCCGCCAACGTAACCTCGGCGTCGACCGCCGGTAGCACGCCGAGCCAAAGGGACGTCCCCGCGTCTACCGCCTCGCCCAAGGCGTCGTAATCAGCCGACGTGATCAGCGCCAGATCCACCGACACCGCATCCGCGCCGGCAGCGCGAAGAAGCGGGACCGGGACGTCCCCCGCGCAGCAGTGCACGACTCGACTGCCGGTCGCACCGGCCTCGAGCACGTCGCGCAGCGTCGACTCGACGACGCTCGCCTCGACCGCCGCGACGGTGCCGTACCCGGAAGGAGTAGCAACCTTCCCGGCCAGGACGGTCGTTAGCGAGGGTTCGTCCAGCTGGAGCACGACAGTGGCCTGCGGAATGCGCGCGGCCAGATCGGACAGCGCGGCCCGTAGCCCCTCGGTCAGCGACGCGGCCAGATCCCGGGTGGCCCCGTGGTCAGACACGACGCGGTGCCCGGAGGGCAGCTCGACGCCGGCCGCCAGCGTCCACGGTCCGGCGAACTGGACCTTCAGGGCGCCTGTACGTGTCTCGGCGTGAGCTTGCAGGCTGTCGAGGTCACGCGTGAGCAGGTCACGCGCGCGGCGTAAGTCGCGGCCGGGTCGCGCCGTCACTCGCCACCCGGACGGCTGAACCTCGACCGGCATATCGACAAGCAGCCCGGCCGTCCGACCGATCAGCTCCGCGCCAATTCCTCGCGCGGGCAACTCCGGGAGGTACGGCAGGTCAGCGAGCTCGCCGAGGACGGTGCGCAGGGCCTCGTCAACGTCCGTACCGGGCCACGAGCCAATGCCGGTTGCGGTTCCTGGCGGCCAGCTCCGGCCCACAAAATCGCGTGACTGCGCGGGCACCTCGGAATTCGCAGCCATCAGCCCGCCACAGCCGGCGCGGCGACCCGAGCCACGGACGCGATCGTGGCCGAGCCGACTACTGTTTCGCCGTCGTAGACCACCAGCGCCTGCCCGGCCGCCACGCCCCGCTGAGGCCGATTCAAGTCCGCGACGAGCCGGTTACCGGACACGGTCACCGTGGCGTCGGAGACCATGCCGTGTGCCCGTAGCTGCACCTGGCAGACCAATGGCGGCTTCGGGCTGATCCCCGATGTCCACACCGGATGCTCGGCGACGATCCTTGTCACTTCGAGCCGATCCTGGGGACCGACCAGGACTGTGTTGGTCGCCGGCTCGAGGGACAGCACGTAGCGGGCAGCACCATCAGCTGCGGCCCGATCAAGATGCAGGCCTCGGCGTTGCCCGACGGTGAAGCCGAAAGATCCATTGTGCTGGCCTACCACTGTGCGCGTGGTGGCGTCGACGATCGGTCCAGATCGCTCGCCGAGCTCACGCGACAGAAAGCCGCGGGTGTCGCCGTCGGGGATGAAGCAGATGTCGTGCGAGTCCGGCTTGCGAGCAACGGCGAGTCCCCGCCGCGCCGCTTCGTCGCGTACCTGGGCCTTGGTCGAGTCGCCGATCGGGAACATGGCGTGGGCGAGCTGCGTCGCCGTCAGCACGGCCAGGACGTACGACTGGTCCTTACCGACGTCCACCGAACGCATCAGACAACCATCCACCAGGCGCGCGTAGTGACCGGTGACGACGGCGTCGAACCCGAGCGCGAGGGCGCGATCGAGCACGGCGGAAAACTTGATCTTCTCGTTACAGCGCAGGCACGGGTTCGGGGTTCGACCGGCGGCATATTCAGCGAGGAAGTCGTCGATCACGTCAACGCGAAATCGCTCGGCGAGATCCCAGACATAGAACGGGATATCCAGAATATCGGCGCTGCGCCGAGCGTCATTGGCGTCTTCGACCGAGCAGCATCCGCGCGCGCCGTGCCGCAAGCTCGCCGGTTGCGCCGACAGCGCCAGGTGCACACCGGTGACGTCGTGTCCAGCATCGACCGCGCGAGCGGCCGCGACGGCGGAGTCCACCCCACCGCTCATCGCCGCTAGCACCCTCATTCGGCGGTCATCCCGGCTAAGGGCAGTACGGAAGTCAAACCGGCTCGGCGGGCACGCTCGACAACCGGCCCGATCGTCTCGATCACCGCGTCCACATCAGCCTCGGTCGAGGTGTGGCCGAGCGAGAATCGCAACGAGCCGCGCGCACTGATCGGATTGGCGCCCATAGCGATCAGGACGTGGGACGGGCGCGCGACCCCGGCCGAGCAGGCCGAGCCGGTCGAACACTCGATCCCGCGAGCGTCCAGCAGCATGAGCAACGAATCGCCTTCGCACCCGGGAAAGCTCAGATGAGCGATTCCGGGCAACCGTTCGGTTGGATGTCCATTCACGATGACGTCCGGGACGGCCGTCCGAATTCCGTTGATCAAGCGGGTCCGCAGGCCGTCGAGGCGTCGGGCACTCTGCGGCTGACCGGAGACCGCGGCCGAGGCCGCGACGGCAAACCCCGTCGTGCCGGGCGGGTCCAAGGTTCCCGAGCGCAGATCGCGCTCCTGGCCGCCGCCATGCAGGAGCGGCACGCACTCGGCATCCCTACGCAACAACAGCGCGCCTACGCCGTAAGGACCGCCGAGCTTGTGCGCGGTCACCGTCATCGCGTCGGCCCCGGAGTCGGCAAAGTTCACCGGAACCGCGCCGATTGCTTGCACGGCGTCGGTGTGCAGCGGCACCCCGTACTCGTGGGCGATGTCGGCGAGTTCGGCCACGGGTTGCACCGTGCCGACCTCGTTGTTCGCCCACATCACGCTGATCAGCGCAACGGAATCCGCGTGCCTGGAAAGCTCGGCCCGAACCGCGTCCGGGTCGACCAAACCGCGAGCATCCACCGAAAGCCAGGTGACATCGGCCTGCCCGGTCCCGTCAAGCCACTCGACGGTGTCGAGGACGGCGTGGTGTTCAACCGTGCTGGCGAGGATCCGGCGACGACGCGGGTCCGCGTTGCGCCGCGCCCAGAACAGCCCCTTGACGGCGAGGTTGTCCGATTCCGTTCCGCCGCTGGTGAAGACGATCTCCGACGGACGGGCGCCGAACCCGGCACCGAGCAGTTCGCGCGCCTCCTCCACGCGACGGCGCGCTCGCCGGCCCGAGCCGTGCAGGGAGGAAGCATTGCCGACATCCACCATCGCTTCGCTCATGGCGTCGATGGCCTCGGGAAGCATGGGCGTCGTCGCCGCGTGGTCGAGGTATGGCATCGCTTTCAGCTTACGATGAGCGGCGACCCGGCCCGGACGGTCGCGGTCAGGGCGCCTCGGGGGGACGGATGCGTTACGACTACTGCGTCGTCGGCGGGGGCATTGTCGGCCTCGCCACGGCGATGGCGATTCTCGACCGGCAGCCCGGCGCCAGCCTGCGCCTCGTCGACAAGGAGCGGTCGCTCGGGACGCATCAGACCGGGCACAACAGCGGGGTCATCCACTCCGGCATTTACTACGCACCGGGCAGCCTGAAGGCCCGGCTGTGCCGGGAGGGGGCGCAGGCCACCAAAGGCTTCGCCGCCGACCACGGGATACGGGTAGACGTGTGCGGCAAGCTGCTCGTGGCGACCGACGCCGCCGAGTTGACCCGCATGGACGCGCTGTACGCGCGTTCCCACGCCAATGATGTCGAGGTCGAGCGCCTCGATGCCGGCGAGCTGCAGCAACGCGAGCCGAACGTCTTGGGCGTGGGCGCCTTGTTCGTCCCTGCGACCGGAATCGTCGACTACGGAGCGATTGCCAAGGTGATGGGCGAGGTTGTTCGCCAGCGGGGCGGCGAGCTCACGCTCGGCACGATGGTTACCGGTATCGCCGAGGGCGGCGATGAGGTGACCGTCACCCTCACCCAGCGATCGGCAGACGTCGTGGCTCCGGAGTCCGACGGTGAGCAGGTGCGGGCGAGCCGGGTCGTCGTCTGCGCCGGCCTGCAAGCTGATCGGCTGGCCCGCCTGGCCGGCGTCGACGTCGATTTCCGCATCGTGCCGTTCCGCGGCGAGTACTACCGGCTGCCGGAACGGCGATCGAACCTCGTCCGGCACCTCATCTACCCGATCCCGGATCCTGAGCTGCCGTTCCTCGGGGTGCATCTGACCCGCACGATCGATGGCGGCGTAACGGTCGGTCCGAACGCCGTGCTGGGCCTCTCCCGCGAGGGGTATCGAAAGTTCTCCTTCGATCGGCGCGACGTCGCGGACTACGTGCGCTTCCCCGGGATGTGGCGGGTCGCCCGGGCCAACATCCGCACCGGCGTGCGTGAGATGACCAACTCGCTCTCCAAGCGCGGGTACCTGCGCGAATGCCGGAAGTACGCGCCAAGTCTCGGCCTGCACGACTTGCAACCGGAACCGGCCGGTATCCGGGCTCAAGCGGTACTACGGGACGGCACTCTGGTTCACGATTTTCTGTTCGCGCAGACCGCCCGCACCTTGCACGTCTGCAACGCACCGTCACCAGCCGCGACGTCGGCGATTCCGATCGGCGAAATGATCACGGACCGGTTGCTTGCCGCGGATCGTCACGTTGGCGGGCGGGCCTGACGGGCCAGCACGAGTCCGAATACCGCGACGGCGGCCATCAAGACGAATAGCACCGTGAACGCGGTGGTGTAGCCGAACAGACCACCCGCGGCCGCGGCGATGAGCACACCGCCGATACCGGTGGTGATGGCTGTCGTCACGGTGTCCGAGAGCTGCAACGCGGCCGAGTCGGCACCGCGATCGGCGTCGTTGGTGAACAGCAGCAGGAGGACGCCGACGCTCGACATGGTCAGCCCGGCGCCGATTCCGGCCGGCGCCCAGAGGAGGTACACCAGCCAGCCCGGAGCGCCCGGTTGGGCCGCAATGGCAACGCCGACGGCACCCGCGGCAACGAACAGGAAGCCGGCGCGGATCAGGTTCACCCGTTGCTCGACCCGGACGCTTTCTCGGCCCTGCCACCATGAGCCGAGGGTCCACGTCAGCCCCGTGATCACCAGCGGCAGACCAGCGGAGAGCGCGCCGAACCCGTGCTGCACCGCGAGCGTGAGCGGCACCAGCGACTCGGTGCCGAAGAACGCACCGGCAAGCAAGCCACGAAGGACGATCGGCGCCGAGACCCCGCGCCGGACCCGCCAGGTCCCGGCCGGCAGTAGCCCGGACAGACCCCAGATCAGTGCGCCGACGCCGGCTACGGCCGCGCCGACAGTGATGAATGACGGGTGCTGGCCCGCTGCCTCGAGCGCTGCGATCCCGGCCGCGGTCGCCAGGGCGCGCACGATACGGCTGGGATCAGCCAAGGCGCCCCGCGACGTCGTACCACGACCCCGGCCCGACTCCGTGCTCAGCACCGGAACCATCAGCGCGGCGCCCAGCACCACGAACGGCAACAAACCGATGAATACCCAGCGCCAGCTGGCGTGTTCCGACAGGGTCCCGGCCACGATCGGGCCGAGTAGCGCCGGAAGGACCCACGCGCCTGACATAGCGGCGAAGATCTTCGGTCGCACGACCTCCGGGAACGCCTCCCCCAGCACCACGTAGATCGCCGTGATGAGCAGACCGCCGCCCAAGCCCTGAACCGCACGCCCGGCCACGAGCTGAGCCATGGTCGTCGCGGTCCCGGATATCGCGAGGCCGCCGATGAACGCGACGAGCCCGGCCGCGGTAGCCAGTCGCGGGCCGCGGGTGTCGCAGATCTGGCCGGACACGACCAGGCCGACGACGTTGGCGACGAGAAATGCGGTGAACGCCCACCCGATCGCCCCGACGCCGTGCAACTCTCGGGCGGCTGTCGGCAACGCCGCGGCTACCGCCATTGCCTCGAAGGCGATGAGGGTGACCAGGATGAGGATGCCGGCGCTCGTCACGCGGTAGGCCGGTGCGAAAACGGACGTCGAAGCCGGACCTTGCTCTCGCACGTCCGTCAACACCACCACGTCAGGATGCAACGTCAAGCACGGTTGAAGTCAATCCGCCCGGAGATGTGATGATCGCAACGTCCGGCAGACTAGAGCGGGAGCTCACTCCCGGAGGAGCGTGTGGTGGCAGACGACGCCGAGTCCACGTCGGTCAGTGCCGTCATTTTCGATCTCGACGGAATCCTCGTCGACTCGGAGACGATCTGGGACGAACTCCGTCGCGAAGTCGCGGCCGAAGCTGGGCGCCCATGGCCGGACGACGCTACCCGGGCGATGCAGGGTATGAGCACGCCGGAGTGGTCGCGGTACCTACATGATGTCGTCGGCATTCCGGAGTCTCCGGAGGACATCGCCCGGACGGTGATCGATCGAATTTCCGCCCGTTACCGAATGCACTTACCACTCATCGACGGCGCGGTCGAGGCCGTGACCCGCCTGGCCGACCGCTGGCCCCTCGGCCTGGCCTCGTCCTCGCCGAGAGCTCTCATCTCAACCGTCCTCGACGTATCCGGCCTGGCGCCGGCGTTTCAAGTCGCCGTATCGACGGAAGAGGTGCCGGCCGGAAAGCCAGCGCCGGATGTCTACCTGACCGTCGCCGCGCGGCTCGGCGTCCGGCCGGACCGTGCGGTGGCGGTCGAGGACTCATCCAACGGGCTGCGATCCGCCGACGCGGCTGGTCTCGCGGTGATCGCCATTCCGAACGCCGCCTTTCCGCCGTCGCCCGACGCGCTCGCACTGGCCTCGGTACAGCTCACCGACCTCCACGAGCTCACGCCTGACGTAGTTGTCGCCGCAGCCGCTCGCTGATTCTTGGCGGCGCGACCGCTCAAGACTTCCTTTCGTCATCGCTGACGGAAGGACGTGTTGTCGCTCCCGGCCTGGGCAGTATGTCCAAGCTCACGACGGAGAAACGTGCAAGATCACAACGGAGAAGCGTGCCGGCCGGCCGGTTCCACGCTCCGACGGTAGAGGGCCGTAAAGGCGAGAATGACCCCGCTGGTCAACGTGATCACCCCGAGCAGAAGGAAAAGCCCGGCCAGATCCGTCGGTGCGTCATCAGCGTCGTCGACCCACACGGCCCCCCAGGCTGGGCAAGCGATGTGCAGGTCGCCGCTGGCCGGGGCGACGAATGTCGCGACAACATGCGTGGAGCGCGAATCGGAAGCAATTGGCGTGACGGCCAGGGTCTGCGGGGCCGAGCCACCTTCCGACCAGGTACATGCATCCTTCAGCGTGTTGGTGTGCTGCGCCGCGAGTGCTTCCGGACCGTCGGCGGTCGAGATCTGATACTGCTTCCCGGCGGTCAGCGCGACCATCGTCGGCGGCACTGCACCGGGGTTATAGGCGTGATTCTGGGAGTCGTCGGCGATCCGCCAAAGCCCGAGAAAGGCGATCGACGACAGCAGCAGCCCGCCGCTTACGATCGCGAATACGGCGACGGTCCGTGGCAATTCGTCAGCCCGCCGTCCACGTCCCGGTACGCAGCGTCTCCGCGAACGCGAGCCGGTATGGGGTCACATCGATTCCCTGCGCGTCGAGCCAGTCGTCGGAATAGTAGGTGTCGGCGTACCGCTCGCCACCGTCGCACAAGAGGGTCACGATGCTGCCTTTAGTGCCGGCGGCGCGCATCTCGCACGCGATAAGCAGCGCCCCGTAGAGATTCGTGCCGGTCGACGCACCCACTCGCCGACCGAGCAACGGCTCTATCTCGCGGATGACGGCGATGGATGCCGCATCCGGGACCGAGATCATGCGATCGACCACCCCCGGCAAAAAGCTCGGCTCGACTCGAGGCCGGCCGATGCCTTCGATGCGAGAACCCAGCCCCGTGACGTGTTGCAGGTCGTTGTCACACCAGCCGTGATAGAAGGCCGAATTCTCCGGGTCGACGACAGCGACGGCGGTGTCGAAACGGCAGTAGCGGACGTAGCGTCCAACGGTGGCGCTCGTGCCCCCGGTGCCGGCGCCGACGACGATCCAGCGCGGCACTGGATAGCGCTCGAACGCCATCTGCTCGAAGATCGATTCGGCGATGTTGTTGTTGCCGCGCCAGTCCGTGGCTCGTTCGGCGAACGTGAACTGGTCGAGGTAGACGCCACCGGTCGATTGGGCCAGCTCGGCCGCCACCGAATACACCGTCGTCGGGTCGTCGACGAGGTGGCAGCGGCCGCCTTCCCGCTCGATGAGCGCGATCTTCTCGGTGCTCACCGAGCGCGGCATCACAGCGATGAACGGCAAACCCAACATGCGGGCGAAGTAGGCCTCGCTGATCGCTGTCGAACCGGACGAGGCCTCGGTAACGGTCGTCCCGGCCTGAATCTGCCCATTGCACAGGGCGTACAGGAACAGCGATCTCGCCAACCGATGCTTCAACGATCCGGTGGGGTGCGTCGACTCGTCCTTCAGGTAAAGGTCGATGTCGCCGCTTACGAACGGGACGGTCAACGGGAACGGAATGAGGTGGGTGTCTGCAGACCGGTTCGCGTCGGCCTCGACCCGCCGGATGGCATCGTTAGCCCACTCGCGGGCCGCGGGCGAACTGCGGTCCAGGTCCACATGGCAAACCTTAGAGCCGTCGCCGCCGGACGACACGAGCCGGCGCACCAACCGCCACCGAATACGCCGGCACATCACGGGTGACGACGGAGTTCGCGCCGACGACGGTGCCCGCGCCGATGACGACGCCGCGGGTCACGACCGCGCCGACGCCGAGCCAGACATCGTCGCCGACGCGCACTCGCGCTTTGGCAATTCCCTGGTCCTTGATGGGCCGGTCGACCCGCTCCTGACGATGGTCGAAGTCAGAGATGTAGACGTTGTCGGCGAACAGTGCCGCATCGCCGATCTCGACGTCGAGGTAGCAGTTGATCGTGTCCCGCCGGCCGAACACCGTGTGATCACCGATCCGGAGAGTGCCTTCGTGACACCGTATTGCCGTGCCTCGGCCGATGTGCACTGACCGTCCGAGAATCAGCCGGCCGTAGTCGCGCCGCGCGTAGATCTCTACTCCGGCGTCCAGATAGACCATCCCCCGGGTGATCACGTGGGGATTCGCCAATCGAAGCCGCAGAAAACGCCAGTACCGGACCAGATGCCACGGTGTGTAAGCGCGATTCCGCAGCAGCCGGCGCAGGGCCGCCGGCGTGACTACGCGGGCGCCGCGAACGGGTGCCGTATCAGCGGCGGCGCGTCGCAACCGAAGCACCTACTGTCCCGCGAGGGAAGTATGTTCACCATTCGCGGCGCCCAGCCTCCCGCGCGCCGCGTTATTGCCGCCCCGGGAAACCACCCCGATCGCTCCGCGATCGTCGAACATCAGGAGCCGACCGTGCGCCACCAGCAGGTCGCGCGGGACCGGGAAGACTTCGACGGCGCCGGCTTCGACCAGTTCGCCTGGTTGTCCGTAACCCCAACCCGCGCCGATAGTGGGGATGCCGTGGGCTGCCGCTCCCTCCACATCGTGCTTGCGGTCACCGACCATCAGCACCGTGGCGGGATCAGGATGCCCGAGCCGCCGGAGCGCCTCGGCGATCACCAGAGCTTTGGTACGCCGCTCGTAGTTCAGGCTGTCGCCGGCCACGGTGATGAAATGGTCCGCGAGCCCGAGATGATCGATCACCGGTTTGGCGTGGAATTCCGGTTTGCTGGTGGCTACTGCGAGTGTCACCTCCCGAGCTCGAAGGTCGTCGAGGACCTCAAGGGCACCGTCGTAGAGCTCGGTATCGAACATTCCCGTCGCGTAATGAACGCGGTATCGCTCGATCAGCTTCGGCACGATATCGGCGCCGACCAACGGCGGGAGCGCATCCGCGAACGTCGGACCGATCAGGCTGCGCTCGGTACGGTCGTCCAGGCGCGGAAGGCCCAGATCGTCGAACGCCTGGCGCAACGAGCCGATGATGCCCGACTCCGACTTGGAGAGCGTCCCGTCCAGATCGAACAGCACGGTGCGGATCCGGAGTTCCGCAGATGCCGGCCGCTCACCCATGCGCCGCAACTTCGGGACAGGTAGACATCAACTACGAAGTATCCCAGCCCCGGACGTGGCCCCATCGCACCCAAGAGCGAGTGAGCTGCTCGAGCCTGGCTTCTTGCGGAACATCGTGGGCAAGCTCACACTGTTATCGCGGTCCGCTACCGGGCCGCAAGCCCAAAGCCGGGTTGACCAACGTCAAGGGCCAGTGTGCGCCGCCGCCCTACGACCCCTCGGTGGGACGGCGTCCCCTGTTGCTTGCCGGGTCGGCCGGGTTCGCGGCCCGGTC
>Ga0207693_10005631_pt1 | contig 10416 bp, 10 predicted proteins | sample LARL81metaG_FD_184347 | JGI IMG/M metagenome (GOLD analysis project Ga0207693, IMG submission 184347) | Corn, switchgrass and miscanthus rhizosphere microbial communities from Kellogg Biological Station, Michigan, USA - LAR L8-1 metaG... | ecosystem: Host-associated > Plants > Roots >... | reverse complement strand
CGCCCGACGCTTGGCAGCCACCGCCAAGCGTGCGCTGCCAGAAGCACACGTATCGCGGCTACGAGCAGCCCGCGCTCGCGCTGCGGACTGGTCGCGCTAGCCAGTGACCGGGTAATCCCCTGAGCTGCTTGCCATGAGCTTCGAGAGGAGCCCGGCCGCTGGCCGGGCTCCTCAACGTGAGACCTATGTCCCGACTCATCACTCGACTGCCGCTGGCCGCTACCGTTTTGTGCAGGGTTGCGAATCGGTCGCAGTGAGTGGCGGACCGGTGGTGAATGCGTTCGTCTGCGCGAACACCCACGATCCCTTGCATGTTGTCGGTGCCTCGATTAGGTGAACCCTGACGGACTTGCCGCCTTCTTTGTGTGCCACCGTCCGGTCCGGAACGTTGACGCTGAACTTCGCGATCGCGAAGCTCGGGCCGCCCGCGCTCGGGAACTGGATCTCGGTAAACGCGAGCCCGTAGGGTCCCTGCGGCTGCTGCGCCACAGTGAAGTCAAGCTCTGTGGTCGGTTTGCCGTTGACCAGTGCCGAGAAGATGATCGTCGGCGCTTTGGTCTTGAACGGTTTGCCGTTGTACGCAATCAGCTTCGCCGGGATGAAAGTCGGCGAAGCGCCGTTGGCTCCCGCCAACTCGGCCTCTGCCACGCCCGTGCCGATCTGCGTCGACTTCGCGCACTTCGAGAGCCCCGTCGGATTGATCTTGCACGACGGGAAAAACGCGCTGTTGATCTTGAACCCCTTGTTGAACCGGACGACGATCGACGTGCTGATGCCCTCATTGGCAGCGCTGATGCGATTACCGGTAAAGGAGTCAAACGAAATGCCGACGCCTTGCGGAGCCTTCGCCGTACCGGCAACCGGCGGCGTCACGGCGACGCTCAGATCGATGAAATCGCCCCTGCTGTTCGTCGCGGCCTGCCCGGCGAGCGCGATCCCCGCGCAAGCGAGCACAACGAAGGTGACGGCCAGTCCGACACACTTGCCCACGATGCTCCTCCTACGTCGCCCTCCAGAACCCTCGTAGTGCGATCCTCCCACAAGCACGCCGGCTCGTGGCAAAAGCCGCGAACCCGCACGCACATCGCCCGCGTCCAAGCACTTACGAGGCTGCTGCCGCCGGACGAATACCGTCGGGCGGTAGAGATGAGTCGCGATCACTTGGTCGCCGAAGGGTGGCGAGACCCGACGCCCAGTCGGCGAGTCCTTTCGTGTGGCGTTCCGATCGTCCGCCGAGCAGCTCGCTGGCGACTGCCTCGTCGCCGCGAGCAGCTGCGGGCTCAAGTACCCGTCTCGTACCCGCAACGCTGGGAGCCGCCAGCGCGCGAGGGGCCGGAAAAGCGAAACCCGCGCAATTGCGGGGGCCCGTAACGATGGAGCTAGGGGGACTCGAACCCCCGACCTCCTGGGTGCGATCCAGCCTGACCCAACGCACCAAATCGGCTGATTTGCTGGCAGTTCCGCAGTCCCGGCGCAGATCCAGGGCGAGAAGTCGTGTCTTGGTTTGCAGGGGATTGTCGGGGTTGTGGTCCACGCTGAGTGCTGCGCGGACCAGCGGCGGCGCGGCCCTCGTGGCCGCGCCGTCCTCCTCGGAGCCTGACCGCTCCGGGGAGGTGAACCTGAAGGGTTGAGAGCGCCACAGCGGGGCACGCGGCGTGGCATGCCGCCACCGCGACATGGCCCCTTAAACGCTTCGACCCCCAGGTCAGCTGTTGGCGCAGCTGAGGGGGATCGAGGCAACAACCGAAGCTCTTGGTCCGTAGCGGGACGGGAGGGGAGTTTACGCACGCCTCGGACGGACTCGCGGAAGCCGACGATCACATGCATAGGCTCGAGTTTGGAGTGTGGTGGATGAGCCGGCAGGCGATCGCCGCCGTGCTCGCGCGCACTGACCTCGCGTCCGGCGAGCGCCTCGTGGCGCTCTCGCTGGCGAGCTTTGCCGGCCGCGAGAACCGCGCCTGGCCGGGCGCGCCGGCTGCGTCGGCACGAGCGGGACTGAGCAGAAGTCGCTATCAGCAGGCGCGCGAACAGTTGGTGGCACGCGGGCTCCTGGCTATCGAGGAGCGGGCCACCGGGCGTGGCCGTTCAAGCACCGTCACTCTCCTGTTCGCCGAAACCGGTCCGTGGTGGGACGGCGACATCAACGTCGAGCTGTTCGAATCGGTCCTGGCCTACAGCCCAGCCCGAGGGCCCGAGCGGTTGCTCCAAGCGACGATGGCTGCGGTCGCCGACGAGCGCGGCGAAGTGCGCGACCTGACGACCGACGAGCTTTGCGCCGTGGCGGGAATCGCAGACCGGACCTACCGCCGTGCGCGAGCTGCGCTACTCGCGACTGGCGAGCTCGAGCTGGTCAGCGGCGCCGGCGGCCGCGGCAACACGAACGTGTGGACCGTGCGCGATCCGCTCGCGGCCGGAGACGCAAGCGCTGCCAGGGCGCCACGGCGCGTTGCGCCGCCGACCGGCGCGCGGCCATTGGTCGCGTCAGCGACGTCACCCGTTGCCCCGACACCGGCTCAGGAACCGGCGTCGACGGCGGCGGAAAAGGGGGGCCAGGATCAGACAGCTAGCGCGGGACGCAGTCCGATCCTGACTGGGGTTTCCGAGCGAAAGGGAGGTCACGATCGGACAGTTCTGCCCGCGAAGTGTCCAGTCCTGACCGGGGTTTCGGGTCCAAAGGGCGGTCAGGATCAGACACTTTTCGAGCTGGGTCCGATCGAAAGCCCGGCACAAACCCCGGCGAAAACCCCGGCAGAAACTCCGGCACCCAATGCGCGCGCGGGAAGGGAACCCCTGAACCCCAGAATCAGGGAACACCCCCCCAGCCCCCCTGAACGGGGGAGCTCGCGGGACTCGGTCGTCATCGAGGAGGAGTACGTCACCGCTCGCGGCCGGACGCGCCGTCGCGCAGTCCGGACCGACCTCGACGAGGTTCGGCGAGGCCTCGGTCTGCCCGGTGCCGGTGATCGCAGTGCCTGGGCCCAAGTCCGAAAGCGTCTCCAGGAGCTGGTCGGCGAGAGCATGTTCGAGATCTGGCTCGAACCACTCGAGCTGATCGCGATCGATGCCAGCGGAACGCTTGTCATTGGCGCCCCGCCCGGCACTTGCTCGTGGCTTCGGCATCGGTACGACCGCCTCATCGCGCGTTGCGCCCAGGAGGCCTCGCGCGCACTTCGGTTCGCCGAGGAGGCGGAACGCCAGGCCGTCGCTGGGGAAGGCCGAGCGCCCTCCTCGGCTGTTCGCGCAGTTCACATCAACCAACGGGAGGTCTCGTGATGGTCACAGTGGTCGCAAACCAGAAAGGCGGCGTCGGGAAGACCACGACGGCAGCGAACATCGGCGCACTGTTCGCGCAGCGCGGCCGTCGCGTCCTTGTCATCGACACCGATCCACAGTTCGCGCTGACACGGCAGCTCGGCCTTGAGGCGCGGTCGCTCGGCGTCAACCTTGTTGACGCGCTCGCCGGACGCGCGGCGGCCGCGGACGCGATCGTCCGAGGCGTATACGGCGTCGACGTGATCCCTGCCGCGGGCGAGCTCGCAGGCGTCGAGATGAGTCTTGTTGGGGAGCTCGGCCGCGAGCGGTTCTTGCACGACGCGCTCGAGCCGGTCGTGGACGAGTACGACGAGGTCGTGATCGACACGCCTCCGAACCTCGGGCTGCTGACCGTCAACGCGCTCGTCTGCGCTGATTGCGTGCTCGCGCCGGTCAGCGCCGAGGACGAAGGCGCGGTCCACGGCATCATCGAGCTCCGCGGCACGATCGCCACGCTCGCCAAGCGACTTGGCGGCGAAGCTCCGCGGCTGATCGTGCTGGTCACCCGCTGGAGCCCGTCGCGGATCAGCAGCCGCACGGTCGAGGACCGCCTGGCTGAGGCGGGCTTGGCTCCGGGCGGGCGGATCCGACTGCGATCGGCGCTGGTCGCCGAGGCGGCCGCCGCGGGTGTGCCGGTCGCGAGCCTGGCGCCTGACAGCTGCGTCGCGCTGGCCTACGGCGAGCTCGTCGAACTGCTCAGCGGAGCGGCGGCGCGATGAGCGTCCTCAGACGCCGCGGGCTTCTCGTCGACGATCCGCTCTCCGCCGGAGACGATCGAAGCACGACTGCGCCGCCAACCGGCAGCGCGGAGATCGCTGGCCGGCTTCGCGACATCCCGCTGTCCGGCATCCGTGCGAATCCGGCTCAGCCGCGTAAGCGTTTCGATGAGTCGGCGCTGGCCGCGCTTGCGGACTCGATTCGAGAGCGAGGGGTGCTGCAGCCTGTGATCGTTCGGCCGGTCGACGATGGGTACGAGCTCGTCGCCGGCGAGCGGCGCTGGCGCGCTGCTGCGCTCGCCGGGGAGGCAACGATCCCAGCACTGATCGACGACGCGCTGGACCAAGCCGGTTCGCTGGAGCTGGCGCTGATCGAGAACATCGTGCGCGAGGACCTCAGCCCGATCGAGCAGGCCCGAACGTTCTCGGTCCTCCTCGACGACCTCCGGATGACCAGCGCCGTGCTCGCCAAGCGGATCGGTTGCAGCCGCGAGGACATCGCGAACACGATGCGGCTGCTCGCGCTTCCCGACGAGGTAGTCGAGATGATCGACGCGAGGGCGCTCTCCAAGGGTCACGGCAAGGTGCTGCTCACCGAGCCCGACCACCACCGCCGGCTCGTGCTCGCGCGCCAGGCGGCTGAGCGTGGCTGGTCGGTCCGAGCCCTCGAGGCGGAGATCGCCCGGGCGGCGACACCGTCCGTTCCGCCCCCGGCGCCCGACCCGGATCAGCGCGCCGTGGCGACTCGCCTCGAGGATGCGATCACGCGGGCGATCGGTTGCGAAGCGACCGCGAAGCCGCATCGCCGCGGCTTCCAGATCCTGCTCGACCACCCAGCTGCGGACCGCCTCCTACGAGCCCTTGGCACCGACATAGGAACACCGTGAGAGCCCTTCTGAACACCCGTTCCACGTGGAACAGGTCCCGCATTCAGTCCCGCGCTGGGTCCCGCGCTCGGTGCGGGACGTCGTATGGCCCCCGCCCCCGCCAGCACTGGGTTTTCCGGGCGAGCGTGATCCCGACTACCCGCCCTCCACGAGGTCGTTCGGGTAGTCGGGATCACGCTCTTGGGTTGTTTGATGAGGCGGGGGCGGGGGCCAGGTGTGCTTGGCCGGCTCCGAGGGTCAGCAGGCTGCAGGACATAAGGACGGGGAAGTGAAGTCGTGAGTTCTCCAAGGCTGGGTCCTGGGCCGGCGAGCCTGGATGGGCTTCGATGGTTGTGCAAGGTGGGAGCGGCCCCTCTCGATCCATGGACGTCTGCGATGGGATGGTCGTCGGGGACCGGTCGTTCTCATGTCGCGAGGCTGACTCGCCAGAGCTGGATCGCTCGGGTGGGTCGCCCCCTCGGGAAGGGCTCCCTGTTCTTCGCCACCAGGCTCGGCGTGCGTGTCGCCGGTGTTGACGTCCCGCCCGCGCCGCCGCCGGCGCCGATCTGGTGGGACCACCACGACGCCTGCGCCTGGGTCGCCGCCTGGCTGACGGTTCGCGGCCGCGGACTGGTGGGTCCCCGTGAGCTGATCGCGGACGAGTCGTGGCAAGGCGAGGTCAAAGCCTCGCCCGGTGCCCGGCGGCGGATCCACACACCGGACCTCGTCGGCATCGTCCCGGGCCGCCGCCCGGCCGCGATCGAGGTCGAGCTGGCTCGCAAATCGAAGGCGCGGCTGCGCGCGATCCTCGGCCTGCACTCGCGCTGGATCGCCGGCGGCAAGACCGGAGCCTGCGTCTACATCTGCGGAAACGCGGACGTGCACAAGCTCGTGATCGCGCAGGCCAAGCACGTCGGACTGCGCACTTCCGACGGAAGCCTGCGCGTCGAGCTGCTCGACACGATCAAGGAACTGGTTCGCGAAGAGAGCGCGGCCGTTCCACGTGGAACGCGACTCGCCAAAGGAGCGGCGTGACCCGGGTCCACCTGCTCATCGACATCAGCGCCATCCTGGCGCTCGGCGCGCTCGGCGCCCTCTGCGCGTGGACGATGCGGCGGTACTCGACGCTGTCGGTGTGCAACCTCTATCCGCCTGCGGCAATCACCGCCGCGTTGCTCGGTGCTGTGCTGGCGATGCACGCGTGGAGGCCGGCGATGGTGCTGGCGCCTCCGACCGCGTTCTTCGTCTGCGCGTCGCTTTGCGGCCGGCGGCTTCGGCTCGCGGACCTCGGAGCCGGCGAGGAGCTCCGCTCCTTCGAGCAAGCTCGCCGCTGGGTCTGGCAGCCGCGGCCGGCGCGCCGGGAGGGCGAGCGGGTCTCCCTGCGCTCTCAGGGCGAGCTCGTTCACAAGCGGCCGTGGCCGACCGAAGTCCCGTACGCGCCGATGAGCAGCGTCGACCACGGCAGCCTGCGGTTGCCGCTCGGCGCTGGCCAGCACATCTTCGCGTGCGGCGCGACCGGCTCGGGCAAGACGACCACGATGCGCCGCGTGCTCGCCGCGCGGACGATCACCCAGAACGCGGCGCTGCTGATCCTGGACCAGAAGGGTGACGCGGAGGACGTCGAGCAGATGAGCCGACTCGCCGCGGCCGCCGACGTGCCGTTCGTTCTGATCGACCCGCTTGATCCGGACAGTGATCGCTACCAGCCACTCTGGGGGACCCCGGCCCAGGTCGCCGCTCGCGCGGTCGAGCCGATCAAGCAGTCGGAGCCCTACTACTACGACGTGCTGCGTCTGCACCTCGACACCATCTGTCGCGTGCTGCACGCCGCTGACAAATGGCCGCCCTCCGTGCCGTTCCTGATCGACGCGTGCCATCCCCTCCACTACGAAGCGCTGACCGAGATCGCGCAGAAGCTCGACGACCGTCACCGAGACCTCATCCGCCGCGTGCGGGAGCACGGCACCTACGTCTCCTCGCGGAAGGGCAACGAGGATCTCTCAGGAGGCGCCGCCCGGCTCCAGGTCGCGCTCGCGCTCGCCGAGCGCGAGATCGTCACGCCGAGGATCACCCCCGAGGGAGACGCGGTCGGCGTCGGCCTGGTGAACGCACTCAAGGAGCGGGCGGTCGTGATGTGGAGGATGCACGCCGACGTCATGCCCGACGAGGCTGCCGCGATGACGGTGCTCGCCCTCGCCGACCTCCACGACGCTGCCGGCCAAGCCGGCGTGCCGTGGACGCTGATGCTCGACGAGTTCGGGGCGGTGATCAAGATGGCCGCCAGCCGCGCCGTCGCGATCCTCCAGCGAGGCCGGAGCCACGGCGGACAGGTGATCGTCGTGACGCAGTCGGTCGCTGACCCTGAGGCCCTCTCTGGTCAGGCCGGCCTCCTGCCGAGCCTAACCGACAACTTCTCCGGCATCGTCGCCCATCGCCAGACCGCTCCCGAGTCTCGAGACTGGCTCGCCAAGCTCACGGGAACGCGAGCGCTTTGGCAATCGACAAACCAGACCACGGGCCACGGCACACAGCATTCCGGACGCGGCTCCGCCCGCCGGGTGCGGGAGTTCAGGATTGGATCCGATACCTTCGCCGAACTCGGGCGGGGCGAGGCGATCATCTACACGACGCTCGGGCCGGATCCACACCGGACGAGCATCGTCCCAGTCGAGTTCGACCCGACCGAGCCGGAGCGTGTCGGTGTAGGCCAGCGGCACGCATGCGAGCTCAGTGTCCATCCGGAGGAGCGATTACGTGCCGCAGCCGGTGCCGGGGCAGGCGGCGACGATGTGGGACCCGACCCGCACGCTGCGGACTTCTGATCGCGCGGCGAGCAGAGACGTGAGGCGAATTGGAAGAGCCCAGCCGAGGCGCAGGTGGCGTCCCCTAACGCCTTAGCGCGGGTGCGCAGCCTGCATCGCAGAGTGTCGGGTCTAGCGAGGAGCAGAAGCGAGGCGATGACCTGCTGATCGATATGGAGATCACGATCGACAGCAATCCCGACGGCTCGTGCCGTCGATCCGTGACCGGCGTCCGAATCCTTTGCTGGTTCTAGACTCGCCCCCGTGAGCGGCGGCGTCTTTCTTCTCCGGGGCGACGACGACTTGGTGCCGATGGCCGAGGCGCCCTACGACAGCGAGGACGTGCTGCAGGGCCTAATCGCAAAGTTTCCCGATCTACTCGCAGGCGATCAGCTCGCAGGTGGTGAGGCGCGGCGGTGGATCCTGATCGACCGCGAGCCTGCGGTGCCTGACGCCGAAGACGCCGGCGGGCGCTGGTCGGTCGACCACCTGTTCCTCGACCAGGACGCCGTCCCCACCCTGGTCGAGGTAAAGCGAAGCTCCGACACCCGCATCCGTCGCGAGGTCGTCGGACAGCTGATCGACTACGCGGCTAACGCCGTCGTCTACTGGCCGAAGGACATATTGCTCGCCACGTTCGAGCGCCGGTTGGAGCGCGAAAATCGCGACGTCGGCACCGAGCTTGCCGCCGTCCTGGGCCATGACGCAGATGCCGAAGGCTACTGGGAGCAAGCAGCCGCCAATCTCAAAGCCGGGCGCATCAGGCTCGTCTTCGTCGCGGACGAGATCCCGCGCGAGCTGCGACGCGTCGTCGAGTTCCTGAACGAGCAGATGGCAGCAGAGGTGATCGCAATCGAGGTTAGGCAATACGTTGGCCCCGAGGGCCTGCGGACATTGGTGCCGCGGGTCATCGGACAAACCGCGGCGGCGGAGACACGCAAAGGCCCGCGCGAGAAGCGACAGTGGGACGAGGGGTCATTCCTACAAGAGCTCGAAGCGAAGCGAAGCTCCGCCGAAGCAGCGGCTGCGCGCGAGCTCATCGAATGGGCGAAGGGACAGCACCTACGTCTGTGGTGGGGCACCGGCATGGTGATCGGATCCTTCATTCCGGTGCTCGATCACGCCGGCCGGGACTACTTCCCTCTCTCGCTCTGGACCAACGGCAGGGCGGAGATCCAGTTCAAGCCCCTAAGCCGGAGGCCGCCGTTCGAAGACGTAGAGCGACGCCGCGAATTTCTCCGTCGGATGAACGAGGTCGCGGGCCTATCGATCCCCGAAGACGCGATCACGCGGGTTCCGAGCATACGGCTCGCCCTTCTTGCCGCCAGCCCGGAGGCGCTCGCGTCCTTCAAGGGCGTACTCGACTGGTTCTGCGAGACGGTGCGAGCCGACCGCGGGCCTCAGCCCGATCACTAGCCGCGCTCCGCACGGAGTCTCGAGAGCCCCCTCTCAGCGGCCGTCTCGTAGTGTCGCGATCGACCAGCAGCAAGGATGCCAGCGTCACCGCGTCACCGTGGAACAGCAGCATGCGATCAAGCGGCGTCCCGACCGGCCAACCCTGCATCCGGGGCCGCACGGGCATCTCCGCTCCGGTGAGGACGGTCTCGCCATGGGCGGTCAGCGGGGCCGGCCGCGCCCGTCCGCGTCCCGTGGGCAGGCCTACAGACCCGCCGACGGCGAGGAGGGGGAAGCGCAGCGCCGGCGACCGGAGACCCGCAATCCTGCCAGCGCGGTTGTCGGGGACGCTGCTTTCTCCGACGGGAGCAGCGGTCTCCTAACCGTCACGACGATGTTGCGCGTAGCCCGGAGCGGCAGTACCTGAGGCGACCACGTCACGGCGGCAGCTCTTGTTGACGGCACTGGAGCTGACGAAAGATCTCTCCATAGTTGCCCGGCATATTCGGGGGTACTCGCCAAACATCGACCGTGCCCAGCAGGGAGATGGCGCGTACCGAAATCGCGGGTGCGCCCCGTCGCTCGATGTCTTCGCCCCACTCGCGCCGGTGACCTCCGATAGTGACTCCGCTCACGATGACATTGACGTTCTCTGGCACGTACACGTCGACGTTGCCAAGGCCAACAAGTATGGTCAACGTCGTTCGCTGGGCCTGGATTTCGGCCTCGCGCAGATCGAGGTCCACGTCGCAGAATGCTCCGCCAGCGACTGTCCAGCGTCGTAGCTTGATCCGTCCGCGCTTGACGACTCGGCCGAAGAGAGCACCCGTGAGACGGGTAGCTCGACGACGGGATCGGCCTTCCGGCAGCTGCTCCGGTGATGGCAGCCCAACGCGAAGCCGCTGGAGGTCCGCTCGAATGCGCGCCGCATAAGCCTGGTCAACTCGCTCCGAGAACTCCTCCAGCGTAAGCCGCCCCGCCAGTAGGTGGTCTCTCAACCACTCCACCGTCTGGTCGCGCTCGGCGTCAGAGAGTCGTTCCTCCGGATCTCCATCCGGGCTCACCCCTCGGCATCGCGATGGAACCGTGGCACGTCGGGATGCTAATCAAAGTTCGCCTGCCTCCTACGGCGTGGCTGCTTTGATCGACGAACGGAAGCCTAGAGTGAACCCTGTGCTGACCGAACAAGAGAAGACTGCTGCCGAGTGTTTGTTCCAGGAGGCTGGCTATGTCGGGCCCCTGCGTATCGCCCGACTTCTTGGCGACGACGAGCGCGTGTTCGTCGTTGAATCCGACGTGCTGGCTCGTCTTCCAGTGGCCACCCTC
>Ga0207693_10005630_pt1 | contig 10416 bp, 9 predicted proteins | sample LARL81metaG_FD_184347 | JGI IMG/M metagenome (GOLD analysis project Ga0207693, IMG submission 184347) | Corn, switchgrass and miscanthus rhizosphere microbial communities from Kellogg Biological Station, Michigan, USA - LAR L8-1 metaG... | ecosystem: Host-associated > Plants > Roots >... | reverse complement strand
CGAACGCCGAACCAACTGTCACGAACCTGCTGGTAATGCACGCTCGGATCGTAGGTCGTGGTCGACAGCTTGAGCACCTGCGGCGACAGCCGGCCCACCGCGTTCAACACGGCGTAGGAGGCGACCACGCGGTCATGCTGGGCGGTGACGAGCGCGACGCGCGCGTTGACAAGGGTCTGCTGCGCGTTGAGCACGTCAAGCGTGGTGCGCTGGCCTGCTTTGGCTTCCTCGCGCACGCCGTTCAGCGCGATCTCGGACGCCGTCACCTGCGACTGCGCCGATGCGACCTGCGCCTTGCCTGCCACGAGCTGGCCCCACGCGGTCACAGTGTTGGCGCGGGTCGAATCGCGTGTGGTCTCAAGATTGAGCCGTTGCTGCGCCAGCGTTTCCTTGGATTGCCGGATCAGCGAATATTCGCCACCACCCTGATAGACCGGCACCGAGAGCTGGGCGATCGCGGACGCGCCGAACGTCCGGAAGGTCGTCATCGTCTGCTCGTAGGATTGCTGCACCGAGGCCTGCAGGCTGACCGTCGGCAGCAGCGCGCCTTCGGCGACCTTCACCTGCAGGAAGTTGACGTCGATGCCATACATCGAGGCGGTGACGTTCGGGTTCTCGATCAGGCTGAGTTCGACCGCACCCGGCAAAGTGCCCGGCAGAAAGCGATCGACCGGCGAGCCCGGAGCCAAATTCTCCGGTTCATTGCCGATGATGCGGCGGAAGTTCGATCGTGTGGTGGTCAGGTTGGCTTCGGCGGTCAGCTCCTGCGTCTTGCCCGCGGCAAGCTGGGCCTCCGACTGGGCGACGTCCGTACGCGTCACCTCGCCGACGTTGAAGCGGTCGCGCGTCTGCTTCAGCGTCTGCTCGAGAACGCGCACGTTGCTGCGCTGAACCTCGAGGATGGCCGAATCGCGCAGGTAATCCATGTAGATGGTGGCTGCGCTCAGCAGCACCGATTGTTCCAGCACGCGCAGGCCTTCGCGCGCACCCGACACCTGGCTCTCGGCCGCGCGGGTTCTGTTGGCGGTCTGATTGCCGTTGTAGAGGTTCTGCGTGATGGTGAGGCCCGCGCTGCGCGGTGCGTTGGCGCCGTGAATTTCGGTCCTGACGAGCTGTGTCGGCGTGCCGCCCTGCGTGGTGTTGACGTCGGTGTACTGATAGCCTGCGCTCGCAGTCACCGCGACCTTGGGGCGATAACCGGACAGCGCCTGCGGCACGTTCTCGTCGGTGGCGCGGACCTGCGCGCGCTGTGCGTTGAGTTGTGGATTGTTCTGATAGGCACGAACGAGCGCTGCCTCGATCGTGTCGGCCAGGGCGGGCGTCGAACCCGCATATGCCATCAGGAGGACCGCAGCCGAAGCCGCGGTGACGACCTTCACCCCATACATCCCTGGTTTCCGTTCATTTGCCCCCGGCCCCGTACGCATGGACCGAGTCATCTTGGTGAGCAACCCTTTACAACATATTCCGCACACAAGCCTGACGGAACCACCTGACGTGGAAACTCAGTGGAAACTCTTCACCTGCAGCATCCGAGCCACACTTCTGATTTAAAACATAATTTCGACCGGCCCTGGTCAACGAGATGGCCTAGAAATTGAACTCGGGCACCCGCTCCAGACCCGGCAGGAGCGGCGCGGCAGCATCGAATAGCGGCCGGATCCCGAAATCGCCATGCGAACGCCTCACAATCATCGCGCGCGGCGGCCGCCTCATAGCGAAAACTCCGAGCAGTCGTCCGCCATCGCGAAGCTGCCCGTAAAGGTTGTCCGGAACGACTTCCGTAGCCCCGTTCAACATGATGACGTCGTAGGGAGCGTCCACCGGGCCGCCGGCGAAAGGCTCTCCCACGCGGAACTTGACCCTCTCGGCAAGACCGAGACGCCCCAGTATTTCGCTACCTTTCGTTACCAGCGCTGCGTCGCTTTCGGTGGCCGTGACTTTGGCCGCAAACTGCGCCACCACGGCTGCCGCATATCCGCTGGCCGCGCCAACGATCAGCACATTGTCGGTTTCCAGGATTTCGGCCGCCTGCAGCAGCTTTGCGGTCAGCATCGGCTTGACCAGAAACCGCTTGGCCGCGCCGCTCGCGGCGACGTCAAGGTCGAGATCGAGATAGGCCAGCGCCCGCTTGTCCTCCGGGACGAACTCTTCGCGCGGCAGCGCCAGCATCGCGTCGAGAATTCTGCGATCGGTGACATCATTCGTGCGCACCTGGCCATCGACCATTTTCTGGCGCGCGGTCGCAAAACCGGACATCTTGGCGAACCTGTAGAGACGAAGCGGACCTGCCGCGGAAAGGAACCGAGGCATGTTTTCGTACAAGCTTTCGCAAAACGCAACATGCCCGTTCGGACGGGTCGTGGGCGACGTTCTCGCGGAGGCCCGCGGCGATAGGCAGCCCTATTCGATGGCTACCGCGAGCCGCCCGATCAGGCTTGCGACTTCGTCCAAATGCCCGGAATCAGGCACAGCTACGGCGCGCGCCAAACGGGCGACGCATTCGTCGTCGCTGAGATCCGCGAGCTTGGCATGGATCGCCGCGACCATCGGATTTGCATGATCGGCTTGGACCAGATCAGGCATCGAATCACCCTCCATGGAGTCCGGCGGTCAAAAGCTTTGTCACGAATTAAGACAATTTGAGGTACGGCGGCGCAGCAACGCGCCACGTGTTTCTTTTCCGATCTTGTCGATCGAGCTGCCCGCCCCATGGGTCCAAAATTGCCGGCAAGCCGCTGCACCGCGGGGGTTTTTACCGTTGGTCACACCCCTGCCCCGATGGGATCATTTCCTCCTATGCAAGCGCGGGAGGCTTTGTTATACGCTGCCCCGCTCGCGCACATTTGTGTCGCCCATTCCTCGGTAGCTCAGCGGTAGAGCATTCGACTGTTAATCGAATGGTCGCTGGTTCGAATCCAGCCCGGGGAGCCAGCACATCATTGCCCCCATTGAAACGTCAGGAGATTTCGCCGTCGATTGGGTCGCTTTCGGCTATGAGGCGAAATGGCGTGCCAGATCCGTTCCGGATATGATCGCGTGGGCTGGTCTGCCGTCGGCAATTATGTCCCGCACACCGGAGTGTCGGCGTCGGCTCAGCCTGCCGCAATCTTGGCGGCCTCGGTGGCGGCGCGTTGCATGCTATCGGACATTTCGCTCGTCACGGTGCTCTGCTCCTCGACGGCCGCCGCTGTGGATGTCACATACTCGCTTACATCGCTGATCGCCTGCTTGATCGTATTGAGAGCTGTGACGACATCGCCGGAAATCCCATTCAGGCTACCGATCTCGTGGGCAATCTTGTCGGTCGCCTGCTTGGCCTGGCTGGCAAGGCTTTTGACCTCGGATGCAACCACCGCAAATCCGCGGCCGGCTTCGCCAGCCCGAGCCGACTCGATGGTGGCGTTGAGGGCCAGCAGATTGATCTGGCCCGTGATGCTGTTGATCATTTCAACGATGCCGCTCATCGACTGAGCCGCCTCGTTGAGACGTTGCGCCTGCGCATCGGCCTTGGTCACCCGCTCCACCGCACCGAGCGCGGTTTCACGGGACTTGGTCATGGTTTCGGAAATTTCGCGAACCGATGCATTCAATTCTTCGGCGCCCGCCGCAACCTGCTCCATCATGCCGCGGACCCGCTCATTGCCCAGGCGGACCAGCACCTGTCTTGTCGTGTCGCTCGCATATTTCACGACCTTGAACGGCTTTCCGTTGAGATCGAGGATCGGATTGTAGGAGGCCTGAATATAGATCTCCTTGCCGTTCTTTCCGATCCGCTTGTATTCACCGGCCTGATATCGGCCGCAGTTGAGGCTGACCCAAAACTCTCGATAGCCTGCAGCATCGCGTTCCGAAGCTTCAACGAACAGGCTATGATGCTTGCCCCGAATTTCGTTCAGGGAATAGCCGAGCGCCTTCAGAAAATTATCGTTGGCCGTGATGATCGTGCCGTCCATGTTGAACTCGATCACGGCTTGCGACTTGCCGATGGCTTCGATCTGACCGGAAATGTCCGCACTTTTCAGTTTTTGCATGGTGACGTCGGTAGCGAACTTTACGACACCGAACGGCATGCCCTTTTCATCGAGCAGCGGATTGTAGGATGCGAGAATCCAGATCTCCTTGCCGTCCTTGCCGAACCGCTTATATTCGCCGGTCTGGTATTCGCCCCGATTGAGCGCGGCCCAGAAATCACGGTAAGCCGCACTGTCTCGCTCGGCGGGACTTACAAACATGCCATGACGTTTGCCTTGGATTTCGCTGAGCGAATAGCCGACCGCCTGCAGGAAGTTGTCGTTGGCGGTCACAATGGTGCCGTCAAGCTTGAACTCGATCGTTGCCTGCGCACGGCCAATAGCTGCAATCTTGGACGTGTCAGCCAAGCCGCTGATCTTTTTCTGCGTGATGTCCGTTGCGAATTTGACGATCTTTATCGGCTTGCCGTTCGCGTCGAGGACCGGATCGTATGAGGCTTCAATCCAGACGACGCGCCCCCCTTTGCCGACTCGCTTGAACTCGGCGGCCTGAAATTCGCCCCGATTGAGGGCAGCCCAGAATTCGCGATATTCGACGCTATCGCGCTGCTCCGGCGTCACGAACATCGAATGGTGCTTGCCTCGGATCTCTTCAAGCCGATAGCCCAGCACGTCCAGGAAGTTCTTGTTTGCGGTGATAATCGTGCCGTCGAGGCCAAATTCGATAACTGCATGCGAGCGACCAAGGGCTGCGAGCAAGGCCTGAGCGTCTCCTTGAGTGGACTTGCGGCTGAACATCAATTTTCTCCGAGAGGTGTCGAGGATGACCGCGATGGATAGTCGGAAAATTCCCACGCGGTTGATGATTTCCAACCGAGCCAGATCCAATGTGCTCTTATTTGACCTTGCCGACGCGTCTACCGAGTTCGCCAAATAACGAACGTGAGACATCTTTTGTTGCCGGTCTGAAACGACGCTAAGCGCGATTTTGCAGTCGGAAGCTGCAAGAAAAGTTTAAGATATCGGTCGGTAAATCTACCTAGACTCTCTGACACGCCCTGGACATCGAACGGCAAGCACATCGAATGGCAAGCGGCCGACGATCGACGCGAACATCCACCGCTCGACCACGCACCGTTTACTCGCCGGCCCTTCCCAAACCAATTTCGCTACGACGTTCGCATCCGTTGTGAGCAGGCTGCATTCATCAGCCAAGCGTCCACTAACGAAGCGTCCACCAACCAAGCCTCCACTCCTGCGAACCTCTAGCGGCCGGTGCCGTTGCGTTGGTTTGCATCGGAGACCGGAGGTTGCGCGGGCGCATTTCTGATCTGACCGTTGTTGACGGGCCACTGATTCACGCCCCGCTGTGCATAACAAACGCACAACCGCGGCGGCGATGAACTCGTCGTCGCGGATGCTCAGCAAAACCGGCTCGGCCAGCTCGGGTCAGGAGCAGAGCCAAATGATGATCACCGTCAAGGGAACTCCGACACCGAGGGTCCCCCCGATCATCAATGCAAACGCAGAAAGCAAATTATCTTCAGCTCGCAATTCACGACTGGACATGACGTTACTCCATTGAGCCCCCGACGAGCTTTGCCCCGTCGCCCAAGGATGAACGATCAAAAAACTGGCTATTCGGACAAGCTGTTATGGCAGGAGACGCGCCATCCGAATCGCTGAACCGAAGGCTGCAGGTCTTTGGTTAAGGAAATATTAACGATGATTAACCGGCAGCTTCCGGCAACATCTGGATCGGAATGCACTGTCCCCGGAATCGTCGCCTGGCAGACCGCTGCGACTAAAGGTCGAGCGAAAATCAGCGGCACATCGCGCTCGAGCTCGCTGCCCCACCTATTCGGATTGCTGATGCGAGCCCGCGATATCGACGACGCTCCTCTCTGTCGATCCATGCAGGCGCAGAGTTGGTGCAACTGCACCTGCATCTCCACGTGATCCGGGCATTCATCGCCCGTTCAGGGGTGATGGAGGAACAAAGAGCGGGCCTTTGCTTTCCTGTTCTTTGCGAGGGTAGCGTCATGAATCTGCATGAGGACATTTTCGACGAGCTTGTCGGAGACGGTATGATCATCATCGACGGACAAACCGTCGCGACGATCCCGTATTCGCTATCGGTTACGCCCACGCCAGGCCCGTTGATTGCGGAGGGATCCATCTCCGGTCCCGAGTCTCTCATGCGCAGATTGAAGACAGCGCGCGATATCAAATTGGCCCTGGAAGACGGACCGGTGGTATCGCTTCGATGCGAGGGCGGCCAAAGCGGTACACGATGGGTCAAAGCGTTGAAGGCAACCTAGTGCATGATCCGGAAAAGTGTGTAGCGGTTTTCATCATGCTCAAACAAAGACCTAAGCGCGATGACGATGCAACCTGATCTCATCGCGCTTTGTTCCGCGTTTTTAGCAGCCTTTACCGGCGTTGAGCCAACGACGAAGCCTTGTAGCCAGTTCGGATCAGCTATCTTCGGTGGCTGCGGTCGACGCGGGAGTCTTGCTTGCGCGGCCAAGAGCTTGCCAAGTGCGAGCCACTTGTATCCACTGCTCACGCTCAGATCCCCTCGTCGCGGCCGCCCTCCTCATGGCGGTCTCCGCTTCCTTTTGACAGTCGCAATAATCTTCCGAGCTCATTTACAGACAGTAGCAGACGCCTCGGGTGCCACGGTGGTACAAGCCGTCCCGTAGCACTACGGTCTTCGCCCTCGGCTACCAGCCGCAATGCCAGGCGCCCCGAGATACGACGCCGGTAGAATCCGCCAACTGGCGCCCAGCATTGTCCGGATTGATCCCGGTCCGAGCTACGTCTCGCTGTTCGGGCCGGCCGCAAGCAAGCTCAAAGCGGTATTGACCTTCGCCAGAACGGCCTCGAGTTCGGCGCGCTCATTGGCGCCGACATCAGCATCCTGGAGCCGATCGAGAACCTGTTGCTTCTGAGCAAGAAGCCTGTCGATCGTCGTCATCGCGGAAGTCCCATCTGGCTGCGCTCCGGCCGTTGTTCAGCGTGCGACAATTGGTCCGCCGTCCTCAGCAGCGAGCCAAGTCGCTGGCGAGCACCGCAACGCGAGCACTTGAAGAGCATTTCGCTTTCGGGCCGCCCCCGCGAGCTCGTGGCGGCCATGGGCCAGGAGTTACAGCGCGGGCAGGAAATCAGCATTCGATCGGCAGTCGCCATGGGGCAAATTCCTTAAACATGGTTCGCAGTCCCAGGTGCTAAATCGCTGAAGTGTAGAGAGGTTCCCGTGCTGCGGCTCGGCGGCACCGCGCGCAAGGGCAGAGCACCGGGCTCAATCGGCGGCCTTGGTTGCGCTTGTGAGCGTCGAACGGCCGCCTTGTCAGTTGTGCGGAGTCGTAATGATCGTGTCCAAATATGAGTTGAAAGCGTTGCAATTTATGGTTCGATGGTGGGCAGATGCTGCTGTCATCGACCTGCCACGCGGAAAGTTGCCATGTCTGCCTGTACTCAGTGTCGTGGCCAAGGTGGTTTCTCTTACCGGCGTCAGAACGGTGCATCGGCCTTTGCCGTTTGCACGAGTTGCCGCGGACACCGGTTCATCGACGACGACGAACCGGCGCCGCCTCCCGCGCCTTCCCAGCTTCCGCCGTGGCCTGCGCCGCGACGTAACGACCGAATATCGGTTGCCGGACGCTGGCTGACGGTTGGCGGATGCCTCGATATCTGGGCGAACGGCCGCATGAATTTTACCAGGGAATGGGGGTATGGGCTCGGCCTGACCGGCCAGGGCATCGCCCTCTGGAACGGCGGAGCGGTCGGGGTTCTGTTGCGCGGAAGACCACTTGGTGGCCGCGGCTATTTTCTCAAATTTTCGAACGACAACCTGATCACCGGATTCTGCGCCATCAGGCGAGGACCTCGTCTCCCCCTCACCTTCGAGAGAGACGAAAGCGAAGTCGGGACACTGAGTCCGCAGGAGCGCCGTCGCTCGCTGATGTCGTTACTGCGGACGATCGATCGCGTCGATCCGCACCACACCCAAGCCGAGCCGCAAGCGGCGGGCAAGCGGCGGCGAGCCGACCTTGGTCCGCGCCGCTCGGCCCCCAAGAGCTGAAAAGCCACACGGATCACGAGCCGGTCCCATCACCCGAAATCAGCTCCCTCTTTTCCGGAATCTGAAATCGCAGCAGGCGGCGCCCTGCATAATGGTCTGGCTTCGCTGCAGCCCGAGTTCATCGTTGAAGCGTTCGACCATGGCGTGATCGCGATTGCAGTGGATGCGTACGCCGAGCTCGGTCAGCCCGAGTGACTTGAAGAATTCCGCATAGCCGCACCGCGTCACGTTGAAATCGAAATGTGATTCCGACTGCTCGATGATCTCGACATCCATGCCGCCGCCGCCGGCCCACACGTCCCGTACGACCGATTTCAGTCCCTCGATATTGCGGCCATAAGTCTCCGCCCACTGGGCGCCGTCCCGCGCCGCCATCTTGCTGATGGTGGCGTCGAGAACCTCACGCATTGCGTCCTCACCGAACTTCTCGCTCAAGGCCTCGATGAATGGAATGAGCGCGCGCCCCTCGATCTTGCGGCGCTGGAGATGGCTGATCGGAATGTCCGGAGTGTCGGTCATGGCTGCACCTAGAAGATGATGAGGGCTCTTGATCGCATCCCCGGGTGCTTTCGATCAAACCAGTATTTCTCGACGTTTGACATAGGTTTTCTATGTCATGAGAATGGAGCGATCCTTCTGAAAGGCGCCACGCGATGAGCTACCGTCTACCGCCCCTTAACGGCCTGCGCGCCTTCGAGGCGGCGGCGCGCCACCTCAGCTTCAAGCGCGCGGCCGACGAGCTCTGCGTCACCGCAGGCGCAGTCAGCCAACAGCTCAAGGCGCTCGAAACAAGCCTTGGCGTCCAGCTCTTTCGGCGATTGCCGCGTGGCCTGCTGCTGACCGATGCGGGCGAAGCCTATCTGGCGCCGATCAGCGATGCGTTTCGCGCGATTTCGGTTGCGACCGAGCAGGTCGCGCCCGCGCTTCGCGGACGCCGCCTGCGCCTCGGCCTCTCCCCCGCCCTTTCAAAGCCGAGCCTCAAGGCAATCGATACGCTTCGGAGGAACCGGGACCGGCTCTATTCCAAGCTCGTCATCACCGACGACCTCAAAGAGGTCATCGACGGGACAATCGATGCCCTGCTCCGGCCAAATCAGCAGTCGCCGCCGGGTCTCCATGTCGATCGCTTCGATCTCCGCACGGCCGCCGGCCAACCGCTTGCGATCGCGCTCGTCACGCTGCCGGGCCTTGCCGGATGCCGGGAGCATCGAGAGCTCGTCAAGCTGCTCCGGAACGGCTGATTCTGTTCCTCGTAAGCCACATCGATCCGTGGCGGCGCGTCGAGCGCCGCGAACGACAGCTCGCTTCAGCGTGCATCTCCCTTAAGCCGTCCCTGCCCTTAAGCTCTCCCTGCGAGGTTGCCAGGCTCCTCGGCACGGCGCGCGCCATCATGCGGCGATTTGATCGCAACCTCCGTAAAACTCCCGATTGAATGAATCAGCAACGTCCGTCACTGCTTCGTTCTTTCGGGCGCGGCAGATTTTCTGCGTCGCCTCAGGTCGGTAGCGGGATAGCGTGCGTGCTTCAGTCTGGCTAAAACCGGGGTGGCCATGCCCACAATTCTTGTCGTCGACGACGAGCCTGCGGTGCGCAGCATCATCAAGCTCTTGCTGGACAGAGAGGGGTACGCGGTCGTCCTGTGCGCCGACGGACGAGCAGCGCTCGACATCCTCCCCAACTATGATTTCGCGACGGCGCTGATCGACCTTGGCCTGGAGCCGGTCGAAGAGCGTCACGTGATCGAATCGATCCGAGAGGCGCAGCCGGCGCTGCCAATCGTCGTGATGTCCGGCGATCTGATCCGTGTCGATGACGACAGCGTCCTGGGCCTGCCCTCACACATTGATGGGCTGCATCGGCTTCCGAAGCCCTTCAAGCCAGTCGAGTTGATCGAACTTGTGAACGCCCTGACAAGTCCGCCCGCCCAGATCGGCAACTGGCCTGCGCAGCCTAGCCTACATCTTTGAGATTTGCTGCGACGCAACATCAACGCGAAGTGCCAGCGCGGCGCACCAGCCGTGACCGCTTTGTGCACAGCATCTTCGCAGCATGTTCACAGCGGTATCGCGCGACGAAGCTTGCACACTTTCATGGAGTTGCCGCGCACAAATCCACACCAGGTGGAGATCAGTGATCGGCCTGGCTGAAGGCTGCATGCACGGTTTTCAGCGTGAGCGTCGTGCCGAGGCTGAGCGGGTGGCTGTCCGGCAGGACGCCCTTGGCGTTGACGGTCAGGCCGACGGGTGCCCCGAGGCGCTCGGCGACTGCGGTGGCCTCGGCACCAGCGGCCACCGCGCCTCCTCCGAGCAGCAGCATCGGACGTTCGGCCGAGGCCAGCAGCTCCACGGCGCGCGC
>Ga0207693_10005627_pt1 | contig 10418 bp, 10 predicted proteins | sample LARL81metaG_FD_184347 | JGI IMG/M metagenome (GOLD analysis project Ga0207693, IMG submission 184347) | Corn, switchgrass and miscanthus rhizosphere microbial communities from Kellogg Biological Station, Michigan, USA - LAR L8-1 metaG... | ecosystem: Host-associated > Plants > Roots >... | reverse complement strand
CAGCGTTCTCGCTGATTTTCCCCCACTAAAATCGCGCAGGAGAGATCCGTGATACCAGCCGTTATGCCGACCTACGGTCGGTGGGATGTCGCCGTGGAACGGGGCGAAGGCCTCTATCTTTACGCCACGGACGGTCGCAAGTTTCTCGATTTCACTAGCGGGATCGGAGTGACCGGCCTCGGTCATTGCCACCCGCATATCGTCGCCGCCCTATCCGAGCAGGCGAAGCGCCTGTGGCACACCTCGAACCTGTTTCGCATTCCGGGGCAGGAGAAGCTGGCGCACCGGCTCGTCGCCAACACGTTTGCCGATACCGTGTTCTTCGGCAATTCCGGCGCCGAAGCATGCGAGTTGGCGATCAAAATCGCGCGCAAATACCAGTCGGAGACCGGTCATCCCGAGCGCTATCGCGTGATCGGCTGCCACGGCTCGTTCCACGGCCGCACCTTCGCGACCTTGGCCGCCGCCGGGAACGAGGCATACCTCAAGGGTTTCGGACCGCCGATGGAGGGCTTCGACCACGTCGCCTTTGGCAATCTGAACGAAATGCGCGCCGCGGTCGGCAAGGAGACCGCCGCCATCATGGTCGAGCCGATCCAGGGCGAAGGCGGCGTGCGGGCGGCGCCCGAGGGCTATCTCAAAGGGCTCCGGGAGGTCGCCGACGAGTTCGGCCTGTTGCTCGTCTATGACGAGGTGCAGTGCGGAATGGGGCGCACCGGGAAGCTTTTTGCGCATGAATGGGAGAATGTCCCTCCCGACATCATGGCGATCGCCAAGGCGCTCGGGAACGGCTTCCCGGTCGGCGCTTGTCTGGCGACCGAGCGCGCCGCAGTCGGGATGGTGGCGGGGAGCCACGGATCGACTTTCGGCGGAAACCCGCTGGCGATGGCGGCGGGCAATGCGGTTCTCGACACGATGCTGGAGCCCGGCTTCTTCGCGCGAGTGGACCAGATGGCCAAGCTTCTGCGCGGGCGGCTCGAAACCTTCGCTCGGTCCTATCCCAAGTTGTTCGCGGAAGTGCGCGGCGCGGGCTTGTTGCTCGGCATCCGCTGCGTCGTGCCGGCGGCCGATTTTGTCACCAAGCTGCGGCTGAACGGGTTGTTGACCCTGACGGCGGGCGACAATGTGCTGCGCATTCTTCCGCCGCTGATCGTCGGCGAGCGTGACATCGACGAAGCGCTCGACATCATGAACAAGGTGGCACGGGAATGGCCGGCGTGAGAAGCGCCGCGCGCGAACTGGCGTCGATCGGCGAGCGGGATGCGCCGCCCGATCCGCCGCGGCATTTCCTGGATATCGACCAGTTCGACCCCACCGAGCTGCGGGCGATTTTAGATACTGGCTTTGCTTACAAAAATGGCCGCCGCGACCGCCCGCTCGCCGGGAAAACCCTGGCGATGATTTTCGAGAAACCGTCGACGCGGACCCGCGTGTCGTTCGAGGTCGCGATGCGCCAGCTCGGCGGCGAGACAATCTATCTCAGCGCCGCCGACAGCCAACTCGGCCGCGGCGAGACCGTCGCCGATACCGCGCGCGTGCTGTCGCGCTATGTCGACGCCATCATGATCCGCACCAACCAGCCGCGGAAGCTGGATGATCTGGCGCGCTACGCCACCGTTCCGGTGATCAACGGGCTGACCGACACCTCGCATCCCTGCCAGATCATGGCCGATGTGATGACCTTGCAGGAAAAGAAGGGCCCGGTCGCCGGCAAGGTCGTGGCCTGGAGCGGCGACGGCAACAATGTCGCCGCCAGTTGGGTTCACGCGGCGGTCCGTTTCGGCTTCACATTGCGGCTCGCCTGCCCGGAGGAGCTCAGCCCGCCGCAGCGGCTCTTCGATTGGGCGCGTCGTGAAGGCGGCCGCGTCGAACTGACGGCCGACCCGCTCCGGGCCGTCTCCGGGGCGGATTGCGTCGTCACCGATACCTGGATCTCGATGGGCGTTGAAGCGAGCGTCAACCGCCACAACATGCTGGCCCGGTACCGCGTCGACGAGCAGCTGATGGCGCAGGCCAAGCCCAACGCGATCTTTATGCATTGCCTGCCCGCAAAGCGCGGGGAAGAGGTCACCGCCGGGGTCATCGACGGCCCGCAATCGGTCGTTTGGGACGAGGCGGAGAACCGGCTGCACGCCCAGAAGGGTATCCTCGCCTGGTGTCTGGGGTAGCGGTCGCCCCCGGGGCGGGGCGCCGAGCCCCCGACCCCGGATTGACAATCGAATTGCTGATTTCTTCCTGGTATTGACGCCGGAGCGCTCCAATTTGAACACGCCCCCGCAAACCGCACCCGACGATCTGATACAGCCCTTTCGAATCGATCCCTTTGCGTTGCGGGGCCGCCTTGTGCGGCTGGGCCCGGCGATCGACCGCATCTTGTCGCAGCACGACTACCCGGAACCGGTCGCGGCGATGCTGGGCGAAGCCATCACATTGGCCGTGGTTCTCGCCGGTGCGCTCAAATACGACGGGATCTTTACCCTCCAGACCAAGGGTGACGGACCGATCCGGATGATGGTGGCGGATGTCTCGACCGAGGGCGCATTACGCGGTTATGCGCAATACGACGAGGCGAAGCTCGAGGACGCCCTGGCGCGTGCCCGGGCGTCCTCGCCCTCGGTGCCGCTGCTCGTCGGTTCCGGCTACATCGCGTTTACTGTCGATCAAGGCGAGGATACCGATCGCTACCAGGGCATCGTCGAGCTCGCCGGATCGACCCTGGCCGAATGCGCCCACCATTACTTCCGGCAATCCGAACAGCTCCAGGCCGGCATCAAATTGTCGGTCGGCCGCTCCGGACCGGGCGGCAGTTGGCGGGCTGGCGGGCTGATGCTCCAGCGCGTGCCGCCGGAGGGAGGTTATGCCGTGATTGCCGATGACGTAGAGGACGGCTGGCGGCGGGCGATGGTCCTGATGAGCTCGGCGACCTCCGAAGAGCTGGTCGACCCCGATTTGCCGCCGCACGGCCTGCTGTACCGCCTGTTCCACGAGGAGGGCGTCCGAGTTTACAACACGCACGCTCTCGAAGCGCGGTGCCGCTGCTCGCGCGAGCGCATCGAGGGGATCCTGCGCGCGTTCCCGCCGGATGAGCTCGACGACATGCGCAAGGAAGGGGTCACCACCGTGACCTGCGAGTTCTGCAACACCCGCTACGTGTTCGACCAAGCCGACCTCGACCGCCTCAAGCCCGGCTAGTTTCCGTCGTTGCAGGGTGTGCTAGGCGGGTGAGGAGACGAGCATGAGCTACGAGGCCGAGTGGCGCGCCCGCTTTGGTGAAGAGGCGGAGCCCGCACCGGATCTTCCCGATCTGCCGTGGCTCCGGCAGGTTCTGATGCGGCGCACCCAACGCCGATATATAGACCAACCGGTGCCCGAGCCCTTGCTGCGCCTGTTGCTGGGGACGGCTTTCTCGGCCTCCTCGAAATCGGATTTCCAGCAGGCCACGGTCATCCGGGTCAGCGATCGGCGTAAGCGTGACCGCCTAGCGGCGTTGGTTCCCGATATGCCGTGGGTCGGGAACGCGCCGGTGTTCCTGGTGTTCTGCGGCGATGCCCACCGCCTTGAGCGGATCGGCGAAATGCGGCGGCACCCCAACGAGAACGGCACGCTCGAAGGCTTCTTCAATGCTGCCATCGACGCGGCTCTGGTGTTGCAGACCTTCATCTTGGCGGCCGAAACCGCGGGTCTGGGCTGCTGTCCGATCAGTGTCATCCGCAATCACGCGGAGGAGGTCGGCGAGATTTTGGATCTGCCCGAGAAGGTGTTCCCGGTAGCAGGGCTCTGCGTAGGCTATCCCGTCGCGCCCGGTCACATCAGCATGCGCCTTCCGCTCGAGGCGACCGTGCATATCGACTGTTACGAGAACCGGCAGCTCGCCGGAGCGGTCGATGCTTATGACCGGCGCCGCGATGCGCGGTACTCGCTGCCGCGCGCGCAGCAGCGCTCGCCCGATATTTTTGGCTACGCGTCGTTTTACGGCTGGTCGGAAGACAAGTCACGGCAGGCCACCCAACCCGAAGGCCAGGGCTTTCCGAGCTTCTTGCGTAGCCGCGGTTTTACCCTGGATTGACGGCGCTTGGCGAGATCCGCCCTGGAAGCGGGCCTCCCAGCCACTACATTCTGCGCGGCCGAACTGCGCCAACGCTTCGCCGCGAGACCCCGATGATCGACATCTCACGCCCGCAACACTCGGCCATCAGAGCCGCCGTCGTCGTTCTGGTCTCGCTGACGCTGTCCGCCTGCGACAGTGCCGGAGCGGGCACCGGAGCTTACCCCGCCGATGCCGCCGATCTCGGGCTGATCCAGGATGCGATGAAGCAGGTCGAAAGAAATTACGTCGCGCCGGTGACCGGCGGCGAGCTCGCCAAGGATGCGCTGAAAGGCATGCTGACGCGGCTCGATCCGCATTCCGATTTCATGGACCAGGAGCAGTATCAGCAGATGACCGCCGTGACCCACGGCCAATTCGGCGGCATCGGCGTCGAGCTGACGCTCGAAGGAAAAGTGCCGGAGGTGATCTCGCCGATCGACGGCACACCAGCCGCCGAGGCGGGCATCGAACCGGGTGACCGGATCGTCAAGATCGACGCCCTGCCGACCACCGGGATGGACGTCGACGAAGTCGTCAAGCGGCTGCGCGGGCCTGCGGGAAGCAGAGTAAACTTGACGATCGCCCGCAACGACCGCAATCCATTCGATGTGATGCTGACGCGCAACGTGATCCGCGTCGTCTCGGTCAAATCGGAACTCAAGCCGAATAACATCGGCTACGCCCGCATTACTACTTTTACAGAGAATACCGCAGCGGAACTCGCCCGAGCGATCGAGAACATGAAGGCGCGGACCCAGGGTCGGCTAAATGGCTTCGTCCTCGATTTGCGCAACGATCCGGGCGGGTTGCTCGACGCTTCGATCGACGTTGCAGGGGTTTTTCTCGACGGCGGGGTCGTGGTCACGACGCGCGGCCGCAACCCGGCGGACGACCATGTCTACCGCGCTCAGGTGACCGGAGATGTGCTGCGCGGGACGCCCATGGTCGCACTGATCAACAGCGCCTCGGCCTCGGCTGCCGAAATCGTCGCCGGCGCATTACAGGACCACCACCGAGCGACCATTTTGGGAACCCGCAGCTTTGGCAAGGGGTCGGTGCAGACGATCATTCCGCTGGAGGGGCGGGGTGCGCTTCGTCTGACGACGGCGTTGTATTACACACCGTCGGGCCGCTCTATCCAGGGACAGGGCATCTCGCCCGACGTCGTCGTCAATGTCCCGAAAAATCAGCAGGTGGCAAACGCCGTCATCAGCTTCGAGAGCGATCTCTACGGAGCGTTGAAGAATGGCGGCTCGCTGAACCCCGCACCGGCGGGCGGCCCCGTGCCGGCCGGTCGGGCCGGCGCCGCCGAGGCGGAGCACCCGATCAAGCCGATGATCATCGGCACTGGCAATGACCCGCAGATCGCCGCAGCTCTCGAATTTCTGCAAAAGGCGGTGCGCCGGGAATCCGGAGCACAGCACGGCTGAACACGGCGGCAGGCTGCGGGGCCTGGGCTCGATGCGCATCGCCGCCTGCCTTCCGGTGCTGGCCCTCCTCGCCGGCTGCGGTGCCGAAAGCGGGTTGCCGCCATTGCCGACGGATCAAATCCGCGCTCGCTTCCCTCCCGGCGGGGTGGTCAACACCATCGAAGTCGATGCCGTCAACCGCCTGCCGCTGCGCACTGCGGAGCTCGTCGCGCCTGACGGCGAAACCACACCGGCTTCGTACCTTCACGTCGACCCGTCGCCGAGCGTCACATTCTACCAGAGACGGATAGACAGCCCTTACGAGGGGAACGCCTTCGGCTTCAATAGCGTCGGGGCGGTTCCCGACATCGTCGCCGGCGCGCCGCAAGGCGGCGCCCAATTCCAGGCGATGGTATCGACAGCCTCGATTCCGCTGCCCGATGAAATCGAATATCGCCGGGACTGGCGCAGCTACCGGATCTTTGTCAGTTTCGGCGATGTCTCGGGCGAGGTCGAAAGACAGGTCTTGCCCGCCCCGGAGCCGCCCCCGAAGGGCTGAGCGGAACGATTGCTCCTTTGTTCTCTCGTATTATCAGGTGGTGGTTCCGGCGCGCCATTGCCATTGCGCTCATCTTCGGGACGACAGCCGGTCGTGCTGAAACCCCGGCACTGCCGGTCACGGAGATCGCATCCGGCATTTTCGTGCACAACGGAGTGCATGAGGAGGCGTCGGCAGCGAACGAAGACGCGATCGCCAATATCGGCTTCATTATCGGCGCCGCTGCCGTAGCGGTCGTCGATCCCGGCGGCAGCTTCAAAGAGGGCAGCGCGCTGCGTGCGGCAATCCGCGCCCGCACGGATCGGCCGATCCGTTATGTGATCCTCACTCACGTTCATCCCGACCACATCTTCGGGGCCGCCGCCTTCCGCGACGATCACCCCGATTTCGTCGGTCATGCCAAACTGCCGGGCGCCCTCGCCCAGCGCGGCGAATATTACCTTCGCAGGCTGCGCGACGCCCTCGGCGACGAAGCAGGAGGTACCGAGACAGTGCCGCCGACAGTACTGGTTTCCGATAGGCTCGATCTCGATCTGGGCAGCCGGCGCCTCATACTGCGGGCGCACGGCCCGGCCCATACCGACAATGACTTGACGGTCTTCGACGAGAACACCCGGACGTTCTGGCTCGCCGACCTGCTGTTCGTCGATCGCCTGCCGGTCATCGATGGCAGCCTCCTCGGCTGGCTCGATAGGCTCGATGAATTGACCGGCATACCGGCGGACCGAGCCGTTCCGGGACATGGGCCGGTATCCGTTCCATGGCCGGCGGCCGCGGAGCCCGAACGGCGCTATCTTGCAGCCGTCGCGCATGATACGCGCGCCGCGATCAAGGCCGGCATCGGCATTGCCAATGCCTACCGAGAGGTCGCAAAGTCGGAACGCGGACATTGGCTGCTGTTCGACGAATATCACCCGCGCAACGTGACGGCGAGCTACAAGGAGCTCGAATGGGAATGAGCTTAAAGATGTCCGGTCGAACCACCTTGCCATTCTTGCTGACCGTGTTGGCGCTGCTGGGGCCGGCCCAAGCCGAACCGACGGAGACGGAACGCATGGCGCGCTGGTCCGATCTCAAACACGCGATTTTCGGTGATCGCGTCGTCGAAGACGGCGGCGGTCTCGTGGCGATCGATGCGCCTGACCGAGCCGAGGATGCCGCGATCGTGCCCGTCGCGATCCAGGTCTCGGAGACCATCGCCCCGCGTGTCCGCGGCCTCTATCTCGTCATCGACGACAATCCGTCGCCGCTTGCGGCGCATTTCGTGCTCGGACCGCTGGCCGAGACAAGGGAGATTGCGACCCGGGTGCGGATCGACGATTACACTTATCTTCACGCCGTGGCCGAAACCGCGGATGGCCGGTTTTATGCGGCGGCGCGGTTCATCAAGGCGGCCGGCGGCTGCTCGGCGCCCGCCGGCAAAGACCAGGCCCTCGCCCTCGAACGCCTCGGCAAGATGAAATTGGGCCTTGCCGACCGCTCGAAGCCGGACGAACCCGTAAGGGTCAAGCTTCTAGTCAGCCATCCGAACAATTCGGGGCTGCAGATAGATCAGGTGACCCGCAACTACATCCCAGCTGATTTCATGCAGACGCTGGATGTCACTTATAACGGCCAGCCGGTATTCCGCCTCGAGTCGGACATAGCGATCAGCGAGGATCCGAGCTTCGACTTCAGCTTCCGTCCCTCCGACCCGGGAGCGCCGGGCGTGATAAAGGCCGAAATCCTCGACAGCAGCCAACGCCATTTCAGCCAAACCTGGCCGGTTCCCGCCGCGCCGCAGATGTGACCGCGTGTCATGGCCGGCCGTCACCGGCATTGCAGGTTCGCCTCCGCCTGCGCGCGATGAAGCTCTTCGATGACCGACTTGATCTGGGGCGGATCGCGGAACAGGCCGACCCGTCCGCCGACCCCACCGCCGGCCTGCAGGCCGAGCGCGGTCTCCGCCTGCTCGTAATGCGAATAGGGCATCAGCGAAGCAATCGTGTCGATTGCGCAGGAGCATTTCAACAGGGCTTCGTGCGTATTGCCGTTGGCCGCCATACACCCGATCACGTAATCGGCCCTGGCAGAGGTCGGGTAGTCGTTGCCTTCGGCGTAGGCTGGTCCTGCGGCGAGCGCGACAACGAGGAGGCCGATCGCCGAATAATGGGGATCATAATCCCGGCGAGGCTCGTTCTGTCGTCGTCCTATCAGAGGAATATCCATTGACCGCGCTTGTGCTCGTCTTTTGCCTGCAGGGCGTACCGAATTCCTGCACCGAGCAGCGCCCGTTCGAGGATCTTTCGCTGCAGGCCTGCCTGGTGCGGGGCCAACACTATGCCGCGGAATGGCTCTCCGAACATCCGAAATGGATGCTGTCGCGCTGGCGGTGTGAACACAACGTGCCGCCTCAGAAACCGGCGTAAGCGCTCACCGCCTCTCCCGCCGCGTCGAGCTTGTGCGACATTCCGAACTGAAATAGCATCGCCCATTAACCGATCTGGGCCGTTTCCCGACAGGTGATGCTTGGGAACGGCAGCTGGTCGAATCACCGGAGGGAGGAAGGAAGGCGATGACACCGTCTCGTTTGTGGATCGTAGCGCCGGTATTCGCGCTCTTCGCTGGGGGGGCCAGCGCCAATGACGCGCTGATCGCCCTCTCGAAGGACTCCAATCAATGGGTCATGCCGCCGCGCGACTATGCAAACACGCGGTATAGCGAGCTCAGTCAGATCAACAAAGACAACGCCAAGAACCTTCGGCCGCTTTGGACCTTCTCCACGGGGGTATTGCGCGGCCATGAGGGCGGACCGCTGGTTATCGGCGACGTCATGTACGTCCATACGCCGTTCCCGAACAACGTGTTCGCGCTCGACCTAAACCACAACGGGCAAATCCTGTGGAAGTATGAGCCGAAGCAGGATCCGACAGTCATCCCGGTGATGTGTTGCGACACGGTCAATCGCGGCGTTGCCTATGGCGACGGCAAGATCTTCCTCTACCAGGCCGACACGACATTGGTTGCGCTCGACGCGAAGACCGGCAATGTCGTGTGGAGCATAAAGAACGGCGACCCTAAGAAGGGCGAGACGGGAACCAGCGCCCCGATGGTAGTCAAGGACAAAGTCATCGTCGGCATCAGCGGCGGCGAGTTCGGTGTTCAGGCCCACGTCACGGGCTACAATCTCAAAGATGGGTCGAAGGCTTGGCGGGCCTATTCGGAAGGACCCGACGACCAGATCCTGTTCGACGCCAACACTACCGAGCTCGGCAAGCCCGTCGGCAAGGATTCGTCCGTGAAGACCTGGCAGGGCGACCAGTGGAAGATCGGCGGCGGCGGCACCTGGGGCTGGTACTCCTACGACCCGCAGCTCAACTTGTTCTACTACGGCTCGGGCAATCCCAGCACCTGGAACCCGGTGCAGCGGCCGGGCGACAACAAATGGTCGATGACCATCTTTGCCCGCAACCCGGATACCGGGGTGGCCAAGTGGGTCTATCAGATGACGCCGCACGACCAGTGGGACTATGACGGCGTCAACGAGATGATCCTGGCCGACATCAACGTGAAGGGTCAGCCGACCAAGGCGCTCGTCCACTTCGACCGCAACGGCTTTGCCTATACCCTCAACCGCGAGACCGGGGCGCTGCTCGTCGCCGAGAAATACGATCCGAAGGTCAACTGGGCGACCAAGGTGGACATGCAGACCGGCCGGCCGCAGGTCGTCGCCGAGTTTGCCCCAGGCTCCGGGGGCGAGGACAAGAATTACAAGAACATCTGTCCGGCGGCCCTCGGCTCCAAAGACCAGCAGCCGGCTGCCTTCTCGCCGAAGACCAAGCTCTTCTACGTGCCGACAAACCACGTCTGCATGGATTACGAGCCGTTCAAGGTGTCGTACACCGCCGGCCAGCCCTATGTCGGAGCCACCTTGTCGATGTTCCCGCCGCCGGGTGAAAACAACCTCGGCAATTTCATCGCCTGGGATGCGGGCGCCGGCAAGATCGTGTGGTCCAACCCCGAGTCGTTCTCGGTGTGGTCGGGCGCCTTGGCGACAGCGGGTGACGTGGTCTTCTACGGCACCCTTGAGGGGTATCTGAAGGCAGTCGATATCCAGACCGGCAAGGAGCTCTACCGGTTTAAGACCCCGTCGGGGATCATCGGCAACGTCAACACCTACTCGCATGGCGGCAAGCAATACATCGCCGTGCTGTCGGGGGTCGGCGGCTGGGCCGGGATCGGCATGGCGGCGGGTCTGACCAAGGACACCGACGGGCTCGGTGCAGTCGGGGCCTACAAGGCGCTGGCCAACTACACGCAGCTCGGCGGTGTTCTGACGGTCTTCGGCCTCCCCGAATGACCCTCGGGTTGCACTGACGAAATT
>Ga0207693_10005625_pt1 | contig 10420 bp, 6 predicted proteins | sample LARL81metaG_FD_184347 | JGI IMG/M metagenome (GOLD analysis project Ga0207693, IMG submission 184347) | Corn, switchgrass and miscanthus rhizosphere microbial communities from Kellogg Biological Station, Michigan, USA - LAR L8-1 metaG... | ecosystem: Host-associated > Plants > Roots >... | reverse complement strand
CCGGCGGGTGAGCCGCTGTAATCGGGTAGGCCGCCGCCCGCTCCGCCAACCACCCCGGCGCCGGCCGTGCCAGCGCCCATTCCGCCGCCGGTCATGCCGCCCATTCCGCCGGTACTCATGCCGCCATTCATTCCGCCGGTACTCATGCCGCCATTCATTCCGCCGGCGCTCATGCCACCATTCATTCCGCCGGCGCTCGTGCCGCCATTCATTCCGCCGATGAGTACGATGCCGTCACGACCGGGAATTGTGACTCCGAGGGCGCTGGATACGGTCACTGGCCGCATCTGAGCCAAAGCGGGTGAGGCTGTCAGCATCGGCGCAGCCGCGAGAAGCAAAAGGATCTGAAATGATCTGTGCATGCGACTGCCCTCCCGCTTTCGCCTCGGTGAACTGGTTAATTTGACTATACAAGCAGATTGAAACGCGCGCTAAGAAAAAGCGGCGTTCGGTGGATGCCTAGGATGCGCCGCAGCTCGAGATTTTGCCCTTGCCAACCTTGCACAATTTGAACCGCAAAATCGCCGAGCGAAAGCAATTGGCTGTCCAGGCGCGCTGTTCTTCCGCGCTGCTGGGGTGGCACGCCCGCGGGGTGCTCGACCGAGTGAGCCTCATTAGACAAACCTTAGCTTGTGGAGCCGCCATCATTACCTTCGTACTTGCGACGCGCAATCGACGACGCTGCGAGTTTTCAACTGCAGACCTGCTAAGATACGAGTATTGTACGCAGACAACGCGCCTGGGTCGGGAACCTAGTCGGTCCCGGCGCTTAAGGGGAGAAGCGATGTTGCTGAGCGAACGGATCGAGCGCGAGGGCCTAAAAAAGCTGCTGGCGATAGATGGCGGAGGCATCCGCGGTGTGCTGGCCCTGGAGGTGCTGCAAGGGATCGAAGATCTCCTCAAGGCGAAGAGCGGACGCGCCGAATTTCGCCTCGCTGATTACTTCGACTACATCGCCGGGACCAGTACCGGTGGCATTATCGCTGCTGGCCTCTCGATCGGGATGTCGGTCGGTGAGATCCTCGCCTTCTATCGGGAAGCCGGGGCACAGATGTTCGCCAAGGCGAACCTGCTGCAGCGCTTGCGCTACAAATTCGAGGACGAGCCGCTCGCGGAAAAGCTGAGGGAGGTTTTCGGCGCCGGCACGACGCTCGGCTCGGAAAAGCTGCGGACCTTGTTGCTACTGGTAATGCGTAACGCCACCACTGATTCACCCTGGCCCATCTCCAACAATCCCTATGCGCCGTACAACGATACCTCACGTGAGGACTGCAACCTCGATTTTCCGCTCTGGCAACTGGTGCGCGCCAGCACGGCCGCTCCGACTTTTTTCCCGCCTGAGGTGATCGTGCTGAACAACTTCGACCGCGAAAAGGCGAAGGAATTCATTTTCGTCGACGGCGGCGTGACGATGTACAACAACCCCGCCTTCCAGATGTTCTTGATGGCAACGCTCGACCGCTATTGGGCAAAAAAACCTGAAGCCCGATGGCGTCCAGGCGCCGAGCGGATGCTGATTGTTTCAGTCGGCACCGGCACCAGCCCAAATGCCCAGGCCGGGCTCGATCCGGATGAGATGAACCTGCTGTTCAATGCACGGACAATACCCTCCGCGTTGATGTTCGCAGCGTTGAACGAGCAGGATCTGCTGTGCCGGGTATTCGGCAAATGTCTTGCGGGTGACCCCATTGACCGCGAGCTGAACGATCTGGTTGGCAGTGCCGGACCGCTGCAAGGCGGCGGGAAGCTCTTCAGTTATTTGCGTTACAATGCCGAATTGACCCGCGAGGGCCTCGACGGACTGGGTTGCCCCGACATCGAGCCTCGCACCGTGCAGAAACTTGATTCGATCGACGGCATCCCGGATCTGCAGCGGGTGGGACGCAGGGTTGCCGAGACGAAGTTAAGGGAGCAGCATTTTGACGGCTTTCCACCGAACTGACTGACGCGCAAGGCTCGCGCTCAGCTCATCGGCCTCAGACTGAGACAAGACTATGCCGTCCTTTCGACGTGCCTTCGTCATCATGCCGTTTGGCCAGAAGAAAGCGCCAGACGGAACCGCTATCGACTTCGACTCTATTTACGGGGGGCTCTTCGCGCCGGCAATCGCCGCGGCGGGTTTGATGCCGCACCGCGCAGATGCCGACCGCCGTGGCGGCTCGATCCATCTCGACATGTTTCAGGATCTGCTCCTCGCCGAGTTTGTCGTAGCCGACCTGACATTGGACAATCCCAATGTCTGGTACGAAATCGGTGTGCGGCATGCATTGCGTGCGGGCGGCACGGTCCTCACCTACGCTCTCCGCGATCGGCTGCCGTTTGACATCGCAGGGCAGCGCATGCAGCGCTACACCTTGAAGCACGGACGGCTCGATCCGGAAACAGTCGAAGCCGAGCGTGAGGCGATCAAGGAGGCAATCGAGGCAACTCTCGGTGTGTGGCGAGGGCGGCGCGCAAGCCCAGTCTATCAACAACTCCCCAATCTCAGAGAGCCGGACTGGAAAACGCTCAAAGTCGGCGACATCAACCAGTTCTGGCAATCCCTTGAAGCATGGCAGAGCCGCATCGAGGTGGCGCGGCGAAAGCAGCGTCCCGGTGACATTCTCGTGCTTGCCGAGGAGACGCCCAACAGCGTGCTCGAATTCGAGGCGCTGCGCACAGCGGCGCGCGCGCTTGTCCGGCTCAACCGGCCGCGTTACGCGCTGACCATCCTCGAAAACGCACGCCGCCTCGACCCCGACGATGTCGAAGCGCGCCAGCTCGAGGGCATCGCCCTCGGCCGGGCTGCGCGTTTTGTCGAGGCCCGCGAAAGCCTTCGCCGGCTCGCCGACGAACGCCAGGACGGCGAGACCCTGGGTCTCCTCGCACGCACCTGGAAGGACGAGTGGACGCAGATCTGGGAGGCCCATCCCCTCCGCAAACTGGACCCTCTCCCCGCTGCCCGTGACACGGCGGCCACATTGCAAAGCGCCGCCTCCGCCTATGTCGAGGCGTTTCGTGCCACTCCCGGCGATTTTTATCCGGGCATCAACGCATTGACGTTGGGAAGGCTTTGGGAGCACGTCACCGGCCGCAGAAGCCGGTTGCCGCTTGCGCTGATTGGCGCCGGCGTGCGCTGGGCGACCGCCGCCGCAATAGAGCGCCATAAAGACTATTGGTCACTGGCCACACGGGCAGAACTCGCCCTCATCGAGAATCGGGAGGAGGACGCGATCGAAGACTACTCCGAGGCCGCGGGAATGGCTGTGGCAAACCGCGACTGGTTTGCACTCGACTCCTCCGGCCAGCAGCTGAATTTGCTCGGCGAGCTCGGATTCCGCGGAGAGATCGTCGCCGAAGCCGCCGCCGTGATCGATCGCGCCGAGCAGCAGCTTCGCGCGCTTCTCGGCGACGATCCGGGAAAGCGGTCGGAGCCGACCCACGTCGTCGTGTTCAGCGGTCATATGATCGATAACCCAGCGGATCGCGGCGAAGGCAAGGTCAAGCCACCGCGTTTTCCGCGCTCAAAGATCCAGACGGCAGCGGCGCGTATCCGCGCTGCGCTCGACGAAATCGGGGCCGGCAGCGGGGATCTTGGTCTTTGCGGGGGCGCCTCGGGAGGCGACCTTCTGTTTGCCGAAGCATGCCTCGAGCGTGGCATGCGGCTAGAACTGCATCTGGCTCGTCCGGAGAATGGGTTCCTCGCCGAATCCGTGACATTCGCCGACCCAGACCGGCTATGGGAGCGGACGTTCATGCAAGTGAAGGAGAACCCGGCCAGCACCGTACTCGTCATGCCGGAGGAACTGAGTCCAACCCCCGAGGGGATCAGTGTCCACGACCGCTGCAATCGCTGGATCCTCTATACCGCACTGTCGCAGGGTCTGCGCAAAACTTCCTTTGTGACTCTATGGGATGGCGCACCCGGCGACGGGCCAGGCGGAACCGAGAACATGGTCGAGCTCGTCCGCACGCTCACCGGGCGTCAGCCAATCATCATCGATCCTGCAAACCTGTGACGCACAAATGCGCGGTATGGAATAGCTCAAGAGCTCGGATTTAGTGGATGCAAAAATTTCTGAGTTGGCGCTAACATGTTTTCCAAACAGAACGCGAACAGTCGATCTAGTCTGAAGCTTAACGCAGAGTTTCCTGTCAGGTTTTGGGGAGGATCGAGTCATGCAAAACATTACATCGCCATCATTCGCCGCGGCTCTCCCTTTTATCCTGCGCTGGGAGGGTGGCTTCGTAGATGACCCGGACGACCGCGGTGGACGCACGAACAAGGGTGTGACGCAGGCCGTTTATCAAGCCTGGCGGGCAGATCAAGGCTTGCCTGGGCAGGACGTACGGCAGATCAGCGACGAAGAGGTAGCCTCGATCTATTATGAGAGATATTGGTTGACCGCCAAATGCGACGCGCTCCGCAGCAAATTGGACCTCGCCGCCTTCGATACAGCGGTCAATATGGGACCCAACCGGGCGATTAAGATTCTGCAGGAAGCAGTGGGTTGCACGGCCGATGGCATGTTTGGCCCCGCGACGAGGGCCGCTTGCGACAGCTGTGACCTGGGTGAGGCAATGATCAACTACTGCGACGTTCGAGAGAGCCTTTACCGTACGTTTGCCAAGCGACCGGGCCAGGACAAGTTTCTCAAAGGCTGGCTCAACCGGCTGAACGCTCTGAGACACGAGCTCGGTCTGCCTGGCTATGAAGGTACGGACGAGCCGACGCCGGACCCTGCCTTTCCTGCGCCGCGCATCCCGGATCTCGCCGCGGATACCCCGCTCGAAGCGTGGCGCTAGACACGAGCGCGGCTTAGGGGAAGCTCAATCGGCCCGCAGAGATCGCATTAAAATTTGGTGAAGCCCTGCAGGACACGGCTAATTCAAATCCGCATGCTCTCCAGGGAGTGCCAATGCCCGATAAAATATCCGGATCTGGCTCGAGCGTTGCTGCCTTGACACAACGCCTGAGCGACGCAGCTCGACAGGGCGATAGTGAACTCACACTGACAGCGTGCCGGGAACTCGTCGAGCATGCGAGGGCGACCGGTCAAATTCCCACTGCTGCCACGGTTCGAGAGCTGCTAACTCTGTTGCGCGGTTATCGGCGTTTCAACGCGTTAGCCGTTCTCGCCGACGCGCTGATCCGAATGGGTCGGGAAGAGCCCATTGTACTGCGCCTTTATGCGCAAGGGCTGATCGATCAGGGCCTTCTGATAGCGGCGCGCGACGTGTTGCAAGGGCCGATCCGGCGCGCGACCGGCGACCCTGCAGAACGCTTGGAAATGCGTGGGCTAATGGGCCGTGTCAACAAACAGATTTATGTCGACGCACGCGGCCGACCGAGCGATCAGGCGCGCCAGGCACTGCGCCAAGCGATTGCATGCTATCTCGAAGTCTATGAGGAGGATCCGCAAAACCGTTTATGGCATGGTGTGAACCTTATCGCCTTAACGCATCGGGCGCGCAGTGACGGCATCGCAATTAGAGGCTTGCCCGACTCCCGAGCCGTCGCCAGTGCGATTATCGAGGCGGTGCGCAACCCACGAGGTCGAACAGTCGAAGCGTGGGATTACACATGTGCAGCAGAAGCCTGTATCGCGCTCGAAGACTGGGATGTCGCGACCCATTGGATCGAGCGATATATTCAAGACCAGTCGACCGACCGCTTCGCGCTCGCCGGCACATTGCGACAGCTGACGGAGGTTTGGCGCTTCACTGCTGAGACACCCGAGGCCGGCCAGCTCGTGGTGGCGTTGCGGGGGGCGCTGTTGAGATCCAGGGACGGGCGCTTGGAGCTGACGCCCGCACAGCTACACCGGACCAGCGCCGCTTTGGATAGTCCTGGTCCTCGGCTCGAGCGTGTTCTCGGAACGGCGGGACCACAGACCTTGACCTGGCTGCGCACTGGAATGGAGCGGGCCCGCTCCGTGGCGCTTATCCGCGGACCCGGCGGCCGCGGTATCGGTACGGGTTTCCTGGTACACGGCGGCGATCTGCACCCGGCGCTTGGCGAGGAGCTGGTCGTCGTGACCAATGCGCATGTGGTAAGCGAGCTGCAGGACGATGGTGGTGTCGAGCCGGAGCAGGCCATGATCACATTCGAGGCCCAAACCGGCATCGCCTCGACGCAGACCCTGTATCGTGTAAGCAAGCTGCTCTGGGGTTCACCCAAGCAGCATCTCGACACCAGCCTGTTGCGCTTGGAGCCAAAGGTGCAGGCCATCGCGCCGTGCCCAATCGCCAAAAGCCTGCCGGCGCCGAATAATGACGAACGCGTCTACGTTATTGGACATCCAAGGGGAGGCGAGATCTCGTTTTCCTTGCAGGACAACGAGCTGCTCGATCACGAGGGTCCGCCCGCCGGTACACCGAGCAAGCCGGAACGATGCCTCATCCACTATCGCGCGCCGACGGAGCCTGGCAGTTCCGGGAGCCCGGTATTCAATCAGGCGCCGGATTGGCAAGTAATCGGACTGCATCACGCCGGTGGCGAATATGTGCGCCGCCTCAACGGCCGCTCCGGAACCTACGCCGCCAACGAAGCAATTTGGATCCAATCTATCGTCAGAGCGATGGTGGACACTTTCAGCTCGTGATCAGGAGACACGCGGGTAATTCCCAGGGTTGAAAAAAAAAGGGGGCCAGAGCCACACCTTGCGGCGCAGCGGCTCGTTTAAAAGAGGCAAAGCGATGAATGCCGTCACATGATAACCGCACTTCTAGCAACAGTGCTGGTCTATCTCTCCCATTGGCCTCTCCAGCCGCTCGATTTGCCGACAGCATCGGCTTTTGCCGGTCTGCTCGTCGCCGCTGGGGGCGGCCGGTACTCCCCGAGATCCCCATCACGCCAGTGGCGCCACCGAGTGTGGTCCACTAACCGTATATCGCAGGCTGACTAGGCTATATAGCTTAGGGTTCGGCAGGCGTAAGTCCATTACCCGCCCAAAATTACCAATCGTGGGCCGCAGAGCGTCAAGCGACGACAGCCCTCTGCCGCGTCCTAGCCTAACTCTTGCAATGCCGGCTCGGTATGAAGGATCACGCGTCCGGTTCGGAATGTTGGCAGTGCTCGATGATGTAGCGGCTGCCGGGTGGCCGCGGTGTTCTTAATGCAGACCTCGGCGCCGCTGCCAAAACGGGGCGGAAGGCCAGCGGGTCTCGCTCGCATAGTAGAAATCCAGGCGTCGCTGATACGCTTGGTGTATCGAATTCATCAGCCGGGTGTACCGGGGCACTGCATTGTCATCACCTGCGAGGCAGAAGTGGGCCACCTCGGCTGCAGCGAGTCCGCTAAAGAGCGCGTGCAGCAATCCTTGCGCTGACAGCGGGTCGAAACTGATACTGGCATCGCCGGCGGCGAGCCAGCCTGCCGCACCACAAGGCTCCAACACCGAACTGTGCGCGGCGGTAAACCCGCCGCTGATCGGCACGAATTCGCTTTCCATCAGGATAGCGCGGATCTCTGGCGCGGTGACAGTGCTGTCGACAAGGCAGGCGGTGTTATGAGCAATCCGTGCCGCGGGCAAATCGGCATCTGTCAAAAAGGCCAGCACGCGCCTGTCATCAGGCACGGGTGCGGTATACCACCACCCATTCTCGACCGCCTCGACTGCGGTTAGACGGCTGCCGCGCCCCATTGAGCACGCGGAACCATGGAGCCAGCCACAGACCAGCCGGCCGCTCGCCCTGCGCCAGGCGCCAATCTGACGGGCAAGCGGTGCCGCGCGGCCTCCGGCATCAATTGCAAACGCCGCCAATACAATCTGTTCGCCACCCGGTGTCGCAACCCGGACCTGCCAACTGTCGGCGCCGCGTTTAATAGAAAGAAGCCGAGCAGGCATCAGCAGCATGGCGCCGCGCGCAACCGCCGTATGTCGCAGCCATGCATCAAACCGTGCGCGATCGAGATGCCAACCATGGCCGTCTGGATCGCGCAAAAATTCAGTTTCCGCTGGAGCTATTCGTCCCCAGATCGAACGGTTGCCATAGCAAGGCACGTGACATTGCGCGATGAATTCATCGATCAGCCCCATATCAATCAACAGCCGCCGCGCAGCCGGCGGTAGCGCCTCTCCGATCCGACCGGGCGACTGTGTTTGTCTCTCGACTAGCACCACCCGGCGCATCGGGGCCAAGTTCAGAGCCGCGGTCGCGCCCGCAGGCCCGCCACCCAAGACCAATACATCGGCGTGGATCAATCGCGTCGGCTGCCGCGCAGGCCGTGCGGGAAGCGACGCACCTTATCGATGCCCGAGAGGTCGAGTTCTTCCGCCGTGCGTGGGACCGCTGCTGCGGCCAACGCGTGAGCGGCCGGGTGCAGATCCTCGACCTCGACCATTCTCGGGAAGGGCCCGCTCGTCGGGCCTCGCCGAGGTTCGACTACGCCCATGTGGTCGAAATGGGCGATCATATTGTTGATTTGATCGGTATAACTTTTGCTGCCAAGCGGGCGCAGCCACGAGGCGCGGCGGGCAAACGCCGCTAGGCGGTCGGCGAGCGGCTGCTCAGGATCGACCGCGATCTCGTAATCCGCCTGGGTGAAGACCTGGTTCGGAACACGGGCGGGCCAGAAAGTCGGTAGGTAGGGGTCGTAGGATTTGAGATAGCCCGAGCGGCAGCTGGCGGTGTCGGTTTGCCACGGCACCGCCATCCAACGCGTGATGCCGCCTGGTAGTTGGCCCCCTAGCAACGGCCCATTCGGCAGCTTGAGCAGATCAGTCCCGAGCATCGGGCCATAGTCCGGCTCGATCCAGCCGGGTGGCGCGCGAAGGAGGCGAAAAGGCGCCATGTACAGCCCGGCGGTGCGCATCGGCCACGTCATTTCACAGCCCGGATGAAATGCGTCAGCGAGGCAGAATTCGAGCGAGGCGCGATCAAGCATGTCCGGCTGTTCGGCGAGTGGAACGTCCTCGATGCGGCGCGGCGTAATGCGATCGGGCACATAATCGTCGTCGAAATCACCCGCCGACCATTGCTGCAGCATCGCCAGTTGGGTGGGAGTTAATGTCGCGTTTTGGCGCGGCGTTTCGGGCGGGGGGATGTTCATCGCATCGCCATAGACCCAAGGCCACGGCACTGGCGACCAGGCGTCTCGCTCAAACACCCGGAACTGATTGGCGACGACGTGGCGCATCTCCGCCGTAGCATCGGTGTTGCGCGCCAGCTTTTCGAGCTGTTCTGGAGAGGAGAAGTCATTCGCTGCGCCCCAGCCGAAAGCTGCGGCGAAGCCCGCGTTTACCCATTGCAGCTTCGCCAGTCGCTCAAAGATCGGCCGAATGTCGCGCTCGAATGATGGTCGCACCGGTTTTGGCAGCATGCCCGCACTGATCGCCACATCGCGCATCACATCCCACATCGTGCGCACCGATTTCTGCTGCGGGGCATAGTTCGGCGGAGCGACGACAACCCAGGCCGGATCGGTTTCCAGCCTTTGGCCGGCATAGATGACCTCGGCCGTTACCGGGCCGTCGGAGGTATCATCGTACCAGCCTTCGTTGTTGGCAAAGGTTACCGCCCGCGCCCCGTTGTAGGACGCTGATTTCCCGCGGCCACCGAGGACGATTAGCCGGCCTTGCGCGTCCGTCCGGAGCTCGCCGAGATAGACGCTCGTACCGAGGAATTTGCCGGTATCGAATGTGTGATCCGGGCCGCTGCCGGCATTGCGGCCAACAATATGGCGCGCACCGGGATCGATGATCAGGCTTGCGCGGTCGCTGATCCTCATGTTGCGCAACCAGGATGGAGGCGCCGAATCAGCCTCGGGAATGTCGAGCGCGATTTGAAACTGGTACCAAGCGGATTTTTTGTTGGCGAGGTATACGGTCCAGCGTATCTCGGAGTTCTCCGCGGTGAGTTCCGCAATCGGCGTGCCCGCGGCGTTTAAACCGTAGACCCGAAATCGCACTGCCTGGCGCTTGAGGGCGCCGGTCGGGTCGCGGTAAAAGCCCGCCGCCTCTGGCGGCGGGTCGGCAACTTCGGGTGCAAGAAAATATTCGCTCTCGCTGTTCCCGATCCGGGCAATGCCGATCGCCGGATAGATAGCCGCTCGCACGATCGTCATTTCGCCCGTCTGCGCCCGCTCGCTCATTTACTTCTCCCCTGAGTCGAACCGTTGTACACCGCGAGAGAGGCCCTCGAATTTATCGACGTCGCTGCCCGAATTCGAGACCAATCGCAGCCCTTCTCATGACAAAGGCGACGATCACTGATCTGGAAACATTTCTTGCACCAACAGACCAACGACCTACGGTGCACCCGATGTATCATGGATTACGAAACCGGTATCGGTCGTTTGCATGGACGTGGAGCTGTAGCTTTCACTGACCGATCGAGATGGGTGAGTAGGCCGGCGGGATTTCACCGCCAGCCTCTCGTAGAACCGTGCGTGAACTTCTCAGCTCACACGGCTCCCATCAGGCAAACGTGCCGGTCA
>Ga0207693_10005623_pt1 | contig 10422 bp, 5 predicted proteins | sample LARL81metaG_FD_184347 | JGI IMG/M metagenome (GOLD analysis project Ga0207693, IMG submission 184347) | Corn, switchgrass and miscanthus rhizosphere microbial communities from Kellogg Biological Station, Michigan, USA - LAR L8-1 metaG... | ecosystem: Host-associated > Plants > Roots >... | reverse complement strand
CACCCGCGCCGATTACCAGCAGGTCGGTCTCGAGATCGAAGCGGCGAGTGAGCGGCGCCATCAGGTCGCGCCTCTCGTCAGGCCTTGCCGGACTTCTTGCTTGTCTTGGCGAGTGCTGCGATCGCGTCGATCGCGAGCACATAGCCGTTCGCGCCCAGGCCTGCGATGACGCCGGTGACGCCATGCGAGATCAGCGACTTCTGGTACATCGGCTCGCGCTTGTGGATGTTGGTGATGTGGACCTCGACCTTCGGCCCGTCGAACATCTTCAGCGCGTCGAGCAGCGCGATCGAATGGAAGGAATAGCCGGCCGGGTTGATCACGACGCCGACCTTGGTGCCGCGCGCCTCGTGCAGCCAGTCGATCAGCGTGCCCTCGGCATTGGACTGGCGGAAGTCGACCTCGAGGCCGTGCGTTTTGCCCTGCGCGATGCAACGCTGCTTGATGTCGTCGAGCGTGTCGCGCCCGTAGATTTCGGGCTCGCGCACGCCAAGCAGATTCAGGTTCGGTCCGTTCAGGACCAGGATCGTTCCAGCCATCTGCGTTTCCTCATGCCGCGACCGGTACGTCGCGCCCGGTCGAAGAACGGTCGACGGGAAGTTCGGGTGGTTGGGGGAATCGGGGAAATGCTGCGTTTCGAGCACGAGCGCTCCGCGATGGACGTAGACGTGACCCGCTTTTCCGACAATGGTGCCGTCGAGGAAATTCCCGGTGTAGAACTGCATCCCGGGCTCGGTCGTACTCAGGTCGAGGGAGCGGCCACTCGCCGGATCGACGACACGCGCGGCATGTGTCAGGCCGCCATCCTTCCGGTTCAGCACCCAGTTGTGGTCGTAGCCGCCGCCGAAGCGAATCTGCTCGTTAGGTGCAGCGATCCGTGCACCGACGGGCGTCGGGACCCGAAAGTCGAATGGCGTACCGGTCACGGGGGCGATTTCACCCGTCGGGATGAGCGTCGAATCGACCGGCGTGAACGACGACGCGTCGATCTCGACAACATGGCCGAGGATGTCGCCGCGCCCTTCGCCACGAAGATTCCAATAGGAGTGCTGCGTGAGATTGACGATCGTTGGTTTGGTCGTCGTCGCCTCGTAGTCCACGCTCAGCTCATCGCGTTCGTTGAGCGTGTACGTAACGCGGGCCGTGAGCGCGCCTGGATAGTTCTCGTCGCCGTCGGGGCTTTCATGGCGGAGGGCAACGCCGGCGGACGCCGCTCCACCGAACTGCTCGGCGGACCACAGCACTTTATCGAATCCTCGACGGCCCCCGTGGAGGGCGTTCGGTCCGTTATTGAGCGCGAGATGATAGGTCACGCCGTCGAGCGAGAACTGCCCATGGGCAATCCGGTTTGCATATCGGCCGACGACGGCGCCGAAGTATGGGTGCTGCCCCAGATAACCGGCGAGACTGTCGAATCCCAGCGCGATGTCGTCGACGTGTCCCGCGCGATCAGGGGTGCGGACAACGGTAATGATCGCGCCATATGTCATCACGCGGACCTCGACACCATGGGCGTTCGTGAGAGTATACTGATCGACGGCGCGACCGTCGGGTAGCTGGCCGAAGGACGATCGCGACACTCTCACGGTGGTTGCAGATTCGGCCTGATGACGCACGGTGCACCCGGCGAAGATAGAGGTCGCGGCGAGAGCAGCGAGGAATGACCTGAAACGTAGCGCGGCCATCGTCAGCGAAGAACGAAAAGAACCGTCGGGTCGACGGGATAGCGGCCGAAGTGCGCGCCGTAGATCGCGAGACCGCCCGGCAATGCGTCATCGACGGAGAGCCTAACGACGACCGCGCCGGCATTGGCGGCATCGGCCAGGGCCGCGGCGGACAGGGGGACGCGCAACAGCTGGCCATAGGATCCGGCTTCGTACAAGTGACGGTCGTGCGGCTGCGCGTGCCAGCTCAGAATTCCGCGCGAGTCGGCGGGGTCGTCGGCAAGCTCCCAACGTCCAGCGAGATGACCGTTCACGGTGACGGTGACAGCGCTCGGGAAGGGTGTCGTCCCCGTCATCGGGTAGCTGTTCGGATTCCGGCTCGGGTCGTGAAATCCTCCGCCGCGCATGTAATCGTCGTTCGCCGCGCCGGTGGTGTCGCGATCTTTGCCGTTGAGTCGCTTTGCCGACGCCTCTACCAGAAAAGTCGCACCCGCGACATCGGACGCCGGGAGCGCGGCCGGCCATGGAATCCGGTACTCGAAATATCCGCTGCCCGCCCCATCGATCTTGCGTCCGTCGAGCACGGACCAATGCTTGAGAGTCCACTGGGCAGCACTCGGCGCTCCCACAGGGACGCGCGCGACGCGAACGCGGCGGCCATCGGCGAGCGTCGTCGCTGTCGGGGCCTCGCCCTCGATGATGAAGGTGGTGAAGTTGTGATGCAGAACGGTTCCACTCGCATCCTCGAGCCGAACGCCGAGCACAGCGACCGCCGGTTCGTTAGGCATCACGATCGACAACGGGGCGATCGCCATCGACAGCCAGGGCCGATAGGCGACGCGCCTGACGATCGTCGCGTAGCTACGCTGCTCGCCGAGACTGTTCCATCCACTCAGCTCCGCACGGATCGTGAGCGAGTCTCCGTACGCCGTACTCCCGCTGAGAAACGACGCGTACAGCGGCACCGTGACATGTTCGCCAGGACGCACCGTTTTGCTCAGCTCAGGATCGCCGACCGCCAGATAGAGCGGCGTGTGCAGATCGCGAAGCGACATGCCATCGACGAGACCATCGAAACCGGTCTGCTTCGCCGACCGGTCATAGCGCCAGTAGCCGTTCCATTCGTTGATGACGTCGTGATGCTCGGTGTAGAGCCAACCCGCGATCTTCGGGTGACGTCGAAACGCATCGACGGCGCGGTGGTAATCCCAGCTCCAGTCGACGTCGCCGGTGCTCCCCTCGTAGCCCCACACGTTGCCGAACTCGGAGTTGAGCATCGGCTGATGATCCTGCCGCCAACCCGGTTGGAAGTTCCAGCTCGACCCGGGAAATGTGCTGTCGCTGAGCGTCTGGTCGTGGCGCTCCCACTCCCAACCCGGCAGGTAATCGTGCCAGGAATCGAGATCCGTCTCTGTATGGCCGATGTGACAACAGACGGAATTGTCCTCGACGAGTCGCGTCGAGTCCAGCGACTTGGCGAGATGATACACGCTCGCGACCTTGCGCTGTGCTTCGGGCGTGTACCGTTCGCGGCCACCGACCTTCGTCGTTAGGCCCCATGTCTCGTTGAACATCACCCACGCAAACACCGCTGGGTGGTTGTAGTCGCGATCGATCATTCCGCGGAGCGCGACTTCATGTTCGTGGAACGCGGCGGAATCGGGTGGACCCCACCAGTTCGGCACATCAGCCATGATGAGGACACCGAGCTTGTCTGCCCAGTACAACTTCCGCGGTGCTTCGATCTTGATGTGCTCGCGGAGGCCCGTGAGTCCAATGCGTCGTGCGCGCAAAATCTCGTCGCGCAACGTGCTGTCGGTGGGAAAGGTGTAGTACCCCTCTGGATGGTACGCCTGATCGAGCGCGAGCTGAAGGAAAACCGGGATGCCGTTAATCGCCACGTACGGATATGCCGTTCCTGGGAGATCGACGACGCCGATCGTTCGCATCCCGAAGTACGTCTGCACGCGGTCGGTCGCCACCCCAGTCCCTTCGACGCTCGCGGTCACTTCGTGAAGAAAGGGATCATCGAGCGACCACCGGTGCGCGTTAGGCAGCGGGATGGTGAGATGAACTGTCGTCGCACCACGTGGGATCTCTTGCGTGACCTGAGGCTGGCCGTCTCGATTCGTGAATGCCAAACGCAGCGTCAGATCACTCGGCGCCGGGCCGAGCAATTGTGCGTCGACGGCGACGCTCGCGAGGTCGGCAGCCGGCGTGAAATGCACAGCTTCGAGCGGATCCGTGCCACGCGCCTCGAGATAGACCGTCTGCCACATCCCATGCGCCGGGCCGTACCCCTGCTTGCCCTCCAGCTTGAATGGATGCGGTGTGTCGTCGACGCGGACGACAAGTTGTTGAGCCCCTCCCAATCGCAGGCGGTCCGTTAGCTCAAACGAGAATGGCGTGTAGCCGCCATCGTGCGTGCCGAGAGCGTTTCCGTCGAGCCAGGCCGAGGTGCGCCAGTCAGACGCGCCGAAAACGAGGAAGACTCGCCGGCCACCCCATGTCGGTGGAACGCGGATCGTGCGCGCATACCACCCGATTGAGGCGCTGTCCGGAACACCAGAAAGCGGCGCACCCCACGAAAAGGGAACGAGGATCTCGTGACCGGTCGGCAGCGCTCCCCTCGTCCAGCCGGCACGAATGCCACGGTCGTGGGCGTCGAAAGCGAACTGCCAGCGGCCATTCAAGTTCAGCCACTCCGCTCGCTGGAAGTCCGGACGCGGGTGCTCGGGAAGGGGGATCGTATCGGTGTGCGGCGGCTGCGCGGCGAGGGAGCCGGCAAAGAGCGTTAGGACGCCGAGTCGCCGGATGGTGGCACCAAGGGGTAGACGCACGGCCGGAACATAGCCATCACGGGGTGAGCGGCAAGCGCCATGGGACCGCAAATCGGCTCCCAATCGTGCGATTCGCAAGACATCTAACTGTATGTGCTCGCGTAGGTTTGCCGCATGTCACAGCTGGGCAACCACTTGGGTATATGGGTGCCGCTGGAATCCACGTTGCCTTACGAGAGAGCGTTAACCCATCCCACCTTGGTGCCTCGACGAATCGGATCCCGATCGTGAGCGACACCTGTTAACAACTTTTCAATGGATTCGCATATGTTCACCTCCCTCCGCGCCCGCAAGGGCTTCACACTCATCGAGCTTCTGATCGTAGTCGTGATCATCGGCATCTTGGCCGCGATCGCGATCCCGAAGTTCGCCAACACGAAGTCGAAGGCGTACGTCACGGCAATGAAGTCGGACCTGCGCAACCTCGTCACGGCTGAGGAAGCGTTCTTCTCGGATTCGACCTACTACACGACCGCGACGCGTCTCGTCGCAAAGAACAGCTTCAAGAACTCGTCTGGTGTTGCAGTTCCCGCGGTCACCCCGGGCGCCGGTTATTGGTCGGCGACGGTGACGCACAGCCAGCTCGCTGGCGCGACCTGCGGTATCGGCGTGAACACGACGAATCCAACGATCTCGTCGGCTGGCGATGGTGAGCCGAGCTGCTACGTGCCGTAAGGCATCAACGAGGAGAATTGACGAAAGGTCCCGCGCAGCTGCTTCGCGGGACCTTTCGTTTTCGCAAGGACGTGCCCCAGGTGATCAGTCACAGGAGCCTCGTAGTTCCCTAACGCCCGTCAACATACGCCGAAACCAGTGCCATCGCGCAAATAGCCGGCGTGGCGCTGGTGTGCTTCACTGCCCTGGCCTTGACACCCCTGAGTGTCTAGGTATACCTTGCCGTCCATACTGGAGGCTCTAGGTATTCGTGGCCACGTACGAGCTGCAAGGCAATCTCGACCTGCTCGTTCTCAAGACACTCGCACAGCGCGACGAGCTGCACGGCTACGGCATCGTCCAGCACATCCGACGCGCCAGCAACGAGCTGCTCCAGGTCGAGGAAGGCTCGATCTACCCTGCCCTGCACCGCATCGCGCAGAGCAAGTGGATCTCCGCCCGCTGGGCGCTCACCGAAACCGGCCGTCGCGCCAAGTACTACAAGCTCACGCCGGCGGGACGCCGCCGATTGGCGGAAGCCGAGGGTGAGTTCGAGGAGCTCGTGAAAGGCGTCCGCGCCGTTCTGCGATTCGCCTGAGGTGCATGGTGGGCCTGCTCACGCGTCTCAAGAACTCGTTTCGTCGCGACCGACTCGACGCCGACATCGCCGAGGAGCTGCAATCGCACCTCGCGTTCGCGGCAGAAGATGCGGAACGTGCCGGCATGCCGTCAGACGAGGCACGGCGCGTCGCGCGACGGCGGTTCGGTAACGTGCTCTCGCTCGCGGAACGTACCGTGGAGGCTGACACGATTGTCGCGATCGCTTCGCTCGGCGCGGATCTCCGCGTCGCAATGCGCACACTGCTTCGCAGCCCTGCATTCACGATCGCGGCGATCGGCACGCTCGTCATCGGCACGGCGTCCGCGACTACGGCGTTCGCGATTCTCCAAGGCGTGCTGCTCGCGCCCCTTCCATATGGTCAACCCGAGCGTCTCGTGAGCGTGGGCCTCGAAGCACAATCGCCGAGCTGGAGACGGATTCAATTGCCACCCGGCGTGTATTTCACCGCCGCCCGCTTCGCGCGCCGTATTCAGGACGTTGGATTCTACCGGACGGGATCGGGGAACATGTGGTTCGGTGCCAACGCCGACGATCCGGAGCGTGTCCCGACCACCTGGATTTCCGCGTCACTGATTCCGCTGCTCCGGGTTTCACCAATCCTCGGTCGTTCGTTCACCGACGACGAAGATCGAGCGCGCGGACCACAAGCCGTCGTCATTAGTGAACTCATATGGCGCTCGCGATTTGGCGGCGCCCGCGACGTCATCGGCAAAACGCTATACGTGAACGCCGTCCCACGCGTGATCGTCGGCGTCATGCCGCAGAGCTTCCACTTTCCCGACGCTCAGACGCGACTCTGGCTGCCGGCGAAGTTGGATCGGAATGGCGGCACCGTAGGTGATTTCAGCTACGACGGCATTGCTCGGTTGAAACCGGCGGTATCGCTCGCCGACGCCCAAGCCGATCTCGCGTCGGCGCTGCAACGAATGCCCGAGGTCTTTCCCCGCCTCGAATCGGGCGCGGCGACGGCGGAGTGGCTCAACGAGGTGCGGCCCCGACCCACCGTGCGAAGCTTGCGCGACGAGATCACCAATGGAATCGCGCGCACACTATGGATGCTCGCCGCCGCGGCGGGCCTCGTATTGCTCGTGGCATGCGCGAACGTGTCCAACCTCATGCTCATTCGCGCCGACGGTCGGAGCCTCGAGCTCGCGGTCCGCGAGGCGCTCGGCGCCGGGCGATTGCGGATCATCACCCATTTCGCCGGCGAAGCGCTGGTGCTCACGTCGGCGTCTGGCGTCGCCGGGCTCGTGCTCGCGTGGGTGGCTTTGCGCGCATTGGTCGTGCTTGGCCCCGCTGATGTACCGCGACTGGCCGAGTTGCATCTGAACGTGAAGACCGTCGTTTTCGCGCTCGTGATCTCGCTCGGGAGCGCAGCCGTTTGCAGCATCGTACCTCTCATACGCCTTCGCCGAACGAGGCTCGCAATCAACTTGCGCGACGGTGGACGGAACGACACCGCGGGCAAAGCACGTCAACGCCTGCGTGCCACGATTGCCGCAGTGCAGATCGGTGTCGCGCTCGTGTTGCTCGCGGGCTCGGCATTGCTGCTCCGCACCTTCGAGCGGCTGCATAACGAGCAGCCGGGCTTCAGCTCGACGAATGTCTTGACGATCTGGACGCAACTCCCCTTCGCGCGGTATGGCGATTCAGCGGCGGTGACATTCTATGGTCGTCTTGCCGCGCAGGTCGACGGGCTGCCAGGCGTGCGTGTCGCCGGACTCACGAATCGGCTGCCGCTCGGCGACGGCGAATTACGCCAACTGTCTTTCCGTGTCGCGGACGAAGGGACGGAGCTGCAACTTCCCGTCTCGGTGATCGACGACGCCTATTTCTCGGCGATTACGATTCCACTCATCGCGGGCCACGGCTTCGCGCGAATCGGCGTGCAACGAGACGGCGAAGTCGTGGTCAGCCGGCGCGCCGCCGGCGCGCTGTGGCACGATCCAACTGGTCGATCCGCCGTCGGGAAGCGGCTGACCCTCATGCCGTCGGGACCAACGTACACAGTCATCGGCGTCGTCGGGGATGTGCGCGATCAGGATCTGGCGACGGCGCCGTCAGCAATGATCTACACACCACAGGCAGTGCCGATCCAGACGTTAACGGAGCCGGCAGCCCGGCGCACGATGGCGCTCGTCGTGAAGACGGCCGGTCCGCCGACGGCGATTGTCGAAGAGGTGCGGCGCGTGGTGCGCGAGCTGGACCCGACCATTCCGATCTTCAATGTCGAGACGATGACGGACATCGTCCGCGCGTCGACGGCTCGCCTTTCGTTCATGCTGGCGCTGATGAGCTTCGCCGCCGCGATCACTTTGATACTAGGGGCGGTCGGCCTGTACGGCGTAACGGCGTACATGGTGACCCTGAGGACGCGCGAATTCGGAGTGCGGATCGCGCTCGGCGCGGAGCCACGCGTGCTCGCGCGTGGCGTTGCCGCGCGTGGAATGATCATGATCGCCGCCGGCGTCGGCGGCGGCCTCGTCGTGTTTGCCGTCGTCGGACCGTTATTGCGCGCATTCCTCTACGGGGTGACGCCGAGCGATCCGATCACGATCGGCGGAGCGACACTCGCGTTGATCGTTACGGGCGCGCTCGCGAACTGGCTTCCCGCGCGGCGCGCGGCGAGAGTCGATCCGGTGGAGGCGCTTCGCGCGCAGTGACGACAGGCTGAAGGGCCTTTCGAAACCTGCGTGACGAAAGGATGGTAGTGCCCGTCGCCGGCGCCTCTCGACCCTTCACGCCACCAGCACCTCATGCGCAACCTCAAACTCGCCGTCCGAACGCTCGGTCGCACGCCGTTCGTCACCACCGTCGCGGCGCTCTCGCTCGGCCTCGGCATCGGCGCCAACTCGGCGATCTACTCGATCTTCTACCGCATGATGCGCCAACCGCTCCCCGTCGCGAGCGCCGATCGGTTGGTGAACTTCAGCGCGCCGGGCCCGAAGAATGGAAGTCTGTCGTGTGGGCAGGCCGGCTCGTGCGACGACGTCTTCAGCTACCCGATGTTTCGCGATCTCCAGAAAGCGAAGCTCGCCGCGTTCACCGCCATCGCCGGCCATCGTGACATCGGCGCGAACGTGAGCTACGCGCGCACCGCCTACGCGAAACGTGGGTATCTCGTCTCGGGCAGCTACTTCCCGGTCCTGGAGATCCGGCCCGCGCTCGGCCGGCTGCTCTCGCCTGTCGATGACGAGACTGGTGCCGCACCCGCTGTCGTTCTCGCGCATTCCTTCTGGGAGACAAATCTCGGCGCGGACCCGGCCGTGATCGGCAAAACGCTGATGGTGAACGGCAAGCCGACGACGATCGTTGGTGTCGCGCCGGAGACCTTCAACGGCACGACCTACGGATCACGTCCTTCGTTCTACGCGACGCTCGCGATGGGTCCGGTCATCGGCAAGGACATCGAGCGGCAGACGAATGACCGCCAGGCGTACTGGATCTACGTCTTCGCACGGCTGGCGCCGAGGGCGACGATCGACCAGGCGCGCGCGCAGGTGAACGGTGTCTATCAGCCGATCATTCGTGAGGTGGAAGCGCCGCTCCAGCGTGAGATGCCGGATTCCGAGATGACGCGTTTTCGCGCCAAACAGGTCGTGATCGTGTCAGGCGCTCGCGGACAGAGCAGCTTCGGTAATGACGCAGCTTCCGCGCTCTTCATGCTGTTCGCGATTACGGGACTCGTGCTCCTGATCGCCTGTGCGAACATCGCCAACTTGCTGATGGCGCGCGCGACGAGCCGCGAGCTCGAGATGGCGATCCGGCTTTCGTTAGGCGCAACGCGCCGCCAGCTCCTGGCGCAGCTGCTCACGGAGACGATCACCCTCGCGGTGATCGGCGGGGTACTGAGCCTCGCTTTCGCTTCGTGGACCCTGCAAGGCATCGCGTCGCTCTTGCCGCAACAGGCCGGCGAGCAGTTGACGTTAGGCATGAACTGGGCGGCGGTTGGATTCGCCGCCGTCCTGTCGCTCGTGACCGGCTTCGCGTTCGGACTCTTCCCGGCACTGCACAGCACGCGGCCGGATCTCGTCACGTCGCTCCGCAACAACTCCGGCAAGCTCGCCGGCGGCCGCACCGCGCGGCGCTTTCGCACCTCGCTGGCGACGGCGCAGATCGCCCTCGCGATGGCGCTCCTCATGAGCGCGGGTCTCTTTCTCAAGAGCCTGTGGAAGGTGAAGCGAGCGGAGCTCGGCGTGCGCGTCGAGAACCTCGTCACCTTCTCGGTGTCGCCAGCCCAGAGCGGCTACGATTCGGTGCGCGCGCGCACACTGTACACGCGCATCGAGGAGGAGCTGGCGGCGCTGCCAAGCGCCTCGGCGGTGACGTCGACGATGGTGCCGCTGATCGCGGGGAGCGACTGGGAGAGCTCGGTGAGAGTGCAAGGCTTCCAGCCAACCGGGAAGGACAAACACAGTCAGGCCAGCTTCAACGCGATCGGTGCCGGGCACTTCCGGGCGATCGGTGTACCGCTCCTCGCGGGACGCGAGTTCACGAACGCCGACGATGCCGGCGCACCAAAGGTGGCGATCGTCAACGAGACATTCGCGCGTCGCTTCGCGCTCGGTACGAACCCGGTCGGAAAGCGCATGTCCACCAACGCCTCGGATACGGTGCCACTGAACATCGAGATTATCGGACT